>Ga0335075_10006632_pt1 | contig 17864 bp, 14 predicted proteins | sample Lox_Sample_24_FD_206723 | JGI IMG/M metagenome (GOLD analysis project Ga0335075, IMG submission 206723) | Soil microbial communities from Loxahatchee National Wildlife Refuge, Florida, United States - Lox_Sample_2.4 | ecosystem: Environmental > Terrestrial > Soil > Wetlands | place: USA...
ATTCCCAAAGTTGGGGACCAGTCCTTTGAAATACATGCCGCGCCGATGAACGGTATTTGAACTAAGGGAGTGTTTCTCCGTTTCCAGCCAGAGCTTGGCGGCTTGCTCGAAGTTCAATTTCGCGTCAGGGGAAATTTTCAAGCTGCCAACTTTCGTCCGTAACTCGCCTAAGAGGCGGTCAGCAAGCTTTCTGTCTTTGGTCTTGAGAGAGCGGCGAAACTGCTTGCCACCCCGCTTTAACAAGGCATAATATCCGCCTGATGATTCGAGCCGATACAAGTTCTCTGCGACTTTGTGAAACACTGGTTGTCCAACCAGTGGCGTTATTTTCTGCGTCTTTTTCATGCAGAAATATACCACAAATTCAGCGGGTTGCAAGTATGGGTGACAAGTCGTCCTTTCTGAAAGTAGAAAAGCTTCAAAATCGCTTGATTTTACAATAGGTTGGGTTGGTAGCTCAGTCGGTAGAGCAGTGCCCTTTTAAGGCATTGGTCCAGGGTTCGAGTCCCTGCCAACCCACCATTTTTGGCTTCGAGGATAGAATATGGAGGTTGGAAGATGGCGCCTGCGGTTCTCCGTTGATTGGCCTGTCTCTCGCGCGCACAGCCATCCTCAATCCTTTATGCTCCATCCTCAATGGGTCACAATTTCCCCTTGGTGCTGGGAAGGAGCCCGGAGATTCGGACATCATACTGCCGCGCGGCGTCCACGGCCCGGGCAAACGCCTTGAACAGCGCCTCAACGATATGATGAGGCTCGTCGCCGTAAAGGAGTTCCAGGTGCAGGTTGCAGCGCGCTTCATTGGCGAAGGCTTGAAAAAACTCGCGCGCCAGGCCAAATCGGAATGCGCTCGAGGCATCCTGGTTCTTCTCCGCTTCAGAAATTTTCCGGTGCGAGAACCCATCCAGCCCGCGCCACACGAGATGCGGACGGCCGCTGAAATCCACAACGCAACGCGCCAGGCATTCGTCCATGGGCACATACGCCTCGCCTGTAAACGGATTTTTGGGATGAAATCCGGAACCATAACGGCGAATCCCGCGTTTGTCCCCAAGAGCAGTGGCGAAGGCCTGGCCCAGGGCGATGCCGCAATCTTCGACGGTGTGGTGTGCATCCACTTCCACGTCCCCATCGCACTTGAGCTGCAAATCCAGGACAGCGTGTTTGGCAAACAGCGCCAGCATGTGATCAAAAAACGGAATGCGGGTTTTGACCTGGGCCCTGCCTTTGCCGTCCAGGTTGATCTGGACTGAAATCCGGGTTTCAGAAGTGTTTCGGGAAATGTTGGCCCGACGCGTTTTCATCGGCGGAATTAAACCAAACCGGGGCTGGAAAAACAAAGCGCAATTCCGCCGTGCAGTGCCCTAACGATGCTTGTATCTCAATTGATCGATCATTTGCTGAAGCTCAGGTGTCTTGGGCGAGGCCAGTTCCGCCTGTTGCAAATGCTCGATGGCAGCGTCCGTGTTGCCGACGCTTCCTTCCAGTTGGGCCAGATGCACCTGGAGTTCTTCGAAAACATAACGGTCGTCGAAAGTCGAATTGTCGTATTTGAGCCGTTCCGACTTTGGAACTCCCGGTTTCTCCAACGCCCAGGTCCGAAGCCCGGCTTCCCAGATTTTTCGCGCATGGTCTTTATCGTGATAATCATCAAAATAAATTCGGCCGAGTTCGAAGAGCAGTTGCGGATTGCCGGGATTGTTTCGCAGACCTGTGCGCAACACGTGCTCGGCTTCTGAAGCCTGATTCAGGTCGGTCCGGAGCCAAAAGGAGATCACCAGGTAGGTCCTGACGTCTTTAGGGTTCATTTCTGTGGCCAGATCCAGCCACGGCAGGATCTCGCGCACCTCCGAACTCGAGCTGAGATCGTCGTTCGGACCGCCCTGGTCCAGGTGCGTGTGCCGGTTCGGAATGAAATGACGGCCAAACGCATCAATCCAATCACGCGGCGGCCCCATAAACGCCGTTTCCTCCCCCTGATTATGGCTGGCCACCGCCCCGGTGTCCTCGGCCATGTGGGGCGTCTTAAACGCCTCATTGTTGTCAAAAATCGTTGGGTAATAACCGCTGTGATAATAGGCATCCGCTTTGACAAAGGCAGCGTTCGCAAATATCCGGCTGCTGTCGCCGAAGAGCAGGATGAAAAAATTGTCGGATTGGCCGTTGGCATTTTCTATCGCTTGAAATCGCGGCTGCACAGCCGCTCCCAGGCCAAAACACAATACGAAAAGCGCGATGAGCAGGAGCCAGAGCGTTCTTGAAGAATTCATAGCGAATTCAGTTCAGGGCTTTGCGCCGGAAAACCAGGCAGGCGGCGGCGAGGAAAAACGCCATGTAAGCCAGCAGATACAGGCCCAGGAGCCCGACGAATTTCCATTCTACGAGCGGCCAATCGTGAATGATCAGGTTTCGCATGCCGAAGGACCATTCGACATGGGGAATTGCGTAGTAAATGGCATAGACAATGGAACGGCCCGGTTCCTGCATGCCGAGGGCAATCTTGTCGAGATATCTCCCGATGCACAGGATGGTCGCAACGATCGCAAAACAAATAGTCGAATTGGAGGATGGCGCCGCAAACACCAGCGATCCCAACAAAGACAGTGCCACGATAACACCCAGCGCCATCCAGTGCAGAAAAGCCGCCTGCGCATAATTGAGCAGGTGCCAGTGATGTTCCCGGCTTGCCGCCAGCACACAGAAAAAGGCGTAAAAACAAATCAGCGCCAGGCCGCATACCGCCCAGCACCCGAGGAATTTGCCGATAATCAGTTGGGTTCGCGAAAGCGGCTTGGCCAGGAGCGGCAGGAGCGTTCGCTGTTCCTTCTCGGCCGGAATCTGCCGGGCAGTGGTCGTAATGGCGATAATCAATGACGAAACCCAAATCAGCAACAGGCAGATTTCCTTGACGTAACGGATGATGTCCCTGTCATTGAAGACATTGATCGACCCCATGATGAGGCAAATGACGATCGTCAGGATGAACAGGACGTAAAAATCCTTCCGACGATACAATTCCTTGATGACGATTCCGGCGACGGCAAAGGCGTTTCTCATGTCAGTTTTGATACCCAATAATGTTTAAAAACGCCTTTTCCAGGTTTGGATGGCCCTGCATGACTTGCTCGACACTGCCGACGGCTTTTAAATCGCCCGAAGCGACAATCGCCACGCGATCGCAAACCGTTTCCACTTCTCCCATTTCATGTGATGAGAAGAAGACCGTTTTGCCCTCATTTTTCAGACGTTGAATAATGTCGCGGACCTTCATGCGGCCCAGAGGATCCAGGCCGCTCGTCGGCTCGTCCAGGATGAGCAGGTCCGGGTTGTTAATGAGCGCCTGCGCCAGGCCCACCCGCTGCTGCATCCCTTTTGAGTAGGTCTTAATCAGCCGTTTGCGCGCCGAGTCCAGCTCCACCAGTTTCAAAGTCTCGTCAATGCGATGATCCGCTTCCGCCCTGGACAATCCAAAAATCTTCGCATAAAAACGCAGAATCTCTTCAGCCGTCAGAAATTTGTAATAGTACGTCAATTCAGGCAGGTACCCGATGCGGCGGCGAGCAATCGGCTGGCGCACATCGATGCCAAAGAGGGATGCCGCGCCGCCGGTGGGCTGAACAAACCCCAGGAGCACATTCATTGTCGTGGTCTTGCCGGCGCCGTTGGGTCCCAAAAAGCCAAAGACTTCGCCGGCAGAAACCTCGAGGTCCAGCCCGTTCAGCGCCACTTTGGTTTTTTGCCCCAACTCACGGCTCCTATATTCCACGCGCAATTTTTCAGTTTTCAAAATGACGCTCATGCCTGTGATTTCGTTTTAATGGAACCATCGTTGCAAGTCAACGGCGCAAAAAAGTCCGGCCTGTTCGCAGAATTGCCAACAGGCCGGAGTGTCGTTAAATCTGATGCAATAGAAGCATCAATCATTGATAAACATACGTGTGCGGCAGGGTCGACAGTGTGCTCAATGAGCAACTGACCTGCGGCGCTACGCTGACGTTATTGATCGTATAGGTCCCTCCGGACGGACAGGTCGGAATCTTGCCGTTCGCGTTTAACACGATGTACGGTGTAAGATCCGTGTTCAGGCTCGGCGGAGGGTTGCCGGCCGCTTGGCCGGTTTCCATGGCCCATTGTTGAACGGCAGAACTGATTTGCCGCAAGTTATTGATGCACGCATTTTGCTGCGATGTCGCCCGGGAACGGATGAAGTTCGGGACGACGATTGCGCACAGCAGGCCGATGATGCCGACAACGATCAGAATTTCAACCAGCGTAAAACCCCGGTTTCCATCCCGCTGGGAGGGCGTTTTTTTCATAACGTATTCCCTTTCTGAATGCCGGCAAATTGCTAAAAATCCACAGGCCCGCAGCAGGGGCTCCGGGCCTGTGGCAGCAATTAGACCAGTATCATTATGGCGAGATGTGCGGCTGAGAGGGCAGCGTGCTCAAGGAGCAGGTCACTTGAGGAATATTGCCCACGCCATTGACGGTGTAGGTGCCGTTCGCCGGGCAGGGCGGAATGCTCTGGTTGGAATTCAGCTGGATGTACGGGGACAGGTCCTGCTGATAATTTGCAACCGGGGTGCCGGTAACCTGGCCTGTTTCCAACGCCCATTCATTCACCGCCGCAGTGATTTGCCGCATGTTGTTGATGCAGGCATTTTGCTGTGACGTTGCGCGGGCTTTCACAAAGTTGGGAATCGCGATTGCGGCCAGCAAACCAATGATGGCCACGACAATCATAATTTCAACCAGCGTGAAACCCGCTTTACGGGTCTGTTTCATTCTTTTCATAGTTCGACTTCACTTTCTACTGTAGCGGAGTGAACACTGCAACAGGCGGTTTTTATGATGACGTTTGCGTTCACTGAATTGCCTGTTACGACCGCTATGACATGGACTGCCGCCAAACTGCAATCCGTGTCGCGTTTTGAGCTAGCATGTCTAATGCCACTATACACAATGTGTCTAACACCGCGAAACGAAAAAAGGCTCGAAGCGGTTGCTTCGAGCCTGTGAAAGAAATCGAACCTTACGGCGATTTATGGGGTTCAGAGGGCAGCGTGCTCAAGGAACAGGTCACTTGGGGGATATTGCCCACACCATTGACGGTGTAGGTGCCGTTCGCCGGGCAGGGCGGAATGCTCTGGTTGGAATTGAGCTGGATGTACGGGGACAGGTCCTGCTGATAATTTGCAACCGGGGTGCCGGTAACCTGGCCTGTTTCCAACGCCCATTCATTCACCGCCGCAGTGATTTGCCGCATGTTGTTAATGCAGGCGTTTTGCTGTGATGTAGCGCGGGCTTTCACAAAGTTGGGAATCGCAATGGCGGCCAGCAAACCAATGATGGCCACAACAATCATAATTTCAACCAGGGTGAAACCCGCAGTACGGGTATGTTTCATTCTCTTCATGTTTTCTCGTTTTCGCTTTCTGAGTTGCGGTGGAACAGTGCCACAGGCGGGTTAATACTATTGCATTTTCGTTCCCTTAATTGCCCGCGACAACCGCATCTACTGCGCAGTCGAAGCAGCGGCCATGCCAGAGGAAAGTAAATTGTCGCTGTTGCTCACACTTTAACCACATCACTTGAACGACCCGGCGTTTAATGTCCAGAGTTGGACATTTGTGTCCATTTTCCCCAAAGCGTGTATGTTTTTGAGACATGCGTCTCCTCCCGCGTTCAATATTCAATATCTTTTGCCTCAAATCGTATTTGACAACCTTTCCAAAACAGGTAGGGTGGAAGCGAACTGACTGCGAAAATTCCCCTGCTGTGTTGAGGAGGGTTCCTCAGACGCTCGGTTAAACAATCCATTTTTGAACTTTTCCGGTCGCTGGCCGTCCAAACAACGGGCGGTCTTGAAACGTGAGGGATCAATTTCCATCCAGTTCGAACAATTACTACTTTTATGCCACGAGTCGCCAGGAAGCCTAAAGCAAAGCCAGCAGCGGAAGCAATTGCCGCAGAAGCGCCCGAAAACCCGGCGCCCGCCGCGCCCCCCGAAGCCGCCCTGCAGCCGCCCTCCAAGCCCATTGAGCCAACCCCGGCCGAAGAAGAACCCAAGTTGGATGGTGAACGCTCCCCGCAGCGTGACAAAATCGCATCCTCACTCAACATCGCCAAACTCCAGGCGATGAGCATGACAGAGCTGAACGGGATGGCCCGGGAACTCGGTGTCGAAAATTTCGGCACCATGCGCAAGCACGAAGTCATTTTTCATATTCTTCAAAAGAATGCCGAACGGGCCGGCGTACTGTTCTCCGAGGGTGTCCTCGAGGTGCTGCCCGAAGGCTTCGGATTTTTGCGTTCTCAAAGCTTTAACTATCTGCCCTGCCCGGAAGATATTTATATTTCTCCCTCGCAAATCCGCCGCTTTGATCTCCAAACCGGAAACCTGATCGCCGGCCAAATCCGGCCACCCAAGGAAAAGGAAAAGTTTTTCGCGCTCCTCAAAGTCGAAGCCGTGGATGGCGAAGATCCGGACAAGGCCAAGGAAAAGACCCATTTCGATAATCTGACACCCCTGTTCCCCAACAAGCGGTTTATCCTGGAAACTGTCTCGGAAGAACTCAACACCAGGGTGCTGGACCTGGTTTGCCCCATCGGCAAGGGTACCCGCGGACTGATCGTCGCCCCGCCGCGCACCGGCAAGACCGTATTAATGCAAAAAATTGCCAACGCCATTTTGAAGAACAACCCGGAGTCGTACTTGTTCATCCTGCTCATCGATGAGCGTCCCGAAGAAGTTACGGATATGGAACGCACTTGTCGCGGAGCGGAGGTCATTTCCTCCACGTTTGACGAACCGCCCGAGCGGCACGTGCAAGTGGCCGAAATGGTGATTGAAAAGGCGCGCCGCATGGTCGAGCACAAGCGCGACGTCGTTATTTTGCTCGATTCCATCACCCGCCTCGCTCGCGCCTATAACACCATCCAGCCGCATTCGGGAAAAATCCTGTCCGGCGGCGTGGACGCCAATGCGTTGCACAAACCCAAGCGTTTCTTCGGCGCCGCCCGAAACGTCGAGGAAGGCGGCTCGCTGACCATCATGGCCACCGCCCTGGTGGACACCGGGTCGCGAATGGATGAAGTCATTTTTGAAGAGTTCAAAGGCACGGGAAATATGGAAGTCCACCTGGACCGCGCCCTGGTGGACCGCCGCATTTTCCCCTCGGTCAACATCGAGCGCTCCGGCACTCGAAAGGAAGAATTGCTGTATCATCCGGATGAATACAACCGCGTCGTCATCCTGCGGCGCGCCCTCACGGGCGTTCCGCCGGTCGAAGCCATGGAACTGATGTTGAACAAGCTTAAGAAGAACAAAAGCAACATCGAGTTCCTGCTCAACATGGCGGTAGGTTGATGTGTCTTTAAATGCTCGCTGGCAGGCTGATTAAATTTTTCACGTCACTCAGGCTCACGGTGGTCCTGCTTGCGTTTGCCATCGTGCTCGTGTTTATCGGCACGCTGGCGCAGGTGGACGAGGGAATTTACAACGCCCAGGGGCACTATTTTCGTCAATGGATTGTCCTGGGGCTCGATTTGTTTGGGCACAAGATCCCCCTGATTCTGCCAGGCGGATATCTCATCGGCACGATGCTGCTCATCAACCTCCTGGCCGCTCACATCTACCGGTTCCAGTTCGCGGTCAAAAAAATCGGCATTCAACTGGCCCATGCGGGCGTGATTTTGCTGCTCGTGGGCCAGCTTGCGACGGACATGTTTGCCAATGAATCGCAAATCAGCTTCGCCGAAGGACAAACCCGTTCCTACTCTGAAAGCGCCAACCACTATGAATTGGCGTTTACAAGCGCATCCGGTCCACACAGCGAACAGGTCGTCGCTTTCCCCGCGGAAATGCTGGCCTCCGGCGATGACCTCAAGGACGCCAATCTGCCGTTTACGGTCCGGGTGAAACAATATTGGAACAACTCGGACACGCAATTTCGCGCGCCAATGGTGCAGAATGGCCCGCCTCTGACCACAAACGGCATCGCGCTCAATTTCGACTTTTGGCCTACAAACGACGTCAAAACCACCGATGACAAAAACGCGCCTACGGCTCAAATCGAATTACTTGGGCCGAACGGGTCGCTCGGCGACTGGATCGTCTCGGATTGGTCCGATGACGGCGCCAAGATCGAAGAGATACGCGAAAGCTATACTCCGGAGCTGGGCGCCAGCATGGCTGAAAAAATCGTCGGCGAGTTGACGCAACCGCAGTCTATTGATGTGAATGGCAAAAAATTCACATTCGCCATGCGACCGCAACAGGTTCGTTTTCCGTTTTCACTGACCTTGCTCAAGGCGACGCATACGGTTTATGAAGGCACGGACATTCCGAAGGATTTTCGCAGCCGGGTTTTATTGAAAAATTCGCACACGGGCGAAAGCCGCGAAGTGGAGATCTCCATGAACAATCCGTTGCGCTACGCCGGATTGACATTTTACCAGCAGCAAATGACGGCGGGAGACGAGACGGAACAGGCCGGGCTGGCGCCGTGGTCGCTGCTGCAGGTCGTCCATAATCCAAGTTGGTTGACGCCGTATATCGGCTGTGGGATGGTAGCTGCCGGACTTGTCATTCAATTTATGTTCCATCTCGCAGGCTTTATTTCGAGGAGACGCGCGCCATGATGAAGAGGCTTCTCCCGCCGGCTTTGACGCTCGTGATGGCTATTTGGTTCCTGGGCCAGATGCGGCCGCCGCAGGACGCCGGCTTTGCTTACTCCAAACTCGGAAAACTTCCGGTCGTCTTCAACGGTCGCCTGAAGCCCATGGATTCACTCGCCCGCAATTCGCTCCTGCAAATTAATGAAATGCAGACGCTCGACCTCGAACCCTGGAAGTCGATGTGGCAAAACCACAAAAAGATTACTGCAATCGAATGGCTCGCGAATGTGATGATGAACCCGCAGGTCGCGGACAATTGGCCGGTGTTTCGCGTGGACAATCCGGATTTAATTATGTTTCTGAAATTGCCGGACCGGGACACCGACCAGCATGTGGATCGGGAACATCCAGCTTATTCCTGGAACCAAATCGCGCCTTCTTTCGATGCATTTGACAAGGAAAACGAGCGCGTGGAACAAATCGAGCCCGCGCTCCGCAATGCCTACCAACGGGACGTCGTAAAGGTCCATGAACGTATGGAACTCTATGCGCAGCTTGCAAACACGGTGCAACCGCACGAAGCCCAAAATTGGAAACAGGACGTGGTTGATTACGAAAACGCTATTGCGCCGGGCCTGGTAGCGCTCAACGCCCAGCAGGCAGGGAAAAAGTTCGACCAAGACGCCCTGAACGAGTTTGTCGGGGAATGGAATTTGTTCAATGCCATGGCCGGGCGCGAGCCTCCATTAATTGTGCCGCCGGAGAATTCGGGCAAATGGAAAAACGTCGCCACGGTCATGATGGATGCCGCGAAGAACCAGCCTGTTTCGCCCGTAGTTGGGCAATACGCCGCAATGACAGCGGCGCTGCAAACCCAGGACGTGGCTGGATTCAATTCCGCAGTCACAGATTTGTATTCGTCGTTCAGGTCATCGTTCCCGCGCGCGCTGGCAAGGTCGAACGCGGAGGTTTTCTTTAACCAAATGCAGCCGTTTATTAACGCGATGGTCATCTATATTTTTGCCGGGTTGCTGGCAATATTTTCGTGGTTCAACCTTTCCGAATCACTGCGGCGCTCGGCAGTCTGGCTGATCGGCCTGGCCTTCTTAATCCACACGACGGGCCTTATCTATCGTATCATCCTGCAGGACCGTCCGCCGGTCACCAATTTGTATTCGTCCGCCATTTTCATCGGATGGGGCGCGTGCCTGCTCGGCTTGATACTGGAAAAATTTTACAAGAACGGAATTGGCGCCGTGGTTTCGGCCGGCATGGGCTTTATCACGCTCATCATCGCGCACAATCTCTCGCTCGACGGCGACACCATGGAAATGATGCGGGCAGTCCTCGATACGAATTTCTGGCTCGCCACCCACGTGGTTGCCGTAACGACCGGCTATGCCAGCACCTTCGTCGCCGGGTTCCTCGGATTGATCTACATCGTGCGCGGCGTGTTTACGAAGACGCTGGATGATGTCACGGCAAAATCGCTGGCGCGCATGATTTACGGAATTGTTTGTTTCGCGACCCTGTTCAGTTTTGTCGGCACGGTCCTGGGAGGCATTTGGGCCGACCAATCCTGGGGCCGGTTTTGGGGCTGGGACCCCAAGGAAAACGGCGCGCTCATTATCGTGCTCTGGAACGCGCTCATTCTCCATCTGCGCTGGGGCGGCATGATTCGCGAACGCGGCCTGGCCAACTGCGCCGTGTTCGGAAATGTCGTCACAAGCTGGTCCTGGTTTGGCGTCAATATGCTCGGCATTGGCTTGCACAGCTACGGGTTCACAGACGCCGCCTTCAAATGGCTGAGCCTCTTCGTCTCCAGCCAACTCGGCTTTATCGCCATGGGAATGTTACCGACAAAAATGTGGAAAAGTTTTGCTGATAAATCCCAACTGACACCGGACACGGAAGCCTGCGCCGAAGGCGTGACCAAGAAGTAGCCGACGCCACTCTCCGCGAACCACAGTTTGGTCGAACACGGCGCGCTACGCCGTGTAGCGCCGCGTGCAGCGGCGCAACGAGTGTGGTCAACTGGTGAATCGCGTACGTTCCGCCCGCGCATCTGCGCGGGCGGGGACGGCGCAGCGCGCCGTCCTCCACCAATTTGGTTCACGGTTGCGAAAATATAAAGGAGGCTCGTTGCGAAGCAATGTCCGGCATTCGATGTTCAGCGTTCGGTGTTCGATGTTTTCGGATTCATTCGCCATTCGCCAAAACATCGAACATCGAACGCCCAACATCGAATGAAAGGCGCGCCACAGCCCATGCTAACCGGTTCAAGGCCGGGATGCTCGACTTTATAATTGGAGCAACTCCCCACCCACCCACTCATAAACCGCCCGTAGGTGACGGTTTTAAAAATCAAAAAATTCGGGCAGCAGACGCCAAGGAGGTGGGGGTGGGGAACCCCGCTGAAGAAACGTGCTGCCACCCGAACTGCTTAAATGTGACAACAATGCAACGATTTGTCAACACGTTATTGTTAAATTTTGTTAAATATTTCGGGTTTTCCGTTTAATCTTGATTTACGCCGCCCTTTGTCACATATAGCGGCAGTATGACAGATTCCGGTTTCTCCGGCATTTTCCTGGAGCTGGACCCGCCAGAGCTAGAGGCATTGCGGGGCATTGCCCAGGAACGCACTTTCCCCGCAGGCGCGCGCATTTTCAGCGAAAATGACCCCGGCGATGGCGTCTATGTCATCCGCGATGGATTGGTGGAAATTGCCCACCTGATCGGCGACCGCGCCCTCTGTGTTTTTTCAAAATTCGGTCCCGGCGACATTTTCGGTGAAATGGCCGTAATCGAGGACCGGCCGCGCTCGGCCACAACCATTGCGGTAAAGGATACCAGCGCCTATTTCATTCCCCGGGCTCAAATGACGGCGCTGCTGCGGCGGTCGCCGGCGTTATCGTTCAAGTTATTACAGGAAATCAGCCGCCGCCTGCGCGATTTTAACCAGCATCATCTTCGTGAAGTCATCGAGGCCGAACGTCTGGTCGCGCTGGGAAACTTTGCCCGTTCCATCGTGCACGACCTCAAAAATCCATTGACTGTCATCGGAATGGCCTCCGAAATCATGGCCGCGCCCCAAAGCAATCCGGAACGGCGCAAGGAATACTACGACCGTGTCAAACGGCAGATCGGTGCTATCACTGAATTGGTCGGCGACATTCTGGACTTCACCCAGGCTGCGACCCCTCAAAGCCAGCTTGCGGCCATTTCCTACAAGGAATTTATCGAGGACCTTGCCGTGCAGTTGCGCCTCGAAGCAGAATTCCGCGACGCTGTGTTGAAAGTCGAAAATGATCCGCCCGCCGTCGAATTAAAATTTGACCCGCGCAGGCTTCGCCGCGTGATTGTCAATCTGACTGGAAATGCCCTGGATATGAAGCCGGAAGGCGATGGACAAGTGACCGTGCGCTTCAAACAAACTCAAAATGAAATCATCACTGAAGTCCAGGACAATGGCCCGGGAATAGCCCCCGAAATCGCCGGAAAACTGTTCCAGGCCTTCGCCACGTTCGGCAAGGAGCACGGCACCGGGCTTGGCCTTTCCATCTGCAAAAAAATCGTCGAAGACCATGGCGGCCGCATCTGGGCCCACAACGTTCCCGCTCCCGACCACGGCGCTATATTTTCGTTCGCGCTGCCCCTTCCGAAGACTGGATAGATGGAATAATGGATTATTGGATTAATGAATTGGCAGAGGAGAACAACCTCGGATCACGAACCGTTTCAACGTTTCAACGTTTCACCGCTTCAACGGATCACATAGTGGCCGCGGCGCAAACCGCCTTTACAAATGCCCATTCGCGTCTCACGCTTCACGCCCAATGAACCGCATCAAATTGCTTCCAGAGCAGGTGGCCAACCAAATCGCCGCCGGAGAAGTAATTGAGCGTCCGGCAAGCGTCGTGAAGGAACTGGTCGAGAATTCCCTGGACGCCGGCGCAAAAAAGATTTTGGTCGAAATCCAGGCCGGTGGACGCAGTTTGGTCCGTGTTTCTGACGACGGCATCGGCATGAGCCGCGACGATGCGCTCCTGTGCCTCGAACGCCACGCCACCAGCAAAATCCGGCGGGCGGAAGACCTCGCCGCGATTGGCACGATGGGTTTTCGCGGCGAGGCGCTGCCGAGCATCGCCAGCGTGAGCAAATTCAGCCTCGTCACACGGGAACGCGACGATGCTTCGCCCGAGGGCACGCAGGTCATCGTAACCGGCGGAACGATTTCCGAAGTCAAAGCCGCCGGGGCGGCGCCCGGCACGAGCATCGAAGTGCGGCAGCTTTTCTTTAACCTGCCCGCCCGCCGCAAATTCCTGCGCACCGAGGAAACCGAAGCCGCCCATATCCAGCATTATTTGACGCTGGCCGCGCTGGCATTTCCCGACGTGGCCTTCAGCTTTCAAAAAGACGGGCGGCTGGTGTGGCAATTGCCGGCGGTCAAAAGCGAACCGGTGCTGTCCAGCCGCATTGCCGCGTTGCGCGAGCGCCTGCGCGCCCTGCTCGGCGATGAAAAACTCGTAGCCGTGAATTTTTCAACATCGCTGGAAGAGGATTTTGTGCCGGAACAGGCCGAGGTTTTCGAGACCGCATCGGCTGAAAAATCCGCCGTCGAAAACCCGCGTTCAGCCTTTCATATTTGGGGGTTGATTGGCACGCCGGGCGTCTCGCGCGCCACGCGCGAAAGCCAGTTCGTATTCGTCAACCGGCGGCCCATCGAAAACCGCGGCGTCAATTACGCCCTCATTGAAGGCTGCCATACGACCCTGATGAAAGGGCGATTCCCCGTTTGCTGCCTGTTTTTGGAAATCGACCCTGCGGCCGTGGATGTCAATGTGCATCCGGCCAAGCGCGAGGTGAAATTTCATCGGGAATTTGAGGTGCGCAAATACGTCGCGCAGGCCGTCCGCGACGCCCTGCTCGCCTATCATTCGCAATCTGAGAAAAAGCCGGCGCCGCAGCCGCCGACGCCCGTGGCGCAACAATTGGCGATGGACCCGCCACCAACGCCGCAAGCCCGGCCCTCACCGGAACCCATCGCGCCGCCGTTGCCCGACTTTCCCTTGCCACCGCGGAATGCGCCATTACCGGCAACGCAACCCGCTCTGGCGATGGGATTCTCGAGGGCCGTGGCCCCTGCACCGCCGGCGCCGACCGTCCCCGTCATAGAGAAATCTCCCGAGCCGGCCCCTTCCCCGGTTCCTCCGCCGGCCGCGCTTCCTGCAGCCGCAACCCCGTTGCTAAACGTCCCGCTGCGGCTGGTCGGCGTTATCGGCAAACTCTATGTCGTCCTTGAGTCCGACCGTGGCCTGGTCCTGCTGGACCAGCACGCCGCGCACGAACGGATCCTGTTCGAGCAGATGCTCAATCGCCTCGAGCAAAGTGAATTTGCGCCCACGCAAAAATTGTTGCTTCCCGAGACCATCGAGCTATCGCCGCGCGACGCACATTTTTTGCGCGAGCAATTGGCTCCGCTCACCCGCCTGGGCGTGGGCCTGAGCGAATTTGGCGAACGCACATTTTTGCTCGACGCCTTGCCCGCGTTCGTCAAGGTGGCTGACACCCGCCGGTTCGTGCTCGACCTCGTGGATGAGCTGAAAGCCGCCGGACGCGAAGTCAATCTCGCCCGGCTTGGCGAACATACCGTGGCCAAAACCGTCTGCCGTCACGCCGTCAAAGCAAACGACCCTCTCGCCGGCCCTGAACTCGAAAATCTCGTCGCCGATTTGCGCCGCTGCGCCATGCCCTACACCTGTCCGCACGGCCGCCCCACGCTCATCGAAATGAGCTATCGCGAGCTGGAACGGAAATTTGGGCGCGCGCAATGATGAAAAGAAATGTTTGGTGTCCACGCTTTAGCGTGTCTTCCCGATGACGAAAAGAAAATCGAAGGCGAAAACGGAAAACGCCGCGCCCGCTCCGGCAGGCGACAACATCTCGGGCGAGCATTGGCGCTATTGTCCACAGTGCGGCCACGAACTCATCAATGAAAAGTGCAAACTGCGGTGTCCCCGCTGCCATTATTTCATGAGCTGTTCGGATTTCGATTTTGCGGGATAGAGGCAAGCGCACATTTTTTGGGTATAAGGAAGGAAACGAGGAAACGAGGACGAAAATGCGCTTTTTGTTGGGAATTTACAGGTTTTGAGGAAACGGGCTTTTTCGAATGTGGATTGCGGAATGCGGATTGCGGAATTGCAGAATGGAGGCGCAGCAGGCGAGGATTGAGGTTAACCTGAACAACATCGAACATCGAACGTCGAACGCTGAACCTCGAACATGCCGAACCGTAATTTCGAGGACGATTCCCAGTGGCCCGGTTGCCCAAGTTTAGTAAAAATGGATGTGCTATGGTTTTGCGGGCTAAACTTCGCTAAACGAAACGCTAAATTTGAATGTTTAGGGGGTAAAATGACGCGCTTTTGCTTGAAAATCCGGAGATTCTGCTAAACGAACGACGAGCGCGTTTTCGGGAAAAAAGCTCAATCTGATTGAGGCGAAATTTAGGGGTAAATTAAATCTCGGACCAGGCTACAACCATTCGGCAAAAGAATGAGGCGGCTGGAAGCCGCCTCAACCGGCAGGCAGGATGCCTGCCCTACAAAACCCCTCCCGCTTGCCTTTCGACCAGGTGCAACAGGTTTCCCTCGCAATCTTCAAAAAACTGGACCTTCCCTCCGCCTGCCGCAGGCCGTTCCGGCTCTGAAAACTTGACTCCACGCTTTTCCAGCTCGGCCCTGGCTGTCGCCAGCGAATCCACGCGCAAGGCGATGTGGCGAAAACCGGCGAGCTTGTTGTTGCGCCGATTCTCAGGCACGCCGTCGGAAGCGTAAATCTCGAACCAGCCACCGCCGGGAAGCCCAATTAAAAAGGTGGGCGGCTGTTGGCCGTTATTAAAAATTTCGCGCGCGCCCAGGACGCGTTCGTACCAGGTTTTTAGCCCGGCCGGATCGGGCGAAGGAATCGCAATGTGTTCGATGGAAATGTTCACGGCGGAATTAAAATTTAAACGCGTCCGGTTAGGAATCAAAATCGCGCCCCTAATTTGCGTGAGCGCCACGTTAGTGCGCTCAAATAATTTTTCTTTAGCAATCACAGTCCCTGCCGCCTATGGCCGCTCGCCGTGCGTCGCATAAATCGCAAATCGTAAATCCCGCTACGGCACCTGGCCGGCTCGGAAGAACCGGTGCGGGGAACTGCCAACCGGGTAAGAGAACGAATATGAATCATTCGTGCTGGCAGTATTGGTCACGACGGGCGACCAGGTCAGCAGGTTTGTGGAGCTTTCGATCACGATGGACCCGAGGTTCGGCGCGTTCGTGAGGTTAAACTGGAAGGCGCCACCCGTGAGGTTCGACACACTCAAAAAGCCCTGCGGTTGCAGGTAATACTGGTAGGCGTAGCTGTAGTAAAACCCTGCATCGGAATAGAAATAATAGTCATTCGGCACCTGGAGCACCGTTAGATCGGCATAGGACATTTCATGCGAATCGCCTGTGTCCATGGCAAAATATTGGTTGGCGTCCGGAACGTAGCCAAAATCGTCGGCGTAACTGCCCGTCGGATCAATTGCATTGCCCGTCGTCGGATCCGCCACGAGCCATTGGACGCCGGGCACCGGCAAGTGAAACTCGACGCGGACGTGCCATTGTGAGTTAAAGTCCTGGTAAGTGCTCGGCCAGGTGTCACCCAGCCAGAACCCGGCAATCCGCCGGGCCGGAATCCCGGCGCACCGCAGACTGGCCACCAGCAACGCGGAAAAGCCGCCGCAATCAGCCATGCCGTTGGTTAAGACACCCACGGCATCGTGTTCCGGCGGCGGTTCCAGGTAGGTCAGAGTTCGCATCACCGCCATGTGCAGGAGGCGGGCGGTCTGATAAGGACTGAGCGTGCTCTGAAAATTCGGTCCCAGCGTTTGGTAAACAAAGTTCGTGATGATCGGGTTTGTAGATTCACAAATCGTATCCGGAGTCTGCCATTGGGTCCAGTTCGTTGACATGGCGGCAATATCCGCCCAGGTGGCCGCTCCGAGATTCGTCGTGTTGACCAGCATGCCGTTCAATTGGGCGGTAAACGTTTCGGCGTCTTCGTAGTTGCTCGTTGGCGCGTTTGTCCGGGCAATCTGAAGCACCGGAATGCCGTATGGCGGCGTGACAATGCTGACGGCATCTGTTGGAGCGTTGACGCTCAGAATGGTTTGCGCGCCGTGCGAGGCAGGGTCGCCGAAGATTTCGAAAAAATGGATGTAGCCGCCATCACCGACACCGAGATTGGTATAATTGAGAATGGCGGTTTCCGAACCGGTCACGATGCGCGGTTCGTAATACTCGACGGTATTGGTCGGCTGTATGGGAGTGAAAACGCCGCTGACGGTCTTGACGGGATTGGTGTCGCCGCTGACGCCGGTCGGGTCCATCGTGATGCTCCAGGGGATGGGATCATCTAGGTAAAACGACCAATCGCTATACGCCCAATAACCATCACCCGGGCTCAGATCGAACTGGAAGGTGTTGGTGACATTGGCCATGACAAATTGGATGTCAAAAGGCGCTGAAGGCGTGCCGACGACATTGAACGTCACTCGAACTCCATAATATTCATCGCCTTCAGCCGGCGTGGAGAAAGTGCCATCGGCCAGGCAGGGACCGGCCTGGACGATCTGCAGATTGCACGCCGCGCGGCAGAGGTGCGCGGGAACCGTCAGCGTGAGCACGACAAAGACGGCCACCTGAATGCGCCAGCGGCTATTCGGCGACAAAATACCGCCCAAAAATGAAGCACCCCCGCGTTTGTTCTGTTCTGGACTCACAAAACGATTTCAGCGTGACACACTGCTCCCGTACCACTAACGGTTCATAAAACTGGATACCAGGCAATTTGTCAATCAAAACTGCTTATGAATTTGTTGAACAATTTGAACGACGCGATCAATCCCGCAGCGGCGTCACCTCGGTGCGCTCTAACATTTCCTATGGCAACCGCATCAATTTTGCCGCCGTGGCCATATGCGCGAGATCAGACGCGCTCGCGCTTATAAATGGCGCTCGCGGCTTCGCTTCCAGGCGCTGTGTGTCTGGGTGCGTCTGACGCAGGGCGGCGCTCTCGGACTCGCTTGCCCTGGGCTATTATCGGTCGCCCTGCAGCAGCCCGCGAAGGGTGTGTTACTCGTGCGTGAAAGTCGCACCCGTCGAATTAGGCGGTTCACGACGGAACGGCCAGGTGCCTGTTCAGCCGCG
>Ga0335075_10006633_pt1 | contig 17862 bp, 21 predicted proteins | sample Lox_Sample_24_FD_206723 | JGI IMG/M metagenome (GOLD analysis project Ga0335075, IMG submission 206723) | Soil microbial communities from Loxahatchee National Wildlife Refuge, Florida, United States - Lox_Sample_2.4 | ecosystem: Environmental > Terrestrial > Soil > Wetlands | place: USA...
TTTTTTTTTTTTTAGGGGGGTGGTTAGAGTTATTGCTCATTGACTTTGATAGCCACAAACACAGACTATACCGCTTCGTTTCCCGGTAACAGTATATTCCGGCATTGAACCACCTCCCGCCCTCCTAGAAGCTATGGCATCTAGGCCAACCCGTCCATCGGTCCCAGCGCGCCCATCATCCACAAGCACTGCTCGTCCTACCTACGATCCACTCTATCCCCCTCAACTCGGGACGCCCGGCTCCGCATCAGCAGAGGACGCACCTCCAAGCTACGAAGACGCAATGGCAGACGAGATTGGTCCTGTGGATGGTCCAAGGAGAGATTACAGTGGGATGACGAATGAAAACGCGCCTAGTGATGTCGGCGATGAGAAGGGATCTGGAGAGAAGAGCGGGAATCGGGGGAGGTTGTTCCCTGGGAGTGGACCGGGGCCGAGACCGGGAAGCGGGAGCGGACTTTATTTTTCATAAGTCTGGGATTCAGGAGAAGACCGTGTCTTACAAAATATAATTACGACTTAACAACAACCATCGCGTTCTGCAACGCCGAAGGCTAGACGATACGAGGTACACGGCGTTAGTTTGATACCCTTTCATGTACTGTACAAAATCCAATGCTTGTGTCTCGAAATCATTATACTGTGTTCCAGCTTGGCGAATCCTCTACCCTAAATTTCAATAGACCGACTTCAACCATTTGAGCGAAGCCAAGAGCTCTGCTCAAGCAGCGGGGGTAGAAGGTCAAATTTGAGGCCCAATACATCCGACACGGCCCTTTTCTACTTTGGCGGTTCTTACCTTTGAAGAGGTCGGGTGCTCCCTTAGATGGATGGGTGTTTTGTGGAGCCGGGCTGGAGTCGGCGTTGGCTCGAGGGAGGTGAAGCTATGGAAAGCATGGCAAGACTGGCAAGACTGGAACTTTTAATATTCTTACCGCAAGAGGTTGGCTCTACCGTTTATCTGGAAACATAAAGCCTTGCAGTATTCTCATCATTACTAAACTGAGGTTCTAAATCTTGAAATTCATCGCTGAATAGATGCAGATCCCACCCAATCTCTCACCCTGCAGGCAGCAGCACCGTCAGCCTTCTTCCTCCTCACTTCCATCCCCATCCGTGCCAAGCTCATCATCATGTTCTTCCTCCTCGGCCGACTCTCCCTCCTCATCTCCATCTGCTTCGAGACCATATGCTTCCTGAAAGTGCGAGAGGGTTTGGACTTGTGTCTTGAAGCCTTCGGATTCAAACCCTTTCACGAGCGTCTAAATCTCTAGTTAGCTTTTTCCATGGGGTATCGAGGATTTGGATCCGTACCTCTTCCATGATAGGCGCACAAGTGACCACAACATTCGCCTTACCCGGTGTAAAAGCCGGTAACAAAACCTCCTCCATAGCCTTCTTGATCTCCGTCACGCTCACTTGCCTGACCTTCTTCATGAGCTCGGCATTATAATCCTTACCCAAGCCACGGATCACGCTATTGACAAAACTGACCTGTGCCGCAGTCGCCATGGTCGGCTGATCGTCTGCCATCGCTACGACAATGGCACTAATGGCTCCCTCCAGAGCATGGTCTTCGAATTCGGATTTGCCTGAGATAAACGATTGCATTATGGCTCGGGATGCGGCAAAGGCTTTGTAGGCGTCGGGCGAGCGGTAGACGCGGAATTGAATGAAGCCGGCGTCGAGGTCGCGGGAAAAGCCAGTACCATATGCCAGACCGGTTCCTCGAACGGCGGTCCAGAGAGGGCCTTCCGCGGCGTCGAGATATGAGATTGCCACCATTAAAGCTGGCAGTTGTGGGTCTGTGTATGATGTAAAGCCCTTTGCTGAAGAGAGGCAGAAGGAAGAGTCAACCGTAGGCATTGGGATGATGATTGCTCCGATTCCTCCTGGATTGTAACCAGCGACACTGAGGCGTTCGTGTTGTAACGCAATTGGTGAGAGCGGTTTTGAAGTATCGAGACCCTCAACAAGGACGTGCCATGCCTGTACTGGAGATGGGAGCTTCTCGACATCGGCAATGACTAGAACGCGGAAGTTGTTGAATGTAAATAAGGATTTACGTAACGTTTCTAGCATGTGAATCACGGTCTTGGGTTCTTTTTCGAGTAGTTTCTTGAGCCGCTTGAGGTATATTGCTTTGACAAGCGTGTTTCGAGCCTTGACAACAGACTCGGGTGCAAGGTGAATCATTGCATCAACGGCGTAGAGCATATTGTTGCCGCTGCGTTTGGCTTCGGGAATGTCGGCAAGCATTTTTGTGAGTGCTGCTTGTAGTCTTGTCTCGTCAAACACGCTGTCGAACATCAATGCTCTAATCCACTGGACGACCTTGATGTATTTGTCCGGTTCGATTTGAAATTGAATTGTAATACCCTCAGTGTCACCAATCCAGGAACCACCACCGATTGAGTAGCTAATTGTGTCCTTCTCAAGCTCTGTGACAACATTTTGAAAATCGACCTTTTCGCCGTCTTTCATAATCGGCGTATTGAAGAAATTTTCGATGAACAGGGAGAGTAGTGCGCGGAGCTCAACAGGCATTTCGGAAATAGCAAGCAGAACAGTCAATGAAACGAAGTTCGTCGGAACATGCTCTAATTGTATAAAAAGTGGTGAGTCTTTCTCTACGTCAACCAGTTTTTGAACCTCAGTTTCTGTTATACCAAGCTTGCGCGCCACGCCGGATCTTGCAGTAATAGACTCTATGAAATGTATCGAGCTTACACCAGGCACTGGCCACTTCTCCAGGATTTCCTTCGGTATTGGGGCATTGTTCTTGTTTTTCGCTTCTTTGAGCTTTTCAGCAAGCTTCTTTAAGCCTTCTGGGCCAAGTTTCTCCTTTTGCGCGGCAATACGGGCAATCTCATCCGCCTCGAGCTTCTCTGCCATTGCCCTGGAGGGCTTGCCAAGAATCGATACATGGTTGGCATCTGAGATCCATTTCTTCAAAAATTCTCTCCATTGTTGATCCGTCCATGTTTCAAGAATGTCGTACTCCTTGACAGTGGCGAGGTCCTTCAGCGTCGACCCATCTCGTTTTCCAAATAAGAAATCATTGATAACATTGGTAGCGAAAAATTGTTCAGAGCTTTCGGCTTGAAATTTAAGCTGTCGTCTCTCGCGCTTGATACAATCTGTCATATAGCTCATATCAATGGGCTTCGCAGCCACATCTTTAAGAATCTCAAAGAGGCGTTTTTCAACTTGTTCAAGCTTCTCAGTGGCAACGCTCGTAGGTTGAAGCCAAATGACAGAAGGTACTCTTGACTCCCACCATGTGGAAACCGAACTTGCGAGCTGCTCTTGCTCTACCATGATATGCTCTAAGACTGACACGGATGACCCCGAGAGATAGGTCAGAAGAACATTTAGTGCCGCCATCTGAACGATGTCATTGCAGTCAGGCCCCAGGAACCCCACTAAAATGTCTCCAGCAGACTCATCCTCCTCTGGAAATTCCACGGTCTGGATTATAGACTGTTTGAGAGGTTGCGCTTGAGGTGACTCGATCCATGGCCTAAACCGTCAGCTTAGACATAATTCTCACGAATGTGTCTGCTTACCGTTTGAACGGTGCGTCGGGACTAGGTATGTCTTCCAAAATACCGCTTTCAAACTCATCCAATATTTCCACCAGGTTTTCATGGTCCACTTCTCCAACAATCACTAGACAAAGGTTTTTCGGCTGATACATCTCTTTGTGAAAAGCGCGAATCCGATCGGCTGTCAGGACACGAAGCTGTTCCATCATGCCGCCTGTCTCATATCTAAAGCCGACATTCTCCGGGTAAAGTAGGCGACGTGCTTGTAGGTCCATAAGCTTGCCACCAGTGTTCTGGATACCCTGCATCTCAGAATAAACTACACCCGCGTCATGTCCTTCTCCATCAACATGGTGGACCTCCGTGTAGCAACCTTCGTCGGTTAGAGTTGGGAGGATGACATGTTCAAGGTATACAGGCAAAATTTGCGCAAAGCCTTCCCATCCAGCAGTATCGAGCGTGTACGCAGTATGATCTGTTGCAGTCCAGGCATTTGTATTGGAATACGCCCTGTTTGCAAGCTTATCAAGCACACCTTTGTACTTGTAACTCTTGGATCCCATGAATACTAGGTGCTCTAGTGTATGAGGCGCTCCAGAGTCATCAAATATCTCCGTTGCAAGTGCAAAAAAACCTAGGACTTTTGGACCCTTTTGATCAACAACGACTACATTCATGCCTGTCCGTTGGGACCTATACTGTGTAATAGAAGTTGGCGCATAATCCGCGTGAAACCGCTGAATGGTCTTAAAATAGGTCTTCTTGGTGACTCCAGGCATTGTAACTGGTTGTTGGAATTGAATCCAACTGTTCACCTGGTCAAAAGCAGTTTGATAACTTAGCCTGGAAGATACGTCAGTGGAAATATCAACAAAATGTAAAGTGAATAATAGGCTTTCAGGCTACAGCAGTCATTAAAGCCCTCCAGACAACTATGGGAGAAATCAATAGAATCTGGGGAAATATCTGAGGTATCTGTACAACGAGGGCAGATGATCCGAAAAGCTTGCAAGCTAGACCTTGAAGCAGCTCAATGAGCGCTCGAGTGCAATGGTCATGTTGCAGCTATGAAAACAGGAAGGGATGAAATAATATGGACCAGAAGATGCCCACCAGCCATTTTTTACTCCATCATAAAGTACAACTGAAGCAAAGGGTATGAGCCAAGCAAGGGCCATAAATAGCCTCGTCAGCGAGAACGTTGCCTTTTGGCGATCATTCTTCATAGTTTAGCCGTATGCATAGAAAGGCCTTGATATTGTGAGGAAACGCAATGTATGACTGATGGTGGAGTGGAAGCGATGAAGAGGAATGAGAAAAGTCTAGGCAACATAAGGTACCTTGAGGTGTATCCTGCCGGTACCCAATTAGATCTTGGCGGTATGCTGGTGACAAGGCAGCCGGATTTGCAGGGTGCTGTTTTCCACTTTGATGGCCTTCCAACCCGTTGCAGAATCGTGACTAGTATTGATTACTCCGTGGGCTTGAATAAGTAGGGAACAAGCCATGTGTTTGTGATTCTTTTTGCATATTGTCAAAGTTCGAAGAAACAATCGTTTGAAAGATACCCGTGATTGGCGAGCAAGCGCCAAGCGCGGAGTCAATCGGCAAACTTTATTTCGCGTAGCCGATCTTGTCAGGAACAAATTGAACGTCTTTCTCCAATCTGCATACTGCCGTTGTTGATTGCAAAGTACGTCTCAATAGGTGGCGCAACACGTCTTGGATGTTCATTGGGCTGACTAGACCAGCTACAGGCATCTCACAATGATTTTACGAGGAGTGCAACCACGAGTCACTTCCTCAATTCTCCTCCAGATATCCAGAGCAACATCAGGCTCTACTCGGTCACGATGCTTACACCAGCACATGACTCCGCCTCGAATACCGCGGCCGACACCCTTTGTGCCGGACCCGCAAACCTTTTTGACTTTGATCGGCCGAAATCTGAGACAACATGCTGCTAAGATTCCAACTTGGGAAGCATTATTCTCCCTAACGTCGACACAACTACGAGAGCTAGGAATTGAACCTCCACGGAGTCGCCGATACTTGCTGAGATGGAGGGAGAAGTTTCGCAAAGGACAATACGGCATCTGTGGTGATGCAGAATCAGTAGTGGACGGAGCCGCGCACTTACGCGTGGTTGAGGTCCCAAGAGCTGATCAGGGAGCGGCTGTGAATACGAATGCAACAGCCACCAGGACACCAGGGACGCGCAAAATGATCGTCAACGTACCCCCGGCGGCGGCTCCATCCGAGATAACGCCGGAGCAACTAAAGTCAATCAAGGGTCTCAAAATTGTAGGCTCACATACGATTGTCGGACCACATGTACAACCAGTTAAGGGAGGGGGGGCAGCAAAGGTTGTTGTGAAAGAGGGATTATGGGAAGAACGCAGGGGACACAAAATCGATGGCGGCGAGAGACGCAAGGCTGAGGTGAGGGCCAAGAGAAGGAGTGAGGAGAGAAAGGCGCAGAGGTCGTAAGCATCTTCAATTAATTAGAGTATTGGTTGGAAGGCCGCGCAAGCAGTTCTTAATTGAGCCATTTAGAGGACTGTGAGGCTTTTTGTTTGGAAAAATCACACCTGCAGACCTCATACGCATCATGCGCGGCAGGCTCTAGCCGTTGAAGGAAGGTGGTCTTTTGACGAGACGTTATATTACTAGAGGTAGTTCGGTATGACCGTCTGCCTCATTGTTAAATTAAAGTTGCTTCTAGAAGAATGTACAGATGCCTGACAGGGCTGAAGGGGCTGAATATGATAGCTGCGTCATTTTAGCACCCCCAGTTCGATGCGGGAGTTGATAGACAATGCGTCAATGGCAAAAATGACTCGCATGCCGGTTTCCGAGGGCTTTGGGTTGATGTATGTAACGGGTAAATTTCCGAGTCGTCATGTACGCTCAGGTGATGTTGATCGACCTGTCAAGCGACCAGAGCAGCTGCCTTCTATTGAAGTATGGATTTACAGCGTTTCACAAGAACGGGTCGGGTACCCGCAGGGATTCGTTGATAATTTGGCAGGCATAATAAGCACAGATTGACAGGCGCCTTGCAGTCCGCCATCCCGCCATCCCATCTGGCATGAATCCTATACATCCTTCAGCCATCTCGAACAAAACGGGGGGGGTTTCCAAAGAGTAGTCGGTAGCGAGCGCCAATCTGCTTAAGCGAACACTGAATGTGGCGTCGCCACGGGGCACAGTCCAGTCGCCCGACCAAGGTACTCCGACGCTGCGATCTACTCCCCTCTCGGCACGTCTCGGGTTGCTGACACGCAAAGCAGCAACAACTCCTCGTTTCTGGCAATCATCCACTGTAGTTTACTTGCTGGCCTCCATCTATCCCCCAAGATCATTATCAGATTTACTTACCTAAGGCAATTTTGATGGCACACTCTCCCCGTGACCTCAAACTATGACTGCAGAAAACATCAAAGCTCGCGTCGGTGCAATGATAGACCTTGCTTACTCTGCACCGCTCAGGCAGACATCCCAGTGAACGTGGACCAGAAGAGGGGATTCGCAATGCAATACGTTGCCGCTGAGTGCCTTACCACCCTTCTGCTACATGGATTTTCAGCGTCGCAAGCCCGCTGAGGATTACGGTGGCTTTGCCCTCTTATCAGTGGTCGGGCCGGCAGTCATCAGATAGGGATAGGTACACCAATCTGTTCTTCTGGCCATCTGTCCCCATCTCTCTTCTGAGGAAAAGCCTCCCTAGAATTCCCTTGCCCCTTCCTAATCTTCCTCCCCCCCGTCTCCCTCTCCCCCAATCCCCCACACAGACATCCACTGCCGCTCAAACGATGCGTCATCGATGGGTGCTTGTGGCTTTTTAGTCAAGGGATCGATTATGAGTCTTGCCCACGGCAACTCCTTGGGCCCTTGGCGCGACTATGTTCTCAAGCTCTGACTGATACGGGACGGCTGCCTGGATATGCCCCAGGGTTTGCATCCTCTTCCATAGGCACAGACCTCATCTATACCTAGCTCCAACGAAAATGGGTCGCGTCGGGATATTGTCTTCCTCATTCAGGACTATTTTGCTCTCTTCATCCAGCCCCAGGCTTTGTCCCGCCTAGTCAATCCTCATTATTTTGCTTCGTATTTCCCGCAACGATACGATTAGCCATTGGTCACACGTCTGCCATATACGCCAATTGCAGATCAGTGTTGGTCGCGCACCTAGATGTGACGCTACCTCTTGACGAGGCGGTTATACTTGGTAGTGTTGTTTAAGTACCACGAGAAGTGGCTGTCAACGAATGGCCACCCTCTCGAGATATTAAAAGCCTTCTCTTTCTCATTGATTCAATCTTATTTTCTGCTTCCTGTACTACACTGCCTCATACTCATCGACGGTGGTAAAAATCTTTCTCTCTCTTTCTCTCATTCGTCTATTGTTCGCGTTTCGGGCCATGGGATCTACCATCCTGTCTTGACCTGAAGTAATACCACAGCTCTCCCTTCAGCTCTGGAGTCATATCTGTCAACAAGCTTTTCCCGTTTCAGCCCCGCGAGTTACCTAAAATATCATCTTACCTCTAAACATTTTCGAATCATCGACTAGAGAGTTAGTCTCACCACTGCCTGATTCTCAGGGCCAGCCAATGTCAATACAGCTGACCAATTCTGACGAGTCTGATACAACGCCTAAAGCTACACAAGACGATTCTAGCAAAGAAGCCAGAGCTCTTGAAAGTCCTAGCAACGAGCTGTTGAGAATTCCCAAGCAAGAATATTCTTCCGAAGATTCAGAGACCGAGACCGAGATGTCAGACCGAAGACAAGACAAACACGAGAGCAAAAGCTCAAGCTCTAAATCTAGCTCAAAGTCAAGTTCCAAATCCAGTTCCATCTCTGGCTCCAAGTCGAGCTCCAAGTCGTCCAAACCCAAGAAGGATGACTGGTCCGACGTAGTTGAGCCCGACGAAAGAAGGCGTATTCAGAATCGGATTGGTATGTCTTCAACCTGCAATTCTCAAACTCGCCTTTGCTAACAAAATTCCCAATAGCACAACGAAAATTCCGTAAGCATTTGCCATTCTCTGGTACAGTTGAGCAGTAGTCTGATAATTGAACAGGTGAGAAGACCAGGGAACAAAAAGAGGCAAGTGAGCGCGATGCCAGAAATAAGGAAAGCGCTGGACTTGCATATTCAACACCAGATGCCAGTACAATGGACTTTGATGCGGAGCTATCCGGTTTACCATGGGGCAGTCTATCTCTAAAGCACGTTGTCGAAAGAGGAAACGCCCGAGAGAGAGAATCTCAACGAGGATCACAACAGCAATCTTATTATGGTTATGCGGACGCTGGCAGCGGAAGAGGCAGTGAATCGCGTTCCAGATGATCACTACATTTTGGGGGTATACGGTGCAGTGAGTATGGTCTTCTGATCCCTGAAAGAACAGCAAGCTCACCATGCAGGATAACATCTCCTCTCACATTTCTCAAGATTTCCTTAGATAACGGCGGCATGAGATATCTTTATTATCATCGCTATGATTCTTTCCTTGGTCATTGTACAATATACCCATCCTCACCCTGTCTAGAGTCTCCAGTGTTTTCTACATGTCTTCCATCTCTTCCCTTCTCAACCTGTATTACTGCAACTTAGCCTTGCAATTTTTTTTCCACGTCTCAACAATCTCATTTGCGAACGGCATTCAACTCTTGCTTAACACCTACACGAAGCTAGATCTCTATTTATCTTAATTTCATTTTCCCTAATCATATTACGCACAACTATGGCAACATGTACGATTAGACAGATAGACCATTACAAAGCAATAATAGTGGACAATACAACTTTTCCAGCTCCAATTCACAGCATTCTTTTTCTTTTTTTTTTGTCCTTCGAGTAATTCTGAGCCTCGGCTCAAGCGCAGTAACCAGCCTCGTGAGAAGTGAATGGTGGGTGTGACAAGCCACGGCGCCGGGGGTGAAACAACCGAAGGCGGACTCATCGCGTGCGTGACGCCCCATGCCTGTTAGCTCAGGTTGACTCACTCGCGAGGCTTGAAGGAAGTCATTAATAATCTGCCCGAAAAGACGCCCGTTTATCAGCGATAAACCTTGCCTTGCATCTCAGTAGTCGTTGTTTACGCATACTCGGCCAGCCAAAACAGGGAACTCTAACCTGAACCTCCCATACAAATACGTTTACCAACCGCATCACAGTTTGGTCGGTTTGGGACGGCAAGAAAAAGGGCTATGGAGATATGGGAAAAGCTTATTACATACTCAGTATTTGTTGTTGTTGTTGTTATTATTGTTTTTTTTTGGGTTCGGATTCCTAACTCCGCGGGCCGGCACTAGATTAGGTTTACTTTGCCCGTGCAGATGGGAATCCCTGACATAAAAAGCGAAAACGAAAATCTTATCGAAATCTTAATTGATTCCTGCTGGGCTTTTTTAGGGTGGAGGGGAAAGATTTCAGCCCAATCACGGCGCCGCGTAAACAGTCATCCAATCCTTTTAATTTCCGGGGATCCGATAGGATCTCGTTCATTTGAACTTGGGGGGTTTATGATATCGAGATGAAGGATCGGCCGTGTCGCGTGGTATGTGGAGGCGCAGCTTTTGTTAATGAAAAAAAGCTTTTTGTGCGCCCTTTCTTGCAGGGCCTTTAGCCTCTTCTAGTATGCCGGGCATTTTAGAGGCCTGCACGGGTTTTCTCATGCTGCTAATATATTGGATGGATTAAGTAGTATTGGGATTGTTTAGGTTTCCTTGGTGGAAGGATTGGTACTACAATACGGACCCAGATATTAGGCATTTTTTGAGAACAACACGGTTTCGAGGACGAAAGCTAACGAGAGAGCTGCTATTCACTGCATGTTTCGGATCCTAGGGACGTAAAAAAGAGTGGGTACCGCACCCGCTGCGCATCGTCTACCTGGTTTTGTAGAGATTTGCGGTTATTGATCCTTTGTGGAATGGCTGGAGCCTGATGTCCTGGTGCTTAAAAGTGCTGATCCTTTAGGTCTATGGCAGGCAAAATTTTACCGTTGCGGATAAGTGAAGGAACGCTAGAGGATCTGTGCACATATATTGGTCGAGAATCTGCGTTCCTTGTGTATGGGGCAAGGTAATTGCTTTCAAGGATATGACAGCGCTTATTCGTATATGCTTGTCTGAGAGGCGCGGCTTGGCGTTGCAGTTGGATCTGGAACCGTTTGCTGATAATTATCCTTGTAGATAGGATCGTGAGATGAGGGCCTGTGGGGCAGGGCATTCACTTATGTGCCTTTAAGTGCATTGATTCATGTATGAAAGTGCTCGACACCGCATCACATCTAGGCATCGAATTTGAAATGGACTGAAGACAGCTAGTTAGGAAGGGATTGATTCCTTCCGCATATCGCGGCTACCTTTCTTTGAAGGATTCGAAATTATGAGGCGGTACTTGCAGGAAGATTCTGCGGACTGTGAGGTTTTTTGACGAGAAGTCAAAGGAGAAGTTCAACATTGACTGCACGAAACGCTATACTGGTGCCTACGCAAGCTAAGCCACTCAATATAGCACAGGTATGATATGTTGTTAGAGCCTGTGGTTTGAAGAATCGAAAATTATCATACAATGTCATAGTCTATCGAACAAGAAAGAAGCCCCATTCCATCATCTTACATGTCTCAATCAATCATCCATAGGTCGATCAGTCAGGCTAACGCCGACTGGTCTATGTTCAACAACCTCTGACTTCCCAAGGCTCTGCCTTGCAACTCCAGGCGTTGCCCTTCTAGCCTGTGCCATCCTTGCAGTTGCTGCATGGCCAGTCCACCCCATGCCAGTCTCTCCCTCTGTCCCATCCGAATAAGTGACGCTGTGCTCACCAGATCCGTTCGTGATAGATTGTAAGGGGGCTCCAACATGCCCATCGACAATGGGACTTGCTTCAGTACTTCCAGGGATTTCAAGGCTATTCCTAGCAGCAGCTCCAGCAGGGTTGTGCGCTTTCTTCAGTTCAGCTGCGGCCGTAGGAGACGGCGCGACTGGGAATCTTGTTTCTGGTCCACCACTGCTACGGTCTCTACGATGGCCGCGTGGCCCTGGGGCAGGGCTTGTAGCTCGGCTCCTGGATCCGCCTGCGGCCAGAATGGCTCGATTTCTCGCTTCCACATTGGCTTTTCGATTGCTCTCATCCGTGCTGATAGCTCTTGGACGACTGTCATTGACACTAGCACTATGAGATAATGAGCTTGCTCGCTTTAATTCACCAAAGATTGCATCTTTGTGAGCGAAGAGGTCGCGAATGAGTCGATAGGAGTGCTTCTCTTCCATACTCATCGAGCTCTCCGTACGTGGCCTTAAGATGCATGGGGCGAGAATGTGGGCAAGAGCAGCAACATAGGTCTCATCAGCAGACGTGAGCTCGATCAACCTCGTAAAGTGAGTCATTAGAGCATCGAGAGTGGCAATGTTCGCTAGACGAAGTTGAATAAGTGTTGCTTGTAAGACTGAGACTCGATCAGAATCCGTCGACTCAGAAGCGGGTGTGGAATAGATAGTTTTAATTATTTCGTATACATGGGAAGACACCAGAGAGTCTGTAGAATTAGCCAATACTGTTCCTCTTGAGCCTGTCCAAGCAGGACTTACCTGGAAGTTCCAACAGATATAATTTCAACACGCTGGCAACAATGGGTATCTCATAGTGCTCTAAAACCTCCGGGGGAACTGGTTTTCCGTTGTTTATCTCGGCTCGGAGACGATGTGTAAGTGGGAGGGGAACGTCGACAAGCCAAATACCTCGTCGGGCTTCATCTCCCTCCATATCAGGATAATGGGTATCAAGGAACGTAAGAATTGTAGTGACGACATTAGGTACGCGCTTCTTGTCAGCACGGGCTCTAGCTTCAAGATCGACGCCAAACGTCTGCTCGTCAGAAGAGTTGTAATAATTCTCGTAAACTTGCACTTTCGGCGCGAAGCCGCCTGTCCGATAGCTTTCTAAGAGATAGCGCAGATCCCCAAGTGGCTGTACAGTCTCTTGGTAAAGCATCATATTGTCAACAGTAGATTGCAAACTAGGGATGACGTTGCTGATTGCTCCAGAGAAGTCCAGGATAACGGCTTTAATCGCTTTCAGCCTATCAAGCTCACAGCGCTCCATGAATTTGAGATGCTCTATCATGGCTTCTTCAAGCTGGCAGCGAAGCTGGTCTAGCTTACGTATGCCTGCTTTATACCGCTCATCCGCTTCAGCAGCCTCTCTACGCAGGCGCTGTGCCGGTGTTTCATTCGGGTGTTGATTGACAAGGTTCCAGCCCGAGAGGTATTCTCCAACAGTCCCGACCACAGGCGAGTCGGCGAAGTCGGAATTTGATGCCAAGGAAAATGTCCGATTCAGAGACGCCTTTTTCTCTGGGATGCCAGTCATATTGAAAGTTTTGGGTCTCCACTGATAAGACATCTTCGAGCTATTCGCAAAGACGCTGCCCACATTTCCAACCAGCCGTAAGAATCCATGAGTGATTAGATCTTGGCCAATACGTTCAGCGTGACTGACACTCGTCGCGCCTAAATGTTTCTGCAAATATTCCACTATGTCCGCACCTGTTGAAGTGTTCTGGTATGTTCCTAGAATGGGCACTTTCGTCTCACCCAGCTTGATTGAATTCAACATATGTGATAGAATCTTCTTCACTTGCTCTGGCTGGTAAACCTCATCGCCAATTTCGAGAGGCTCGTCATCTTCATCATCTTTTTCATGGACCTTAATTTCTGGGATTAGCTGCTTTTGTCGTGGTGAATCTGAGGTTGAAGGGTCCTGAAAAGCAAGTTTGTTCTCTTCTTCAATATCTTCAACAAGGCGGCACTTATTAAAGTAATTACTGCGTAGCTTCCGTACAGCCTCAGCCTGCCGATCGTGATGTTTGATTCGCGTCTGTAATTCATCCTGAGAGCCCTGTACTCTGGACTCATGTGCATCACACCATCGTGTAAAAGGGTTAACCACGAGCTCGCGTATGCTTGTTGCTATTTTTCGGTGGTTTTTGGCTGCTTCTTCCATCTCACTACGAACACCATCATAAGCCTGCATTGATAGTCAGCAGCGCACTCATTCCATGAGGCAAATGTATGACCTTTCGAACGCTGGCTCCATCATCTCGAGAGAAGCCGCCAGTGATCTTGTCGGCCGCAGGTCCAATCTCGCTCAAGCGCATCCCGTAAACATCCTCCGCTTCTGCTCGCATCCGCGCAATAGTCAAGATCTGCTGGTTTTCTGCCACACCTTGCTGCAATTTCGCAAAAAGAACCCCCAGGCCTGCGGAGAGAGATTAGAAATAGTCTAGAAATCACAAGCGGTAGCCTTACCTCCCGCATAGTCCCCCGACCAGAAAGAATCTGCAAAGCCTGGCATGATCGACAGTGTGACGAGAATCTGTATGATTTATGTCTATGACGGAGTAAAGGACGCTGATGGAAGCCACGGGTCGTGTTTGCGAACAGGTGGCTGTAAATTTGGGTTGTTGATGAACGAGTGACGAGCAGCTGCGGCAGTTTGCTGAGCGCAATAGGGTGTCCGGGATTGATTCAATTAATAGGCCAAACTTCGAGCGTCGCTGTGTTCCGAAGAACACTGTAAATAGCACGGAATAGTTTTGGTGATTCACGCACGAATGGAGAAGGAGAAGGAGTCGTCTTTACTTGGCAGCTTCCAGGGTGCGTCGCTCCCCATCTCACTCAGCCGCGAAAACCGGGGTAGCCTTGCTGGGTCCGGCACTATTCCTTATCGAGCGACGTCAGATAACGCCCTGTGGTTTCACGTCGTTATTCTTGTCACCGTCCATGCTCATCGACAGATCATCCCTCGGCCACCAATCACAATGTCATATCAAGAGACAGACCCATTACTTCCCAGAAACAAACCAGCTCCAGAAATCCAAGGATCTCGACCACAGAGTATCAATGAAGTTGGTGCTGAGGATACAATAAGTCCGGATGTCGGCAGTACTAGTAAGCCTCGATTGGGCATGGGTGATATATACGCTCTACTTTTCGGGCTCATTACTCTGGCCTTCTTCGCCATCTTATTATTCCCTGATGGTTTCAAGGATGTATTGGGTGATGGACCGCAGACCATCGACGAACGTGTAAATAGTATTCTTACTCGAACTCCATTAATCGGTAGTCCTCTCTCCAATGTTTGTGGGCACCAGTAAAGCTGATAATATCACAAGATGGCCATAATGATCTCGCAATTTTAATCAGATTCTTGTATAATAACCACATATACAATGATAACTTCAGCAAACCTTTCATCGGGGGAGGGATGGCAGGTCATGTTGATTTGCCTCGATTAAAGCAAGGCAAAGTCGGTGGTGCGTTTTGGTCTGCCTTTGTGCCGTGTCCAGCCAATAGAACAGACTTCTCGGACAGTATTTATACACCAAGTAAGCACATATATCCTCTGAAATTATCCAAGTTCGTTTTACAGTTCGGCTCTCTACAGCCGGTGATGATGTCTTCATATTCCGCTTCGACTTTGCCAAGTTTGACCTGTTTACTATGATAATATATCACTTCCATGGCCACGGGTTTTAAGTTTATCATGGGAGGAAATCAATAGCTGACATAACCTAGGTGTGACTTTTACATACAACCAAATAGACGTCTTGAAACGTCTCCAGGCGCAGTATCCAACCCGGTTCTCTCCACCGCCAAATAGTAGCACGGCGGTGTCCGCCTTCCAAAGTGGCCAGCTGATTTCTCCGTTGGCAATCGAGGGCCTGCACCAAATCGGCAACTCTCTATCCAACCTTCGCAATTACTTTGATCTAGGTGTTCGATACGCCACACTAACTCACAACTGCCACAATAAGTACGCCGACGCTGCACTTGCAGACTTACCAGGCGGCGGCGTGGCAAAAGCCAAGCCCTATTGGGGCGGCATTAGTACCGATGGCCGCGCTCTCATCCACGAGATGAACCGTATGGGCATGATCGTCGACCTGGCCCACGTCAGCAGCGACACCATGCGCGACGTCCTCGGCGCCGGCAACGGTGGCTGGTCCGGTAGCGCTGCGCCCATCATCTTTAGCCACAGCTCCGTCTACGCCCTATGCCCTCACCCTCGCAATGTGCCAGACGACATCCTACAGCTCGTCAAGGAGCGTAACAGCGTCGTTATGATAAACTTTAGCCCTGACTTCGTCAGTTGCGTAGCAGCAGACAACGAGAACGGCCTTCCAGATTTCTACCCCCCAAATAGCACTCTAGCGCATGTGGTTGAGCATATTAAGCATATTGGCAATCTCATAGGCTATGACCACGTCGGTCTAGGAAGCGATTTCGACGGTATCCCTGCTACGCCGAAAGGCCTTGAAGACGTTTCAAAGTTCCCAGATCTAGTTGCGGAAATGCTTAAGCAGAACATCAGTGACAAGGACGCTGCAAAGGTCGTGGGTGGGAACCTTTTGAGGGTGTGGGCTGATGTTGATGCTGTTGCGTCGAAGTTACAGGCTAGTGGGGAGGTGCCATTGGAGGATGAGCTGCCTAGTTTAAGGTTTGGAGATAGGTCGAATGTGTTAAGTATTTATGGATGATTGTTATTTAGAACATACTAGATGGGCAATGGATATACTTTTCACCGAGATTCCTGTTTGAGAGAAGTCCTTGGTGAGATGCCTCAAAAAGATAGCCAAACATTGCTACCAAGTTTGTTACAAGCAAACAAATAAATAGGAAATATTATGAATGGGAGAGTGGTATTGATTCTGCCGAAAGAGAAACAACCACAACCATCAGGATATATGTGAACTACGACACATAAAACAAATGCGGATGCAAATTATTAGCAAGATGCGTGAAATGCAGCTGCCCAGTACAGTTCTCCGTCCTAGCAGTAGTCAACACAACGGCTAAACGCCCTTCTGCAGCAAAAGAAGTGCTACGCCGCTTAGTTGTTCTCTGTTCCTTTTGGCTTTTGCTAATCAGAAACAACAATCTAAGTGCTTAATCTAGCAAATCAATGTGGTTAGTACTTACGCGGAGATTTGTGTTAGAATTAGTAAGTACCGCTCCTCAAGATTTCCAAATCATTTGCTCGATCATAATCTTCCTTATCCTCTTCATAGAACGCAATCCGATCTTCCCAGTGGGCATGCTGTTTTTGCTTTCAGGCCCTCTGGAATTACAAAAAGCTTCTTTTCCACCATATGCGTCCACTTAGCTGAGTGACCTGGAAATGTCTTCATTGGGGTGGTGTGAGGAGAACACTGAATTGCCGCTGCGAGAATGGCGTCAATAAAATAGTAGACATAGTGCTTGTCTTCCCTAATGCTGATTTGAAACTCCCAAGAGATTTGCAAACTCATACTCCCATCAGGCCTTAGAAACCTGTAAACAGTGCTGTCTGTAGCAATACCATAGACTACGGTTACTATTTTATTTGCAGCTTTCCGAAGTTGCCACTGATATACCATCAACGTACCGGTGCTCCACCAGAGTTTGCACCATATGCCGCCCTTTCGATCATTCAGATCGGCTGCGTCTAACATTTAGTTTGTTGACTTTTCTATCTCATCGTTTTGTCAGTCAATCGCCTCAGAGCTTGTATGGAAGTTCCCCCCTGCTTCACCTCTGATCAAGATCCTCGATCTGTCACCATCTAATTCATCTTCATCTTTAAAAGATCCGGATACCTCATTCGATCAAGCCCTGCGTTACTTTCTAATCGATGCTGTTGATTTCCTTTTGAGTCAGCAAGACCTATCTAGTCGAACAGAGATCATTCGAACCCAAGTCCAGAAGCACTTCTCAGCAATGATGAGTACTGGATCGTCTACTCCGCACGCGGCAGTACGATTGCCAAGTTCGAAATGGCACGTGAATACGATAGCAAGCCTTCAGCTGCTAGCTAGCTTATAAACTCAGGTACGATTTCGAGCAGAGGGAATAAGGTCAACCCCCACAAATAAAAAGAGTGCATTCCGTATCCGTAAACCCCCTTCTAAAAGCCTGTAAAGCTTGCAAACCCTCTGCTTTGTCTGCAAAAGTCAGTCCGTGTCTGTAGACCGTAATCTGTTGTCCTGTCGTCCTATCCATCTACAACTGACTGCTACCTAGCTGTCCGTATGGGTTAGTAGCTAACTCGCTAACTGCTAGCTAACTGTTCGACAACTATTTATAAGAACGAGGTCCCTGAACGGGCTAAATATATCAAAGCTCTTGGTACAGGAACAGCTATCAAATCAAGTGATTTTATCAAGGGCGGCCACGAAACTCTCCTACAATACTTGTACAAACAATAGCTAGCAGATCGTTAGCTTAGAGCCATTTATAGTTAGTCCGATT
>Ga0335075_10006634_pt1 | contig 17861 bp, 15 predicted proteins | sample Lox_Sample_24_FD_206723 | JGI IMG/M metagenome (GOLD analysis project Ga0335075, IMG submission 206723) | Soil microbial communities from Loxahatchee National Wildlife Refuge, Florida, United States - Lox_Sample_2.4 | ecosystem: Environmental > Terrestrial > Soil > Wetlands | place: USA...
TAGAACCGCTTGGCCTCTTCCGAGATTGCGTGCACGAGGATCGCCCGGATGCCGGCGATTTCCGCGGCCTGCAGCGTACGCAAGACCGCATCGCGCAGGAGGCTCCGCCCGAGACTGCGGCCCTGCCGGCTGCGGTCCACCGCCAGGCGCGCCAGGATCATCACCGGCAGCGGGTCGGGCATGTTGCGGCGAACTCGTCCCGGCGCCGCGCCGAGCGTCACGCCTCCGCTGGCCAGCGCGTAGTAGCCCGCCACCTTCCCCGCGTCGCACACCACATACGTCCGCGATGCGCCCGATGCCTCGTTCGCCAACGCTCTTTTTCGGAGCCAATCGTCGAGCGCAGGCACACCGCAGTCGAAGGAGGATAGATCGTGCGAGGATGTTACATGTTCGGGCGCGCCGATCTCTGGCACGGCGCGGCTCGTCAATCCCAGGGCGCTTTCGACGCGAGCAGCCGCCTCAGCCGCTTGTTCTCCGCGGGCGGCGCATCGAGAGCCTTTGCGAAACGCTTGTACGCTTTCTCATCGAGGACGAACAGCCGCTGGTCCAGCAACACCTCGGTCGCCTGCCGGCACGCCGCCTCGAGCATGAATTCCGAGCGGTTCTTCCCCACCTTTTCCGCCGCGCGATCGATCAGCGCGCGCTTGGCATGATCGGCGCGCAGGTTGATCGTAACGCCGCGCCGGCCGCGCGCCCGTTTGTCGGTGCTGTGCATCGCAATCCCCCCGCTCCACAACGAGCGTACCCGCGTGTATACACAATGTCAACACAGCGGCGGTCAGCCGTGTCCCACCCAGTGGCACAGGCAATCCTGCCTGTGCTCCTTCGCTCGCTGTTCGGCTTCGTTATGTAGCTCGCCGCCGACTCTGCGGCGAGGCTTTCCGCTCTGCGCCCCGGGTTTCTGCACTGCCGCGCAATGGGCCCCGAATTGTCATCCCGACAGAAGCCGTTTTCCGGCCGACGAGGGATCTGCTTTTAGCCCTTCAGATGTAAGCGTACCTTCGAGCCCGGCATCTTCGCTTTTCCTCTCGTTGTTTAACTAGACTTTCACGGTAGAATCGTACATGCCGATTGGTTCACACATTATTCCTAAATTCTATCTGGAACGCTTTGCCAATCCGCCAGACCGAAAGAATGGGCAACCGCACATTTGGGTCTATGAGAAGGGAGAAGAGCCACACTACAGGGCCACGTCTGTGCAGGGATATGAAAATGGCTATTTCGCTTTCGTGAAACCCGATGGGTGCCTGGACGAATCGCTCGAGGAAAGGCTAGCGGAATTGGAAGCGGCGTGCCTCGATACTCTGGAAGTGACTGCGTCTCAGTTTTTCGACATCCAGTCAGCATCGCGACGCAACGCGCTGGCTTTTTATGCCTCAATGTTGTTCTGCCGGGCCAAGCAACGTCGGAATCGGAGCCAGGACACATACGCCAAATTGCACACTCAGTTCGTCGAGCTTTCTGGCGAGGATGAATGGATCGCGGAAACAACTAAACGGTACATTGAACGTCATGGTGAACCCATCACCCCACAAATGGTTAAGGAAAGACTTCTCCAATTGGCGAAATTGATGGATGGCACGACGGCGTTGCGGAACAACTTTGTCGAAGATTTAATCAGCGCCGCGGAGATACTGAAAGGCGTTCTTCTCAAGAAGCCCTGGCAGCTTTGGCACGCCCCAGATGGAACGGAGTTCGTAACGTCCGACAATCCCCTAATTTCATTCATACCGCTGGGTAACGGCCGCTTGAACTCAGGGCACGGATTTCGCAAACCAGAGACAATCGGAGCATTTCCCATCGGGCCGCACGTCTGTCTTGCCATGGGAGCAAGCGGACCAGAGTCAACAACAATCACACCTCAACTGCTAAACGAACTAAATCGAACGATCATCGAGCTGTGCGAACGATATGTCTACTCAAAGACTCGCTCCGAGTGCATTCAGCAATTGGTCGCTGAGGCGGCGAATACCCGGAAGTACGGAGTAAACGCTTTTCTTCCACTTGGCATACCAGTACCAACAGCCAAGGACTTCGTCTTGCACATGATGCGCCTCGCCCCGTGGCCTTTCCCAAGCTGGATGAGCGAGAACTAGGCCCTCGCTGCAAGAGCGCCGCTAACCATCACCTTCGGTTTCAGCTCCCTCGGCACCGTAGGGCCAGCAGTTTTGCGAAATCAGCAGCTGGCGAAGATCACGGAATAGAGTTTTGTGGTATCTCAATTTCGAGTCGACGCTGTTTGTGACTGTCGTATGCTTTCCGCCGATCCCGGTCAGGTGGATGTGAATCGGATCGCCCAATCTCGGCCGCTCGGCCCACACGCCCACGGCCACCACTATCGCGTTTCCCGCCCCTCTCTTGAAGGTCCTGAAGTCGCCCGGATTAATGCTGTGCGTATTCGTCGCAGTGCTCACTTCGGGTCTCCTTTAGCGGTCCTGGTCAGCGCGGCGGCTGTGTCAGGAAGGTAGTCACCAATATCGAAGCCGAAAAGCAGGAAATGGGCGTCGTGTTCCGTTATTTCTCCGGGTCGGGGCTTGGTGTCGTTCCTCATTCGCTGGCATACCGATGTGAACTGCCTAGCCCTCGCCGGCGTATCGAGAACAACGCCGGCTCTTAAGAACTCTGCGAGTGATGACACCACCGAATCGCTTCCGTAAAGGGCAATGCGCGCCTTTGAGTCTGCGACGAGCGCTGTCAGCTCATTTCCCCGAAGGAATTCCGCTTCCTCGGTGACCGGGTGCCTTTGGAGGACTGCTAGCCCCGCCACTGCTCGAATGAAGTCCACGTATGCGGCAGTCCGCAGCGACTCAAGGTGCCTTCGCGTCTCCGACCGCCTTGTGAGAAAGACAACGGAGATGCTCACGACCGCCGCGATGAGCGCCGGCACCCAATACTGCGCCGCAGAATTCATCCGCCACACTCGTTAGGATGCGAATCTACAGCGGGAATTATCTCACGTTCAGCGCGGGGCGGTTCATGCAAAGACCTGGACCAAACCGACCGCAGGAATTTTCCACAAACGCTGGAGCCGGGGGGTCGACAAAACGTCTTTGGCGGATGAGCCTGTAAGCCGGATTCTGTCCGCCGCGCGAATCGCGCGCTGACTTGCGTCAGCCGCCAACCCGCGCTACGCGGCGATCATTCCTCTAGGTCCCGGATCGCTCCGGGACTCAAGCAGCCTACCCGAGGGTCAGAGCGCGCCATTCTTTCGAACAACGCACATGCGGGCTGGGCCAGCCCTCCCCTCCTATTTGGCCTTGCTCCACGCGGGGTTTTCCGTGCCCCCGTCATTGCTGCCGGGGCGGTGGGCTCTTACCCCACCTTTTCACCCTTGCCAAATGCGCTCGACCGAAAGAGGCCTGCCTCCGGTTTTGCCGAAGGCCGGCCGCCGAGGTGCGAACTCACCGGCGGTTTAATTTTCTGTGGCACTTTCCGTAGCTCGGCCGCGAGCGTGAACTCGCAACCCAGCCCCCTGGCGTTACCAGGCGCGTCGCCCTGCCGTGGCCGGTTCTCGCGAACTCGCCACAGCCGGAGTCCGGACTTTCCTCCCGCCACCCGCTTGCGCGAGCGACCGGCGATCGCCCAGCTCATCCGCCGCAACCATTATACCCGACTGACTCGCCCTCAACATCCCGTGTTGCGACTACACCCGTCGTACGCGGATATAGCCCCAGGTCTCGGTCGAGATGCCAAATCCCGCCAAAATCGTCCATTTAAGCCCGTTTAGGGCGCTATCGGGAGTAAAGTGCTTGCTCTCTTTGCTGCGGTTTTTGCATGGCGAAAACGTGGCGAAGTCGCAATCGCGCGGTTGCGAATCCTTCTGCGCGCGAGCCGTGAATTTTCAGGCGGAGAGAAGTTTTTCGAATTGCGCTTCATCGAGAATCGGGACTTTCAGCGTCTTCGCTTTCTCGAATTTCGATCCGGGATCGGCGCCGACCACCACGTAGCTCGTCTTTTTGCTCACGGATGAACCGGCCTTTCCGCCGTGCGCGGCGACGAGCGCTTCGGCTTCCTCGCGCGAGCGCTTCGCGAGCGTGCCTGTGAAGACGAACGTCATCCCCGCGAGCTTCGCGCTCTTCGGCGCGGCGCGTTCCTCTTTCATGTTCACGCCAACCGCGCGCAAATGATCGATCAGCTTGCGGTTCGCGGACTCGGCGAAAAATTCGCGCACGCCCTCCGCGATCTTCGGGCCGACTTCCTGCACCTCGAGCAATTCCTCGGCGGTCGCGTCGCGCAGCTTCTCCATCGAGCCGAAATGCGCCGCCAATAGCTGTGCGGTGCGCTCTCCGACGAACGGAATCCCGATCGCATAGATCAGCCGCGCGAGGCTCGCTTTCTTGCTGGCAGCGATTTCATCCAATAAATTGCTGGCTGATTTCTCGGCCATCCGCTCGAGGCCCGAAAGCGTTTCGAGATCGAGCTTATAGAGGTCGGCGAAATCCTTCACGAGATCGCGCTGCAGAAGCTGCTCGACGATTTTGTCGCCCAGGCCGTCGATATTCATCGCGTGGCGGCCCGCAAAATGGAGAATCATTTCGCGGCGCCGCGCCGGGCAGGATGCATTCACGCAGCGGTACGCCACTTCGCCTTCGGTGTGATACACGCGCATGCCGCACACCGGGCACTTCTTGGGCATCTCGAATTCTTTTTCTTCCTCGCCGTGCTTCACCACTTTGAGGACGTGGGGGATCACCTCGCCCGCGCGCTCGACAAGCACCGTGTCGCCCGCGTGCACGTTGAGCCGCCGCACCTCATCCAGATTGTGCAGGGTCGATTTCGTCACGGTGACGCCGCCAATCTGCACCGGCTCGAACACCGCAAATGGCGTCAGCACGCCCGTGCGGCCCACGCTCACCTCGATCGACTTGAGCAGCGTGGTCTCCTGATGCGCGGGATATTTATAGGCGATGGCCCAGCGCGGCGCCTTCGATGTGAATCCAAGCTCATTCTGCAGCGAAACTTCATCGACCTTCACCACGATTCCATCGATCTCGTACGCGAGCTTTTCGCGCTTCGATTCCCAGCTGCTGATGTAGCGCTCGACTTCCTCGAGCGAGTGGCACAATTTCCAATCGTCGCTGGCCTTGAAATGCAGCATCGAGAGCGTCGCAAGCACTTCCGAAAGCCGCTTCTTCGCCGCGCGGCCATCCACCAGCACGTAGTACGCGAAAAAATCGAGCTTGCGCGTCTCCGTGATTTTCGGATCGAGCATGCGGACGGCGCCCGCAGCGGCGTTCCGCGGATTCGCAAAAATCTTGCCTCCCTGCTCGGCCTGCTGCTCGTTCAGCGCCTCAAACGCCTTGCGCGTCATGATCACTTCGCCGCGCACCTCGAATGTGCCGGGCACCCCGGCCTTTTTCAGCAGCGCGGGATCGATGGTCAGCGGAATCGAGCGAATCGTTTTCACGTTGGGCGTCACGTCTTCGCCGGTGGTGCCGTCGCCGCGCGTGACTCCGCGCACCAGCGCACCTTTTTCATACAGCAGCGAGAGGCTGAGACCGTCGAACTTGTGCTCGGCGATGTAATCCACTTTCTCGCGGCCGGTGAGCTCGCGCACGCGGCGGTCGAATTCGCCGAGAGAATCGAACGAAAATGCGTTGTCGAGGCTGACCATCGGCACCGAGTGGCGCACTTGCTGGAATCCCTCGCGCGGCGCGCCGCCCACCCGCTGCGTGGGAGAATCGGGAGTGCGCAATTTCGGATTTTCCGCCTCGAGTTTCTTGAGCCGCTCCATGAGGCGGTCGAATTCAGCGTCCGAGATTTTCGGATCATCCGCCACGTAATAGAGATACTCATTCCGGCGAATGTCCTCGCGGAGACGTTCGACCTCTTTGGCAGCGTCGCGGGCCTTTGCGGTTCCGGCCTTGGGCATGGAAACCTCAGCGGTAGAGAGTCGGTCAAAGCTCGCCGGTATTATACAATGTGCGATTGGCTGTCGCTTTTTAGGACGAACGAATGCCCGATGGAATCAAAGACGCGGTTCTGATCTACAACCCGACGAGCGGACGCAGGCGCCATCGCCGCTTCGTGGAAATCGAGCAGGCCGCGCGCCTCCTCAAGGACGAAGGCATCACCGTGGAGATCGCTCCGACCACTGGCCCGAACAGCGCCACCGAAATCGCGCGCCAGGCCGTCGAGCAGCGGCGCGGCATGGTGATCGCCTGCGGCGGCGACGGCACGATCAACGAAATCATCAACGGTCTCGCCGGCAGCCAGGTGCCGATGGCGTTGCTGCCCGCAGGCACGGCAAATATTCTCGCGAAAGAGCTGCGCATCCCGTGGGATATTCCGCACGCCGCGCGGCTGATTCCCGGCGGCACGATCCGGCGCATCGCGCTCGGCATCGCCTTCCCGCTCAACGGCAACGCGTCGGAGGCCATGCCGCGCGAAGGCCGATATTTTCTTTCGGTTGGCGGCGCGGGTCCGGATGGCGCGATCGTCAACGGCGTGCACAAGGGATTGAAGGACAGCACAGGCGTCGTCGCGTATTGGATCGAGGGCATGCGCCAGCTTTTCGGCTACAGTTTTCCCGAAATGCGCGTTCGATCCGGCGGGCAGGAGCGCAAAGCGACTATTCTGATCGCGGGGCGCACCGTGAATTACGGCGGCCCGTTCAAAATCACTACGGGCGCGAACCTCTACGAAAATTCGTTCGAGTTCCTCACCAATTCGCGCAAAAGCCGCCTAGGCTATCTCGCCTGCCTGCCCGCCATCTGGATGGGCACGCTGCGCCAAATGGACGGCATCGAGACATGGAAATCGGCGGAAACAATCATGGAGCCCGCTGGCAACGACCCGGTTTACGCGCAGGTGGACGGCGAGCCGGTGGGAAAACTGCCCATCGAATTCAAAATCGTGCCCGACGCTCTCTCCATCATCGAACCAGCCTCACGCTGAGCCCGAAATTCCTGTAAGATCGCGCAGCCGTGGAACCGTTCACACACGCTTTCACATCCCTGGCCATCGCGCAGGCGGGAAAAGATCGCCTGCCGCGCTTCGGCACAGCGATGCTGATCGTTTCCGGCGTCGCCCCCGATCTTGATTACGCGAGCTACGTTTTTGGCCCCGAGGCATTCCTGCGATTTCATCGCACCGCGCTGCATTCGCTGGCCGGAGGCGCGGTGACGGCGGGGGCTGTCGCTGCTGCGTTCTGCATCGCCGATCGCCGCGTGCCGCCAAAGAAAAATATCCAGGTGAAAGCCCCGCGCCCGCTCACGTTCCTCGCCGCGCTCGCCATCTGCGCGGTCGGCGTCGCGGGCCACATTCTGCTCGATCTCGCGAGCGGCATTGGCGTGCAACTGCTGTGGCCGTTTTGGGGTCACTGGTCGGCATGGGACCTCGTCACGAATTTCGATCTGTGGATTCTGGTCCTGCTGGCGCTGGGACTTCTTTTGCCGCTGCTGCTGCGCATGGTCAACGAAGAGGTCGGCGCTCGCAAACGAGGGCGAGGCAGCAGCGCCGCAGGAATCGTCACGCTCGTTCTCGTCGCGGGATATCTCGGCTGGCTGGCAAATCAGCATGCGCGGGCAATCGATTTGCTGCTGGGGAGCGAATACCACGGGCGCGTGGCGCTTTCCGCCGGAGCGTTTCCCGAATCGTCCGCGCCATTCGATTGGTACGGAGTAGTCGTAACAGACGACACGATGGAGGAAGTGGAAGTGCCGCTCGGCCCCGGGCGGGAATTCGATCCGCACATGAGCGAAACTCATTTCAAGCCAGGAGAGTCTCCGGAACTCGCCGCGGCGGAAAAGACGGACGCAGCGGCGCGATTTCTCGCCTACGCCCGCTTCCCTTTCGCGATCGTCCGGCCGCTCGAAGGCGACTATCGCGTCGAAATTCACGACCTGCGCTTCCCGCCCGACGACAAGCAGCCCGCGAATATTTTCGTGCGCGTCGACGTGAGCGGCGAAATGCAAATCCGCCGCCAGGGCTTCCGTTTCGCCTCGTCGCCATATCCCTGATCGCGCTATCGGGGCCTCACCCTCGGCGCTCGGAGGCGATCGCGCCGTCCATCTGGGTTGCCCGATGGCGGAGCGGGGCGAGGCGGGTTTGCTCGAGGGAATCGCGATAAAACAAATTGTAGGTGTCGAAGGGAATCAGGCGGCCATCGGGATGGACGATGTGGATGCAGGTTTTCTTCACCGAGCGGACGTCGAACGAATAGGCGTCGATGAACTGGACGATGAGGACGCGAAAGATATTCGCGTAGCCGAGATCATCGGGAACCGAGACGCGCGGGAGACAGCAGAGCAGGTCGCGCAGCGTGCGGGCGCCGGACTCGGGCGAATGATTCGTGGCGAAAAGCTTGAAGACGCCATCGCGCACGGCCTCGTCCTGCTCGTAGAGGATCGTGTTGCGGCCGCCGTTGATGAGCACCTGCGGATCGATCATTCCGGTTAGAGGCACCACGCGCCCCTCGAGCTTCAGCGCGTAGGCCATCGCGAGACTATCCGGATGGCACGGAACCGGGATGAGATCTTCCGGGCGGAAGACGGAAGTCTGATCGAGAATGCGGCGGCGAACTTCGGTAAGCGTGAGCCTGTCTGTGGCGGGATCGAAATTCTCGAGCCTTCCGGCAACTTGCACCGGCTGAAACGTGACGCCGCGCACGCATTTTTGGGTGAGTGCGAAGTCGATGATGCGGCCAAGCTCGCGGTCGTTGAGCCCCTTTTTCAGCGTGACGACGAGCGTGGTGGAAATGTCGCGCTGGTTGAGATGTTCGAGGGCGCGCTCGCGGACCGATCGGAGATCGGCGCCGCGCAGAGCGACCAGCGCGTCGCGCTCGAAGGAATCGAACTGGAGATACACCTCGAAATCCGGCATGTAGGCGGCGAGGCGGTCGACGAACTCGGGATCGCGCGCGATGCGCACGCCGTTGGTATTGACCATCAGGTGGCGAATCGGCCGCGCCTTGGCCATGTCGAGCACGCGAAAGAAATCGGGATGCAGCGTAGGCTCCCCGCCGGAAATTTGGACCACGTCGGGCTCGCCTTCATTGCGGACGACGGCGTCGAGCATGCGCTCAATCTCTTCGAGCGAGCGGAATTCCTGGCGGGCGGGGCCGCTATCGGCGTAGCAGACCGGGCACTGGAGGTTGCAGTAGTCGCAAATCTCGACGAGCGACAGGCACGAGTGCTGCTGATGGTCGGCGCAAAGGCCGCAATCGTACGGGCAGCCCCACCGCACGGGCGTGTTGAAGGCGCGCGGCATTTCGGGCGGCTTGATGAAGACTTCGCGGCAGCGGCGGTAGTAGTCGATATCGTCGGCGATCAGGATGCGTTCGTTGCCATGCTCGGGGCAGCGCTTGAGCAGCAGAACCCGGCCGTCTTCGAAGACGATTTTGCCCTCGACCTTGCGATAGCACGTGGAGCAAATGGAAACGGCGACATCGTAGAAGAGATAGGGCCGGACGCGAGCCGTCATTTTACCTCTCTCCCAGAACAAATCCTCAGCGAAGCAGAAACGGCAAGAAGTGCACTTCCAAGAACCGAATGAATACGAGGTAGAGAATCACGGCGACGAAGACTGCCGCGACCAGCGCGAGGTCGTCCCCCTGGGCCGGAGCCAGCCGCCCGGCGCGGAACGCAAAGACGGCGGCCACCCCGTGCCCGATGAGGAAGAGAGCGGGCCAGAAGAACAGCAGCGCGCCGCGTTCCAGGTAAAACATGCCGTTGGGCCGAAAAAGCGGCAGGAGGCCTTCCACGAAAAAACAGCAGCTGGCGGCGAAAGCGATGGCGATGCCGAGGCGGTCGAGGCCGCGGCGCGTCCGCGCAAGCGCAAAGGCGTACGGCACCTGAGAGAGGACATAGCCGCTGAGAAGCAAAAAGATGCTCGGGTACGCGCGGAAGCGATGGAGGACGATGAGGACGGAGGTGGCCACGCTCGCGAGCGGAAGGAGCATTAGAACGACCAGAACGATCTGGAGCGCACGCAGGGCCGGCTGGTCGGGCGACGCGGTGATGCCGAAGAGCCCGGGAGACGGCTCAACCGACGCAGCGACAAGGGGCGTCCCGGCCACGGCTGAGGGCGGCGGCTGGAGCGCCGGCCCTCTGGACGCGTCGACGACAGCGCGAGCCACGGCGATCAGAAGCAAGACGCAACCGATGAAAGCGACGAGGATGCCGCCGAAGAAACCGATAGCCAGCACCTGCTGCATGACCTGTCCGCCGCCCGAGCCGCCGATAGAACCCAGGAAACCGATGCAGGAGGACAAGCCGAGCAGGATGCCGCTCGCAATGATGATGAGCGCCTGCCACCATTTCGGGAATCGCTGTTTTGCGGGAGCCATCAAGTTTGCCTCACCCCGCGCGGGGCAGAGTCCGAAAGCGAATCGAGGGCCGGCTCGGTTTCGCGCGGCTTTCGAATTGCCAGCCAGCGCCGAATGTCGCGAGCGTAGTACACGAGCATCGCAATGCAGGCCCACTGAATGCCGCCGAGGCCGGCGATATGCACCTCCGGCTTCAGGAAGTCGATGGCGAGCCGCCAGCCGAGATAGGCGACCATGAAAGCCTTGAAAACGTCCCCTTCCTGGCGCGGTCGCCTGAGCATGCGCATGAGGAAGAAGAAAAGCGCCAACGCGAAGAGCGATTCGTAGAGCTGCGTGGGATGACGGCGGATGCCATCGCCGAAATCGATGCCCCATGGGAGCGATGTGGCGGTCCCGTAGGTGTGGTCCGAGAGGCCGGTGAGGAAGCAGCCGATGCGTCCAATGGCGATGCCGAGCGCGAGCGGGGCGGCGAAGAGGTCGCCCGTCGAGCGCGTCTCGCCAGTGCGACGCTTGGCCCATTCGACGGCAAAGAGGCCGCCGATCAGCGCGCCAACGATGGTTTTGCCGCCGAGGAGGTAGACCGGATCGTGCCAGTGCGAGGCGGTGAGCGCGGGATCTTCGAACCAGTAGAGGACGCGGCTGCCGATGGCGGCGCCGGCCACCGCCGCGGTGATCACGGTCCAGCGCGAGGCGTCCGAAACGGAATCGCCATACCTGCGGCGCAGGCGGAGGTAAGCGAGGAAGCCGGCAATATACGCGAGAAGCTCGAGCGGCAAATGGGGATGGAGCGCGAACGGACCGAAGCGCAGATAGAAAGGAAAATGAATTTTTCGCTTCCTTGCCCGGTGCGGCTGGAAGACGCGGCACGATCGGGACCGTTCCGGATGACGCGCATGATACGCGATGCCGAAAGGCAACGCAATTGGAGCGGCGGCGAACTTTTGCGATCTACGATGGACGCGGAGAATCGCGGAAGAGCCAGCGCGTGAGGCCGTAGAGAACGCCGAGGACGCCGAAGACGCCGAGGATGAATGCTATTTTATGGGCGGTGAGGAAGAAGAGGACGGCGTTGCCGTAGCGAACCGCCAGAATTCCCTCGACTGTGTAGTGCAGGCCGCGTGCGAGAAGCAGCGCCAGAATGAATGTCCTGAGCGGAACCTGAAACACGCCGGCGGCGAGGACGAACACCTTGAACGGAAACGGCGGCGGCAGAATTCCCGGAACGAAGACGCTGAGGAAGGCGTTGCTATCCACCCACTGCTTCGCCTTGAGAGCTGCTTTCCCTCCGTGGCGATGGAAATACGCCTCGCCACCTTTTTTCGCGAGCAGGTAGAGCCAGATGCAGCCGGCCAGCGAGCCTGCCGCCGCCATCACCACGTAGTACGGCATTCGCGCCGGCCTCTGCGCCGAAAGGCTGATCACCAGCGCGTCGGGAATAAAAGGAAAACTGAGCACCGAGGAATCGAAGAAAGCGACGAGAAAGAGTCCTCCACCGCCCATCACCGCTACGATTTTGGCCAGCCAGCGCGGCAGCTTCAGTTGATTCATTCTCGAATGGTGCCAAATGAAGGCGTGTGATTGTAGCAGAGTTTGCGGAAGCGCCCCGCGAAGGCGAAAGCGCAAGAAGACGGCGCGGAAGGCAAATTGCCGAATCGGTGTCGGTCGGATACAATTCGTGCTTGAGCAATTCCCCGCACGCAATGACACTCCTCGACGGACTCAACCCGCAGCAACGCGAAGCCGTGCTTGCAACCGAAGGACCGGTGCTCGTTCTCGCGGGCGCCGGGACGGGCAAGACGCGGGTGATTACATATCGCGTGGCGCAACTGATCGAGCAGGGCGTGCCGCCGGGCGCGATCCTCGCGGTGACCTTCACGAACAAGGCCGCCGGCGTGATGAAGGATCGCATCAGCGATCTTCTACGCTCGAGCGGGCGCGACGGCTCCGACGTGTGGGTCTCGACGTTTCATTCTTTCTGCGCGCGGCTGCTGCGACGCGAAGCGAGGCACGCGGGGCTGCCCCGCGATTTCGCGATCTACGACGACGACGACCAGGTGGCGGCGGTGAAGCGCGCGCTCGTCCAACTCGATCTTTCCACGGAGGATTATCCGCCGCGCAGCGTGCGCGCGCAGATCAGCCACGCGAAAAATCACGGGATCACGCCGGATGAGATGGAATCGCAAGCGGCGCAAATGCAGGACCGCGAGCGCAAAGACGCGGCGAACATTTTCCGCGCGTACAACGAGATTTTGCGCAAGGCCGCAGCGGTAGATTTCGACGACCTGCTGCTGAAGGCCGTCGAGATCCTGCGCGAGCATCCGGAAGCGCGCGCGGCGTGGAGCGGGCGATTCGAATACGTGATGGTCGACGAATTTCAGGACACGAACGCGGCGCAGGAAGAGCTGGTGCGGCTGCTCGCGGGGACGCGGAAAAACGTGTGCGTGGTGGGCGACGAGGACCAGTCGATTTATGGATGGCGCGGGGCGCGCGCGGGGAATCTGAAGCGCTTCACCGAGGATTTCCCGGACGCGAAGATCATTCGCCTGGAAGAGAACTACCGCTCGACGCAGACGATTCTCGATGCGGCCGCGGCGGTGGTGAAAAATAACAGCGACCGGCTGGGCAAGAATCTGCAGGCGACGCTTGGAACGGGCGAGAAGCTGCAATTTTTCGAGGCGCCCGATTCAACGGCAGAGGCGGAGTTCATCTGCGGCGAGATTTCGAGGCTGATCCGCAGCGATCCCGACGCGCACGTGGCCGTGCTATATCGCACCGGAGCGCAATCGCGATCGTTCGAGGAAGTGCTGCGGAGGCTCGCGGTGCGGCACCGCGTGGTGGGCGGATTCAGCTTTTACGAGCGCGCCGAGGTGCGCAACGCGCTGGCGTACGTCCGGCTGCTGTTTCATCCCGAAGACGATGTATCGCTGCTGCGCGTGCTGAACGTGCCGCCGCGTGGAATCGGCGCCACGACTGTGGCGGCGATCGAGGCGCGCGCGAAAGAAACCGGGAAATCGCTGTGGGAAACGATCGGCGATGAAGCGTTTCTAGAAGGGAAAAGGGCGGCGGGAGCGTTGCGTTATTTTCGCGGCATGATCGAAGATTTGCGGGAGGAGTGCCGCGAACTCGCGCCGGCGCAATTGATCGAACGCGTCCTCGACAAGAGCGGATACCTCGGCTGGGTGGAGCAGGAAGACAATCTCGAGCACACGACGCGAGCCGAGAACCTTCGGGAACTTTCGAACGCGATGGCCGAGGCCACCGAGCAGGGGCAGACGCTGGAAGATGTGCTCGACCGGGCCGCTCTTGTGGCGGACTCGGATGAATACGACGAGTCGCTTCCCGTTTCGCTGATGACGCTGCACAGCGCCAAGGGGCTCGAATTCGACGCCGTGTTTTTGGCCGGGCTCGAAGAAGGGATTTTGCCGCACGGCCGGTCGATCGATACGAATGCGGAGGTCGAGGAAGAGCGGAGGCTTTTCTACGTCGGCATGACGCGCGCGAAAAAATCCCTGGTGCTTTCGCGGGCCGTCTACCGGCGCAGCTACGGGGAGGACCGGCTGCGCGCTTCCCTGCCCTCGCGGTTCCTGGCGGAAGTGCCGGGCGATCTGATCGAAGCGGCGGAAGGATCGCAATCCGAGCCCGGCGAAACGCGGCGCTACGAGCCCGATCCGGAATTCTCGGAGGGCTATTCGTATGGGAAGAGGCGCCCGGCGTATCCGCCGTCGAACTACGGGCGGGGGAACTATGGCCGCTCGTCCTACGGCCGACCTTCCGCGGGCCGCACCGCATCGGCATCGAGCCCGGCTCGGTCGTCGATGGATCCCTTGATCGGCATGCGCGTGCGGCATTCGAAATACGGCATCGGGACGATCATCGAGGTCGAGGGTGAAGGCGAGGAGAGGAAGTTGACGGTGAGTTTCCAGGATTACGGCCCGAAGAAATTGGTGGAGCGGTACGCGAATCTGCAGATCGCGTGACGTTTTTGGCGACCTTGGCCCGAAGGACAGGTTGCGCGGGGAGACGGCGCAGGGTAGAGTTTTTCCGGTCGCACGGAAGGTGACGATTGGATCCGCAGCTTTTCCGCACCAAGAGCATCGACCAGCTCATCTCAGACGCCGACAGGCCGGAAAAGCGGCTCAAGAAATCACTCGGCTGGCTAAGCCTGACGGCGCTCGGCATCGGCGCGATCATCGGCAGCGGCATTTTTATCCTGACGGGAACCGCGGCCGCGGGCGAATCCGTCGAATTTCCGTCCATCTTGAAGGCGCCGTTGCTAGAGGTATTGATGCACGGGAGGCACGCTCTCGGCGTCAGCGGCCGGCCGGGCGCGGGACCCGCCATCGCGATCTCGTTCTTCGTGGTGGCCGTGGTCTGCGGACTGGCGGGACTTTGCTACGCAGAGCTCGCGTCGATGATCCCGATCGCGGGAAGCGCCTACACCTACACATACGCGACGATGGGCGAGCTGGTCGCGTGGATCATCGGCTGGGACCTGATTCTGGAATACGCCGTCTCGAACATGGCCGTGGCCGTGGGATTTTCCGCCTACATCAATAGTCTGCTCGATTCCTTCGGCCTGCACATTCCGGACTGGCTGAGCACGCCCGCCTATTCACCCGAAACGGGCTGGGCGGCCCATTTCAATATCATGGGCTTCGTGATCGTCATGTTCCTCACCGTGCTGCTGGTGGTGGGCATTCGCGAGTCGGCGGGCGCGAACAATCTGATGGTCGGAATCAAGCTGCTGGCGATCGTGGTGTTTTGCATCGCCGCGAGCAAGTACATTCATCCTTCGAATTGGAAGCCCTTCGCGCCGAACGGATTTCAGGGAGTGCTGACGGGCGGCGCGATCGTGTTCTTCACGTATATCGGGTTCGATTCCGTATCGACGGCAGCGGAAGAGTGCAAGGACCCGAAGCGCGATCTGCCGATTGGGATATTGGTATCGCTTTTCGTCTGCTCTTTTTTCTACATTGCGGTGGCGCTGGTGCTGACGGGCATCCAGCACTGGAGCACGCTCGACAACGCCGCGCCCGTGGCGCACGCGCTCGAGGCGATCGGACTCAATGGCGTGAACCGGTGGGTGACGGCCGGCGCGCTGATGGGGATGATCTCGTCGATTCTGGTTTTTCAGCTGGGGCAAGCGCGCGTGTGGTTCGCGATGTCGCGAGACGGGCTGCTGCCGGGAGCGTTTTCCCGCGTCCACAAGCGATTCCGCACGCCGGATGTGGCCACGTGGGTGGCAGGCGTGGTGGTCGCGATTCCGGCCGGGATATTCGATATTGGCACGCTGGCGGACCTCTCGAATATCGGGACGCTTTTCGCGTTTATTCTGGTGTCGATCGCGGTGCTGATTTTGCGGAAGCGGCAGCCGGAACGGCCGCGCGGATTTCGGGTTCCCTGGAACCCATGGATTCCGATCGCGTCGGTGGTTTTTTGCTTCGTGCTGATGGCGAGCTTGACGGTCGAAAATTGGCTCCGGTTTTTCGTGTGGCTGTTGATCGGACTTGTGGTCTACCACTTCTACGGACGGAAGCACAGCGGACTGGCGACAGGCAAGCTGCAGGCGGCTGGCGCAAAGGAAGGGGCTCTCTGATGCGGCGCGGGGTCCGCCGGAGGGCTTACGCCGGAATGGCGCCGATGGTTCTGGCGCTGCTGGTGGTTTCGCCCGCGTCTTTCGGCTGGGGAGAAAATGCGGAGCGGCTGATTACCAACAAGGCCGTCGATACGCTGCCTGATGAAATGCTGGGATATTTTGGGGCGAACCGCCAATACCTCGTCCAGCACGTGACGGACCCCGATGAAGGCGGCGCGAAAACCGCCGCGGACCTTCGAAACAATTTCATCGAGCTCGACCACTACGGGCAGTTCCCTTTCAGCACGCTTCCGCGGTCGTACACGGCGGCGGTGGCGAAATACGGGCGCCGCTCGATCGATTCGTACGGATTGCTTCCGTGGCAAATCGGCCTCTACAGCCAGAAACTGACGGAGGCACTGCGCGACCACAACTGGAGCGAAGCCCGGGTGAACGCAGCCTTGCTAGCGCACTACGTGGCGGCGGCGCACGATCCATTCAACACGACGATGAACAGCGACGGCAAGCTCTCCGATCAGATGGGAGTGAATGAGCGGTTCGATGATGGGCTGGTGGACCGCTACCAGTTGTTTTTCTTTGTAAAGCCGAACGAAGCAGCTTTCGTTCGCGACCCGACCGATGAAGGCTTCGAGATGGCGCTGGGCGCGCATTCATGGCTCGAAAATATCCTGCTGGCCGACCGGCGCGCGCACGAGGGACTTTCGGCGTACGGCGACCAATACTACGATCGATTCTACGCGCAGGCCGGGGCCGTCCTGATCCGCCAGCTTTCCGATGCTTCGACCGATGTAGGTTCCTATTGGATGACGGCGTGGATCAATGCGGGGCGGCCGGCGTTGCCGGCGAACTGAGCGTGCTGTGACCGAAGCGAAGACGCGGCAAGCAACGATCGTCGACGCCCTTCCGAAGGGCGAGCTGCATCTTCATCTCGAAGGAACGATCCGGCCGGAAACAGCCGTGGAGCTGGCCGCACGGCATGATGTGGAAGTGAAGCCCGAGGAAGCGGCGGAGCGCTATCGCTTTTCGAATTTCGCGGGCTTCATCGAAACGTTCAAGTGGGTGACGTCGTTTTTGCGCGAGCCCGAGGACTACGCACTGATTACGCGCAGCGCCCTTGAAGATCTCGGCCGGCAGAACGTGGTGTATGCCGAAATCACGATTTCGGCCGGCGTGATGCTTCGCCGCATGCAAAACGTGGAAGCGAATTTCGCGGCGATTCGCGAAACAGCCGGAAGCGTGGTGTTCAGCCGGCTGCGGACGGCATGGATTCTCGATGCGACTCGCCAATTCGGGCCCGACGCCGCGCTCGAAGTGGCGCGAGTGGCGGCGAAGCTGGAGCGGGTGGGTGTGGTCGCCCTCGGAATGGGCGGCGACGAGCTGGCGTATCCGGCGGCAAATTTCCGGCATGCATTCGATCTGGCACGGGAGGGCGGGCTGCACGTCGTTTGCCACGCGGGGGAAATCGGCGGGCCGGAATCGGTGCGGGACGCGGTGGAGATTCTGGGCGCCGAGCGAGTGGGACATGGAATCGCGGTAATGAATGATGCCGCCCTGGCGGATTCACTGGCGACGCGGCGCGTGGTGCTCGAAAACTGCATCGCGAGCAACGTGGCTACGGGCGCGCTGGCGAAACAGACGGGAAAAGCGGACGCCTCGTTTGCCGATCATCCGCTGGCGCAATTGCTCGGCCGCGGATCGCTGGTGACACTTTCGACCGACGATCCGGGGATTTTCCACACGGACTTGCTTACCGAATATTCGCGGGCCGCAGCGCTTGGACTTTCGAACGCGCAGCTCGTGCAGCTCGCGCAGCAGAGTTTCAGCGCCGCGTTTTTGCCGCCGTCGGACAAGCGGCAACTGCTGGACAATTTTCAGACGGCGGCGAGATCGGCCGGCCTGTTATAATCGCGCCGCACGGGGAGAGAATGAAAGCACACGTCTGGGTGATGCTGAAATCGACGGTCCTCGATCCGCAGGGGCAGACCATTCAACGGGCGC
>Ga0335075_10006635_pt1 | contig 17857 bp, 15 predicted proteins | sample Lox_Sample_24_FD_206723 | JGI IMG/M metagenome (GOLD analysis project Ga0335075, IMG submission 206723) | Soil microbial communities from Loxahatchee National Wildlife Refuge, Florida, United States - Lox_Sample_2.4 | ecosystem: Environmental > Terrestrial > Soil > Wetlands | place: USA...
CGCGCCACAGCACCCGCAGTTCGCTGGCGCCGTCGATCCGGGCGGCCTCCTCATAGTCTCGCGGCAGCGAAACCATGAAGCTGCGCAGCAGCAGGGTCGCGAACGGCGAGAAAAGAGCGCAGTAAATGATGATGACGCCCGGCAGCGAGTTGTACAGGCGCAGGTGGGACCAGAGATAGAACAGTGGCACCAGGAAGAGCTGGATGGGCAGCGCCGAGACGCCGACCAGGTAGATGATCACCCCGTTGCCGCCCGGCAGGTCCAGCCGGGCCATGGCGTAGGCAGCCAGGCCCGCGATAATGCAGACGCCGACGATCGTCCCGCCAGCGAGGATGGCGCTGTTGCGCATGCCGGTGCCGATGTTGCCCTGGGACCATGCCGCAGAGAAGTTGCTCCACAGCACGTGATGGGGAAAGCCGAGCGGATTTGCAGCTAGTTCCTGCTCAGACTTCAGCGCGGCGAACAGGACAACCACCAGCGGGGCGATCGCGTAGATGGCGAGCCCGGCCAGAACCAGGTAGAAGACCGCGCGGCTGAGCCGCCTGGCCTGCAAGGCCCGCGGGACATAGTGGCGGCTGGCGGTACGCTCCGGCCTCCCGAGGCTGGCGGCCAGGCTCATATGTTCCACCCCCGGCGACGAATTCGCGTGTAGATGATGACCACGATGATGGCAAGCACGCCCAGGAACAGCCCCATAGCGGAGGCGTAGCCCGCGGCCTGGTCGCTGAAGGCCTCGGTGTACATCAGCGTTCCGACCACCTGGGTCGCATTGTTCGGACCTCCCTGAGTGATGATGTAGATGTAGTCGAAGACCAGGAATGACCAGATGATGGTCATGAGCGCGAGAAACATGAGCACGGGCCGGATCGACGGCAGCGTGATGTGCCAGAACTGTCCCCAGGTGCGGGCGCCGTCGATCTGCGCTGCCTCATAGAGCATTGGGTTTGTTCCCTGCATGGCTGCCAGGAACATGACCACGAGGAATCCCCACCACTGCCAGTTATTGACGAACGCGACCGACGGCAGCGCCAGTTTCTGGTTCCCGAAGAAACTCACATTCGCCAGGAACCCGATGGCTGACCCGATCCCCCCGTTGGGGTTCAGAAGGTTTTCCCAGATGATCGAACTGACCACCGTCGCCATGACGTACGGGATGAAGTAAAGCGTCCGGAACAATGCCCGGAACCGGGTAATCCTCGACAGCATGAAGGCGCCGGCCAGTCCCATCGCCATAGGCACGATGAGAAAGAAGATGGTCCACAGGACATTGTGGAGGCAGGCCTGCCAGAACTCACCGGAGGTGAACATCATCCGGAAGTTGGCGAACCCGGTGAACTTGGCGCTGCCGTAGCCGGTCCAGTTGGTGAATGCGTAATACACGGCCTCGAGCGACGGCACGACGATCACTAGCAGGTTCACGGCAAGGAGCGGGACCATGAATACCCAGGACCGCAGCCAGCGCCATCGGTGCTTGCCGGGGACCGGGACGCCATCCGCTGCCTTCGCGTCCTGCCCGCGGCGCGCGGGGGCATCTACTAGCCGGAACGTCACAGTTATGCGCCTCCCGTTGCGCACGGCCGGCGGGGTGAGCCGGCGGCCGCCACCTGCTGCTGGTGAGCGGCCGCCGTCGCCAGGATCGTCACAGCGCTGCGTAGGCTCGCGGCTTGAACAGCGGCGGAACCCGCCCCTCGGCCAGTTCGGCCTTGAACACCGTCTCCAGGCCCGCGCAGTAGGCTGCGGGCGTCGACGAGCCGGTGATGACGCCGTCCATGGAGTCGATGATGTAGGTGTCGGATTTGGGCGGCCAGAACGTCCAGGTCGTGTAGCCGATGTTGCCCGCCTTGCTGTTGACGGCCATCTCGTCGTAGCAGCGCGAGTAGTTGGGGTTGGTCCCTGGCACCCAATCGGACGTGGTCAGGGTGATGGGCGGCGGCTCGAAGCCGAACTCCTTGAGGCCGACGACAGCCGCGTGCTTGTTGGCCAGATACCAGCCCAGGAACTTCGCCACGGCGTCGGGGTCCTTGGCCTGCGCGTTGATGGAGTAGGTGCCACCGATCGACAGCTCGTTGACGACGGGCGGGATGTCGCTGCGCATCTGCGGAACGTTCATCCAGCTCCAGGTGGCGTCGTTGTGCGCCTTGGCGCCGAAGTAGAGGGGCAGGCTGCCGAACTCCCAGGTTCCTGACCAGTAGGTCAAGGCCTTGCCGCTGGCCAGGTTGGTGTAGCAGGTGGCGAACTGCGTGGTGAAGTAGTCCTGGCTGGACACGCCGATCCAGCCCTGCCGGAACCACTTCTGCAGAATCTGCAGCGGCTCCACGAAGACTGGGTCGGTCCACGGGATCTGGCCGGTCAACGCCTGGTAGAGGGCGTCGGGGCCGCTGTAGTGGTTCCAGAACATGGTGACGAACCACTCGTTGACGCCGCGCCAGCCAGCGTTGCCTGAGGTAATCGGCTGGATGCCCTTGCCGTGTGCCTCTTCGAACAGCGCTTCGGTCTCGTCGAGCGTGGTCGGCGCTTTCCAGTTGTACTTATCGAACGTGGCCGGGTTGTAGTAGACCAGCATGGTCTCGTAGGCGTTCGGGATCGACCAGAGCTTGCCCTTGTAGGTCGAGGCGTTGAAGGCCCAGGGCAGCAGGATGTCGCGCCAGCCGTACTTCTCGGCGTAGCCGTCGAGCGGCAGGATCTGCTTGGCCTCGGCCAGCGGCACGACAGTGCTGGAGCCGTCCTCACCCAGGATGTCCGGCCCGGCGCCCGCTTCGACGGCCGTCTGCTGCAGCTGCGCCAGGGTGTTCACCGGCTTGAGCGTGACCTGCAGCGGCGTCTTGGGATACGCCTTGTTCCACGGGTTGGTGATCGTGTCGTTAAAGTACGTCGCCTGCTGCGACTCGGTGAACGCCGTCCACAGGGTGATGTCGCTGCCGGAGTTGGAGCCGCCGGCACTGCTGCCGCAGGCGGCGATGCCCGCGCTGGCGGCCACCAGGCCGGCGGCGCCGAGGAACGAGCGCCGGTTGAGAACCAGCGGCGATCTTGGATCAGTCATAATCGGTCACGCTCCTGCTGTGCAGTGCCTGGCGGCGCGGATGAGTTAGCTAGTTCCCAGCTCGGGGGCGGCCGGTCGGATCACGACGCGTCCGCAGTGGCGAGCGCCGCCGTCCGGCTGGCTAGCTCGCTGATGGTTACGCCGTCAAAGCCGAAGACGGCGCTGTGCAGGGTGTCGCGCAGCGGATCGGTCCAGCTGCCCGGGATGGCCTTGGTGCCGTGCAGCGCCCCGAAGACCGAGCCCGCCGTGGCGCCGTCGCAGTCGGTGTCGAGCGACGACTCGACCGCCAGGCCGATGGTGCGGCTGAAGTCGCCATCACCCCACAGCAGTGCGGCTGAGACCACCTCGGCGTTATTGATGGTGTGGACCCAGCTGTAGCCGGGCAGCCGAAGGTCCATCGCCTCCATGGCCTGCTCCCAGGAGCGGCCGGCCGCATGCTCGTCGAGCACGGCGCGCAGCGAGGCGGCGAGCCGGGAGCGGGCGGGCACCACGAGCAGCGCCTGCTCGAGCGCCTCCCTAGCGTCCGACGAGGTGAACGCGGCGGCGATCAGCGCCGCCGCCCACATCTCGCCGTAGATGCCGTTGCCGGTGTGCGACACCGCGGCGTCGGCATAGGCCAGCCGCGCGGCTCGCTGGGCATCCCCCGGCGAGACGTAACCGAAGATGTCGGCCCGGATCTGGGCGCCGATCCACTCCCGATAGGGGTTGCGGAAGCGGGCCGTGGCAGGGGGATCGAGGCCGCCGACCAGGTTGCGGTAGGACACGCGCTCGGCGGTGTAAACCATGCCGAACGGCATGCTGGTCAGCCAGAGATCCGCGACGTCGCCGCTGGTGTAGCCGGCGCCCTTGCGCTCCAGCAGGCGCAGGCCTAGGACCGTGTAGTCGAGGTCGTCGTCGCGGGCCATGGCAGTGATGTTGCCGCGCGTGGCGTCCGGCCAGCTGGGATGGAGCGTGTAACCCTCGGGCATCGGGTCGAGAACGGGGACGTAGTCGGCGAGGGGGTAGCTGTCGGTCAGGGCCAGGTAGTCGCGCAGCGAGGCACGGGTCCAGCCATGGCCTTCGACGGGCTTGCCGAGGTTACAGCCCGCGCAGCGGCCGAGCCATGCGGCGTGGATGCGATCCTCAAGCTCGGCACCGTCCGGCACGATCGCCGCGCCGGGCGCCCCAGGGGCCGCCGCGAGGATGTCTGCCAGTTCGGTGGGCTCCTCGAAGTCCCAGCCAGGCCGCAGGGACGTCTGGTCGAGCCGGTCATACAGCTCGGCCAGGTCTGCTTCGGGACGGTCGCCTGACAACGCGGCGCGAATGTCGGCGGCGAGGGCGTCGTCGACCTGGTAGCCGCTCTGCTGCCGCTGAACGACCTCGTCGTTCAGCAGATCCCGCAGATCAAGAGCGTTGTGCAAGGAAGGCCACCTGCTTTCCGATGCCTGATTCGGTACGAGCGATCGGGCCGCCCGCACGGCTGAATCTCTCCGTTTCTCGAGCAGCCGGGCACTCTTGAGCAGCCCGGAACTCCGGGGTCCGACTGCCCGGTCGCACAGCACACGTCGAGCTGCGTGCGCGCCCAGGCGGACGTGGGAACGATTTCACACCTAGCCTTTTCGGTTGTCAATAGCTAAAGGCGTGATAGTAAGGTCGATAGTTGGTTCCAGCCGCTCTGATATGGAATGATCCAAGGCATGAGTCTGGAATCGATCCCAGAGCCGGTGCGACTCCGGGACGTCGCAGCCGCCGCCGGGGTCTCTGTCTCTACCGCATCACGGGTGCTGTCAGGTGCTCCCAACGCATCGCCGAGCGCCGTGGCAGCCGTACTCGCTGCATCGGAGCGGCTGAAGTACCGCCCGAACCTCGTGGCCCGCGGACTGCGCGCGCGCACAACCGGGCTGGCCGGGATCGTCGTCCCCGGGATCGGCAACCCGTTCTTCGCCGAACTGGTGGAAGCGCTGGAGTCAGCACTTCGCGAAGCAGGCCTGGACATGATCCTCGGTGACTCTGGCGGGCCACCCAGCCAGGAGTCACAGCGCCTGGAGACCCTGATCGACCGGCAGGTCGACGGGCTCATCATGATCCCGGCTGGCCACCACTCCAGTGCACTCGCCGCACAGCGGGCCAGCCACTCAGTCCCAATCGTGCAGATCGACCGCCAGGTCGACGGGCTCTCGGCGGACTACGTCGGCGTGGATAACCGCCTGGGAATCCGCCTAGCGGTTAATCACCTCGCCGCGCAGGGCTGCCGAGTCGTCGCATTCGCCTCCGACGACGCCACTAGCTCGACCGGTCGGAGCCGGTATGAAGCAGTGCAGTCCATCGTGGCGCAGATGGCCGATGTCACGCTGAACCCGGTACTCCACGGAACGTTCTCCTTCGCCTTCGGGGGCGAGGTGGCCAGGGCGCTACTGGCGATGCCCCAGCTGCCTGATGCCGTGGTCTGCGGGTCTGACTTGATCGCGCTTGGCCTGGTGCGGGAGTTCCGCGCCGCCCGGATCGCGATTCCAGACCAGGTGAAGGTAACCGGATTCGACGGGATCCTCTTCTCTGAGTTGTGCGACCCCCCGCTTACGACAGTGAGGCAGCCAATCCAGGACATCGCAGATGAGGCCGTGCGGCTGCTCAAGGCCCGGCTGTACGGCGACCGGACGCCTGCACAGCGAATCGAGATCGCACCCTCGCTGATAGTCCGGCAGTCAACTCGGGTGGCCGGGGCATGAGGCCCCGGGTAGCGGTCGTTGGCAGCCTGAACGTTGACCTGACACTGCTGGTCGCCCACCTCCCGGAGCCCGGCGAAACCGTTCTGACCGAGCAGCCCACCCGCCTGAGTTTCGGCGGCAAAGGAGGGAACCAGGCCGCCGCGGCGGCAGCCTTTGGCGGCCGAGTCGCCATGATCGGCAGGGTAGGTGACGATGACATCGGCAGCGCGCTACGAGCCGACCTCGCCGCCCGCGGCGTGGACGTCACTCATGTACTTCCGTGCAGCGGCGTACGGACCGGCAGCGCAACGATCGCACTCGACCGCAGCGGCGAGAACCTCATCATTGTCGATGCCGGCGCCAATGCCTGCCTGCGGCCCGAGGACGCCAGTCTGGCTAGTGTCCAGGACGCCGCGATCGTGCTGGTCCAGCTGGAAATCCCAGTGGAGACTGTCGCGGCCGCGGTCGCGGCAGCGACATGCCCGGTGATCCTCAACCCGGCGCCCGCGGCACCGCTGCCGGCAACGGTGCTGGACCGCGTCGCCGTGCTGGTGCTGAATGTGCCCGAGCTCACGACACTGACCGGAGTGCGGGCGGTGACCGGGCCGACCGACCTCGAGCCACTCGCGCGCAAGCTCCAGCGCGACGTAGTAGTCACTCTCGGCGCGAACGGAGCGCTGGTAGTCCCAGCATCGGCACGCCATGCGGTGCACATCGCTGCACCACCAGCCGAGATCCGCGACACCACCGGGGCCGGTGACTGTTTCTGCGGAACGCTGGCCGTTCTCCTTGCCGAAGGCGCCGACCTGACTGAGGCTTCGCGGATGGCTGTAGCGGCCGGGACCCTCTCGGCTACCGCAGCGGGCGCGAGGGGGAAGCTACCGACACGCGAAATGGTCTCCGCGATTGCGCCCAGTCTCGTCCCAAGGATCATCAGCAGCCAGTGATGGCCTTGCGGTCACCGTCTAATGTCACTCTGCGAGCCGGAACGCAAGCTCGGTCTGCCATTTGCCGGTGTCTGGCTGCTCAGCAGGGTCGGTGGGGTAGGACTCGAGGCGGCAACCCCACCTCTCCCCCGCGTCGGTCTGTGAAACGTCCCAGGCGAGTCCGCGCGTTTCGGCCCACTCCAGCAGTGCGGCCGTGGCGGCCATCAGGGTTTCCGGAGCGCCAGTATGGGTCATGACGGCAAAGCGGCCCGCGGGCAAGGTCCCGCCGCGGATATCGCCGTCATCTGCATCCAGCGCAGACGCCACCGGGACGCCGGCCTCGACGAGCAGCTGTCGTTCCGTGTCGATCACGTGGTAGCGGAAGAACGGCGGGCCAGCCGGAATGATGCCGCGAGCGCCGAGCCAGCCGAAGATCTCGGGTATGCGATCGGCTACGGAGCCGAGATCTTTCACGGTCACCCATGTTGAGATGCCCGCGTCGCAAGTCCTGCCGGCCGCTGGGTCGCTCAGCGACCGGCAGCGCGGCGTGCACCTTGATGGCTCCCGCTTCACGACTGGCGTCTTCGTAGTACGCGACCCCAGGGCCGGTGATCGCGATGCCCGCCTCGCATAGCCGGCGAGTAAGTCGGTGATAGAGCGGGCGTGATGAACTGCGGCTCATAGCCAGCTGCCGTGCCGGTGAGTTCGGCGACCCGCGCTGCCGCGATTTGCCCGATCGCTACGGGAGCCGGCTCGCGAGCTTCGCTTTCGATGGCCGGCAGCCCTTCGTAAAAGCGATCCCAGATTCGGACTCTAGCTGGTGTTATGCGCCACCGCAGCTAGACGGACGGCCGTGGCGGCGGTTTTACATCAAGACAGACGCCTGCGGGCAGCGACGGATCGCGCACCTGCACGTGATCGCCTCGGGCCATCCGCGCTGGGCACAGCAGATCGCCTTCCGGGACTGCTAGGCCAGGCAGCGGGCCGGTTCCAAATCACGGAACCGGTCCGCTTTGCTTGCCGGCTGGCCGGATGTTGCCGACCGGCCGTTCCCCGAAGACCCCAATGATGAGCTACGCCAGCCTGCCGGTGATGGTTTCGGCTTCAAAGCTGAGTCCATTACCTTGCGAGTCCGTCGTTGTATAGACGGCGGTCACCTGCAATTCCACGTCACTGATGATCTCCAGGAAACCGATTGTTGGCGGCATGCCGGAGTCGGGAACACCGCCGTACAGCAGTTCCGCGATGCGGCAGCAGTCGTCCATGGTCGCCGCCCCCGAGGGCAGGACCATCTTCTCTGTCGATCGTGCCTCTGCGAGCGCGGGTTCCCGGCCTACGACCGCCCCAGCGAACACCAGCGGGATTACGCGCTTCAGGATGGTGGCCTGCTTGCAGTGCGGATTGAGGATGTTGATTTCGGTCGCATACGTTCCCGGACGTACTGGACCGCATCCGCAATCGCAGGCAGCCTGCGTGCCGCAGACGAATTTGACCGCGTAGGTGTACTTGCACGCTGGCACAGTTATGGTCGTGGGCTTCGCGCCCACCACGTTGCCATCCGCTACCACGTCGATTGCGCCGGTGAAGACCCTGTCCCGCGGTGAACACTCCTCGACGTCGCCGCTGAACGTGACCTCGAATTCCAGCACGTTGACCTGGTCCCCCGGAAGGGGACCGTAGCCCGGCGGCGTAATCGAGGTAACGAACGGGGCGATGGCTCCGGCAGGCTGGAGGTGCACGTTGCCAATCGTGAGCAGCGCCTTCAACTCGGCGATGATAGTGGCAACGACTGCGGACGGATCGACGCCGTTAACCACGATGCCGCCCGTGGCGGCGGCGATCCTGGTGGCCTGGCCCGGGGTCCCACCAGGCGTGCCGCAGGCCGTGTAGGCCGCGTTGAGCGGCCCGCCGAGGTCAGTCGGGTCGTCGTTAAGCCCGTTGGGATCCGCGGAGCCGTCGAAGACGCTGACGGCCAGGACGGTGACTTGATTGGCCACCAGCTTGGCACTGACCGACGCCTCAGTGATGTCGTAAGCAAGCCCGCTGGCTGCCGCGCAGATGGGGTCGTGACCTGGCGCATCGCCGAGCCACACCACGATGTGCTTGACGCCCGCCCGCCAGCCGATCGCGCCTGACCCGGCCACCTGGTCGAGGGCGTAGAACTGCGCCTCTGGCAGGTCGCCCCCGCCGGAGGCAGACCATGTATTGATGGCCGTGGTCACCGCAGCCGTGTTAGGGGTGACGGGCTGGAGATTCTGGAACGCGAGTGATGTATCACCTGCGTTGTCGAAATCCCGGTACTCGCCGACACCGAATTGCAGCCCGGTCAGTGAGCCCAAGCCCGACAAGATCGCAGACGCGCCAGCTTGGACTGCCGCGATGACCGTGGTCATGCTCCCTGTGTTGTCCGCCAGGAAGTAGATGTCGGCCGGGGCCACTGCGGCTGAGGCCGGAATCGTTACTGTTACCTTTTCTTTGACGGTGTCGCATTCACCGAGCCGGAGATCGTTGACCTCCGGATTCACGGTGACTTTCACGCTCTCGATTGCCTCCGCTGGGACCGGGCTGACGTCCACAGGAAACAGCGCTTTCCGCTCGTCCGCAAGCTGGACATGCTGGGCATCTTCGTCCAGAATGAGCTCCACCACCCCTTCGTTGGCTGCGCCCGGTCTTACAACCATGAAGAGATAGATTGGTCGTCTGTCTTTCGGGTGCGTGTCGCTCGCCGTTCTAGCGATGACATACTCTTCTTCGCCGAAATTCTCGGCGAAGTGCCTCTGTGCAGCCTCGGTTACTTTTCTTGGTACTGGCATGACCTTGTCCTCCCAGCCTTAGCGCGAACCAGCACTCCGATAGTTTCTAGCGGCCGAGAATGCTTTCCCGGAGACAGAACTCCTGGCGAACAATGGCGGTGAGCGCTCAGTTACAACGAAGTCCCATCATGGCGGCTGGCATACGGCCCCTTACCCGGAGAGAGACGCCGTTGCCGCTACAGATACCTGCAGATACACATCGCGCCGGCTTACTTTGGGCCCGCATTGCCGCACGGGTGGAAGCTGAGAGCGGCCACGGATAGGACGAAGGCCACTGACATGTGGCATGGCGGTGCGGCCGAGCCGGCGCCGTTACGATCGGCAGAACACAATGCCAGGATCATCCTGCGCGGTGCCGTTGCAGGAGGCGAACTGACCGCGGCCGGGGAAGCGGGACACGTCGGCGATGTCGCCGACGATGATGGGGCTGCTGCTGTCACAGCGCTGCTGAAGGTTAGCCGGCGCCGAAGCAGATGAACGAGCTGGTTGGCGCCGCAGCGGCCGCGGTGGCGAGGGCCTCGGCCGGCCTGGCGCCTGTCGCCAGGGCGCGATGATAGGCGGTCATCACACCCATGGCGTCGTCGTCGGCGACCCTCGTCACGCTAGAGATGACCGTAGCTGTGCCGATGTAGAGCAGCGCGGCGGTGAAGCCGAGGACCTCCTCGCCAGGCCGCACGACGGTCCTGCCTACGTCGCAGGCCGATAGGACGGCGTGCCGGGGTGCCGCCGAAAGTGCCTGGATGTCATAGGCCATGAGCGGCCCGTCAGCCAGGTCGAGACTGGAAAAGAGCACGTTCTGCTGGTCGTGGTGGCCGTGCGCGGCCAGATGCGCGAGCGGAGCGCCGTCCAGCGCGTGCAGCGTGGTGTCTACGGTTGCCTCGGCCGCGAGCAGCGGGCGGCAGCCTGGGTAGGCCTTCGCAATCTCGGTGACCTCCTTGCCGGCATGCTGCAGGTCCGGCCCGGCGACGAGTACTGCCTGGCCTGTGCCGGACGGTGCGGACCGGCTCCGGCGCTTTGCGGTCAGCCACATAGCAGCGGACGGGCACACCGTGACTGGCCTGCCACGCAGATCGGGCAGCAGGCTCCAGGGGATATTGGCCAGCACGCCCGAAGGCACCAGGACAACGCCCGCATCGCTGAGCCAGGGCCTGAGCGGTGTGATCAGTTCGGTCGTCAGGACCTCGGTCTGGTGGCGGACCGACTCAGCGATCACAACCTCAAGTCGGGCTGGCAGCAGTCGCCCGGCGAGCGTGTCTAGGTCGGCCGTCAATCTGCACGCGGCCTCGGCCGCAACGGCGAAGTCGCCTAGGCCAACCAGCCGCAACGAGCCCTTCGCCAGCACCACAGCGAGCAACCGGCCATCCTGGACCAGCATGCTGATCATGCTCTGTTTGCTCTGGTTAAGTTCGGCCATGATGTCGCTGGTCGTCGCTCGGCTGGCCTCCTCGCCCAGGCCGCCAGTTTCCCATGCGCGCTCCCTGATCTGGCGCTGCAATTGCGCGCGCCTGGCTGTGTTGGCCGGGTCATGGACGCCGTTCAGCTCCGCCGTCCGGATGAGGCGCATGAGCTGACGCAGCTCAGCGAGCACCTCCGCGACCTCAGGGTCGGCCGGGGGCCGGACCGGCCTGACCCGGAACGCCTGTGCTCGAGAGCGCTCAAGCCAGGCGAACACCAGTGGTGCCGACGCGCGGTCTAGCGCTAGTCGCAGGCCAGCATCCGCGAGCTCAGTGCCAAGTGCCGCGGCCCCGGTCTGAAGGTCGAGGCTGCCAAGGCGGCCGCGGCGCGCGTGCACCATTGCCAGGCCTGCCCGGAGCTGCGAGAGCGCCGGCCCGGTGCGTCCTTCCTCCCGCGCGAGCTCAGCTAGGGCGAGCCTGCGCAACAAGCCGAGCTCGAGTGACATCGCTGGACCGACGCGGGGCACTGCCGCGATACATCGCCGAGCCTCGTCGAGGCGCCCGACCGCTAGCAACGCGCGGGCGGCAACCAATTCAGCCATTGCCGCATCGCTCCGGAGTCCGCAGCTGTGCAGCCGGTCGGCGATTGCCAGGCCCTCTGCCGCTATACGTGCTGGCCGGCTACGTGACATCGCTCGCGCTCGAAGCCAGGTGAGCTCAGCTATGGCGGCGCATGCGTGATTGGCCCTGCGGTTAAAGCGCCGCCGCGCAGCAACCGCCCAGCGACGCGCACCTGTGAGATCGCCTAACGCCAGGGCGGCCTGGGAGCGCGCCAGCGCCGCGTCGGCATGATCCTGGTCAAGCCGTTGCCGCCGGAACGAGGCGATTGCGCTGTCCAACTCACGGGCGGCATCAAGCGCCAGACCCGCGGCGAGAAGTGCGCGGGCTTTATCCATCGCTAGCACTGGCAGGGCGCTCGGCGCCGTCAACCGATAGCCCTCCGCAGCCGTGCTGAAGCAACGCAGCGCCCCAGGCAGGTCACCCTCAAGCAGGTTGCAGAAGCCCAGGTTGTGCATTGCCTTGGCGGCGAGGAGATCTAGTCCATTGTCCGCGGAAAATCGCAGACACCAGGCCGCGTCGGCGCGGGCGTTGCCGACGTCACCGGTGTTGAGGCGTGAGAAGCTGCGGTTGAGCAGGGTTCGCGCGAAATAGGCCGGGTCCGGATAGTCCTGCAGCAGGTTCACCGCTTGGTCAAACAGCTGCAGGGCGTCACGATCGCGCCAGGTCCGCATGAACAGTAGGCCACGTTGGAGCAGAAGGACCCCCTTGTCGGCCGCGGCGGTCAGCGGCTCGGCTCGGTCCAGGAGACGCAGCCCTTGTGTGGTACGGCCCTGTTCTGCCTCGTAATGGGCCAAGCTCATCAGCAACCTTGCGGCCAGGGCCCGGTGTTCGTCAGTAATGTCGGCCCTGTCCGGCAGCCCGCCGTCGTCTGCCCAGCCCAACGCCAGCAGGCCCGACCGGACGTGACGGGCCGCGACCGCGGGTCGCCACGACGCCCCGGCTTTCACGGCGCGTTCATGAGCGGCGCGGGCCTGGTTCTCCGCTTGGCCCAGCGATCCTAACGGCGGAGCCGAACGCCCCGGAGAACTGGACATTCGTTTGGCGCCCCCTGTTGTCCGGGCTTCAGAGGATAAGCGCCGGCGTAACTACCGTCGGCCCGGATCCTGGTTGTCCGGGCTGGGCGCGGACAACCAGCTGGGCGCTGCCGCGAGGAACCCGGCTGAACACGAACCGCCCGCGTTCGTCTGCGTCGACCCTAAGCTGGTCGGAACCAGCCCGTAGGTCCACAATGCGCCGTTGCGGCGGAGCGATCCAGCCGTCGAGCCGGGCAGTACCGTCGCAGTTCAAGTCGATCCTGATCATGATCGTCAGGCTTTCGCTGTCGAAAGTGATCGTCCGGCTCTGCTCAGCACCGCGCGCGACGAGTAGGCCCTCGTCCTCCTCAGCGGATAGTCGAGCGACCTCGAATTCAAGCTCGCGGAGAGCGAGCGAGAAACGGATCCGCTCCGGAAGGTTTGCCGGCATGGGATCGACGGCCAGAAACATCTCGCGTATGTCGTGGAAGAGGGCAAAGTCACCCTCGTCCGTCGGCTCATTCGCCGTCGACCGCCTGCGTGCTTCTGGGTTCGTCACTAGAAGGTCCCTTCCGCGCTGCTATTGAGCAGCTCGCGAAGCTTGGCGAGGCATCGGCCTCGGGTTGGGCCGATGCTTCCGCGCGGCATGCCAAGTTCGGCAGCCACCACGTCATAGTCCGGGCGCGGTACGAATGCGACGATCCGCAGCAGCTCCTGACACCGCTCGGGCAGCCTTCCGAGCGCGGCCCAGAGCTGACGCCGCTGCTCATTAGTAACGGCCAGTTCCTCGGTACTAGGGGCCGAGTCAGGCACCGCATCGAGCCATTCGGTGTCCGAGGGAACCTGCTTGCGCGCCACTGCGCGTACTCGCCATGCCTCTCGGCGCGTCGTGGTAACCAGCCAGGCGGTGAGCGCGCCCGCAGCGTGAATGTCATCCAAGTGATCGAGCAGCCGCAACCAGGCCGTCTGCAGCACGTCCTCGGCGTCTCCCGTGCTGAGCCCGGCCGCCCTGGCTACCTGCCACAACAGGGGGCTCAGTTCGGTCACGAGCTGGCCGACGGCATCTTGCTGTCCCTCCCTGGCCGCCTGCAACAGCCCCGCGATCCGTTCTGCCCGAGCCGGTTGCCCGGTCTGGACGGCGACGGATTCGCGGGATTCCATGGACATCAACCCGCCCAGCCCAGGTTCTCGAGCGCGTGTGCGATCCGGTTGACCGCAGCGTCCGCGCCGGAGTTAGCCAGCGACAGGCCGCCGCCCGACTCGGCTCCCGCCAGCAGCTCGGCTGCTACGACGCCGGCGATGGCAGGCCCGGAGAACGAGGTCCCGCTCCAGACCGCGAACCCGCCCGAATAGTCATCCGGATCGAGCGCCGCGCGCTCACCTGGCACCGGCACGCCCGGCGGGACGACGGCGGGAATGCTGACCTCTGGATCCCGACTGCCGTCGACGTCCGTTGGGAATGTGCTGACTACGGCAGCGCCGGTCGCCCACGCCCTTACCCACCGGCCACCATCACTGAACAGCGCCTTTGAGCCGTTCGGGTTCAGCGCGCCGGCGCTGATTAGCGGGACCCCGCGCGGCGCCGGCAGGTCGGCGAACGCGGCCGGATAAAACCTCCGTCTGGTGGAGAAGTTACCCGCCGCAGCGATCACCGCGACGCCCATATCGAGGAGCGGTTCGATCGCCTGCCAGAGCGCGAAGGTGTAGGCGCGGTCCGCCTGCGTCTCGCTGAAATAACCTAGTGACAGCGAGACGAGGTCGACCATGAGGGTCATGTCGCCGCTTTGGGCCGCTGCTACGCGGTTCGCAATAAGGCCTAGGGCGTACAGCAGGTCGCCCTCATACACGATGCCATCACTGTGCATGATCCGTACGGACAGTACCTGCGCGTCAGGTATCGACTGCCGCATGATCCCCGCTATGAACGTGCCATGGCCGGTATCGGTATCTAGCTCGCCGATGAGACGATTCGCCGTGAGCGGCTGGTCCCACGGATACCTGATCAGATGGCGCGGCCGGTCACCGGCGCCGGCAGCTAGCTGGCCATTGGCGTGAATGAGGTTCTGCATGGCCGGATCTACGGCAACGAATCCGTCGGGGTCCGTGCGGTAGCCACCAGGTGCCGCCGGGTCCTTATGCACATCCAGCCACCGGTGTTCTCGGACACCGGTGTCTAGTACCGCGATTACCGGACGTCGGCCAAAGCGTTCCGCGCAGCGACCTTGAGACTGTCGCGGCGGCGCGTCCATGAACAGGTCCACAGGAGTCCGGGCGTCGCAACCACCGAAAAGATAAGAGTCCGTGCTCGCGGGGCCTGTTACGCCGCCGCCCTCGCTGGCCGGGCTACCGGTGACGCCGCCGCCCTCGCTGGCCGGGCTACCGGTGATTGCTGAGCCGATTAGCAGGTGCTCCAGACCGATCTGGGCGACTGCCTCGGCGGTTAGTCCGGCTTGTTGCGGCGACGTGGCGGCCGCGCGCAGCGTCTGCAGCGCAGTCCAGGCATCGACCACCACTGGGCGCGCAGCCATTTCGTCCGCAGGGGCGCGCGGAACGAGCACCACGGTCACTGGCAGCCCTGGACGGAGATCGTCGGTGCCCTCTCGCTCCGGAACGTCGAGGTCGAGTCCGATCTCGCTGAGCGCATTCCTGATGGCCCGATAGACCTGCTCCTCTCGTAGCAGCTCAGGTGAGACGAGGAGAGTTCTCGTTCGGTAAACCGTGGACCGTGGCGCAGGCCAGCCGTAAACCACAGCCGCCTGCGGAGGATCGAGTACTGCGGCGCCGTGCCTCTGCAGTAAAGCCGCGGGAAAGCTTGCGAGGCCTAGGCTCGCTTCTTCGTCGTCGTCAGGCTCCTGCTCGCGACGTGGTTCGAAGTACCACTGCATGAATAGCTCCCGCGATTGCTATGCCATCTCATGCTGTGCGGGAAGAAAGGGAAGTCCAGCCGCAGAGATAGCGATCCGCCACCATGCATGCGCAGAGTCGCGGGGCCCAGGGCAGATACACCCGATCACATAACGAGTTGGTAACAGCGGCCTGCCTGGCTAGCCCTGCCCACCGGTCGCCGCCCAGAGGCGTCAGTAGCGGTCCTGGGCAGGCGAAGGCCCGTCCGGCAGCCAACGGCATGTATCTGACGCCGTTTCGACGGCTCTGAGCCAGCAATCGGCACGCCCTGGCGGACGGAGCTTGGCCCTGATAACCAGCCGCCGGTTGATGAGGGTCTGCCGACTCCCCGAGGGCACAGAAAGGAATCGTCATGTCGAACATGGCTGCCGGGCCCGGCGACGTACTAGCGGTGTGGACCGGCAATGGCCTCGTCCAGAATCTCATCCGCGCGGGAGAGGCGCTGGTGGGGAAACCAGCTGTTGCCAACCATGTCGTGATCGTCACTCACCAGGACAGCATGGGCCGATGGATGGGAATCCAGGGTCAGCCGGGCGGCGTTGGCCCGGCCGACTGCAGTCCCTACTTGTCAGCGTCCCTAACGATGTCCAACCACGACCAGCCCAAGCCAAACGCGAGCGGCCAGCTGACGTCCTTCCTGGCCAGCGCCGCAAAGTCCCTCGGCATCAGCTACGACTGGGTCGGCATAGCCGAGGACGCACTGGATGCATGCCAGGTCGAGGACTTGTCCGCCCTGATCAATCCGTTGTGGCAGTGGCCGAGCAATCACAACGTGCTGCCCGGACACGTCGTGTGCTCCAGCCTCGCGGCGATGCTTTATGACCTGCCGTCAGTCGGATGGGCTCATCCGGACCTCGGCGCGGAACGCGAGTGCGAGCCAGCAGACTGGTGGCAATGGTCGCAGGCAAAGGCGTGGACGCGGAGCACTACCTTCAGCGCTGCTCACGCCTGATGCAACTCCTCGGCCCGTGCGTGCTGGCTTTGCCCCGCACCGGTAAGGCGCGCCCGAGCGGTCGTCTCGGCCGGTCTGCTGCGCGCAGCTGTACACAGCGAGCAAGGTCAGCGCCACCGCCATCAGCAGCACGCCAGCCTTCTGGCTGAGCCGTGCCTTCCTGGGTTCCCGCACCAGTCTCATCGCCGGAGTCCTTGCTTGCTGCTGAGCTCTGGTGAGCTAGAGCGGCTACTGGTCCGGGCCCGGCACCGACTCAACCTCGAACATGCAGAACGGATGCCCGGCTGGATCGAGCATGACCCGAACGTCTTTCTGCGGCTGAACGTCGGCCAGGATGGCGCCAGCCTCAAGCGCCCAGCGCACTGTCTCCTCCAGGTCTGCGACAGCGATGTCCAGATGCTGAGTTGCGTTCTGTGCCGCATCAACAGCAGGCCACACGGGGCGGGTGAACTTCGCCTCGTACTCGAAATTGAGCGTTAGACCTGTCTGATCGGCGGGTGGCCGTATCTGAGCCCAGCCATCCTCAGGCGGCATGCCGGGCCGGGCCGGCTCGCTGGCCGTGACCGGCCAGCCCAGGAGTCGCGCGTAGAACGCGGCGAGATCTCGTGGATCGGGCGCGCCGATCGTAACGGACGTCACCGCCATCGTCGGACGACGGACCATGTCAGCCTCCAAGCCATCGCAGCTCACGCATTGCGCTGATAAGCACGACTGGGTCCATGGCGAGTCATTCTCACTGCCCGGGAGCGATCTTGATGGCTATGAGAGTGCCGCCCGCCACAACGGCTTGCCGCACTCGCCAGCGCTGCAAAGCGGAAGCTTATGTCGTTCGATCAGCCATTTGTCGGCAGCGTCGGTGGGTGGGCCGAGCCCGCCTGGAGACTGCGTCGTCTGCTTAGCCGCCATGCCGCGGCTGAGCAACCACCCAGCGATCGGCAGGCCAACGGCCAAGACAGTGATTGCGGCCAGCGCCCGCACCATGACGACCATCTTCTAACCGCAGGACATGTGTGTGAAGCCGTCGCGCCCGGCGGATTGGAACCGCTCTACTCGCGATCGAGACTTCGTGCTCCGAAACGGGGAGTCGTCACGGTCAGCGGGCGAACGAATGCGGGAGTTTCTCGGCAGTCTCGCCGGACGGCCCAGACCCGTCGCGGCTGTCACTCATGGCGGGGCCACGGCGGATCTGTTGCGGACCCTGCTCGGCGATGACGTGCTTCCCCCGCAGTTGTTCGATCACGGCATTCCGGCCTGCGCGATCACCACGATTGACGATCTTGAGGTCGTCGCCATCGCGTCCACGGCGCACCTCAGGGGTTCGTGATCTGCTCGTGCAGACGATCAGCGCCGGCATGCATCTGGTCGGTCATGGTGGTGCTGCCGGTGTGGCCTGAATCTTCGACGACGATGAGCTCGGTGCCGGGCCAGGCACTGGCGAGCTCCCATGCGGTGCAGGCGCCGCCGCTGATGTCGTTCCGGCCGTGGATCAGGACGCCAGGGATGCCCGCCA
>Ga0335075_10006636_pt1 | contig 17857 bp, 19 predicted proteins | sample Lox_Sample_24_FD_206723 | JGI IMG/M metagenome (GOLD analysis project Ga0335075, IMG submission 206723) | Soil microbial communities from Loxahatchee National Wildlife Refuge, Florida, United States - Lox_Sample_2.4 | ecosystem: Environmental > Terrestrial > Soil > Wetlands | place: USA...
GATGCGCACGTTCTTTTCCACCAGGGCATCGGTGCGGTAGACGATGCCCAGCGGCGCCTCGCCCCGGGCCACGAGCGCCAGCGCCGCCCGGACATTGTCGGCCGCGGCGATCCTGCCCGAAATCCCGCTCCACACGCCCAGATTCGTCAGGGCCTCCCTGGCGTACTTGCCGACCGGGACCGAGTCCGGGTTGCCGGTGGCGAGCCTGCCGTCGCCCAGCAGTTTCGCGAGCGCAAAGTGCGGCGCGATCCTGATGTGCACCGTACTGTCGGCGGGGCTGATGAGCACCAGCCGGTTGCCCACGACGTTACGGCGGGTGCCGGTCGCGATGAGGTTGTGGGTCTGCAGATAGTCCATCCAGTCCGTGTCCGCGGACATGAAGACATCGGCCGGGGCGCCGCCCTCGATCTGCCGCGCCAGCGCGGAACTGGCGGCATAGGAGAGTTTCACGCCCCGGTGGGTCGCCTGGGTGAAGGCCGGACCGATTTCGTTCAGGGCGTCGGTGAGGGAAGAGGCGGCAAGCACGATCAGATCCGGTGCCGGACCGGCGGCAGGGGCCTGCGCCCTGCCGACCAGGGGCACGAGCAGCGGCAGCGCGCACAGGAGGACGATCAGGCGTCTGCGTCTCATGGGGCTCATCCTGGCTATATTGCAACGGACACAACGATAGGGGACCCCTGCGGCAGGCGCAAGCGGCCTAGAATAAAGCCATGACTCAAACGCCTTTGACCATCGGGGTGCGCCTGCGCATCGATCTTGGCCCGGAGTGTTCCATCGGGCCGGGCAAGATCGCGCTGCTGGAACAGATCGAACGCAGCGGCTCGCTGTCGAAGGCCGCGCGCACGCTGAAGATGAGCTACCGCAGGGCGTGGCTGCTGCTGGAGGATCTCAACAGGACGCTGGCGCAGCCGGTGACGACTGCCAGTGTCGGCGGCGCCGGAGGCGGCGGTGCGCATATCACGCCCTTCGGCCAGCACGTCGTTGCCGCCTTCCGGGAAACCGAACGCGCGGCCCTCGGCTCGGCCAGCCAGCAGCTGGACTGGCTGCTGCAGGCCGGCGTCGCGCCTGCGCCCGAGCCGGTCGCGCCCCGGCGTGCCGTCACGCGCTCCCTGGACCGGAAAAAACGTGGCCGCGAAGTGAAACAGCCTTGATGAGCACCCACACGCGCTGACCCGCGGCGAGCGCGAGCGCGCGCCGCGCGTCATCGGTGACACGTACCATGGCCAGCGCGCCGCCGATATCGGTGAACGCCAGCCAGGCCCGCTCGCCATCGGGTTCCATGCGGGCAATGGTGCCGGGGAGGATGTTGCGGACACTGAGGCTGCCAGGTTCCGCGGTCGCCAGGATCAGATCGCGCGCCAGCAGCTGCACCCGCACCCGCTGTCCCGGACGCAGCGCCGCCGCTTCGACCCGCAGCTGGCCGCGGCCCACCTGGATCTGCGTCAGGCCGCTCGCCGCATCGAGCGCGCCGGCAATCCCTTCGACGACCGTGCCCAGCGACTCGGTACCGACAATGGCGCGCAGCGCCGTTGACTGGCTCATGCTGACCACATCGCCGTGATCGGCCACCCGGCCGTCGTCGATCACGACCACGTGGTTGGCGAGGCGCAGCACCTCCTCGAACTGATGGCTCACGAACACCATGGGAAGGCTCAGGCGATCGCGAAGTCCCTCGAGGTACGGCAGCAGTTCCGCCCGCCGCGGTGCATCCAGGGCGGCCAGCGGTTCATCCAGCAGCAGCAGCCGCGGCTGGGCCAGCAGCGCGCGTCCGATGGCAACACGTTGCCGTTCGCCGCCGGAGAGGCCTGCCGGACGCCGCTGCAGAAGCGTCGCGAGCCCCAGCAGGCCCACCACATCATCGAACTTCAGCCGGTGCGGACGCCTGCGCGCGCGCCGCTCGCCGTAGCGCAGGTTGTCGCGCACGCGCAGGTGCGGGAAGAGTCGCGAGTCCTGGAACACGTAACCGATGCCGCGCTCCTCGGCCGCGAGGTCCACGCCCTGCGCGGCATCGAACAGCACGGTGCCATCGATGCTGATGCGGCCGCGGTCCGGCCGCAGCAGCCCCGCGAGCATGTTGATGGTCGTGGTCTTGCCGCAGCCCGAACGGCCGAACAGCGCCGTGACGCCCGGCGTCGCGCTGCTGAAGGCGACTTCGCTCACGAATGCGCCGCGCTGCTTGCGTACGTCGACGTCGAGCATTTTTCAGGTGATCCCGCGACCGAGCTGCCGGCGCAGGGTGCGCGCCAGCCACTCGGAGAGCACCAGGCCGATCAGCCCGAGCGCGAACGAGGTCATCGCCAGCCGGGCCGCGGTGGCATCGCCATTGGGGGTCTGCAGTGCGGTGTACAGCGCCAGCGGCAGGGTTCGTGTGACTCCCGGGATGTTTGAGACGAAGGTGATCACGGCGCCGAATTCGCCCAGCCCGGCGGCAAAGGCGGTGACGGCACCGGCGAGGATGCCCGGCAGCATCAGTGGCAGGGTGATGCTGGTGAAGCGATCGAACGCGCGCGCGCCCAGCGTCCGCGCCGCCTCCTCCAGTCCCGCGTCCACGCCCTCGAGCGTCAGCCGGATGGCGCGCACCATCAATGGAAAGGTCATCACGGCCACGGCGAGCACGGTGCCCGCGGTGGTGAAGATCAGGTGCACGCCGAAGACGCGCTGCAGCCACCCGCCGATGGGCCCGCGGGTGCCGAACAGCACCAGCAGGATGTAGCCGGTGAGCACCGGCGGCAGTACCAGGGGCAGGTGCACGAAGGCATCGAGCAGGGTGCGCCCGGGGAACCGCCGCCGCACCAGCAGCCAGGCCACGGCCGTGGCCACCGGCAGGTTCCACAGGAGGCTCCACAGGGCCACCTCGAGGCTCAGGCGCAGGGCCTGCCATTCATCAGGATTGAGCAGCATTGGGTCTGTGGAGGACCATGCAGGTAGCATGAAGGTTTGGTCGCGGGATGAACAGGTGGAAGCTGCAGCATTCGAAGCCACCGCGGTGCGCCTGGCGGTGGCCGCGGGCGAGCGGATCACGACCGCCGTCAATGGCGCGCTCGACGTGCACTTCAAGGAGACCCGTCCGGAGTGGGCGCCGAACTCCAATCCCGTGAGCGACGTCGATCGGTCCGTGGAGCACTTCATCCGCGCGGAGATCGCCGCCGCCCATCCGCAGGACGCCATCATCGGCGAGGAGCACGGCCCCGGCGGACCGCCGGGGGCGCCCGTAAGCTGGGTCATCGATCCGGTGGACGGCACCTGCAATTTCATCAACGGCGTGCCGCTGTATGCGTGCTCCATCGGCGTGCTGCGCGAGGGCTGGCCGGTCGCCGGCGCCATCTGGTGTGCCGCGACCCACGCCGTCGGCGCGGGTGTCTACCACGCCCACGCCGGGGGGCCGCTGCACTTCAATGGCCGGCCCCTGGCGCGCCGCCGGCCGGGGGCCTGGCGGGGCCTCGCCGCCGAGCACGGACGCACCTCGCGCTATGCGGGCAGCTGGGATATCCGGGTCCTGGGGACTTCGGCCGTGGAGTTTGCCTGGGTGGCCTGCGGTGTGCTGCGCCTGGCGCACATGCCGCGCCCGGGATTGTGGGACGCGGCCGCGGGACTGGCACTGTTGAATGCCGCGGGGTGCCAGGCCCTGACCTGGGAACGGGGACAGTGGACGCCGCTGGTGCGCTTCAATCCGGCCGCCGGGAAGCTCGCGGCATGGAAACAGCCCATCCTGATCGGCGCCGCGGAGGATGTCGCAGCCGCATTGCAGGATGCACGCACCCCCTGAGGGATCGGGCGGTCAGTCGCGGCAGCACCCGTTGAGCAGGTCGTGGGCATCGTAGTCCAGCAGCTCCCCGATGCGCTCGACGCTGACATCGGCCGGGGCGAATCCCGCCAGGGCCGCGGTGTCATGCGCGTAGTGTCCCTGGCGCGCAAAGACGGTCGTGACCCGGTCCTGCCACTGGGTGCGCAAGGAATCCAGGATCCGCAGCTTGTCGTCGATCATGACGTAATGCCGCGCGGGATAGCGCTGTTCCACGGACTTGAGCATCTGCTCCTTGTGGACATAGATCAGTACCCTGCCGTCCACCGCGTCCCAGATGCCCGAGCGCTGCACCTTGCGCGGCTGGAACACCACGTCGCCGTCGGAGAGGATCACGGTCTCGCCCATGCCCTGCAGGTGCCGCAGCACGCCGAGCGCGTGCGGATAGAGTCGCTCGGCAAAGGGATAGTCGATGAGGAAGCTGGACATGCCGAGCAGTTCGGGCACGTCCAGGTGCTCGAGCCGGTACTGCTGCAGGGCGCCCAGGTAATCGACGTATCCCAACCGCCCCCGCACCTCTTCGAGGATCTGCGAGTAGCGGTCGCGGCTGGCCGCCCCGTACTGTTGCGCGATGTGGTCCATCAGGTCAGCGATCAGCCGGTCGTTGTCGAGCAGGGTGTTGTCGACATCGACCAGGAACACGATGTCGGTGGCGGCGCCGGTGGCGGCTGAGGCGGCCATGGCTTATCCGTAGACCGGATTCGACAGCAGCCAGCGCGAGAATTCCGCGCGGGTCTCATCGATGGGCTCATCGGGGATCGAACCCAGCAGCAGCCTGCTGCGCGCGGTGAGCACGTCGCGGAACTCCGGGTGGCTGATGATGAACAGCCGGTCGTGACGGATCCCCTCCAGCACGTACCCGGCCGCGGTGAGAGGATCCATGGCGTGCTGCATGAACGGCGGCGGTGGCGCGCCCGGTTCGTGCGGCGGTGGCGCGTACCCGGATTCGGCCAGTTCGGCGGGCCGGCTGCGCCCGCTGTCTGCGATATTGGACTTGACCAGTCCCGGACAGTACACCGATACCCCGATGCCGCGGCCGGCGAGGTCGCTGCGCAGCGCCTCCGAAAGTCCCACCACCGCGAACTTGGAAGTCGCGTACACACCGGCCGAGCCCAACGCGGCAAGTCCGCCGATCGAGGACACGTTGACGATGTGGCCCGGCAGGCCCGAGGCCAGCATGCGCGGCAGGAACGTCATCACCCCATTGATGACGCCGCCCACGTTCACGCCCATGACCCAGTCCCAGTCGGCATAGGTAGCCTGTTCCATGGGTCCCAGCACACCCACGCCGGCATTGTTGATCAGCACCTGCACCGGACCACCGAGCGCCCGTTGCGCTTCGTCCGCCGCGGCGGCAAACGCCGCGCGGTCGGTCACGTCCAGCCGGATGGCGTGGATCATGCCCTCGGTGTGCGCCGCAAACTGCGCCAGCGCCTGGTCCCGGTGCTGCGCCTGCCGATAGGTGAAGGCGACCTTCATGCCGGCGGCGGCCAGCGCCTTGACCAGCCCGAGTCCAATGCCGCTGCTGCCGCCGGTCACGAACGCGATCCTGCCCGCCAGATCCTGCATAACGTCTGCCATCCCCGATGTCGGTATTGGTCGTCGGCGAAGCTTCGCGCCTTGGGATGTGGGTGGCAAGAACGTCCGCGCCCTCCACAGACCGATCCGTGACCGGTCAGTGGTCATGTCAACTGCGACACAGTTCAACAAACCGTTGCGGCAGCTGTCCGCAGCCCTTATCGGATGGCGTAAAGGTTCATGCGGCGGCGCGAAAAGTCGTGTTTGTGCGACGGGACTGTGAACCGCGACCACCGGCGGCCGTGCCCGGGCCGGTAAGCTCCCGCACATAACCGGATCCAGCTGAGACATATTCTGGGCCATGGACGGAACCGCCCCAACCGCCGAAGAGACAGGGTCGAACCAAAGGATGTCTGTAAACTCCAGCCAGCCTGCCCTCCGGTCCGTGCTGCTCGTCGATGACAGCTCGGCGCAGCGGGCCTACGCGGTTGCGTTGTGCGCTGAGCTCGGCATCACCGAGGTACTCCAGGCCAGCAACGGCCAGGAGGCCCTGGCGATGCTGGCGAATCTGCCGGTGGCACCGGATCTGCTGATCGTCGATCTGGAGATGCCGACCATGGATGGCCCGGAACTGCTGACCCGGCTGGGTGAGCGGGGTCTGGAGTCACCCATCATCGTGGCTTCCTCCCGTGAACGCTCGCTGCTGCATTCGGTGCAGGACATGGGCGGTGGCATGGGACTGTGCATTCTCGGTGCGCTGCAGAAGCCGCTCAAACTGGAGAGTCTGAGCGAGATCCTGCGCAACTGGGACAGCGTGGCGGACAAACGCAAGCAGGCCGCCCGCAAGGAGCCGCTCGATCCGGAGGCGCTGCGCGCCGGAATCGATCGTGGCGAGATCGTCATCCATTACCAGCCGCAGATCAAGGTACACACCGGCGACGTGCACGGCGTGGAAGCGCTGGCACGCTGGAACCATCCGACCCTCGGGCTCGTGAGCCCGGACCAGTTCATCCCCCTCGCCGAACAGCATGGCCTGATCCACAAACTCACCCTGCAGGTGATGAACCAGGCGATGCTGCAGACCTCGCTGTGGAACGGGCAGGGCATGGACCTGTCCGTCGCCATCAACCTCTCGCCGCTGCTGCTGGAAAGCCCGGAGCTGCTCCAGGAGATCTCGAGCCTGCAGCAATGCTATGACCTCAGGGCCGACAAAATCGTGCTGGAGATCACCGAGACCTCGCTGATGCGCGACCTGTCGGTCGCCCTCTCGGTGCTGACCCGGCTGCGCCTGCGCGGCTTCGGGCTGTCGCTGGACGACTATGGCACCGGCTTCTCCTCCATGCAGCAGCTGGCCCGCATCCCGTTCACGGAACTGAAGATCGACCGTTCCTTCGTCCATGGCGTCCACGAGCGCGAGAGCGTCCAGGTGATGCTGCGTTCGGCCCTGGAGATGGCGAACCGCCTCGGCCTGAACACGGTCGCCGAGGGTGTCGAATCCGTGGAGGACTGGTGGCTGCTGCAGGAGTACGGCTGCACGTTCGTCCAGGGCTGGCTGATGGCCAAGGCGATGCCCGCCGACGCGGTCATCGACTGGATGCAGACCCATGAGAAGCGCAAGGAAGAATTGCGTCCGCAGGCCGAGATCGTTCTGAGCACCCCGTCGGCCTAGGGTTCAGCACCCCGCCAGATTTAATTATCGCCGGCGCCCAAAACCATTTGGGCGCGGCGGCGCCACTCACGTGCGAAATGTGCATCGTGTTCAAGGCGGCAGCAGTGGCGCTGGCCGCGGCACTGCTCACCGGCTGCGTGGGCAGTGGCGCCGGTCTGGACGCCAACGGCAATCCCATCGGCTCGGCGCCGGCCTCCCCGCCACCCCTGACGCCGGATTTCCAGTCCATCCAGGACAACGTCTTCACGCCCATCTGCACGCGCTGCCACAGCGGCGCCGATGCGCCCGAAGGGCTGCAGCTGGATGCCGCGCACAGCTACGCGCTGCTGGTCGGAGTACCCAGCGCCGAGGTGCCCGCGCAACTGCGCGTCAAGCCCGGTGATCCCGGCGACAGTTACCTGATCCAGAAACTGCAGGGCAGCGGCGGCATCGTCGGCGCGCAGACGCCCTTCGGCGGACCCTATCTGCCGCAATCGACCATCGATGTCATCGCGCAGTGGATCAGCGCAGGGGCCGCGCCGCCGGCAGGCGCGGCCGCGCCGGGCATGCTGGCCGTGACCGCGACCATGCCCATGGACCGATCGGCGATGAATGCGCCCCTGACTACCATCGCCGTGGCGCTCAATCAGCCGCCTGACGTCTCCTATCTGAACGCGGCCGTGCGGCTGCAGAGCCTCGGCGATTCAACCTCCGGCATCGCGGTCGCGATCGCTCCGGCCGAGGGCAATGCCAACACGGTGCTGCTGACGCCCGTGGCGCCGCTGCCGCCGGGCAGCTATCGGGTGACGCTGCGCGGCGGCGACGCCTGGGCCCTGACGGCGGTCGGTGGGGATGCGTTGCCGGCCGATTACTCCTTCACCTTCAACGTGGATGCGCCCTAGATGAACCGATGGCCGATGCCGTGGCTGCCGAGGTGCGCGCTGCTGGGGATGGGTCTGCTGGGCGGCCGCTGTCTTGCCGAGCCCTATCTCGCCCTCCAGAGCGGCCTCAAATGCAGCCAGTGCCACGTCAATCCGACCGGCGGCGGCCTGCGCGGGCCGTACGGTGACGTGTTCGCACAGACGGCGATGCCGGCGAGCCACCTGGATGCCGGCCCGGAAACGTGGACCGGGAACCTGAACGGGTTCCTGCGCATCGGCGGCGACCTGCGCGCCGCGGCGCTGGCAACCGAAGTCCCGCATGCGAAGACCATCTCGCAGTTCGAACTCGAACAGGCGCGCCTCTACCTCGAGGCCGAGGTCGTACCCGAGCGACTGCTGGTCTACGTGGACGAGCAGGTGGCGCCCGGCGGCGCGTTGAACCGCGAGGCCTACGTGCTGTACTGGTCGGGAGGTCACGACTGGTATCTGAAGGCGGGACAGATGTACCTGCCCTTCGGCTGGCGGCTGCAGGACCAGAGCGCCTTCGTGCAGCAGGCGAGCGGCATCGACATGACCACCCCCGACCAGGGGATCGAATTCGGCTGGCTGCGCGGCCACTGGGACGCGCAGCTCGACGTGACCAACGGCACCGCGAGCGGTCCGGTGGATGATTCGCGCAAGCAGTACAGCAGCCAGGTCATCTATGTGGAGTCGTCGTGGCGGCTGGGCGCGGCCGCCAACTACAACGACAAGCTCGGGGGCGCGCGCAGTGCCTACGGGCTCTTCGGTGGCCTGCGCACCGGACCCGTGTCCTGGCTGGCCGAGGCCGACATCGTGGATGACAGGAGTCTTGGGGTGGACCAGGGACGAATGCTGGCGACGCTGCTGGAAGCCGACTGGCTGATCACGCGCGGCAACAATCTCAAGGTCACCAGCGAGTACCTGGATCCGGACCGCAGCGTCCGCAACAACGGCGAAATGCGCTGGAGCGTGGTCTACGAGCTCACTCCCATCCAGTTCCTGCAGCTGCGCGCGGGCGTTCGCTACTACGACGGCATTCCGCAGGATGACGCCCAGCACACGCGGCTGTACTTCATCGAGCTGCACGGGTTCTTCTGAGCGGGAGCGAAAAATGCTAGCTTCGATTGCATGGCGCCCGGCCACAGGAGTGTGCTGCTCAGCATCAGCGTGTTCGCTGCACCCGTGGTATCGGCCGGCGTCGCGCCGGATGACCTCGGCGGCTCCCTGGCATTGACCAGCGACTACATCTATCACGGCATCTCCCAGACCTGCGGGGATCCGGCGACCTCTATCACCGCCGCCTGGCCCGTTTCCTGATGCGCCTGACGGCGCGGTACGAGCTGGCCGAGGAAATCATCAACGACACGTTCTGGGTGGTCTGGCAGCACGCCGCGGACTTCCGCGGCGCCTCGAAGGTCTCCACCTGGATCTTCGGCATCGGCTACCGCCGGGCGCTGAAGACCCTGAAACGCGTGCGGCCGGAGCTGATGGCGGAGGAAGGCGAGGCACCCGAACAGATCGAGGAACCCTGGGAGCAGGCCGAGCTGCGTGAATGGCTGGGTGTGGCCCTGGAGAAGTTACCGCACGAGCAGCGCGTGGTGCTGGAACTCGCCTATCACGTCGGTCATTCCTGCGAGGAGATCGCAGCGATCATGCAGTGCCCGGTCAACACGGTGAAGACGCGCATGTTTCACGCGCGACGCAAGCTCAAGGGCCTGCTGACGCCCCTGGCCGGCGCACTCTAGCGGAGGAACCCATTTGAACCCCGAACTCATCGAAGCCACCGCCCACGAACTCGCCGCCGAGCAGATTCCATGGTTCGTGAACGGCACCCTGGAGAAGGGCGCCGCGGCGGCACTCGCCGCGCATCTTTCACAGTGTGGGCAGTGCCGGTCCGACCACGAAGCGCACGTGCGCCTGTACGAGGCCATGCAGGCGGAAGGCTCCCTGGTTTTTGCCGCCGAGGCGTCGTTCCAGAAGTTGATGGGCCGCATCGATGATGTCGCGGACGACGATGCGCTGCTCAACAGCTCGATACCGGCCGCACCGACGGTGATGGCGCCGCGCCGACGGCGGCCGCCGCTGGGCATTGTGCAGTGGCTGGCCGCGGCCGTGCTGCTGGAGGCGGCAGGCCTGGGCTACGGCGCCTGGGCCTGGCACGCCCACACTGCGTCCCCGGGATCGTACGTCACGTTGAGCTCCGCGGAACCATCCTACCGCCACAGCGCACGCATCCGCGTCGTCTTTCGTTCCGGACTTTCGGTGGCAGGCCTCGGCACCCTGCTGCTGCAGCAGGGTGCGCACATCATCGACGGGCCGACGGCCGCCAATGTCTATACGCTGGGGTTCGCCGACGCCGCCATCACACCAGAGGTCGCCGCGCGCCGCGCCGCGGCGCTGCGCGCCCATCCGGACGTGCTGTTCGCCGAACCCCAGGACGGTGCCGGGAATGCCGCGGGTGCCGGTGGCGGATGAAGCGCGGGCTGCGCACTGCTGGCCTCGGCGTACTGGTGAGCATGCTGCTGGGCGGCTGCGCGACTCTCGTGCCGCCCCGGGCGCCGCCCATTCCGCAGCAGGCGCGGGGCGACCCTGCCGGCTACATCGTCGTGACACTGCGCGACGAGTCGCGCGCCCAGGCTGAACATCCCGGCTCCACCCCCCGCGGCTATGATTCGGCGGGGCACTACGGCGTGACCGGCAGGGCCAATAGTCAGGCCCGGGCCCTCGAGCGCGACTACGGCCTGCGACAGGTCTCGGCCTGGCCGATCGCGACGCTCCATGTCCAGTGCATCATGTTCCAGCTGCCGGGTGCGGATTCACGCTCCACGCTCATGGCGCAGCTGAAAAGGTGACCGGCGGGTCGAATCGGTCCAGGCGCTGAACGAATTCAGCACCGAGTCCGCCCCCGAGGATCTGCCCGCGACCGCCGCGGTGGGCACGGTGAACACTCCTTACAACGATCCGAACGCGCGCCTGCAGGTGGCACTGCGCGAGATGGCCGTCATCGACGCGCAGCGCCGGACCCGCGGCGCCGGCGTACAGGTGGCCGTCATCGACACGGGAGTGGATTTCGAACATCCCGACCTGAGGGGGCAGGTCGTCGTGCGGCGCAATTTCGTGGATGGGGACTTCGGCCGTTTCGCGCATGACACGCACGGCACCGAGGTGTCGGGTGTCATCGCGGCCCTTGCCGACAACGGCATCGGCATCGTCGGCATCGCGCCCCAGGCGCGGATCATCGCGCTGAAGGCCTGCTGGCAGACCTCGGCAGGTGCAGCGGCCGCCTGCAACAGCTTCACGCTGGCGCAGGCCCTCGAGGCCGCCATCGTCGCGCGCGCCGCGATCGTCAACATGAGTCTGGCGGGACCGCCCGACCCGTTGCTGAGCCGGCTCATCGAGCAAGGCGCGGCACAGGGCACGATTTTCGTCGGCGCGGCGGCCCATACCCCCGCCGGCAGTTTTCCCGCAGATCTGCCCCAGGTCCTGGCGGTGGACGCCGCGGAGGAAACATCCGGCAAACCGCATCATCTGCAGGCGCCGGGGCACGACGTGCTGACGCTGGTGTCGGGGGGACACTACGACTTCGCGTCCGGAAGCTCGCTGGCCGCCGCCGAGGTTTCTGGCATCGTTGCACTGTTGCTGACCCAGGACCCGCATCTGGGGGCCCCGCAAATACGCTCCCTGCTGTTGCACAGCGCGCGCCGCGTCGCCTCGCCGGGCGGTGAGATCTCGGTGGTGGATGCCTGTTCGGCGCTCGCGGAGGTCGTGCACGGCCCGGGCTGCGCGCGGCGCTGACGGGGAGCGGCGCGTTTTGACATGTGTCCCGGATTGTTGCGTCGCAGCATAATATCCGCCCCGCGAATGTGATCCGGCGCACAGCGCTGATCTTTATTGGCGCAGCTGGATCACGGATTGTGCGCACCGTGAACACAACCACAGTCCCGCAGACCCGCCTCTGCGAAAACAGGCCGTTGTTCTTGCGGCCGTGGATTCCCGATGTCAGTCAGCAATCCTGCACCGATACCCGACAGCCCAGCTCACGCGGGCGAAGTTCCGCAGCACGGCCGGCGGCGCACCGATGTCGTCCTAGTCGGCCTTGCAGATGAATCCCTGATCGAGGTCGGACCCGCGCTGGGCGATGACTATCGCAGCTTCAGCGCCGATTCCGCCGCCGACCTTCCCGGCATCGCCGCCACCGAATGGATCGGCTTCTATGACGCGACGGTGGGCGCCGATGCGCGCAGCCGCTTCGCCCAGCTCGAGCAGCAGTACCACCGGCATCCCTGGATCGTGCTGTGTGCCGATGAGGACCGGTCCAACTGGCAATCCGCCCTGTCGCGCGGCAGCGCCTGCGCAGTCATATCCCGCGCCGAGATCGGCGTGGAGAGCATCAACACCGCCCTCGAACAGGCCAAGCGGCGTCTCAGCGTGCCGGCTGCGGCCGCGCCGCCGCCGGCCAATCCGGTACTGGCGCAGCGCCGCGGACCGATGATCGCCGGCGCGGTCGCCATTGCGGTAGCGGCGGCGGCCACGACCTGGTGGTGGCAGCATCGGCATGCCGCGCCACCCACCGCGGTCGCTGCCGCCCACGCGCGACCCGCGTCGGACAATGTCGCCGCCAAATCGACGGCGGCGGCAGGCGTAGCCCAGAAAGCTCCGACCGCCAGCATCGAGGATCTGCTGTCGATGGCGCGCATCGCCTTCCGCGATCCGGCCACCCAGTTACCCAAGGCGGACGCCCCGCTGCAGGGAACCTCCGCGCTGGAACTGTATGGCGCGGTCCTGGAGCAGGATCCGAAAAACGGCGAGGCCCTGGATGGCGTGCGCCGGCTGCAGTCGGTGGCGCGGCTGCGCGTGCAGAATGCGCTGCAGGCCGGGGAGGCGGACACCGCCGGGCGGTTGCTCGCAGTCCTGCAGCACTCGGACATCGCGCCCGAGGAACTGCGTGCACTCGGCGCGGCCGTCGCCGCCGCCAGACCCAAGCAGCTCGCGGCGCAGGCCCGCAGCGCGATGGCGGCCGGCAATCTGCAGGCGGCTCATCAGTTCATCGACCAGCTCGCGGCCCTCGCCGGGGAGCATGCACCGGTTCCGGAACTGCGCAAGGAACTCGATGCGCTCAACCTGGATACCGAACTGGCCGCGGATGCCCAGCGGGTGCATGCCGCGATTGCCGCCGACCAGCTGCTGGACCCGGCGGCGGACAATGCCCGGACGCGCTTCCTCGCCATGCGCGAGCTGGCCCGCAATAACCCGCAGACCGTGTCCGCCGGACATGAACTCCTCGGCGCCCTGCTGCGCCGGGCGCGCGCGGCGATCGGTCGCCAGGACTTCGCGGGTGCCCAGCAGGTGCTGACCGTGGCGCAGGACCTGGGGAGCCCCGCGGACCTTGCCGAGACGCGCACGGCGCTGGATGCCGCCGTGGCGGCCAAGAAGGCGGGTGATGAGGCGGCCGCCGCGGCCAAATTGGTCCGTTCGAGCGCACCGCCGACGCCGGCCAAGGCAGCCGTCGACGCCATTCTTTCGCCCAAACCCGCGCGCGCCCTGCAGGTCGACTTCCCGAAACTCGCTCTGGAACAGAACATCCAGGGCTATGTGACCGTGGAATTCACGCTCAATCCGGATGGCAGCACGTCGGCCGCCAGCGTGGTCGAGTCCTCGCCGCACGGCACCTTCGACGGCTCGGCGCTCGCGGCGATCAAACATGCGAGCTTCCAGACCCGCGATCTGGCCGACCCTCACAAGCCGCAGCGTGCGCGCTTCAGGATCGCCTACACCCTCGATGATGCAGGGCCCGCCGGCGCGACGACCGTCTCCAAGGCGGCCGCCATCAGCCCCGCGGCGCCCGCGAGTGCGCCGGCGGCCGAGCTGCCGGTGCTGTCGCCCAGACCGTCGCGGCCGCTGCAGGTGGACTATCCGGACACGGCGCTGGTGCGGCGGGTCCAGGGCTATGTGGTCGTGGAGTTCATGCTCAATCCGGACGGCTCGGCGAGTTCGCTCTCGGTCGTGGATTCAATGCCGGCGCATGTCTTTGACCGCCAGGCGCTGATGGCCGTCAAAGGCGCGAAGTTCGCGACCACGGGGCTTGCCGATCCCACCAGGCCCCAGCGCGCGCGCTTCAAGATCAATTTCAAGCCCGCGGAGTAGCGTCAATGGCGAAGGCTTCCGTCTGGTCCCGCGTCTCCATCTGGCCGCTGCTCACCGCGTCGCTGTCCGCCGCGGCGCTCACGGCGCTGCTGCTCTATGGCATGCAGTCGGCGCGTACGCTGCAGGCCGCATCTACCGCGCTGCAGCGGGCCTCCGAGCTCTCCGGGGAACCGCAGGTCAGCCATTCGCTGCTGTCACTGATCCAGCGCAGCCTCGAGAACCGTACCTTCGTGGGAGACAGTCTGCAGGTGCTGGAGACGGACCGGCAGCGCGACAATGCCACGCTCGCCGCGCTGCGCGCCGCGGTTGGGAGCGCGGGCCTCGCCCACGATCCGGACATCTCGGCCAAGGTCGCCGGCATCGATTCGCAGTGGGCGACGCGTGATCGCACGCTGCAGCGCCTGACCAGATTCGATGCCGAGGACCTCTATGTGGATACGGCTTCCGGCTCCGGATATTCCGCCAGCGGCGCAGCCTTCAAGCGCGCGGTGGACGGGCTGGTGCGTGAGCAGGCGCAGAGCGGCCGCCGGCTCACCGAGGATCTGACGGCACTGTCCACGTTGCTGCGCCAGTCGGTCGGTGCGGACGGCGAGCAGCTGCGCAAGAATCTGATCGGCGGCACCGCCCTGGCCGCGGTGCTGCTGGGCCTGATGCTGTACTTCGCCTGGTCCGCCCGCCGCGGCGCGCTGCGGGCGTTGCAGGCCGAACAGCAGATCGCGAACATCCTGGGCACCGTGCGCGAGGGGCTGTTCCTGGTCGACAGGAAGGGCCGTATCGGCGCCACGCACTCGGATTCCCTGAAGACGCTGCTGCGGCAGAATTCCATCGCCGGGGGCACCCTGGAGGAGCTGCTGCGGCCGCTGGTCGATGCCAAGACACTGCACGCCGCCACGAAGTATCTGGGGTTGCTGTGGATGGACAAGGTCCACGAGGACCTGATCGAGTCGGTCAATCCGCTCAGCCAGATCGAAGTGGCCTTCACGGGCGCGCGGGGCCGGGAACTGCGCTACCTGTCCTTCTCGTTCCGGCGTGCGCGCGATCCGGGGGAGTCCCAGGCCTTCATCTTCGGCGCGGTGGCGGACGTGACCGACCGGGTGTTGCTGCAGCGTGAAGTGGCCCACGTGAAGGCCGACAGCGACGCCCAGGCGGCGGCCCTGCTCGAACTGCTGAAGGCCGATCCGCGCCAGCTCGATGCCTTCATGCAATCCGCCGACATCGCGGTGCGCAAGGCCAATGCCATGCTCGGCAGCCCCGGCAAGGATCCGCAGACCCTGCGGACCAAGGTCGACGGCGTGTTCCGGGAGATGCATGCGCTCAAGGGCGAGGCGATGGCGCTGGGTTTCAGCGCCTTCGGCCGGCATATCCATGCGATCGAGGATCTGCTGGCGGCGCTGCGCGATCGCGGCGAGCTCACCGGCGATGATTTCATCCCGGCGGTCGTCAAGCTCGGCGAGCTCATGGACTACCGCACCCAGATGAGCGAGCTGCGCAGCCGGATCTCCCAGTTCCAGTCGGTTGCACCCGCGGCGGCGCCGGAGGAGGACAACGATGTCGGGATCAACACGGACGTGCTGCTGGCCGGCAACGATGCCCTGCCCCGCGTTCCCGCCACGCTCGCCAACCTGCTTACCAGCCTGGCCGACACCGTTGCGGCCGACTACCGGCGGCCGGTGCGGCTGCTGACCTCGGGTCTCGAGGCGGTGCCCGCCGCGCACGCGGCGCGCGTGCGGGACGTGTGCGTGCAGATGATCCGCAACGCCATCGTGCACGGCGTCGAGGAGGGCGCCGAGCGTCTGCGCGCCGGCAAGCCGTCCGTCGCCACCATCAACGTCGCCTTCGAGGCCACGGAGGCCGAGCACTATGTGCTGCGCGTCGAGGACGACGGCCGCGGGCTCAACTACGAGGAAGTGCTCGATCGCGCGCTGCGCCAGGGACTGGTGACGCCGGATCAGGCCGCGACCATGAAGCCCGAGGCGGTATTCAAGCTGATCCTCGAGCCTGGGTTCACCACCGCCGATGCCGTCACCATCCATGCCGGTCGTGGCGTCGGCCTGAACGTCGTGACCGACTCGCTGCGCGAATGCGACGGACGGCTGGCCATTTCCACCAAGCCCGGCACCTTCACGCGCTTCGTCGTGCGTCTGCCCAAAGCCGCGGGCCGCGGCCGACAATCGTCGGTGGCCTGAAGGGGTACCCATGCCAGCCACGCAGGCCCATCGTCTCATGGTCGTCGATGACTCGAACGTCATCCGGCGCCGCATCGAGCGTTCCCAGGAACTCAACGTGCAGTTCGTCGGCGCCGCCCGCAACGGCCGGGAGGCGCTGGAAATGCACGCCGCGCTGCGGCCCACGCTCGTGACCATGGATCTGACGATGCCGGAGATGGATGGCACCGAGTGCGTGGAGCGGCTGATCGAACGCGATCCGCAGCTGCGGATCCTGGTGGTCTCCGCGCTTGCGGACAAACTGACCGCCATCGAGGCTCTGGAAAAGGGAGCCCGCGGCTTCCTGTGCAAGCCGTTCACGGACCGGCAATTGAATGATGCGCTGTTGAAACTCATCAGCGCCGAGAGCCCATCTTGAGCACCGAAGCGGAGGTCAGCGTCTTTCTCGAGGCGGTGATGAATTACTTCAACACCTCCGTGCAGCAGGCTGCCGTCTGCGGCACACCGTTCCTCGCCATCGACAGGATCCCCGAACTGTCCGATTTCACCGGCACCATCAAGATCAGCGGCAAGTACACCGGCGTCGTTGCCTTCACGGCACCGAAGAACATGCTGTGCGTGATGCTGATGCGCATGCAGGAAACGGACATGTGCCAGGAGAACCTGTGCGACCTCGTCGGTGAGATCGCCAATACCCTCTCAGGCAACGCGCGCCGCGACTTCGGCCATCAGTTCAACATATCCGTGCCCACCGTGACCGTCGGTCGCAAGAACAAGCTCGAGCTTCCCGACGGCGCGCGGCCGATCGTGATTCCGATCGGCTGGCGCAACTACTCGAGCACGCTGATGGTGCACCTGCAGTAGCACGGCCCGGTCCCGCCTGCACTACAATGCGCCTCCCGGGAAGGTGCACGAATGAAAACGAAGAACGTTGCGAGCGTGAAGTCCTTCCGTTTTGCGGAAGATCTGCAGGAAAAGTTATCGGCCCGCTTTGCACGCAACGCGAAGGGGTCGCGATTCATCGGCGACCTGCAGCGTGTCGTGGATGAGCACCTGAGGACGAGGATGAGGGTGGGGCAGGCCGCAGTCCCCCCGATGCCGGTCATCCGCGCCAATGCGAGCGCGATCCAGAGGGATGCAAGGGAACTGGCGAAGCGCATCGCGCTGCTGACGGCGCGCGAGAAGGACATGCTCGGCCAGCTGATGTGGACCGTCGACAAGCAACACTACTACCCCAGGGGCTTTTCGGTCGAGCGCCTGCAGGGATCCATCCAGGTACTCGAGCAGGCGGCCCGCAGGATCAACCGGGGTGCAGGTGCGGGCGGTCTGCCACGCCTGCAGCTGGACTCGCTGATCCGTGACGTGCACGCCGCGTACGCCGTGCGATTCAACCAGCAGCCGCAAATAACCATGGCCAGGGACAATGACTTCATGTTTGCGCTGAAGGTGTGCCTGGCGGCACTGGGTGAGAGACCCCGGCGCCTGCTTCAGGCAGCGCGCGAGGCGCTGCAGGGGTGAGCACCGGAAGGGCGGCCTCTTGATCCGGCCGCGCCCCAGTATCCGCTGTAAGCTATTGATTCCGCTGGCGCTCCCTACGGGATTCGAACCCGTGTTACGGCCTTGAGAGGGATCACCTTCCGTCTAGGAGTGTTTTCTGCCATCTTGGAAAACACGTGAA
>Ga0335075_10006637_pt1 | contig 17856 bp, 14 predicted proteins | sample Lox_Sample_24_FD_206723 | JGI IMG/M metagenome (GOLD analysis project Ga0335075, IMG submission 206723) | Soil microbial communities from Loxahatchee National Wildlife Refuge, Florida, United States - Lox_Sample_2.4 | ecosystem: Environmental > Terrestrial > Soil > Wetlands | place: USA...
AAACGGGGGAGGATTAGAAAGAAGGGAGCGCATCAGAAATACCCTTCCTTCTTCTTCTTCTCCATCGACGCGTTCTCGTCGTGGTCGATGACGCGGCCCTGGCGTTCGGAGGTGCGCGCAGTGAACATTTCGGCGACGATCTCTTCCAGCGTGACCGCGGAAGATTCGACGGCGCCGGTGAGCGGATAGCAGCCGAGCGTGCGGAAACGCACCAGCTTCATCTCCGGCGTCTCGCCCGGCTTCAGCGGCATGCGCTCGTCATCGACCATGATGATGGCGCCGTCGCGGTTCACGACCGGGCGCTTGGCGGCGAAATAGAGCGGCACGATGGGGAGGCCTTCCATCATCGTGTATTGCCAGATGTCGAGCTCGGTCCAGTTCGACAGCGGGAACACGCGGATCGACTCGCCCTTGTTCACGCGCGTGTTGTAGACGCGCCAGAGTTCGGGGCGCTGGCTCTTCGGGTCCCAGGCATGCTGCGCATTGCGGAAGGAGAACACGCGCTCCTTCGCGCGGCTCTTCTCTTCATCGCGGCGCGCGCCGCCGAAGGCCGCATCGAAACCGTATTTGTCGAGCGCCTGCTTCAAACCCTCGGTCTTCATCACCTGCGTGTGCAGCGACGAACCGGAGGCGAACGGATTGATGCCGCGCGCGACGCCGTCCTGGTTGATGTGGACGATGAGATCGAGGCCGAGACGCTTGGCGGTCTCGTCGCGGAATTTGATCATCTCCTTGAACTTCCACGTCGTGTCGACATGGAGCAGGGGGAACGGCGGCTTCGACGGATAGAACGCCTTCACCGCGAGGTGCAGCATCACGCCGGAGTCCTTGCCGATGGAGTACAGCATCACCGGATTGCGGAATTCGGCCGCGACCTCACGGATGATGTGGATGCTCTCGGCTTCCAGACGCTTCAAATGCGACATGCGGGCGGCGTGTGACGACAAGCTTTTACCCCTGACAAGAAGAGGCCGCCCGAAAAGGCGGCCCGGGCCTATAATGCTGAATCTGCAAGCAAACTTGCAACTCTCCAGCGATTATCCTTAACTTCCGGACCGCGCGTTATAAAGTGCGTTCGGCTCCTTGTCGCGCGAAAGATCACGTAAAACCTCCCGCATGATTCAGAAGCGCGACCGCCATGACGCCTTGTTCCGGGCCGCTGCGACCGCGGAGCGCCGGTTCGACCGCCGCAAAGCCGCCGATCTGCGGCAAAGCGCGCGCTCCGCGCAGCAGGCCAAGGATTGGGCAAAGGCGGAGACGCTGTGGCGCAAGAGCCTGGAACAAGACCCCGGTGAGCGCATGGCCACTGTCGGTTTGGCGCAAGTGCTTGTGTACAACGGCAAGCTCGACGAGGCGCGCGCGCTCGCGGACGAGATCGTCGCGAAATGGCCGACCGACGAGAACGGGCCAACGGTTCTGGCAAGGCTTGCGGAAGAACACGGCGAGACGCGTGAGGCGATCGCACAGTGGCGCCGCGTGCTGGAACTGGTGCCGGGCCGCAGTCAGGCGCTGATCCGGCTCGGACGGTTGCTGGTGATTGAGCGCGAACTGGATGAGGCGAAGACGCATGCCGATCATCTCGCGCTCTATGCGCCGGACAATCCGAACGCGATTGCGCTGTTCGCCGAGATCGATGCGGCGCGCGGCGATCACGCGAGCGCGGTGAAGCGGCGCAAGGAAGCGGCGGAGAAATTCCCGCAGCAGCCGCAGCTCTGGCACGAATACGGATCGGCGCTGATTGCGGCAAAGGATTACGCCGCATGCGAGGCGCTGGTCGCGAAACTGAAGAACAGCAACCCGCAAGGCGCGATCCGGCTGGAAGGCAATCTGCTGCAGGCGAAATTGCCCGAGGCGGGACACAGCGCGTTCTGGAAACAGGCCGTCGAAGCGTATCCGCAGACGCCGACATTCCTGCGCCGCTATGTGCAGGCCGCGCTGCGCGATGGGAAAAAAGATGAAGCGGCGAAGGCGCTCGACACGCTGTTCGCAACCCAGCCGCTGCAACAGAGCGACACCAACTACGTCATCGGCATGGTGAACCTGCTCGGCGACGATGTGGTGGCGGCGCGGAAACTGGTGCGCGATTTTCTCAAGCGTTTTCGCGGCACGGCGGATTACCGGCGCATCGCGCTGCGTCTCAGCCGCATCATCTTCCGCGATTTCCCGCGCGCGGATCGGCAGTATCCCGCGACGGCGAAGACGCGCGGCATGCTGCGTCACACGCCGGCCGATCCCAGCGCCGCGCAGTTTGTCGAGACGGCGTGTGATCTGTTCGGCGGATATCAAAACGCGCTGCTCGACACCGACATCTCGCGCACCGAAGCCGTGGCGCTCGTATCGCAACTCCGTGCGCGGCTCCGCGATAAGGTGCCGACCGCGCTCATCCGTGTCGGCGATGCGGAGAGCAATGCGCTCGTCTATGCCGACGACATCGCACGCTATGCCGCGACCGATGCCGCAGAACGCGAGATCGTGTGGTGGGGCAGGGCGATCGATGACGCTGCGCGCTCGAAACTCGCAGGCCAGGTGCTCGACGCGATGCGCGACGCCGACATCCTCGGTGTGCCGACGCTCGAACGCATCCTGCGCGATGTGAAGCCGGAACGCCGTGAGTTCCTTGGGCAAACGCGCGCGGGCCGCGGTATCCGCACCGTGCTGCGTGCGATGGAAACAGGTGGCGCGCTCGCGAACCCGCATGCGCTGATGATTTCCGCGCATATCCAGCACGATCTCGGAGAATGGAATCTGTACGGTGAACTGTTCGACGGGCTGAGCGACATCGTTGCGGTCTCATGCCATGCGGGCCTGCCGGATGCATTTCACAAGCGCTTCAACGCAACCATCGCGCAGAACCTCGTCGTGCCGCCGCGCCATGCGTCGCTGGCGAGCTTCGGCATGACGGAGATGGGTCCGAAGATCCTGCCGGACGTGCTGGACGAAACCATTGCGCAACTGCCCACGGACCTAAGCGGTCGCATGGCGATCGTCGGCGCGGGTTATGCCGGCAAAGTCATCGTGCAGGAAGCCAAGAAACGCGGCGCGCTCGCCCTCGATCTCGGCAGCGTCCTCGACTACTGGATCGGCGCCAGCACGCGGTCGTATCTCACGACCAGTGCGGTCGCTTCGGGCTGAAAACAATTTGTCATCCCCGGCGAGCGCGAAGCGAAGCTGAGTGCGAGGGAAGGGGACCCAACTTCTTCGCGCAAATCAAAAAAGTTGAGTTCCCTTCCCCTTCGCGACACTGTCGTGTCGCTCGGCCGGGAATGACAATTTTTTGGTGATGGTGGCCTTCACCAAATCCACTGCGGATGGAAGAGGGCGAGGAAGGGTTGGGCCTTCAACGCCTCTGCCGCGCGCGGTGCGAAATCGTCGCTGATGCGGAATGGTGCTGCGTCGTTGATCTCGCCACCCGCCGTGTTCAGCAGCGCCATGGTCTTGCGGTTGTCGGAGAGGTAGGCGAGCGGTTGCGATGACAGGACTTCGCCGTCGGCGACGAAATTCGCTTCGGCGAACCAGCGCAGGCCGTGTTGCTGCGCGAGCGTCCTGAACGAATAACGCCCGACATGCTCGGCGAAGACCGGCTCGCTGCTCGGCGGCTCGCGGTCCCAGGTGCTGCGGAATGCCATCTCTTCGAAGAAGTCGAACGCAAAAAGCTTTCGTGCGCGCAGATGCACGGCGGTGTCGCCGTGCAACGTCGCCGCGCGGATATTCAGCCCGCGCCCGCGCATGTCGGCGAGCGCCTCGGCTGTGCCTTTGTAGAGATCGCCATATTCGCGGATCATGTGGAAGGGATCGAGATGCAGCCCGATCTCGTGTCCCATGCCGGCGAGTTCGCGCAAGACTTCCCATGTATACGGCGCGTCGTAGTAATCGGCGCTGAGCGCGTGGCGGTGCATCATCAGATACAGGCCGTGCACGTTCTGCTGCTTCAGCAGGCGGCCGACTTCGAGCGCGCGGCGGATGCTGTGATGGATGTCGAGCTTTACGAGGCCGAACGCGCCCGGTGCGCCTTTCAGGCGCTCGGCGAATTGATCGACAGGCAGGAACGAAACACCGGCGGTGCCGAGTGTCGCGATCAGCTTCGCAAGCTCGTCCTGCCGGAAGCGATCCGCGCGCGGCGTGCGCGCGAACGCAGCCTTGCCGGACTCCGTGGTGGCTCTGCGTTTCAGCAGGGCCCAGACCAGCGCTTCTTCGGCGGCCGGCCGGTTGCTGCGCGAGGCGAGGCCGAGGAATTCAAAGCTGCCGTCGCTTTCGAACTTCGCGGCGAGCTGCGCGGCATCGATTTTCTCGGCGCCGAACTGGTTGTGTAGAAACTCGCGCAGCAGCGTGCGCACATTGGCGTGGAGCTTGAGCTTTTCCAGCGCGTCTTCGCTCGCGTCGCGGCAGAACTGCAGCGCGACAACGCCGCCGGGCCGCATCGCCGCCGCAATCCGTTCGTGCAGCAATTCCTCGAACGTATCGGGGATGCGCGACAGCGCCGTCGACACGAAGCAGATGCCAGTATCGCGCGGAAGATCGACGGTGAACGGATCGCCGGCGATCTTCTCGCCCTCCGCCGTCGCATCGTCGACGGTGATGCGCGCGCCCTTGTGGTTCTCGAGCGCGAGGTCGATCTGGTTCTTCGCCGCCGGGCTGGCGCGGCCGACGGTCAGCACACGCGCGTCGCGCGGAAGCTTCGCCGAGGCGATGAGGCTGTCGAGTGTGTCAGCCATTGGAGCCCTGATAGGATTTCTCTTCAATCAACTCGGAACCCAGGAGTTTGTTGATCTCGCGCTTGATGCGCGCGCGTTCATCGTTCTGCTGATAGACGGAACGCGCGAGCGTCACGAATTCCTTGCCGAAATTGCCATCTTTTTCGCACAGCCGGATCGCGTCCTCGATGGTCCAGAGCTTGCGGTTCACTTGCGTGAGCCGGTCGAACAGCGCATCGAATTCCGGTGTGCGCGCAACCGTCGCGAAGAAGGCGGCGGTCAGCACGGCAAGCTCCTTGCGCACATTCTCCACCTGCGCCGCGTCGCGCATCCATTCGCTCTTGATGGTGAGGATGGTGATCTTGTCGGCAGCTTCGCCGAAGGAGACGGGAACGGTCACCGCGCGCATCGGGCCCTCAACTCGCCGCGATGCGGGCGGGCGCCTGCATCCGCTCCAGAAGCCGCGCCTCGACGACGCTCACATCGATGTCCGCCATGCACTGGCACTGTCCGCGCTGAAAGCCTTCGGGGTCTTTCAGCTCGCATGGTGCGCAGTCTTTTTCGAGCACGATCGCATCGCTGGTCGGCGCCAGTGGCAGGCGCGTCTTGACGTTCGTCGGTGCGAACAGCGCGAGCAGCGGAATGCCCAGCGCATTGGCGATGTTCATCAGCCCGCTGTCGTTGGAGACGAAATGCGTGCAGTCGAGCATCGACGCGCACATAGCCTCGATCGTGCCGCCGGTGCGGTTCTCGGTGCCTTCGACATATTCCTCGGCAAGACCGAACGACGCGACACGGATGCCGCGACGTTGCAGGCGTTGCGCAAGCTCGGGGAAATAGGGCCACCGCTTGGCGAGCCACATGCCGGTCTTCGATCCGGCGTGCAGGCCGACCAGCGTTTCGCGCGGCGCCTTGTAGACGAGATCGCCACAGAAATAGTGATGCAGATCGGCCTCGTCATAGGGAATGCCGAGCAACTGCTTCGCGGCTTCGAGATTGTAGAGCGTCTCGTTCAATCCGCTCGGGCGGAAGCTTTCCCAGTCGCGCGCCCACACCACGCGGTTGGCATTGAACGCCACGCGCGCGGAGCCGAAGGAATGGGTCACGAACACGGTGTCGTAGAGGCGGCGCAGCACCGCCTGCTTCAATGTGTAGACCGCATTCACGCAAGCGGGGTTGTGCATCAGGAACAGGCTGCGCGCGTGATCCTCCGCCACCACCACATCGACGCGCGCGCCGAGGCGTTTGGCGATGTTGGCGATCATCGGCGTGACATGCAGCATGTTGCCGAGGCCGGAGCCGGTCGCGACCAGGAACCGCGTATCACCGGCGCCGATCAGGCTGTCGAGCGCGTCGCCCTGCGCGGCGAAGGAATAGCGCTTCGAATTCGCGCGCGCCTTCGCCTGGCGCTCCGCGTAATAGGTTTTGTCGTTGAGAAGTTTTTGGATCTCCGCCGCCCACGCGCGCGAATCCTCGTGCAGCACGATCCCGGATTGTTCGAGAAGATAAGGCACGTTGCCGCGATCCGATCCGATCACCGGCTTGCCGTAACGCTGCGCCTCGATGCACACGCGGCTGAAGGATTCCTTGAAACGATAGCTCGGCACCGCGACGATCGCGGCGTCGCGATAGACGGGGTCCATATCGGCGACGCGCGGCAGCACGGTGACGTTCTTCACGCCCGCGTTCTCATAGGCGTGCACCGCCTCTTCGAGCGGCGACTGGCTGGCAAGGACAAGGAACGGCACGTCGGGCAGCAGCGCCGCGACTTTGAGGATCAGGTCATAGCCCTTTTCGGCGTTCGCATTCGTCAGCAGAACGTAATTGGAAGGCAAAGCCATGGGGCCGCGGAAAATCTCAGTTTCAGGTCAGCGCGGGAGAATATAGGGCGAGGGTTCAAATGTCATGGGTTGCGCGGTCAGTCCTGAAACGCCGTCCGGCATTCCGAATGGATGGGCCCGAAGCGCGAAACGTGGACGACGTCGCCTGGGTTCTTCTCGTCGGCACCGTCCCACGCCAGCCAGCCGTCGCCGTCCCGTTGCGCATGCCACAGTGATTGCTGGGCTGTCGGCGGTTGCGAAGTCTTGTTCCGCAAGAATGCCCAGTCGTTTGTACAGGTCGATTGCGCGATCTCGATGGCGCGCTGCGAGTCGTTTACGCAGCACGACAGTACGAGTGTGCTCGCGAGTGCCGCAGCGATGCGAATCGTGTGGCGGGCGGTCACCTCATCTTCCATATAATTTGCGCTTGCCACGGCATTTCGACCGGCTTGCCGTCTATCGTGCCCGGCTTGTAGTGCCAGTGCACCACGCAGGCTATGCCCAGTTCATCGAGCAACGCGTTTCCGCTGGAGCTTTTCACGGCGACGTCAGTCAGGCTTCCATCGGTCTTTATCGTGAAGGAATATACGGTCGGCTTTTCCGGAGATGGTTGGTGGGCGGCAACTCTTGTGGAGTCGTTGCAGCTCATCGGGGCTGACTTGGCCGTTGTTGCGGAGCCCGAGGTGTCGGTTGCGGCCGTCTGCGCAAAAGATGCTGTTGACGCCAGCGCGATTGCCGCAGCGATAACGAATGCTTTCATCGTGCAATAGCCCCTGCCAATTCCCGCCACGCTGCCGCGTGACTTTATCATGGAAGAGGCGTGAGCGACCCGTCAAAGACGGCATGGCCCGTCGAAGTGCGAGCCATGCCGATAGATGGCGCCGACAGATCAGTCGTCGTCTTTGTCGTTGCCGCCGTTTGTGCCGTTGGTGGTGCTGCCGTTCGTCGTGCCGTTGTCCTGGTCACGATTGCGGCGGCCGCCGCCGCGATGGTTCATGCGGTCCTGGAGCGCGGTCTTGCAGTCGGCCGACAGCTTGTCGATGTGAGTCTGCAGGCACTCGCGGCGATCGCGGCCGGTCTGATCGGCGGCGCAATACTGCTCGATGTCGGCGCGGCAGGCGCGGCGCAATCCGCCGCCGCCGCGATGATCGCCGCGGTCTTCCCGCTGCTCCATGCGCTGCCCGCGCAGGGCGTCGCGTGCCGCATGTTGAGGCTTGCAGCCCATGGCGGTGAGGCAAACCAGGCTGGTGCAAAGAAGGATGGTGGCTTTTCTCATGGTCTGCCTCAAACGTAAGGAAACGGTAGTTCCGTCGCAGTCTGCCGTTAACGCGGCACCGGAAGATAGGCTGCATCCGATGGCGCAGAGGTTACGGAGGCCTGAATGCGCGATCAATCGCACAGCCGCCTGCATTGGCTGTGCATAAAAGTTCAAGAGGGATTTCAAGAAGATAGTCCTTGGGTTTTGCTTGCTTAGGCGTGAAATACCGGGGTAAAACGCCCGCTGCTGCGCCCTTTCGGCGCCTTGGGCTGTCTTCCTAAAAGGGGCGGACGACGCGAATGCTTTTTCAAATGGTTCGACGCCGCGCGCTGCGCGCCGTGTCTTTGCTTTGTCTCGTCGCCGGCATCGGCCTTAACACCGCCGCGGCGCAGACGCTGGGCACCAGCGACATCCAGTCCATTCTGCAGAGCGTGCAGGCTGGTCAGACCGGCTCGACGTCGTCGACCACGCCCCCGCCGACAGCGCCCGTCACGCCGAGCACACAGACCTTCACGCCGGCAACACAGCCGACGACCACGCCCCCGACCGCATCTGCGGCAGCGTCCGCGCCCTCCGGCCTCGAAACGCAGTTCAGCGCGCGCGCCGGCGTGCCGCTGAAACAGTTCGGCTATGACGTGTTCGGCACCGCCGCCACCGTGACCGCATCGCAGGTCGGCGCGGCGCAGGACAGCTATGTCCTCGGCGTCGGCGACCAGGTGCAGATCATCATGGTCGGCCACGAGAACGCGACCTACACCGTCACCATCGACCGCGACGGCCGTCTGCTTCTTCTGAACCTGCCGCCGATCGCGGCGGCCGGCCGCACGCTCGGTGAAGTGCGCGCCGAACTGAGCGCGCGCATCGCCGCCCAGTTCCTCAACACCAAGAGCTTCATCTCGCTCACCACGGTGCGCCAGATTTCCGTGCTGGTGACGGGTGAGGTGTATCAGCCCGGCATGCGCACGCTGACGGCGCTCAACACGGCACTCGATGCGCTGGTTCTGTCCGGCGGCATCAAGAAGACCGGCAGCCTGCGCGGCGTCTACATCATCCGCGGCGACAAGCGCATCCCGCTCGATATCTATTCGATCATCAATTACGGCGGGCGGTCGCGTCTGGGCGCACTGACCGAAGGCGACCGAATCGTGGTGCCGCCGATCGGCAAGACCGTCGCCATCACCGGCTCGGTCCCGCATCCGGGCATCTTCGAACTTTCGCCGGGCGCCTCGCGAATCTCCGCGACCGCGCTTGTGGCCCTGGCCGGCGGCCCGCAGATCGCCGGCGCCGTGCGCTACACCAGGATGGCGCTGCTGCCCGATGGCCGCACGCAGATGGGCGCGATCCCGAAGGAAGGCGTCATCGCCAACGGCGAAGTGCTGTTCGTCGACATGAACCGTTCGGTGGTGAAAGGCCGCGTGACCCTGGCTGGTGACGTGGCCGTGCCGGGCGTGCATGCGCTCACCGCGTCGTCGACCGTGTCCGGATTGATCCGCGATCCCGACGATCTCAATGGCGACGCCTACACGCTGTTCGCGGTGATCGTGCGCCACGATCCCGACACCAACTTCCTGAAGATCGTGCCGTTCTCGATCGCGAACGTCTTCAACCACAAGGAAAACCCGAAGCTGGTCGAAGACGATCTGATCTATGTCTTCAGCACCACCGAGGTCACGAACCTGGCGAGCGCGGCGGCGACCGCGCTCTATAAGGCGTCGCAGGCCCCCGGCGTCGCGGCCCTGCTTCAGCAGCAGCAGCAGAGCACGATCGTTCCCGCCGGCCAGACGGGGGCCAGCGTCATCGGCACGACAGGCGGTTCGAACGGCGGCGCGGCGACGTCCTCAGCGGCCGCTCCCAGTGCCCCGCAGCTCGCGCAGATGGCGCAGGTGGCTTCCAACCTTCCGACCGTGACGACCGCGCCCGGCGGCGGCAGCGGTGGGGCGGCCGCCACGCAGGCGACGACCAGCACGGCCACGCTTCTCGGCGGCGGCGGCGACAGCAGCACGGCCTCATCGCTGACGCCCACGCAGTTCCCGCCGCCGATCAATACGCTCGCGCAGAATCTGGGCGTGACGCCGTCGGCGATCGTCAACATGGCGAGCGACTATCTGGTCTGGGTGAACGGCGAAGTCCTCAATCCCGGCCCGCTGCTCGCGCAGTCCGGCACGAGCCTTACCGCGATCCTCGACGCGGCCGGTGGGTTGCAGCGCCAGGCGGATCTTTCCGCCATCGCGGTGACGTCGACCGAGATCGATGTCGAGCGCGGCACCTCGCGCACCCTGCGCAATATCTTCTCGCAGCGCGAAACGGACTTTACGAAGGTCTCGCTGCGTCCCTTCGACTCGATCAATGTGCGCCCCGTGTTCTCCGACCGCGTCGGTGAAAGCATCACGCTCAGCGGACAGGTCCGGTATCCGGGCACCTACGAGATCACCCGTGACGAGAAGTTGTCCTCCGTCATCGCACGCGCCGGCGGCCTGACCGACGAAGCCTATCCCTACGGTGCCGTGTTCACCCGCCAGAGTGCGGCTGTCGCCGAAGCGGCGGCGAACCAGCGCGCGGCGATGATGCTCAACAGCGCCATCGCCACGGCCTCGACGCAGGTCAGCACGCTGACCGCTGCGCCGAACCTGACCTATGTGGCGACGCTGGTGCAGACGATCATGCATCAGCCGGTGATCGGCCGCATTTCGGTGACGGTCGATCCTGCGGTGCTGCTCACGCATCCGGAGCGCGATCCGCTGCTGGAGACCGGCGACGCGATCTATATCCCGAAGCGGCCCTATACCGTCGCGGTCACCGGCGAAGTCCTCAATCCGGGCGCCTTCGCCTACAAGCCGAACATGTCGCTGGACGACTACATCGATCTCGCCGGCGGCGACACCGATGCGGCCGAGGACAGCATGATCTTCATCATCATGCCGGACGGCACGGCGGTGCCTTCGAGCGGCAGCTGGTGGTCGTTCGGCGGCGGCACGCATATCCCGCCGGGCGCGACCATCGTCGTTCCGCGCGATCCGCAGCCGTTCAACCTGACGACCTTCCTTGGGAACTACACGGATATCCTGAGCAAGATCGCGATCACGGCGGCCTCGCTGGCGGTGCTTCAGAAGAACAACTGACGCGCCTACCTAGCGCTGCGGTTGCCTGATCTTCGCCGCGAGGCGGATCTCGTCGAGCATCTGCGTCGCGAACTTGTCGCGGCTGAAATCGTCGGCGAGTGCGCGGCAGCCCGACTGCATGGACACCGCGAGCGACGGATCGCTGCGCAGCCGCTCGATCGCCTGCACCAGCGCCTGAAGGTTCTCCGGTTCGATCGCGATACCGGCGCGGTGGCTCTCCACCAGTTCCGCGGCGATGCCTTCGGCGCCGATGATGACCGGCCGCTCCATCGCCGCGATCTCGAAGATCTTCGACGGCATCGTGTCGCTGAGCACGCCGGTACGCTTCATCGGCACCAGAAGCGTGTCGCAGCAGGCGATGTGATCGGGCACCTCGTTTGCCGCGACGGTGCGCACGAAGCGCACATTGTCGAGCTTCAGCCGCTTGACCATGCGCACCATCGGCAGATGCTGCGCGCCGTCGCCGACGAACAGGAAGCAGACATTGCTGCCGCGCAGCGCGTCGGCCGCGTGGATGACGTTTTCGAGATCGTGGGCGATGCCCTGCGTGCCGATGTAGCCGACGACGAAACGGTCCTTCAGATCGTATTCCTCGATCAGCGCCGGCGGTTTCGGCCGCGGCGAGAACTGTGCGGCGTCCACGCCATTGGGCACGACGCCGATCTTGGCGCCGGGGACGCCGCGCACGATCAGCCGCTCGCGCAGCCCCGGGTTCGTCGTCACCACGCGTGCCGCGGAGTTGTAGAGCATGCCTTCGACGGCGCGCAGCATCCGCACCAGCAGATTGCGCTCCTGCATCATGTCGAGCGCCACGATCGAGTCGGGCCAGAGGTCGCGCACCTCCAGCAGCCAGGGCCGGCGCTTGGTGAAGGCGAGCAGGCGGCCCGAGAGCCCGGCCAGAAGCTGGGGCGAGGTCGCCATGATGACGTCCGCCTTCTGCGCCAGTCCGGCGAAGAAGCCCATGAGCCCGAAACTGGCGAAATCAATGGAGCGCCGGAGTACGGCCTGGTTGGGGGCCAGATAGGTCCAGACCCGGACCACATCGATGCCCTCGATGGTCTCCCGCTGGATCAGCCGGTTTTTGTAGGGGGCGAGGACTTTGCCGGTCGGAAAGTTCGGCACGGAAGTCACGACAGTGACATTTACGCCAGCCTTAACCCAGCGCCGGCAATGCTCGTAAGTCCGGATCGCGGGGGCATTCCGCTCGGGCGCGAAGTTGTCTGTTACAACAAGGACATGCATGAATAAGCGCGGCCGGCGGGGTTAGCATTTGAGAGGCTGGAAGGCGGTATAGCAGCCGCAAAAAAAACCAAAAGACCAAATTACTTCAATAGTCTGCGGTGATGGTCCTTGCAGCCCCTGACGGGACATGAGACGTTACCTGTCTGTTGCATGCAAGGGGGCGAGGCGCGTTAGAGGGGGCGCGCCGGCGAAGAAAAAGATTGAACAGGCCCAGTCAGACAGGCCCAAACAGAGATGGCCAGTATAGGTGTCGGGGGTAAGTCGTATGTTGCATGAGGGAGGCAAGACGGGATCGCGCGTTCCGCGGACCACCGTTGCCGAACCGATCGCGAATGGGGAGCCCTTCGCGCACTTTACTGCCAAAGCGCCCGTGGGCCGCGTCGCGTGTATCGGCTGCGGATATTGGGGCAAGAAGGTTGCGCGCAACCTGGCGAGCCTGAACGCGCTGCACGCCGCATCCGATGTTTCTCCCGAGGCACTGAGCGAAGTCGCCGAACAATATGGCGTTGCCGCGCAGGACTTCGACGCGATCCTGAACGATCCCGATTGCGACGCCGTCGCCATCGCCTCTCCGGCCTCGATGCACGCCGAACATGTCCGTCGCGCGCTGATGGCCGGCAAGCATGTGTTCGTCGAGAAGCCGCTCGCGCTCAACAATTTCGAAGGCCATGCGCTGGTGAAACTCGCGCGCGAGCGTGGCCGCATCCTGATGGTCGGCCATCTGCTGCGCTATCACCCGGTGGTCGTCGAACTCGTCAGCCAGGTGAAAAGCGGGCGTCTCGGCGAGATAAAGCACATCTATTCGCGCCGCTTCAGCCTCGGCAAAATCCGAACCGAGGAAGACGTCATCTGGTCGTTCGCGCCGCATGACATCTCGCTGATCCTGGCGCTGCTGGGCGAGACGCCGACATATGTGTCGGGCGAAGCGTCGAGCATCCTGACCTCCGGCATCGCCGACGTCGCCAACATCCATCTCGGTTTCCCGAGTGGCGTGAGCGCGCGCGTGTCGGTGTCGTGGATCAACCCGACCAAGGAACACCGCACCGTCGTTATCGGCTCCGAGGCGCACGCCGTGTTCGACGACACGCTGGACTGGGACAAGAAGCTCCAGATCTACGATCACCGCATCGACCTGAGCTCGAACGCGCCGAGCGTCAGCAAGGCCGAGCCGGTGTCGCCGAAGATCGAAAAGGGTGAGCCGCTGCGCGAGGAACTCGCGCACTTCCTCAACTGCATCGCCACCGGCCGCCAGCCGGTGACGGACGGGGCCGAGGCGCTGGGCGTGCTCAGCGTCCTGGAACAGGCCGCCAAATCGGTCCGCGCCAAAAGCGGCCACTGATTTCTTAACCTCCCCCCTTGTGGGGAGGTCGAAGCGCGTAGCGCTTCGGGTGGGGGCCGATCTCACAGGCCCTGCACCGCCCCCCACCCGACGTGCTCGCTTCGCTGCGCGCGTCGACCTCCCCACAGTGGGGGAGGTTAGGGTCGCGGTAAGGAACGCTTAACTTTATATGCTATTGATTCCAGTTGAGCTTCGGGGCTTCGGTTCTCTGCCATGAATATCTGCATGATCGTCCATAACAACGTCACGCGCGACGGGCGTGTCATGCGCGAGGCGAACTCGCTGCAGCGCGCCGGACACAGCGTGACGGTTCTGGGATTGATCGATGCCGATGCGGCCTCGCCGGTCGAATATCTCGACAGCGGCGTGCGCATCTTCCGCGTGTTTTGGCTGGCCAGCGCCTATCGCAGCCTGATCCTCTCCGCCGTGTTCCGCGTGCTGCCGGTGTTCGCCGTGCTGCTCGGCATCCTTGCCGCGGCGCTTTACGGCCTGAAGCTACTGTTCACCTCCGGCGGACCGCTGACGCGTTTCGTCGGATGGCTGACGGCATCCTTCGCGAATATCTGGCACTGGACGTGGCTCGACTTCGGATACTTCGTGTTCGTCGCGGCCATCGGTCTTGGCCTCGCCTATGTCGTGTGGCGCGCGGTGCGCTCCTACATGCGCCTGCTCGGTGCCGGTGCGCAGATGAAGGCGGAGGAGGAAGACTCGATCCGCCGCTATGCCGAAGCGCTCATGAAAGAAGGCGCGCTCGGCGATATCGAATTCCCGCGGCTGAAGTCGCGCATTCCGGACTGGGTGCCGGACTGGTTGCTGACGGTGACGCTGGAGCCGCTGGAATGGTTCGGCGGCAATGCGACGCGGTTCACGTTGCTCCGCTATCGCGCCCGCGAGATGACGGAAGTCGCAAAGCGCATCAAGCCCGACGTCATCCATTGCCACGACTGCCTCACGCTTCCGACCGGCTGGAAGATCAAGAAGGCGCTCGGCATCCCGCTGATTTACGACGCGCATGAAATCTATGAAGCCGCAGCTGCGCGCCTGCCGGGCATCACCGATTACTACGCGCGCCTGCACCGCAAATATCTGCACCGCGTCGATGGCTTCATCGCCGTGAACGACAGCGCCGCGCTTTACTATCAGCACGCTTATCCGGGCGCGCCGAAGGCGGTCGTGATCCGCAACGCCATCGTGCTGACGCCGAGCGAGCCGTATGACGGCCGCCTGCATGACGCCGCCGATCTGCCGTCGTCGCAGAAGATCCTGCTCTATCAGGGCGGCTATTCCGCGGATCGCGGATTGCCGGTGCTGGTGCGCGCAGCATCGATGCTGCCGGAAGACTGGACGCTTGTGATGATGGGCTGGGGCCCGATCGCGGGACAGCTCAAGCAGATTGCGGCCCAGATTGCCGCGCGATCCGGCAGCGAGTCCGCTGTCCGATTCATTCCGCCGGCGCCGCAGCGCGAACTCAAATCGTGGACGCAGGGCGCGACCGTCGGAATTATTCCGTATGAAGACAAAATGCTGAACCACTGGATCGCGACGCCGAACAAGCTCTGGGAATATCCCGGCGCCGGCGTGCCGCTGGTCGTGCAGCCCTTTCCAGAGATGCGCAAAGTGGTGACCACCTATCACTGTGGCTGGACGTTGCCCGACAAGTTGACCGCGAGCGGCATCGCCGATCTCATCGCCGGTCTCACCGACGAGCAGATCAGCTCCGCGCGTCTCGGCTGCATGCGCTTTATCGAAGCCGACAACTGGACGGCACGCTATGAGAAGCGTCTGCTTGATCTCTACGCGCAGTTCACGCCGAAGGCCGCCGCATGATGACGCCGATGCAGATGGGAATTGTCGCCGCGGTCTTCGTCGCCGGTATCGCTGTGGCCGCGCTGGTGTTCTGGCTGCGCGAGCGCGGCAATCAGCAGTCGCGTGTCACCGAATTCCGCGACATCTATGAGCCGCTGTTCGCTGATCTCTGGTCCGACGAGATGCACAAGCGCCTGGCGGCTTTGTTCGTGGCCCAGCGCACGGCGCGGTCGCGTGGTGCCGCGCGCGGACTCGCGAGTGTGCTCATCTCTTTCATTCGCCGCCGCCTCTCGCAGGATGCAGGCGAGGGCGAGAACTATGAAGACGTGCGTCTGGCTCTGAATATCCTGAGCAGCAGCGCGGTGCGCTCGGCGCAGGCGTCGCTCGGCCAGCCGATCGATCTCGGCGGTATAGATTTTCGCGGCGCGGCTTTGTTCGGTGCCGATTTGCATGGTTTCCGACTGGCGCAGGCCAGACTCGATCATTGCCAGCTGGCGAGCGCGAATCTTGCCGATACCGATCTCACAGGCGCCTCACTGGTTGGCACCAATCTACAGGGTGCCGATTTGCGCCGCGCCGATCTTTCCGAGGCCGATGTCAGCGAAGCGGATTTCACGCGCGCCAAGGTCAACGCCGCGAATTTCTCGAACGTCAACATCAGCGGCACATTGCTCGCCGACGTGACGGGCTTCATCCAGGACCAACTCGATCTCACCTTCGGCGACAGCGAGACGGCGCTGCCTGAGCGCATGCGCTTCGTTGCCGGCCGCACCCAACGCCGCCGCGGCACCAGCGAAGCATAGACACATGAGCAAAGATTATTTCTGCCACGAGACCGCCGTGGTCGATGACGGCGTGACCATCGGCAAGGACACGAAGATCTGGCACTTCGCCCATATCCTCGGCGGCACCAAGATCGGCGAGCGCTGCGTCATCAGCCAGAACGTGATGATCGGGCCGAAGGTCACGGTCGGCAATGGCTGCAAGATCCAGAACAACGTCTCGCTCTATGAAGGCGTGATGCTGGAGGACGACGTGTTCTGCGGTCCATCCATGGTTTTCACCAACGTGCTGCTGCCGCGCGCCTTCATCAACCGCCGCGACGAATTCCTGCCGACGCTGATCAGGAAGGGCGCCAGTATCGGCGCGAACGCAACCATCGTCTGCGGCAACACGGTTGGCTCTTACGCGATGATCGGCGCCGGCGCCGTCGTCACGCGCGATGTCGAAGACCATGCGCTGATGATCGGTGCACCGGCGGTCCGCATCGGCTGGGTCAGCCGCAGCGGCGACCGCCTCGGTGCCGATCTCGTGTGTCCGCGCACCGGCGAGCGCTATCGCGAAGAGGGTGGCAAGCTCTCGCTGATCGGCTGATCACTGCGGCGGGTTGGCGGCGAGATAGGGAAAGCCGCTGTTCACCTGCGCGCTCTGTGCCCAATACGTCTTGCTGAAGCCTGACGGCAAACCTGCCTGAAGCTGTTCGGTCGTGAGGCCTGTGATTTCGGGGTCGTTGAATCCACCGGACCCTTGCAGCGGATTGGTGATGCCGCTGGTGTCGAAGTTCCAGTAGAGGGCCGTGCGGTGGCCTCCCGCGTTGTCGGCGCCCACGAAGCCGCCGACGGAAGATTGGGTTCCGGCCGTCACGGTTCCTGTCGCGTAGGCGCTGCCGACAACGGCGACGGATTGTTCGGCGGGATTGTCCTGTGAATAGCCGATCAACCCGCCGGCGAGGCTGGACTGTCCACCGCTGACGGCGCCGGTCGCATAGCAATTCGTGATGACGCCACCGGCGTTGAGGCCGACAAGCCCGCCGGTCAGATTCGTGTCGCCGCCGCTCACGCTGCCGGTCGCGTAACTCTCGTCGAGAAGCCCGGTGCAGGTGCCACCGATGCATTCGCCGATGATCGACCCGGCGAGCGATCCAACGGCGGTGCTCGTGCCGGCCCCGGAAACGGCCACCGACGAATGCGAATAGCGGACCGTTCCGAAGACGCTTGCGCCCAGGAGACCGCCGACGGCGCTTCTGTCACCGGTGCCCGACACATGGCCTGTCGCGTAGGCGCCGACGATATCGCCGTGCGTATAACCGGCGATCGCGCCCACGCTTTGCGTGCTGACGACGCTGCCCTCGATATCGACGTTCAGGAGACCGATGTCGCGCACGCTCGGCGTGAGATTGCCGGTGCAGCCGAAAAGGCCGACACAGCTGTCCGTCGAGTCGGTGATGTGAAGGTTGGAGATGGTGTTGCCCAACCCTTCCAGAAGCCCCGAATAGCCCGGGATCGGCGCGGATGTGTATGTCTTGCGCCCGGCGTTGAAGCTCTTCGCGAGTGCGATGAAGGGCGCGCCTTTGTCCCGCGCGATCAGCGCGAGGATTTGCTTGATGGAACTCGCGAGAAAATAGCTGTTGCCGTTGATGGTCAGAGAGGCCGACAGATCCTTGAATTCGATGTGGCCCTTGCCAAAGAAGTGGAGATCGCCGTTCGTGCCGCCGTCATTGGTCTTGATCGTCAGTTCCGTCAGCACCGCGATGGCAACCGGCTTTTTGACCGCGAGATCGTGAACCGAATCCAGCGTGAGC
>Ga0335075_10006638_pt1 | contig 17855 bp, 13 predicted proteins | sample Lox_Sample_24_FD_206723 | JGI IMG/M metagenome (GOLD analysis project Ga0335075, IMG submission 206723) | Soil microbial communities from Loxahatchee National Wildlife Refuge, Florida, United States - Lox_Sample_2.4 | ecosystem: Environmental > Terrestrial > Soil > Wetlands | place: USA...
AGGGCTCCGGCATAGTCTTCGCCCGGACTCGCCAGGGTGTGGATCTCGCATCCAGGAGGTGTGAGCACGCTGCTTTTATTCGGATAGGCGAAGTAGGAGATCGGGGCACGTGCTCCGATCAGGATCAGCTGACGAAACTCCTTCAAGAATTCCATCGCTTGCTGCGGCACGTAGGGAATCCGTTGCACCACTGGCGCGCGACCCCCGCGCTCGACACGCGTGATCGGATAGGGAGACAGCAGCCTCGCGCCGGTAGCTGCGGCGACTCGTCCAGCCGCTTTGAGTCCTTCACCGTAGAGTGCATTTCCAGCAAGCAATAGTGCGGTGGGTAAGCCTGTCCGAAGCATGGCCGCGGCGCGATCCAAAAATTCGGTGTTTGGCAGGGCCGCCTTGGGTATGGCGGGGGGGGCTGCGACAGCGCCTCCTTCGGTCCAAGCCACATCGGCCGGGACAATCAGCGTGGCAACCTGCCCTGGAGCGGTGCGGGCGGCCTGAATGGCTTGGGCGGCATCGCAACCGATCTCGGGCGCGGCGGACGATGTGCGGAGCCACTTCGAATAGGGCCGTGCGATCGCTTCGATATCGGAAGTGAGCGGAGCATCGTAGGGCACATGATAGGTCGCGTGTTGCCCGACAACGTTGATGACCGGCACCTGCGCTCGGCTGGCGTTGTGCAAATTTGCCATGCCGTTGGCCAAACCGGGCCCGAGATGCAGCAGCGTGCATGCCGGTTTTTCGGCCATGCGAGCGTAGCCGTCCGCGGCGCCCGTTACGACACCTTCAAAAAGACCGAGCACGCAACGCATCTCCGTCACTCGATCGAGCGCGGCAACGAGGTGCATTTCGGATGTGCCCGGATTCGTGAAGCAGGTCTCGACCCCGCCAGCGACCAGCGTGCGAATCAGACTCTCTGCGCCGTTCATGCTATTTGGGATGCACTTCTAGTGTTGTGTCCGATCCGAGAAATATGTTCACAAAGTGGCTGTACCTTTTGAAGGATTGAATCCGCCGTGGCGGCCCACGAGAACAGGCGCGCTTGAGCAGTATAGTGTTGAACGACCACCAGATCCTTCACGCTGGGGAAGGTGCAGCGTCGGATGGCCTGGTGACTCATTTTAGAAAGCGGCGCTGCAAGGTTTTGGCAACCGTCAAGACATGCTGATTCTTGCTTAGGTAATTGTCGCGCACTTCGGAAAGTCTCCTACGCAGAAACACCTTGGGATCCCACTTAAAGCCGGAGTTTCCAAGAGCGGCGTGGTCATTCCTATACACCACTGAAAATATCTGGGAAGTGCCGGGAGGCAATTCCGTCAAGACGCGAATTCCAGTTTCATCAAATTCAGTGCCCGGGAACCGAATCCCGTTCCGAAGCACCTGTTCAATGGCGGAGCATTGACCAACTTGGCCCCATTCAATGGAAAACCACTCCACGGAAGCGGAATCGTTCGCAATGAGCACGTTCCTTGAGTAAGGCCGAACCTGCACCGTTCCATCTGGGCTTCGACGCTTGAGAATTGAGTTGTCCACAACGCTCTCAAGATTGGACCAAGAAATTCCAGGAGCAATTGAGTTGATCTTCTGGACGACCTCCAGCAGAGACCCAGGGTGCTTGAAGATGTCATGGTGTTCGCCAATCAGTATGGGCCTTCCGAAGAAAAGATTGAACGCGATGTCTTGGCTTTGGGTATCCCTGATGAAGTTTCGTGTGAACAAGGGGATCCCGCCATACCGAAGCACCGCAGGCTGGGCAAGATCAGCGATTCTGAGGGGGACCGGCTTGGCCACGGGATAAGGGCTAGAAATCGCAGCATGGAAGTTCCGCGATTGGAGAACCTCCATGGCTTCCACGGAATAAGCGTCTTGCGGAAATACCATAACTCTGTCGCAATGCAGTCCCGTCAGTTGTTCAAGTACTTTCATACGCTCTTCGGCAACGCCAAGCACTCTGTTGAGAACGGTAGTGTCAGTCGACGCAAGTTCCGCCTGAGTGTGATCATTTCCATGAAAGCAGATCGAGAGGCGATGGGCGTTTTCCCGGAACATCCGAATGATTGGCGCCGAGTTCCTCCTGTAGTTGTGAGGGATGAACGAGATAGTGGTATGAAAGTTGTGTTCTTCCATACGGTAGAGCAAGGATTCGAAATTCAGATAACCATAGTCCCGCCGCAGTAGAGGATCATCTATGATGATTGAGGCGTGAGGTTCACAAGGGCGCCAGCATTCTTCACCGAAGATGTGCCGCAGCGCCATTGCGTGGGGCATTAATCGGGAGAAATAGTTGGACAGAGGCTCGCGATCGATTTCAGCATTGACGTCCGCAGTGTCTTCGCTTGCGAGGAATAGGATTTCCGTCTTTTCCCGCTTCACAGCTGCCATATTAGGGCGTCCGCCGATGTAGATCAGTTTCCGTACGGTCGTGTCGTCAGCGCTGACGCTAAGAACCCGGTCGTTGGCAGCATTGATAGGGCCGAACGAGAGTCCAGAAAAAGAACCACAGATGTCTTTCGAGTTCGAACGAATCTCATAGGGCTGCCCTGTATCCGCGATCGGCTCGACCGATTGCAATTTGCCACAGGACACGGTGGCAACCATGCCTGCGACGAAGCGATCTAGCGTGAGGGCGTGCATGATCAGGTAGGGAAAGCGCAACAGGGAGGTAACCAGCTCAGGCGGAAGAACATCCCCTACCCATTCCCGCATAACTTGCGGGTTTATGACCAAGCAGGAATTCTTGTCCGGAACCGCCCTGTCAATGTATTCCGCACATTGTTGAACCTCTCTGGCCAGACGAAGTGGTTCGCAACGCACGCCAAGAAACTCGGCCAAGCGGATCAGGCGAGCGTCTGCTGCCTGTACCTCACCGGTATGGGGGACGAACAGCTTCATATTGAATCTCTTGGTCTGTGGTTTCTGCTCTTGCGTGAGCTTCAGTCGTGTCGCTTTAATCCTGCCGCACTAACGGCAATTGGCTTGAGTTGCCGGGAAAACTCTTTCTGCGTGACATCGGGTCTAAGAGGGACCCCGCATCGGGCCACCGGGACGGCCGGGTTCCCCTGGACGACCGTCATGGGTGGCACTGACCGTGTCACTACACTTCCCGCCGCGACGACCGCCCCACGCCCAATGACAACATTCGGCAATATGATGACACCTGGTCCAACAAAGGCGTCACTTTCGATCCTGACGCCCTCATTCAATTCTCGGAAGTGGGCGATGATTATCGTTCGGATGCCTATCCACGCGCGGTCCTCAATTGTAATTAGATCGGGGCATGCCGTTTCAAGAATCACATCCTCACTGATAAAAACATTTGTCCCGATGTGTACTCCGCGCGCGCGGTGTAACGTGATTCGTATTGTTTCACCACCTGGGAGGATCCTCGCAAGTAATTGAAACAGACGGTTTATCGACCCCCGCAAAAAGGTTTCTTCGCGCCATTCTCTCATTCGTGCGGCACCTCAGAAGGTTTCCGGTTTCGCAGGAATTGCAAAATCGCTTCAAAGGATCTCAATTCCAACAAGTCCGGAAGATCTACATTCACACCAAACTCTTGATCGATCAGCGCAACGAGCGTTACCCCCGCCAACGAATCAAGGTCGAACAATGAGACGACATCAGACGCGCGAATTTCTGCTTCGCTCAAGGTTGGGAATACGGATGAGAAACAACGGACCAAACGATCCTGCAATTCAGTCACTGGCTATCTCCTAACATCGCAAAAAATGGCCAATCTCATTAAAGACCCGACAGCTTTTCCCGTTCCAAGAACTCAAGGAGAAGCTTCTGTCCTGTTAATGCCCAGGCAATGCGTCTATTCTGAAACGCGATCGCGGGAAGGGGTCGCCTCACAACAACGGCACCATTTAGCCGCATCGTGACCAGGTGAGCGTCGAGATCCTCGATTTCGTAGCATAAATGATGTAATCCACCACCCTTTTGGAGAAAGCGAAGAACTGGTGACCCCTCACCCGCAGGCTCAACAAGCTCGATAAGGGCATCACTCAGGCAAGGAGTTCGCAGGAATGTCACCTTAGCTTCTTGCAGAACGTCATGAAATATCTCTCCGTCCCAGTCGGCGCCCATACACTTCCTGAAACCTTCGACGCCAGCAGAAATACTCAGCACAACAAATCCAACGTGATGCAAGCGGGTGCTTTGGTTCATCTTTGAGCAGCCGGAAAGTTTTAGGGGTACGGACGCAAAGCACCCCGCCAACCGATCATCCTGCTCAGACATTAGCAACCTCCACGATGCGATGAAACAAGGATGGAGCCTTAGCGTTGAAACAATCCTTCTGAACCGACAGATTCGGCCCAGTAGCCCCTTCCAGCAAATCTGCAAAGAAGTCTTGAATCGGCCCATTACGAGGAGTCGCTTCATAGTCGAAGACAATCTCGTCGGCGTCGAGCTTTTCGAACAAGTACTTCAGGCACTGATGCTCAATGCGGCGGGAGAATGCCCGGCAGCTCATGACCCAGGTATTCACATAGAGCTTGCGCCCAGCTATCTTCCCGCTGACCACCCCGATCTTGCCCAGCGGGCCATATTTGTCCTCATATGAGGCGGTAAGGACAAAGGCATCGGGGTCTTTAAAAAAGCTAAGCCAATCCGACTCGCTGAATCGCTTTCCATTAAGATTAAATTGGTTCGTCTTATTGATCAACTCGAGAATCCTATTGTCGCGCGCGTCCGTCCCCAAGTAGAAGGTGATAATCGCCTCGGCCTTGAGAAGAAAATCGTCAGTGCCGAGCCTACCCTCTGGCGTGAAGCTTCTCAACGTCGACGTGGCGCGGATGCTGCGTAGCCGGATCATGTCCTCGGAAGAAACGATCTCTTTCCCGAAGCAGTCCCGCAGTCTCTTGAGCAGCTCCCAAATGGCCTGATAGTTGTCCTTCGGAAATACAATGCATTCCATTTGTGGAAAAACGGCATGTACCTCGGCCACCTCCATGGGGCTGTCGTCGATGAACATAACATCTGCCGCTCCTATGTTCCACGTCTCTAGGATCCGCCCCACCGACTCAGACTTTGGTTTCCAATGTACCTCCAGAGGAAACAGATTCTCCTTCCCAAGAAGGATATCAGTGCGGGCCAGCGCTTGTTCCACCAAAGCACGATCATTCTTGCTCGCAGCTGCGAGAAGCACGCCGGCGCTGGCTAACGAGCTGAGGAATTGCTGATATACGCCGTGCATGTGAGCGTGACCGAACATATCCCAGCTGATCCTATCCACACCGATTTCACCCAGAATTCCGGCCCACAAGGTGTCGTCAAGATCTGTGATGAGCCCCTTTTTCGGCTGCGAACCCTGAATGAGTGCTGCCAGAGATTCGGCTAGTCTTGATGCGTGTTCGAGACTGTATGGAAATCCACCGGTGATTTCCGCTTTCACATCGAAGCGCTGTGCAAGAGGCGAGAGCTCGTCAATGTGCCAGGAACTCAGCAGTCTCACTCGGCTATATGCTGAAAGTGAGGTCGCAAGTGACGCAGCGATATCTCTCAGTTGGCACTCGTAGTGATGGGCTTGCCCACCTCGCGTGGTGAAAACGGGAGGCAATGGAAGCGTCGGTACGCTCACGTAAATCGACACGTTGCCTGCCAACTGTTTAATGAGATCAGACAGCCGCCCACTTTGACGGCGCACTGACTCCACAATATCGGGAATGTCCACTGAACGCCATCCCCCCAGCGACCGAATGCCCAACCGTGGGTCCAGATCCGTCCACTCGACCACAACACACACCATTAATCCGCCTGAGGGCCGTAGCCGTTCGAGATTGCCAACCAGGTCACCATATAAACCTGTTCCGATCACGATGCGGTCCTTAGGAAAACACAAGCGCAGGTGAGCCGCTAGAAATGTCTTGAGATGAAGAGGAGTAAACCCACACGCAAGGAAAAGCTCCCGGCCGGATGCCGGTTCGGAAATGGGTTGCTTCAGAAGTTCTAATGCGTCTAATAGGTTCATCGGATGCTCGCTGCCAACCCATCGGAAATCGACAGCCTGTGAACTGGGGCGCACCAATTGCACATTGCGGACGATCGGTAGCATGACTTCCAAGGGGTCGCGTTCGTGACAAGGCTGACGGTCGCCGTTTGGTCTGTCCACAGGCGGGGCGGTCGGCTGAACAACAAGCGAATACCGCACTCAGAACGGTTCAAATCGGCACACAGCACTTCCCGAGCCGACTCTGCCATGCTGTATTCTGTCATAGCCAACCGGTGATCCTCGACTGCCACCGAGGATGGATAAAGCGCGGCAAAAGGCCGCGATCCGCGGTCAGCGAAGAAGCGACAGCAATCATAAAACTGATGGTGCCCCCACCGAAATACCCAAGGCAAAACTTATGCTAGTTTTTATGTAAGACAACACTAACAGATTCGTTCGGAATGCCGATTGCGCCCTAGGGCGAGGCTTCTCGAAGATAACGGGAGACTACACAGGCGAGACTCTCGAAGTGCGCGCCAAGAATTCCCAGATGATCGCCTGGCACAGTCTCAACGTGAAACTTGCCGGCTAAGCCGGACCAAACTGCGGCGGGATCATCGGGGAAGTCAGAGACAGTCTCGGCCCTCACGAATTTTATTGCGCCTCTGTAGAAGCGGGGCCGATAACGCGTCAAGGATCTGTAGGCGCTATCACGAGCGCGTTGCATTGTTGGAGTAAGGGCGACGCCAGCCGTGGGCTGACTTGGCGCGTTCCCGTTTCCTTTTCTAGAAACATTCAGTCCCGGTTCAGAGGGATGAATGATGTAGGAGAGCGCATCGCGTATCGGCAAGCGCCGGACGGTCGATGCACGATGAGTGGCCAGCCGAATTCCGAGGCGCGCGCGCTGTCTTAGCGAAAGAAATCGGGGATGCGGGTAACTCTCCAGCATGGCCAGCAACGCGATTTTTTCTCCTTGTTCGGTGAGGCGCTGGGCCATTTCAAGAGTGACAAGGCCACCCAAAGAATAGCCGATTAGAAAGTACGGACCGTGCGGCTGCAACTCCCTGATCGCGTCGAGATGGAATTGAGCCAAGTCCTCAATGCGATCGAATGGCTCATCGACTCCGTCTGTACCCTTTGCCTGCATGCCATATATGGAGCGCTCGGTGTCGACATATTTCACGAGCTGGAAGAAATCCATGGCTGTGCCGCCCAGGCCATGCATGAGGAAAACCGGAGGCCTCTCCGCGCCATCTCTCAACTGCAAAAGCGGAGGGAACCGCGGCGCGGTGGGTTCGTCGAGAACGGCGGCTAATGAAGAGATCGTCGGGGCGCAGTAAATCGTCACCGGTGCCAGTTCTCGGCCGCAGATTTGCCCGATCTCGGAGAATAGCTGGACGGCCAGCAACGAGTCACCACCGAGATCGAAAAAATTGTCTTCGATGCCGATGGGTGACCGTTGCAGCACGCGCTCCCAAATCGGAGTCAGCATTTCAGTCATGGTTGCGGTGGGCTTGTGCGTCATGCCGTACTGGTCGCCACGAAATCGAAGAAGTTTGCTTTCGGTCGCGGCCATTTCACCATCGCTCCGGACGCGCTGGCAGCCATTGCTCGAAAAGTGCGGCAATCATGAATGCGCGAATGCCCAATAGAGTTCTCGTGCTTTGGCATAGAAGGGGCCAAATGGAAGTGTACGATCATCGATGCGCGTCACGGGAACGACTTTAGAGTAGTTTCCGGTAGAGAATATCTCGTCGGCTTCTTCGAAGTCCTGATAAGTGAAAGTCCCCTCGATCACGGCCACGCCGGCTTCGCGCAGCAATCCGATCACCCGCTGGCGAGTGATGCCCGCCAAGAAGGTTCCGTTTGCAATCGGCGTATGGACCACGCCATCCTTCGCCATGAAAATGTTGGATGTGGCGAGTTCGGCGACATTACCCAGCATGTCGCACACGATCGCATTGTCAAAGCCTCGAGATTGCACCTCGAAAAGCGCGCGAGCGTTGGAGGGATAAAGACAGCCGGCCTTGGCGTCGACCGGCATCGTATCGATGGTCGGTCTGCGGTAGCGAGACAACGTCACCGAGAAACCCTTGGGGGGGCGCATCGCTGCTTCGTAAATCGAAAGACACCACTGCGTCGATTCCGGATCGTGTGCCTGAACCCAGGGGCCCTCTTTTTCCGCCCAATACATCGGTCGAATGTAAAGTGCGGCATCCTTATCGAAACGAGCGATTCCCTCCCAGGCGAGCTTGACCCAAGTTTCGGTCGGGACGACAGGCTTCAGGAATAGTTTTGCAGCCGAGTCATTGACGCGCGCACAGTGCAGATCGAGATCGGGTGCGACACCCTCGAAATAGCGGGCGCCGTCGAACACGAGTGAGCAGAGCCAGGCGGCGTGGGTGCGTGGCCCCATGATCGGCACGTTCCCCTCATGCCAAGCGCCGTCAAAATACGTCCAGGTCTTGGACCAATTTTTGCCGAGGGTCATCAACTCGCCCGTAGACTTCTGGTTGGAGCTAACTTGCAAGGACACTACCTCGTTCCGCATTCGCGAACCGCATCGTCGATGGATTTCTCCAAGGCGGCCGCTAGGTGCTTGACAAAGGGCTCGACAAGCATCCCGGCAGGATAGGACGGCAGCACGACGACTTGCTGGCCCCCTTTCGCCAGCTGATCCCACTTCGCTCCTGGCTTGTCGAACAGGCGGTATTGCTTGAAGGGACGAAAATCGATGACGGATCCGGCGTAAGGTCTTGGAGTGTAGTTTACAGAAGCGCGGTCATTCGTTTGCCAGACCTTTGCCAGCGCCAAGAATTCTGACATGTCCTTCGGTGGTTGCTTGTCGAACTTTGCGATCAGCATGCCCCTCCAGACGGGAATTCGGCTTCGAAATATTTTCGCTTTTCCCCTAATAAACTCAGTCTTACCGTTCCGATCTAATTGCAGGAAATTGGCCATGTGGAAGGCGAATCGTTCGACGGCGTGATAAGCCTTGGCCCAGGCGGAAGGCACTGGGATCTTAGACCAATGGATCGTGTCAAAAAGCGCGAGCAAGGCTACTCGCTCTCCCTGTGCTTGAATCTGTTGAGCGACCTCGAATGCCACGGTCCCGCCCATGCAGTAGCCGCCAAGGAAATACGGCCCATGTGATTGCATCCTCCGTATCTCCTTCACGTACAGCGCCGCCATGTCTTCGATGCGCGCTAGCGGCGGGCAAGCTCCATCCAAGCCGAGAGACTGAAGTCCATAAAACGGCTGGTCAGGACCTAAGCGCCGCGCGAGCTCGCGGTAGATGAGAACAGTTCCTCCAGCCCCGTGGACACAGAAGAAGGGCGGGCGTGATCCCGATGACTGAATTGCGACCAGAGGGGACCAACTTGCGGATGAGGCCTCAGAATCCAGGACCCGGGCAAGCTCCTCTATCGTGGGAGCATCGAAAAGCGTCGCCAGGGGCAATTTGATCCCGAATGCCGTTTCGATTTTGGCGAATAAATGTGCAGCCAAAGACGAGTCCCCGCCCAGATCAAAATAGTTCTGGTCGAGACCGATGGAGTCGAGACCCAGGATCTCTTGCCAAATGCACGTGAGCTGTCTGGTGGTCTCGTCACTGACTTTGACTTGGCCTATCGATGTATCAGGCACCTGCGCCGCTCCCAAGAAGCATGGACCTCCTACCTTTGCTGCTTTTACTCCTGGTATGACTTCCCAAGCCCGGCCATTAAGCTCGCCATCGCGCAATAGGGGTTGGACAGGCCCACGTCCCTTGCATCAGATTCTGCAATCGACGAACCACTCTAGAAGCTTGTGAACCTATTGACAATACGATCGTTACTGTCACTGCCATAGGCTGTTTCTGTGCACTTGCAGACGAATGTGGAAAATTTTTTCCCACCCTCCCTCAATCTCGTTGCCAAGGAGAGCTTCCAATCTGCGGAACCGGGGAGCTCAAAAAACTCCCTCGTGGCAACCGGACTGGGCAAACCGCCCAATTAAACCACAAGTGAGCCAAAGCTCGTTGACACCCCCAAATACGGGGGTTACTGTATCTGGCACTAGGAGCCCGTGAAATCCAAAATCACTTGGATTTAGGTATCCAAACATGGAAAGAGGACACATACCACCCGGTCCTGCTGAGGCTTACAAGGGCTCTGACGACCTCCTGGACTGGATGAATCATCAGTTTGGCGTCTTCGGTGACATATTTAGAGCTTCCATAGACGAAATAAGCGTGTATGCCATCCGTGACGTCGAGTCTGCATACCACGTCCTCGTAGAAAACTGGCAGAACTATGTAAAGGGTTTGATGATTGGACGCGTTGCACTACTTCTAGGCGATGGCCTGATGGTGAGCGAAGGCGAGGTCTGGAAGCGCCAGCGGCGAATGACACAGCCAGCCTTCAATCGTGAATCAATCAGGGCCGCTACTAAGGTGATTACAACGGTCAATTCCGAACTCCTAACGAAATGGGAACTGGCGGCACTGCGAAACGAAAGTGTGAACGTTACGCGCGACGTAAGCGGCATGGCGCTCGAGGTCGTACTTCGCTTTATTCTAGGTGACGATTACGAGCAGATTGGCTTCCATTTTGACCTTCTTACTGAACAAACTGAGCGCAATGTGGCATTTGCGCGCCTGTTCCGAGCTTTAGGTAAAGTCATTCTTCAGGTTATCGAACGGAGACGAAAGGATCATGCAACGTCGGCTGATGTTCTGAGCGTGCTCATGCAAGCGCACGATCCACAGGGCCCTCAATTGGCCCAAGATCGTCAACTTGTCGACGAAATTCTCACGCTGATCGTCGCGGGTCACGAGACCACGGCTAGCACTCTAAATTGGTGTTGGTATCTTATCTCCCAACATTCGGAAATCGAACAGAGGCTCTCTGATGAGCTCGACGTGACCGCCTTTTCTGACTTCGATGATCTACCTAGGTTCCCGTATACAAGGCAAGTGATTGACGAGACCATGCGTCTGTATCCGGCTGGCTGGTTGCTAACCCGTAAAGCACTGAGGGACGATCACCTTGGGACATATTTCGTTCCGGCCGGAACTGAAATCTATGTGGCGCCCTACTTCATCCAGCGCAATCCCAACATCTGGGAGGAGGCTGACCGCTTCAATCCAGATCGTTTCGGACCTGACAAATCAAAACACCGACATCGACTAGCGACGATCCCTTTTTCCGCGGGACCAAGGAACTGCATTGGTGAGCATTTTGCACGGATGGAAATGCAGCTTCATCTTTTGACAATCGCCAAGCGCCTGCGACTGCGGTATGTTGCTCCGAGGCCGATCCAACTTGACGCCGGGGTGAACCTGCGTTGTCAATTTGATTTCATCATGTACCCGGAGATCAAGCGTCCCCGACGCGCACTTATTTCGACCGGCAGCGTCCAAGCCTGAAAAACGCGAACGATCCCCTGATGAAATAGGCACGAGTCACGCCGATTAGCAAAGCTGAAGCGTCACGGCTACTGCGGACTGGGCGGAAACGCTCCTCGTGTCTCAATGGATTCTCCTAATATCTGCTCGAAGATTGAGTATTTGCCTTTGGTTCCTCATGTGCCGGTGCAACGTACAACTGTACAACCAAGGCAAGCTTGCAGAAAAACCACCAATCCTCTTTCTGGCCCTCGGCAGCGCGATTGGCCCGAATATGTCTTCGCCGAGCGAGCCGATTCGTCCTGGCAGCAAGAAACCGACTACCGCCTGCGAACGTAGTATCATTTCGATGATAGCGATAACCAAGGCGCTATTCCACTCCAGCGACGCTAAGAACCCGGCAGGAACAGAAATCCTCACGCGTTAGTTGAACTTGGACGGACAATTCGAAGGCAGCGATAAGCATAAGAGGCGATCAGGCGCAGTCCCTGCCTGCCCGTTACGACGAACCACGCCCACCTTCCGATCGACTGTCGACTGGAGGTTTTCCACATGGACCGGAGCATGGTCAAGCGTTGACGATGACTCGATCGAAACTTCACTCTCTTTGAGGCGATGAGTTCGTACGTCTTGACTTCCTGATATATGGATCGAATGTCCTTGCAGAGGCACTGCATCAAGGATAGAGGAATCGCATGTTGGATCGTGGCATCGGAGACAAACAATGGAAGCTCACCGCGTTGCATCAGGCTGGCCATCAAGAAAGTGTCTTCGGCGCGGAGAGCAATGGGATTGAAAACGCCCTTTCCGACGTCGACCGCCGACCGGCGAATCGCAAATCCCGCAGTATTCAAGTATCGGATGCGACCGTCCGGCTGCAACATGTGCTCTTGAAGCATCGTCAATCGCAGTTCCTCGGCTTTGCCAACCGTTCCCAAGCAATCGCCCACGAGATGCAGCTGAAAGTAATTGTGTTGTGGAGAATTCGAGATCTTTGAAGCGAGGGCCGCAAGACAATTTGTTTGAAATCTGCAATCAGCGTCGACAAACAGGAGCACCGCTCCTTTAGACGCCTGAACGCCCCGGTTTCGCGCGATTGAAATCCCGGCATGTGAATGTCCGATAATTGTCAGCAGATAACATTCCGTCCAGCGGCGGATGAAGTCCGGGGCGGCTTCGCTGCTGCCGTCGTCCACGACGATGACTTCAAAGCTGGGCCCACCCGTCTGTCGTGCCAGTGACTGCAAGCACTGGTCGAGCGGCGCCCAGTCATTGCAGACGGCTATCACGATGCTGAACAGGGGATGTGAAGTTGATGTGGGCTCGCGCGCAGCCATGGGGATCGGAAGCGGAATTGGCCGATACCTCTTCCAACTGTTAGTTCTCGCAGCGTGGCACGTTACGCGAGCTGGACTTGGCCAGTCAATGGAATTGCCGCCCTAACCTCCGGCCTTAATGTTCGATCAGATATCAGAGCACGATGACGCTGTTTTTGGTCGACGGAACCTTCCGCTCATGGCCACCGCATGCCGGAGTTCAGCTTTACTATGGCTCCCGAGCATGCTAGACAGAATCGTAGTCGCTCATTGTTGGAATGCTCGTGCGAGTCCTTTCGGATCTCCACTTGGCGTCGATGAAAGATCCGAGAAGATAGATGTTCCGGCTCGCCACGTCGGGGCCGCTCCAAAAATGAAATCCACGATTGAGTGGTTGTCTCCACGTGCAACTCCTGAGCTGGCGGACAACGAAATTCACGTGTGGCGTGCTTCCCTGAACTGGGGCCAAGCAACCTTACAGGCTTTCGAATCTAGCCTCGCGGATGATGAGAGGACGCGCGCGGAACGGTTCATTTTCGAACCGGATCGAGATCACTTCATCGCTGCGCGTGGATTCCTTCGCAACCTCCTCGGTTCATACCTTCACTGTCCGCCGAGAACCATTGATTTTGCTTTTGGTCCTCACGGTAAACCGTTCGTTGCCGCCAGGATCTCGGGGCCCCACGTTTGTTTCAACCTGTCGCATTCGCATGGCGTCGCACTGATCGCGCTGGGATGCAACCGCCAGATTGGCATTGATATCGAACTGATCCGGCCCGAATTCGCCGGGGAGGAGATCGCGAAGCGCTATTTTTCACCGCGGGAGATCGAGGAACTTAGCAAATTACCGGTCGAAATGCGAGCCGAAGGCTTTTTCCTTTGTTGGACCCGGAAGGAAGCCTATGTCAAGGCAAGGGGCGATGGCCTGCACGTCCCTCTCGACAGCTTTAGCGTTTCTGTTTCGCCCGATGCGCCGGCGAAGCTTTTGAGCGCCGATGAGTCACGCTGGCGCGTGGAATCGTTCGTTCCGTCCCTCGTGTCGGAGCCTGGCTACGTAGCATCCGTCGTGGCCGAGGGCAAAGATTGGAGTCCGCATTACTTTGAGTGGAATCCGGTGCAAGCGGCAACACCGCGAGAGGGGGAGTCCGATCGGCCGACGAAGACAGAGCGTTGAAGTAGTGCGTGCCAGTCGAGTTCGTCGAGAAACTAAGAGAATCAGGCGGTACGAACAAACGGAGTTCATTTCGCGGATTTCCCGGCGACTGAACGAAGCAGGACACGCGAAGCATAGTGCGTGCCGGAGACAAATTGCATGAGCGGTCCGAAACTCCATGCGGCTGGCGCGCCGAGAATATGGAGGCCATCCACGGAGCTTTCCAGGCCTTCGCGCAGCCGCGGATAACCGTTGTGGCGGCTGATGGAATTTTTGAGCTTTTCGCTCAGGAAATCATACTTGGAGATATCCACGCGGTAGCCGGTCCCCAAAAGAACGTGATCAATCGTTCTGTCACTTCCATCGTCGAAGCTGACTTTTACTCGTCCTCCCGCGACCGTTGTGACGGCTGTAACCTGCCGGTCTAACCGAATCGGGACTGCTTCCAGGCGTTTTACGAGCCAGCGCGCTCCGGCCGGGCGAACAGCACGCTTTCTCAGTTTGTCTTGCAGGCCGCGAGGCAGTTTGCGAAGCAGGTCAGGTTTTGCCATGAGTTGGCTAATGCCGGCGGGACCGACGTCTGTCGGGGCGTAGAGAAAGTTCCTTACTACGCTCCCTAATTTCCAATGAAGCGTTGTGGAGGCCCACCCCTGCAGCCAATTGACGTGTCTTGCGCGCGCAAAAATCTCGACCGCGGCGCCCGACTCGTGAAGCAACGCGGCGGATTCGAGGGCGCTTTGGCCTGAGCCGATCACAAGTACCTGCCGACCGGCAAACCGAGAGAAGTTCTGATGATCGCACGCATGAGATGCAAGCGCCGACGCGAGATTTTCGAACTCGGCAGGACGCCATGCAAAGGAGCGGATTCCAGCGGCAATGACAACCCGGCGCGAATGCAAGACTTCGCTGTCTGACAGGCTGATCCGAAAGCCATCCGCAGCTCTTTCCAAGCGGACGATTTCGCGCTGATCGAGGTCCGGGAGCGATTGGCGCTGGTACCACTGACCGTATTCCACGAAGCTGCCGAGTGGGACGGGTTTCCGAAAGTGGCTGCCGGTTGCCGCTTGAAACGCCTCGAGTGTTAGTGAACGTGCCGGATCTGCGATGTGCGTGGCGTCCCAACCGGAACGCAGAAACATTCCCTTTGGCATGTTGCATTGCCAGAACGACATCGGCTTTCCGAAAATTCGCACATCGAGGCCTGGAACTGTACGCAAATGGGCGGCTGCGGAAAGACCGTAGGGACCAGCTCCGAGAATCGTTACATCGGCTTTAGTCATTGGCTTCTTTTCTCACAGTAGGGTGAATTCGAACGCCGCAGTTCCTGGAGCTAGAAGCCGCGTTTCACGGACAGATACGGAACCAGTGCAATCTCTGCGATCCCAGGCAGGGGATCCTCTAAGCTAAAGACGGCCTCTTCGTCATAATCGCGAAGAGACCGCAGATATGCGCGCCCTTCAATCTGCCCATTCAGAACTCCCACGAGCCCGGTCGGAAGGTCCGTGAGCAGACGGATCCATCGAACACCAGTCTTGCCCGTGCAGCAGAACTCAACCGGTTCGTTGATTTGATCCGCGAAGAGAAGATACGGGAAGTCAATCCCTGCCCGACGGCCGATTGTATGGTAGCCCCAGGTACGTCCGTTTACATCCAGAAGACGATATTGTCCGTCGCGAGGATCGCGCTTAAATTCCACCTCAACCAGACCGTAATAATCAATGGCGCGCAGGAACCGTTCCGAATATTCTTCCAGCAGAGGCAATTCAACTGTCTCGACATACGTGCTGGAGCGGCCAAATTCGAGAGGATGTTGCCGGCGGCGACACACGGTAACGTGGGCGATGGACTTCCCCTCTTTGAAAAACGAGCAATAGGCGTACTGACAGGCCCCGCCTCCGGGAATCAAGTCTTGAACTATGATCTCTTCGACCGGGAGATGCTTTGATGCCCGCTCGAAAATCTCTCGCAGCTGCACGGCGGCATCGGCTCTCCACGCCTTGGCTTTCGCCGCGTAGATGAAGTGCTCTTTGATCGCCGGCTTGAGCGCGACCGGGAAATGACCTTCAATTTGAGCAAGGCCTTCGACGCCATGCGGATACCAAGTGCGAGGCGTGGGAATGCCAAGTTTTTCTGCAAAGCTATAGGTATTTCGCTTGTCCCAGAGCCACTTTATCGTGTCCCAGCAAGGGGTCGGCACGCGGAACATTTCCGATAGCTCGTCGCGATTTTGGGAAAGAGCAGCAACCTGTTCATCGCGTGTGGGGTACAGTACCCAACCGTGAAGCCCGCGCGCCCGTCCAAATTCAAGAAGGGCGTCGACGGTATCTTTGGTATTCCGTAGAGACGGCACCATCCGAGAGGCTGTGGCATAGCGGGAGTAGCGAGCGATCGAGCGCTCATCATCAATTAAGCAAACAGGGACACCGCGACGCCCGAGGCTGCGGACAATTCCCAGCCCCTGATAATCGCCGCCAATTACGACAGCCCCAACCCCGTCTGGACGAAAATGATCGGCGAAAGTTGCGCCGCTCGCCTTGTGATTGTTGTTTGAAGCGACCATGCAAATTAAGAGTGCACGCCTTCTTCGGCGGCACAACCGGCGACTTCATAGGTCAGGCGACCCTCTTTGAGAATTGCGTAGGCGATCTGCGCCCTTTCGCTTTCTGGGCCTTGAATTTCCCAATGTTCACCCTTTCGGACCAACTTCATCTCGCTGCGAGCCCTCCACCAATGATCGACTTCTCTAGGCAGCGCGACCCAGATTTTCCGGCGGCCGACCATCTGTCGCAGATAGTCAAGGAGTGACTCATACACCTTGCGAGCCGGAGAGCTAATCAGGTAATCGGGATGTGTGATGAAACTCATGAGCCCGTTTCTCCGCCGAATCAGCTCGAGCTGCTTTTCCCAAAGGTCGATCGAATATTCGTTCAATATCTGGAAGAGCGAATAATCCTGGCAAGTGGTCAAAGGGATCTCGAGTATCTTGCCGACAAAGAACGGGAAAACCGTGCAACAGCCGCCGCGCTGCGGCTCGAGATGGGCAACGTTTGGCACGGACATGTCATAGGAGAATTTGTACGCGTCGTACCACTCAAGGTTGCGGTACATAACTCCGGCGCGGAAACCACGCGCATTGAATTTCTTCGTGTACTCGTTGATCTTTTGGGCTCGTCCGAGGAACTTTTCTCGCTCCTGATATAGCTGCCCATCGTGAGTCAGGTCGTGTACATTGACTTCAAATCCGCGGCTTTGTATGTGCCGTATGTACTCGTCCGGTACTTCGTAGCGTTTTTCCGGGATCACCTGGAACGAGGCCTTCACTCCGTACGATTCGTCGAGATCCATCAAGTCGGGTGTGAAGTCTCTGCCCTCGGCGGTTTCCACGTCATGCGTCATGATCAAGCAATTCGAGGAGCCCTGGGGCCAAAACCAGATAAACGGAACACGTTCGATGCCACGTGCTTCCATCGAAAGGCCGAGAACCTTCTCGTGGATTGCGTCCACCGAAAAATCCACCGGCCAGTTTGGGAATGGTAGTTTCCGCCAATCGCTCAGGTAAAGTTTCTGAAGATGCTTGCGAATCGAAACTGGCAGCAATTCGCGGATGGAATAGTAGGTTTTGCGAACTAGGGCATTATCAAGAATTCGGCCTTGTTCCGGAAGAGAGTTTTTTACATAGCGCTCTCTGCGGAGGTTTTCAACAATCTGGGTCGGATCGAATGGAAGATGAACCTCGGAGTCATTCCGTCGCGCGCTCTTCAGGGCATCGTGGAGTCCTGCGTTTTCGACCTTCGTCGAGACACCTGAGGCACACTGGCCATAACAAACGGCCTCGGATCCGAATCGGAAAAATCCCGTCTCACCCGACGTTTGTGCCGCACATATACGGCCGAGCGCCTCGTCGGGAAGGCGATAGTAGTCAGAGAGGATGTGATTCAAGGTTAGGTTTGGCCTCATCTTTCTGTCGTTAGGATCTACGTTTCGACAGATGTGCCTCAACTCGATCAGAAACCCAGGAGGATTTTCGTTGTGCGATAGAACTTGGCCTTTACCCAATGTGCCGATACAGCA
>Ga0335075_10006639_pt1 | contig 17855 bp, 13 predicted proteins | sample Lox_Sample_24_FD_206723 | JGI IMG/M metagenome (GOLD analysis project Ga0335075, IMG submission 206723) | Soil microbial communities from Loxahatchee National Wildlife Refuge, Florida, United States - Lox_Sample_2.4 | ecosystem: Environmental > Terrestrial > Soil > Wetlands | place: USA...
ACCAGTTTCAACGGTTTTCCCGCGCTGACGAGTTTCGTTGCCGAGGATAGTTTTCTGCCGCGGCCACTGGTGAAACGCGGTCATCGTCTGGTGTTCTCCAACGCCATCATTTCGCTGACCGCGATGTCGCTGATACTGCTGCTGGTGACCGGCGGCTCGGTCGACGCGTTGGTGCCGCTTTTCGCGATGGGCGTGTTCACCGGGTTCTCGATGGCCGGCTATGGCATGACCAAACACCATCTGAACCACCGTGGGCCCGGCTGGCGATACAGGCTGGTGATCAACCTGTCCGCGGGAATCTTGTCGACGACGGTGGTGGGGATCTTCGCGGTGGCCAAGTTCACCGAGGGGGCCTGGCTGGTCGTCGTTGTCATGCCCACGCTGGTGTTCATCTTGATGCGACTCAACCGGAAGTACCGCGACGAGGCCGCCGTCCTCAAGAGTGAGATGTCTCGTTCCGAGCAGCCCGACATGGTGAAGTATGCGCTACACCGGGTGTTCGTGTTTGTGGATTCGGTTGATCTGGCGGAGATCGAGGCACTGCACTACGCCGAGGGATTGCGCGCCGACGAGCTGACCGCGGTGCACTTCGTGGTGGACGCGGCCCTTGCCGCGCGGTTGCAGGAGCGCTGGGAGCACCTCGATGCCGACACCCGGCTGCGGATGGTCGACTGCCCGGACCGCAACCTGAATCGGGCCGCACAGGAGCTGGTCCTGCAGGTGCGAGCCGAGTATCCAGACGCCAAGGTGACGGTAGTGTTGCCGCGTCGAACCTATGTGCCGCTGGTGGGCCGGCTGCTTCATGACCGCACCGCGGACAAGATGGGCCGGGCAATCAGCCGGATCCCGGGCGCGACCGCGCTCATCGTGCCCTACGACATAGGCTCTCGGGCAGAACAGGTGGTCCCCGACCAATTCGAGCAGCGGATCGCGCGAGCGGTCAGCAACGTCCTGACGCGGATGGCACGCATCGAAGAACACGAACATGCTCTGCTGCCCCCGCCGGTTGTTGCCGAGGAGGACCTTAGTCCCGGGCGCCGCGCCGCCATCGAAGGACGGGTCAGTCAGGTCGAGGACAGTAACTGAGGAAGTGATGTGTGGTGGCAACATCGGCTGTGTCAACTTCGGCTCGCCGGGTGAGTATCCGGCCGTCGCTCGGCGACATCTGCAAGCGCTACTTGCTGGGGAAGCCGCTGATCAACGAGCAGCTGGAGTCGGAGAGATTGTCCAATCCCGTTGCATTGGGCGCGTTTTCACCGGATGCGATCTCCTCGACCGCCTACGGTCCCGAACAGATCATGATCGAACTGTTGCCGTATGCCGGGCTCGCCGCGTTCGTGTTGTTGCTACCGATCACCGGCGTCCTCTTGCTGATCCTGGTGTTGGTGACCGCGTCGTATCGCCAGGTGGTGATGGCCTACTCCCGAGCCGGAGGTTCCTACGTGGTGGCGCGGGAGAACTTCGGGCCCCGGGTGGCCCAGATCGCCGCGGCCGCACTGTTGATCGACTACGTGGTCACCGTTGCGGTGCAAACCGCGGCCGGCACGGTGGCGGTGGTGTCGGCGATACCCGCGCTGCGTCCCTACAGCTTAGAAATCGCTGTGGCCGCGCTGTTCCTGATTTGTTACGTCAACCTGCGCGGATTGCGGCGGGCGGGCCGGATCTTCGCGGTGACGACCTACTGGTTCGTCATCATGATCACGCTGATGATCGTGGCCGGCATCGTTCGCGAAGCCTTCTGGGGTTTGCCGAGATACGATGCGGCGCGCATTCCTGGAGCGGTGCCAATCCATGAGGGCAGTGGGCTGGTGATGGGCGCCACGATTCTGATAGTGCTGCGTGCATTCGCCAACGGCGGCACCTCCCTGACCGGAGTCGAGGCCATCTCGAACACGGTTAATTATCTTCGCGAGCCGCAGGGCCCCAATGCGCGTAAGGTCCTGACCGCAATGGCCTGCATCCTGGGGCTTTTGTTGGCTGGTGTCGCCTACCTCGTGTACGTCACCCACGCCACTCCCTATATCACCGAATATCCGTCGATGCTTTCCGAGATCGCCCGGGCGGTTTTCAGCAACGGGGTGGTCGGCAATGTCTTGTATTTCCTTCTCCAGGCGGCCAGCGCGGCAATCCTCTTCACCGGTGCCAATACCAGTTTCAGCGGCTTCCCGCCGATGGCAAGTTTTGTTGCCGAGGACAGTTTCCTGCCGCGGCCGCTGACGAAACGCGGCCACCGTCTGAGGTTCTCCAACGGCATCATCACCCTGACCGCGCTGGCGCTGGCACTGCTGTTGGCGACTGGCGGCTCGGTTCACGCACTGGTGCCGCTTTTCGCGATCGGCGTGTTCACCGCATTCGCCATGGCTGGCTACGGCATGACCAAACACCATCTGACGCACCGACAGCCGGGCTGGCGACGACAGCTAGTGATCAACCTGTCCGCGGGGATTTTGTCGACGATCGTGGTGGGCATCTTCGCGGTGGCCAAGTTCACCGAGGGCGCCTGGCTCATAGTCGTCGTCTTCCCCGTGTTGGTGTTTGCGTTGATGCGGCTCAACCGGCAGTATCGCGCCGAGGCCGCCGTTCTCGAAATGTCACTCTCCGAGCAGCCCGAGTCGATCAACGATAAGCGACATCGGCTGTTCGTCTTTGTGGATTCGGTGGACCTGGCAGAGATCGAGGCACTGCGCTACGCAAAGGGATTGCGCCACGACGAGCTGACCGCAGTGCACTTCGTGGTGGACGCGGATCATGCCGGGCAGTTGAAGGAGCATTGGCAGCTCTTCGACCACGACACCCCGCTGCAGGTGATCGAGTGCCCGGATCGTCACCTGAGTCGAGCCGCACAACAGCTGGTCCTGCAATCGCTCAACGACCATCCAGACACCAAGGTGACGGTACTGTTGCCGCGTCGGGAATTTGGGCCGCTGGTGGGCCGGCTGCTTCATGACGCCACCGCGGACAAGATGGCCCGGGCTGTCAGCCGGATCCGGGGTGCGACCGCGATCATCGTGCCCTACGACATCGAGTCTCGGATAGCACGAGCGGTTCCCGACCATGCGAAGCAACCCATCGCAGAACAAGCCGACACTGCGCAGACGCGCATTGGGCGCGTCGAAGAATACTAAAATCCCGAGCGGCCCCCGCGGTCGCCGCGGTGGAATGCCCCATCCCCGGCGACGGATCACATCGAAGGACATGTCAATCGCGTCAAGCACATCACCAAGCGGCGGTGAACATTTCGACCGATCCCGGTTGGCGACGACAGCGCGGACACCGGGTCACGTTCCATCCCGGACAACCGGTAGTCGACCCCTTGAACGTGACATGCGTGCATCCTCCGGCGTCATCATGAACTCGGTCGCCCTCTTGCAATTCGCTCCCGCAAGCGCTCGCCCCCTGGCGCGCATCTGCGCGGGCCAATGCTAGAAAAGCATCAACGGACTCCTCGTAACTGCCAATGTGGTTACGGCTGCAGCGATTTCGTCATGCGCCTCGGCTCCGACCTATTCCGACCAATGGTCGCAGGGGAATCAGCTGACAGCCGGGGTGAAATTCCGTGAGAGACAACCCCGAAAAGCTGGGGAAATACGTGACGCTGACCTAATATCAGACCTTAGGCGATGAGGCTCGCCTTTAACTGCCACACCGGCTGATGGCTTCTACCACGTTAACGCGTTGGGTAGGAGGCTGGTGAACGGCAGATGACACCCCCACCACCGCCTCTTCCCCTAGCCGCGATGCGCTGGCCGGCTCGACGTGTCGGCAGTACTAGATTGTCGTCCCAGCCTGCACCGCAAGCACATCGTCGGTGCGGGAACGGGCGGGCCCAATATTCACCTGTCCAGCGCGAGATTTCTGCTGTCGAGTGCCGTCTCAAAACACTCCTCGATCTCGACCGCAACCACCCGAAGGCAGTCGTGAGGGTAGTTGGCAACGTCGACGTGGTCGCGTTCGATCGGTATCCGTCGAGCACTGAGAGAACCTACGCGCCACAAATCCCATCGAAAGTGCTTTTGCGACAGAGCCTTTACCAAGCAATCGGAGGTTAAAAAGAGATGGATTTCGGAATCTTTCCGCCGGAGATCAACTCCGGCAGAATGTATGCTGGTCCCGGCTCGTGGCCCATGCTGGCCGCCGCAATGGCCTGGGACGGGTTGGCCGCGGAGTTGTATTCGGCGGCAGCGTGTTACGGGTCGGTGCTCTCAGGGCTGACCGGCGGGGCATGGCTGGGTCCGGCGTCGGCGTCGATGGCGGCCGCGGCCGCCCCCTACGTGGTGTGGATGAGCGCCACCGCCGCGCAAGCTGAACAGACCGGGATCCAGGCGAAAGCGGCGGCAACCGCCTACGAGGCCGCCTTCGCTATGACGGTGTCCCCGGCGGTAATCGCGGCGAACCGCAGCCTGTTGATGACGCTGGTCGCGACGAACTTCTTCGGACAAAACACCCCGGCGATCGCGACCACCGAGGCGCACTACACGCAGATGTGGATCCAAGACGCTACGGCCATGTACGGATACGCCGGATCCTCGGCGGCCGCGAGCAGGCTGACCCCATTCAGCCAGCCGCGGCCGACCACCGACCCGGCAGGGCTGGCCGCCCAAACCGCCACCGTCGACCACGCCGCCGGCAGCGCCGCGGGAACCCAGCTGACAACACCGCCACAGCTGATGTCCACGACGCCCAGCGCGCTGCAGCAGCTCGCCGCACCCTCCGCATCGCCGACCGTAGCGGACTACGTGCAATCTTTCGTCCACGTCGGGCTGACTGCCTCGAGGTTTGTGAATATGGCGAACGGGTATAGCAGCGCGGGAACATCGGGGCGCGGCATGCTCATCACCAACGAGCGGCTCGCATTTCAAGTGCAGCGGGATTTAGAAAATCTGCCTGGATTCAAACCATTCACCGCCTCAGCGGTAATGGGCCGAGCGACCCCGGTCGGGTCGTTGTCGGCACCGCCCAGCTGGGCCAGCGCCGCCCCGGAGATACGACCAGTGGCATTGGCGTTAACCGACTCCGGCGCCGAGGTCACTGCTGAAGCTTCCGGACAAATGCCTCAAGTCCCGGGTAGCTCGTTCAGCCAGGCGGTTCTTGGAACCCTTTCCCGAGAAGTTGCGCCCCCGCGCCAACCGAAGACCCGTCCCATAATCGTGCGCTCGCCGGCCGCTGGATAAGACGAAAAAGGGAAACCCCGATGCAAAGACCTGATGACAAATCCAGCCAAACCATCACTTATCGCAGCGCCTTCGAGAACTACCCAGGCCTGTTTGAGGCCCTCGAAATAGCGGCGAGTGGCGGCCAGGCACCCCAACCGATCCACCCCAATACGACCGTCGCAATGTTGAGAAAGGTTTAGTAACATGGATTTTGGATCACTTCCCCCGGAAATCAACTCGGCTAGAATGTATTCCGGTCCCGGCTCTGGCCCGATGCTGGTCGCCGCGAACGCCTGGGACGTTCTCGCCAGCGAGCTAAATTCATCGGCTGCCGCCTACCGGTCGGCGATCGCCGGTCTGACCATTGGCGGATGGCAAGGCCCGTCGTCACTCATGATGGCCGATGCCGTTGCCCCCTATGTGGCGTGGCTGCACGGCACCGCAGCTCAGGCCGAGCAGAGCGCCGCCCAGGCCAGAACGGCGGCAAACGCCTACCAGTCCGCGTTTGCGATGACGGTACCCCCGCCGCTCATCGTGGCCAACCGCACCCAATTGGCGTCGCTAGTCGGGTCGAACTTTTTCGGGCAGAACAGCCCGGCGATCGCGGCCACCGAAGCCACCTACGACCAGATGTGGGCCCAGGATTCCTCAGTGATGTACGGTTATGCCAGCTCCTCAGCGGCCGCGACGCGGTTGACACCGTTCGCTGATCCACCGCGTACCACCAACCCGGCCGGGCTGGCTGCACAAACCGCTGCGGTCACCCAAGCCGCCGGTACGCCCGCGGGCAGCCAGGCACAGGCGCTCGCGCAGCTACCCACCTCACTGCAACAACTCGCCTCACCCCTGCTATCGGGGGGCCCGCTGGGCTTTACGCCGGCCGAGGTTTTCGGCGATGCGGTGGACGCCGGAAGCGCATCCGCATCGGCTACCAGCGCCTCGTTTTCCAACGCCTCGCTAAACGTCACGAATAACGCGGTCGGGATCAACGCCGAACGCGACGCCTTTCAAGGAATCGGACCATTCTTGGGGGCGCCCCCCGCACCGTCAGCTGAGACCTTGGCGAACGTAGGCGAGCCAGCGGTTTCGGCGGTGCTGGGGCGGGCCAGCTTGGTCGGAACATTGTCGGTGCCCCAAACCTGGTCGGCGACCGCCACTCCGGCGGTTGACCCTGCCGCGCTCGCTTTGCCAAGCGCTGGAGCCGGAGGCAGTCCGCTAGCCTCCGGTGCCATGCCACAAAGCATCTTTGGAGAGTCACTGCTGGGCACCTTGGCCGGGCGCGGTGTCAGCAATTTCGCCGCCAAGCTGCGCGCAAAAAGCGTCGTACCCCGATCCCCGTCGGCCGGATGAGATGACGGACACGATGCCGCGGATGTTTCCGGGCAGCTGGTTACGGTGCGCCGTGACCACGCGCGCAACGCCGAACGATCCTTTCCCGCATCGAGGGTGACAAGCAGATGCCTCAACTCGTCGCAGCACTCCGCCGCCACACCCTCCCCGAAACCGTCGCCACCACCGAAGCTGTTCAATATTGATGTTGGGCCATGTCAGTTCCGCCACGCCGGTCGTCGCCGTCGACGGCGAGGAGTGCGGGAACCATTTCGCTGGTGACGAGGCCCTGGCGTTGGGTGAGGTCATCGATCACGTCGAACGACTCGGCGATGTTGGCTGGTGTGTCGACGACGATGGTGGCTACCGGGACATGACGGGTCAGTTGAAACAGCTTGTCGCCGTGTGGTTCATGGTCGCCGTGAAAGCCCCAGATGCCGGGTAGCACCGTCGCGCCGTGGGATAACTTGAGCCGGCGCAGTTCACGGATCAGCGCGCGGTGAATGGGTGCGCCGGCGTGGCGTGCCGCCGCGGAGGTGTAGACCATGACCTTTTGCCACAGCGCCAGTCCGTGTTCGTCGGTGCCGGGCAACGCGTGCGGTCGCTCCAGGAGTCGGCCGTCACGCTTGCACACCCGGACTCGTTCGATGGTGATCACGGGGTTGCGCAGCAGCCCGCCGAGCTCGGGCAGCACCCGGCCGATTTGCTCCCCTTTACCGACGGCGATGACCATCACCGGCACGTCGACATTGCGGTCGAAGAACCGGGCACGTTCCCGCCGCCCGTGCGCGGTGCCGTCGACCCCGAGGAACACTGAGGCGCCAGCCAGCCCACGCCGGTACATCAGGTCGCAAAGCGCCATGTAGGCCGGTATTCCGTAGACACGTTCTTGACGACCAACGTAAATGGTCATCTTCGTGGCTTCGTTGAGCTCCTCGTTGAGCGTGATCGGACTGATGTCCTCACGCAGCAGCCGTGCCCGCTCCAGGGTGACCAGGCCGCGGTTCGTCATTTCCAGGACAGGATCCAACAGGCTTTCGATGGTCGCCTTGGTATCGACGGCGATCACGGCGACCGGCGGGTCTTCGGACATCGACAATGATTCGTCGGTGCGCAGATAGTGGCGCGAGCCGAAGCCGGCGCTGCCACGCAGCATGATGCTGACGGCCACCTGGCGCTTTCCGAATAGATTCAGCATGGCATCCGCCAAAAACCGGCCACCCGTGCGCTGCCGCTCACCGAAATACGTGGTCAGTTTCAGCGATTCTTGGTCCACAGATGTTCTCCAATCCGATGGGCGGCCATGGGGTCCAACGATATTGGCACCGCCGAAACCTGTTCGCTCCGCGTTTGGGCTGATAGTCTGATCGAGGCGGAGGGGCTCGCCACAACCGCGCGTCCGCGATGGACAGCCAACGGTCCCTGGTATACCGGCTGGACAGTGAATGCGGAGGATCTGAAGTGGTGGTGCGGTTTTCGTCGATTTCGGCGGTGGAGATCTTGGACTCGCGGGGCCGGCCGACGGTGTGTGTGCGCGCCATCTTGGCTGACGGGCAATGCATTCGATCGGGGGTGCCGTCCGGGGCATCGACGGGCAGCCGCGAGGCCGTGGAGCTGCGCGACCACGACGACCGCTACGGCGGGCAAGGTGTGCAGCGCGCCGTCGCCAATGTCAACGGGCCGATCGCTGACGCCTTGACCGGTCGCGCGTTCGTTTTCCTTGAGGAGGTTGATGACGCGCTGCGGGCCCTGGACGGTACGCCCGATAAGTCGCGGTTGGGCGCCAACGCGATTATCGGTGTGTCGATGGCAGCAGCGCGCGCGTTCGCAGCGGATTCCGGTGATCCGTTGTGGCGCTATCTGATCCAGCCGGGGGTGGTTCCGCGACTTCCGGTTCCGCATTTCAATGTCATCAACGGCGGAGCACATGCGCGCAACGGCCTGGGCTTCCAGGAATTCATGATTGCCCCACTTGGGGCGCCGTCGTTGTCCGAAGCGGTCCGCGCAGGCGCGGAGGTATATCGGCGGCTGAGATCGATGTTGGTCGACCGCAACCTTGGGACCGGGTTGGGTGATGAGGGTGGTTTCGCACCCGAGGTCGATAGCGAAGACGAGGTTTTGGCCCTGCTCACCGAGGTGATTGACGACGCCGGTTACACCGCCGGACGCGCCGGTGTCGCGATCGCGCTGGACCCGGCCGCCAGCGAATTTCACCACGATGGCAGCTACCGGTTGGGCTGGAAAACACTGGGCAGTGACGAATTGATCGAGCACTACAAAAGCATCGTCACGAAGTTTCCCGTCTGGAGCATCGAAGACGGCATGGGCGAGCACGACACGGAGGGCTGGCAGAAGCTGACCAAGGCGTTGGGTGATCGAATCCAACTGGTCGGAGACGATAATTTCGTGACCAACCCCGAATTGATCGCATCCGCAGCGCGCGCCGGCATCGCCAACGCCGCGCTGATCAAGGTCAACCAGATCGGGACGGTATCGGAAACCCTTGAGGCGCTGAGCGTCTGCCGGCAAGCGGGGTATGGCGCGATGATCTCGCACCGGTCCGGGGAAACCGATGACACGTTTATCGCCGACCTGGCGGTGGCCTCGGGGTGCGGGCAGATTAAGGCTGGCGCCCCGGCTCGTGGGGAACGAGTGGCGAAGTACAACCGGTTGCTCGAGATCGCTGAAGCGGCAAAGGAGCTGGACTTCGGCCTGGCGCCTGACCATCATTGATACCTCGGGGTTGGCGTCACGATGTTGCGAAGACCACGGCCAGTACCGCCAGCACCGCGATCAGCATGTAGGCCAGGTAGGCATCGAGGCGACCGGACTGCAACCGCAGCGCCGTGCGTGCAAGACACAGCACCCCTTTGGACAGCGGCCGGTACAAGAAGCGCTCGACAAGGTCGACTACGTCGACGCGATAGGTGACCGGATATCCGGCCCGGCCATTGTCCGATTCGGTGGCCGGGCGCAGGAGTTCGGACCGTGTCAGCAGCAGGTTGGACAGCACGTTGCGGACGGGGTTGGCGTAGGCGAACGAGGTGTAGCCGACACCTCGGTGCACACCAGGGGACGCCGAGGACCACACCGGCACGCTGCGGGCCCGCCACGGGTTGCGGCCGGCGAACACCGTCGCCGCCACGCTGAGAACCAGAACCAGTCCCGGCAGCGCGATCCACAACCAGCTGGGGGATAGGGCCGAGAACTCGGCGAACACCGGCTGCAACACCCACGGCTTGGCGTTGGCACCCGCGGCTTGATCGCCGACGATTGGACGCAGGCCCACCGCGATCAACCGCACCAACAGGGGCGCAAAGGCCGCCGCGCCCAGGCAGCCGGCGACAAGGGCGACCACTGCGAGCCGGTAGGGCCATTGCCGATCGACCCGGGCTTGTTCTGGGTCGATCGGGGGCTCACCGATGCGCGGGGATCCGAATGCGGTGAGGGCGACGACCCGAACGAACGTGACCGCTGCGATGCCGATCGTGAGTGCGACCAGCGCTCCCGTGAGCCCGGTGGCCAGTTGCATGGCCAGGCTGGATACCCGGAATTGCTGCATCAGCGATTCCAGGGTGAACCATTCGGAGGCAAAGCCTGCCGTCAGCGGTATTCCGGCTAGGGTGAATGATCCGATGACCAACGCCGTCCCGGCCCACGGCAATTGGCGCGCCACCGCGCCGAGCCGGTCGAGGTCGGTGGTTCCGGTGGCTTGCTCGATCACCGAGACGGACACGAACAGCGACGATTTGGCGAGCGCGTGGGCGATGGCCTGCGCGGTGCCCGCGACCAGGCCGGCTGCGATCAGCTGCGGGTTGCAGGCGGTGGCACCGACCAGCGCGGCACCATATCCCGCGGTGATCATTCCGGCGTTCTCCACGCTGGACCACGACACCAGCACAGCCAGGTCGGGGTTGACCGCGGCGTGCGCGATGCCCAGGATCGCGGTCACTCCGCCGGTCACCAGCACGGTGCAGGTCAGCCAGACCGGTGGGGCACCGAGTATGTGCAGGGTGCGCCACATGCCGTAGAAGCCGACGTTGACAGCGACACCGGCCATCACGGCCCGGGCGGGGCCCGGGGCGGCAGCGTATCCGCGCGGCATCCAGATGTGCGCGGGAACCAGGCCGACTTTGATGCCAAACCCCAACAGCAGCAGCGCGGAGGCGGCTTGTCCCACCGCGCTGCGCATGTCCACACCGTCGGCGATGAACGCGAAGGTATGGGTGCGACTGGCTAGCAGCAGCGCGCCGATCAGCAGCGCGGCGCCGCTGGCCCGTCCGAAGATGGCGGTGGCCACCGAGCCTTCGGCGCGGCCGGGCAGCGCCCTGTCGTAGCCAGCCAGCAGATAGAACGCGACGGTCAGGGCCTCCCATCCAAACAGCAGGACGAAGAAGTTGTCGGCGGTCATGATCACCGCGACCGCCGCTAACGCCGCCGCGACGGCGCTCGGCAGTCGTGCGCGCTGGGGATTCGCCGAAGCGGCCGCGGCCGACAGGACGGGGATCGCCACGGAAAACGTGATGATCAGAAAGAGCCCGGACAGCGCGTCGACGGTCAGGCTGGCCGGTCCGGGCCCGCCCAGCGCGCCGAGATCGATCGGGTTCGGCCGGTGACCGGAAAGGCCCTGGGCGCCGGCGACGACGAACGCGACTGCGGCGACGATGTTCAGCACCCACGCGAAGGCGGTCAGTGCGCGCCGGCTGCCCGGCCTGGTGAGCCCAGCGAACCAGCCGATCACCGCCGCAGCGGCCAGCAATCCGAACCCGATGGCGATCATGGTGGTTCGTTGACCTCGTGTGGGAGGCGTCCGAGCGCCAACAGGATGGCGTGTAGCAGGCTAAACGGGGACGCCGGCGCCCCGGGCACCCAGACGTCGACGTCCACCAGGTCCGAGATCCCGGTATTGCCGGTGTATCCGCCGCCGATCAGACCGCCGCTGATCGCGTCGGCGCCCACCGCGATGACCACCTTGGGGTCGGGCATCGCGTCGAGCGTGCGCCGCAGCGGTTCGGTCATGCCGGCCGTGCCGATGCCGGTGGCCAGCAGGATGTCGGCGTGACGGGGGCTGGCGGTGAAGAAGATCCCCAGCCGGTGCACGTCGTAGACCGGGTTGGTGAGCGCATAGATCTCCCACTCGTCGCTGCCGTCGGAACCGGCGTCGACGTGGCGAATGTGCACCGAGCGTCGTAACCGACGCACCCGATGTGCCAACGCGGCGTGTACCGCGGCGAGCGCCTCGTCGGTTTCCTCGACCTGCCTGACGATCAGCGTCGCGCGGATGAGCGCGGAGGTACCGCACCCGGGCGCCCAGGCGAACCACTCCGGTGCGCGGGCCACGCAGCGCCCGCACAGGATGCAGCGCCCGCGGTCCAGCTGCAGCCGCGGTTGGGTGCTGATCGCGGAGGTCGGACACGTCGCGGCGGCATCGGTGACCTCGTCTGGCAGCGTTGGATGGTCGCGGGCAGCGGTGCGCACGGTGACTGCCCCGTCGAACCCGTCGAAGTAGTCATCGCCGCCGCGCGGCCACTGGGTCGTCAGGATCCCGTCGCGCAGTCCTCGCAGCACCCACGGCATCTACATCGCCACCCCGGCGTAGCACAACCCGAAGCTAGCCTCGATGAACGGGAAGTCGGTGAAAATGTCACCGCCGAACACGTCGTGGAAGAGCAGCATGTTGTGCAAAGAGGCGGTGCGCGCGAAACATCGCCCGACCAGGCCACGGCGAAGCTCCACCGCGTAAAGCACCTCACCCTGCGGGGATTCCGACCAGCCCACCGCGAAGCCATCCGCCGCGTCAGGCACCGCCACCGCCAGCGGCTCGTCGGACACGGTCAGCAACCGGTCGCAGGCCTGGCGGATCAGCGCTGCGGCGGCGTCGATTTCGTCCCACCGCACCCGCAGCCGCGCCAGCGCATCACCCTCGTTACGAACCGCAGGTTCGACCGCGGGGAGTTCACGGTAGCCGTCGTAGGGTCTGCGCCGGGCATCGTCGGCGCAGCCCGAGCCGCGCCCGACCGGGCCGAGCGCGCCGTGTGAAGCGGCCAGCCGGGCGTCCAGGCGCCCGGTGGCGCGCACCCGGTCCAAAAAGGTCGCATCAGACATCAGCGCCCGCCGGTCGGCGTCGATGCGCGTGAGGGTCGACGTGAGCTCCTGCGTGGTGGCCGCCGGGGCGACTCTTGGTGCGGCGGCGATCCCGCCGACGCACACCACTGAGCGTCCGAATCGGTTGCCGCACAACGCGGACACCAGGCGCATAATTGATTCCTTGTGCCAGCCGAACCGGGCGGTGGGAACGGCCAGCCCGGCGGCGTCGCACAGCCGGACGACGACGTCGAGGTGATTGGCGATGCGCTCCAGTTCGGCGTGCACGACGCGGATCAGCTGGGCCCTGCGCGGCGGGGTCACAGCGGTCAGGGTTTCGACGGCGTGCGCGTAGGCGAGCGCGTGGGCGACCGAGGCGATGCCCTCGACGCGCTCGGCCACCAGGACGGCGTCGCCGACCGACAGTGCCTCAAACCGTTTGGCGATGCCCCGATGCTTGTAGTGCGGACGGATGTTCATGTGCGGGATGTCTTCACCGGCCGTTTCGATGAGGAACTCGATCGATTCGTACACCCCTGAGCGCACGGGCCCCAGTGGCAGGCTGAACACCCCCTGGCCGCGGACATCGACCGGGCCGTGCCGCTCGGTGGCCCGGGAGTGGATGTGGCGGTCCAGCGCCGCCTGCTCGGTGTGGCCGGGCCGTGGCGACGGCTGGCCCGGTTCGCGCGGCAACAGCAGCGGATCCAGCCGGGGATGATCGGCAGGGACCACACCCGACAGGTCGTGCAGCGCCCGCTCGTACCAAAACGCGGCCGGTACATCGGAAGTCAGCGCGGAGTAGGTCAGCGGACCGTCATCGCCGGCGGTCAGGGTGGCGCGCAGGCAGTCGACGCCATTGACGCCGACCAGCAGCGCATGTAGTTGTGCGGTATCAGCGCGGTGCGTGCAATAGACGCCCGCGAACCGCTGGCCTTGGGCGACCCGGGTCACGACTTGCGAGCGCCACTCGGGGACGGGCAGGTCAACCACGACACCGGCTGCTGTGGAGGTCATGGCGCGCCTACCGCGAGATCGATGGCGGCGTGGTTGAGCAAGTCAGTCAGGTCGCCGGGTGGCGCCAGCCCCAGAACCAGCAGCACCACCACACCGGCGACGACGGGTACAACCATCCAGCGGCTGGGTTCGCCGCGGGTCCGGGCGGTGTCGTCGAGCTCCACGACGTCGGGCTCTGGCTGGAACAGGACTCGGGTGGTAGCGATGGTCAGGCCCAGGAACGCCAGTGTCACCAGGCAGACCAGTACGGCCGTTGCCGCGTTGCGATCGTGGGTCAAACCGCCTGCGATGATCAGGAATTCGCTGCGGAACAGCCCAAACGGTGGCATCGCGGACAATGCGAGCACGGCGACGAGAAACAGCGGCCCCGACCACGGCAGCACCCGGATGCCGTCGGCCATCGCGCGCAGCTCCTTGCTCCCGAACTTGCGCACCAGGACCCCGGCACCCATGAACGCGTTGCCCTTGGCCGCCGCGTGCGCCAGCACGTGCAAGAGCACTCCCGACAACGCCAGTGGCGCGCCGAAACTCACGCCGATAGCCAGGATGCCCATGTGTTCGACGCTGGAGTAGGCGAGCAGTCGCTTGATGTCACGCTGTTCGAGCAGATACAGCGCCGCCAGCAGCAGCGACGCCACCCCGAACACCAGGAGCACGGTCTGCGGGAACCGCGGCCCCAGCACCACCACGCTGATCTGGTAGTAGCGCAGGATCGCATAAAAGCTGACCGCCAGCAGCGAACCCGACAGCAAAGCCGACACCGGGGTGGGCGCCTCGGCGTGGGCATCGGGCAGCCAGGTGTGCACCGGGAACAGGCCGACCTTGGTGCCGTAGCCGACGACAGCGAGCACGAAGGCCAGCCGCACGGGTGTTTGCGGCAGGTGGGCGGCTCCGCGCATCAGCGGGTCGAAGGCCAAATCGTACGACTGGCCCAGCACCTGCGAGCCGGCGTAGTACATGAAAATTGTTGCCAACAGCGCGATCCCAAGTCCAGACGACGCGATCAGCACGTATTTCCAGGCCGCTTCGGTGGCACCTTCGGTGTCGTCGAGGGCCACTAGCAGCGCCGACACCACGGTGGTGATCTCCACAGCGATCCAGAGCAACGCCAGACCGTTGACCAGCGGTGCGCAAATCATCGACCACGCGAATGCGTTGAGCCCCAGGTAGAACCGGCGGCTGTAAATCGCGAACGCGATCTGCTCTTCGACCGATTCGTCGCGCACCGCCCGCGCCTCGGCGTCGAGGTAGCCGATCGCGTAGATCGCCGTCGCGGCATACAAGAAGCAGGTGCCGAGGACAAAAACCACTGACAGCGCATCAGCGCGCAGGTAGCCCAGCGCGGTTTGGGTGTGGCCCAGCGCGCCGGGCACCAAGGAGACTGCCAGCGCGAACGTGACGACCCCGGTGACGGCGGTCAGCGCCGCGGCGACCCGATGCGGCATCGCCGCGCACGCGATGGTCGCTGCCAACGGCAGCGCGACCAGCAGAACCAGCACGACCGCCATCGCTAGCCCCGCAGCCGGTCGAGGTTTTCGGTGGACAGGGACTGGCTGCGGCGGTGGTGCGTACGCATCAACACCCCGAACACCACCACCGCCACCAGCAGGTCGAAAAGGAACGCCACCTCCAAAATCAGCGGCATCCCCGCCGCCACCACTAGGCTGGCCACCGACACCCCGTTCTCCAGGGAGAAAAATCCGATCGCCTGGCTGACCACATCGCGGCGCATGATCATCAAGATGAACGCGACCAGCACCACCGCCACCGACAGGCTCAATGCGGCGGTCGGCAACACCTCGGAGTGAATGCCCAGGACCCCGACGGCGAAAAATCCGAACGCGCCGACCGCGATCGAAATCAACACCTCCTCGGTGACGCCGAGGGCCCCGCTGCCGGCGATCTCCTGGTTGGCATCGCGCAGCAGTCCAATGATCAACAGCGGTACCACCACGACTTTGAGCAGTAGCGACAGCGCCGCCAGCGCGTACAGTTCGGGAACGTCGCGCCCAAACGCCACCACGGCCGCCAGCACGCTGACCGCCAGCGACTGGCCGGCATACAGCCGCACCTGCGCCCGCAGCAGGGCCGCGCGCAGCATGGCGAACTCGAGCAGCAATACGATGAGCGCCACCGTGTTGGCGATGCCGTCGAACACGCTCGGTGCATGGTACGTGGCTGCCAGCAGCATCATCCACCCCCCAGATAGAGGGTAAACACCGCCAGCACCGCCAAAAGCAAAGCCGCGGCGACGAACTCGGTGATTTTGAACAGCCGCAATTTGGCGTAGGTGTTATCCAGGACCGCGATCGCGCACCCCAGCAGCAGCGCCTTACCCAGAATCGCGGGGACGGCCAGCGCGACGGCCAACGGCGAGGTCGTCGACGCCATACCCCAGGGGGCGACAAAGACGTTGAGCAGGATCACGTACAGGACCAGCTGTTTGGCCGCCGAACCCCACTGCACCAGAGCCAGATCGGGGCCGGAATATTCGAACGATCGGCCCGATTCGATCATCCCGAATTCAGTTGTTCCGGTGTGAGTTTCGACAGGTATGCGCCCGGTCTCGAAGAGGATCACCATGAACAACGCCGCCGAAGCCAGCAGGTGGGCGGGCCGTACGATCTGCGCAGGTCCGCTGCGCACGGTCGCGCCCAGCACGTAGGGCAGGTCAGTGGTGGTGATCATCGCGACTGTGAACACCACCAGCAGCATGACCGGTTCGGTGATCGCCGCGAACGTCTTGGCGCGGCTGGACGCCAATTGCGCATAGGCGTCACCGGTTTCGGCGGCCGCAGCAGCGACCAGGAAGCTGGCGAACGCCAAAATCAAACCGCCGCCCAGGATGTCGCCCATGTAGCCCAGCGGCAGCGCGTAACTCGTGAGCACCGGGATCAGCATCGGTACGGTCAAATAGCACGCGAACGACGCGACCGGCGCGACGCGGAACAGCGGCCCGGCCCCTTGAGGCACCAAGGTTTCCTTGCCGAACAGCTTGGCCAGGTCGAAATAGGGCTGCAGGATACGAGGCCCGCGCCGACCCTGCAGCCGCGCCTCGAGCCAAGCGATGAACCCACTCACCCCGGGTGCGCCGCCCGCGACGGTCACAACCTGCAACCCCTGGATCACCGGCAGCGGAACACCGCTCACGGGCCACCCCGCTCTGGCCGCCACATGTTGCCCAGGTAGCACGCGCCGCCGCGGCGGGCCAGCTCGGGAAGGAACACACCGATCGGTGGCCGCAGTGTCAGCCGATTGAGGTCCTCCCAGCTGACCCACGTGGGGCGCCGGCCTGAACCGCGGGATAATCGGCCAGAGACGTCAGACTCGTCAGCGACGAAGACCAGCTCCACGATTCGTCGGCGCGCGATCGCATCGTTGACCTCCAACACCAGCCCGCACCGGTTGGGGTGGACATCCAGCCCGGTCTCCTCAAGGGTTTCCCGCCAGGCACACGATTGCACGCTCTCGTGATCGCGGGGCCGCCCGCCCGGCAGTACCCAATCACCACGATCATGACGCGGTAGCAGCAGCACCGCATCGCGCCGGACAACCGCTACCGCGCAGCGCAATTCGACGAGTGATTCGTGCACGGAACTCATCGCACGCCGCGCTCCGATCGGTGGGGGCGGCAAAAGACATAGTGCACCTACGACTCCTTCGGTTCGTAGGTGCCATCAGCCTCGCGGCGGTTCGGAAACGAACTTCCTGGCGGACTCCATCGCCACTGCAAGTTAATCAACGCAAATTCGGTTTGGTCAAGCCGAGCGTGGCCGCCTTGCAGATGCGGGTGCACCGCATGGGTGCGACTTCTACTAGAGTGAACCGCACGGCGATGGATCTCCGCCGGAGCGGCACCGCCGCTCGAACCGCCGGTTCGGCTGATGGCTCCTGCGTCGCAGACGATGAGGAGTTTGTACCGCTATGGCGATCACGCTGGTATATCTGGCCCGGCACGGCCGCACCGCGCTCAACGCCGAAGACCGGTTACGCGGACTGAGTGATCCACCGCTCGACAAGGTCGGCTTAGCCGAGGTGGCGCGGCTGGCGAACGTTCTTGCTGACCGAAATCCGACCGCGGTGATCTCTAGTCCGCTGCAGCGAGCCGTGCAGACCGCCAGCGCGATCGCGGCGGCGGCCGATGCGCCGGTGTCGAGCGATTTGCGGCTCAACGACCGCGACTACGGCCCGATGACCGGGGAGCGTCGCGCCGACGTGGAGCAGCGCTACGGCAGCATCGACGGCGCCCCCGGAGTCGAGCCGCTGGCCGCGGTG
>Ga0335075_10006640_pt1 | contig 17854 bp, 14 predicted proteins | sample Lox_Sample_24_FD_206723 | JGI IMG/M metagenome (GOLD analysis project Ga0335075, IMG submission 206723) | Soil microbial communities from Loxahatchee National Wildlife Refuge, Florida, United States - Lox_Sample_2.4 | ecosystem: Environmental > Terrestrial > Soil > Wetlands | place: USA...
CACTGCCTGATCGAGGACGACCGCAAGGGGATGCTCACCGGCCTCGGCCTGACCATCCTGCTGGGGGTGGCGTTCACTTGCACGCAGCTTTGGGAGTACACCCATTCGCCGTTCAAGTTCTCGGGCGGGGGCGTGTATCCCTCGGTCTTCTTCCTGGCCACCGGCTTTCACGGCTTCCACGTCATCGTCGGCACCACGTTCCTAACCGTCTGCTGGTTCCGGGCCAGGGCCGGGCAGTTCACGCCGACGCGCCATTTCGGCTTCGAGGCGGCGGCATGGTACTGGCATTTCGTCGATGTGGTGTGGCTGTTCCTGTTCACCTGCATCTATTGGTGGGGCGCCAGCCCTGTCGTCGCCGGCCCCTGATTCGGTCTCGGTGCTGGCGGCGGCGCTCCGGTGCCGCTGCCCCCGTTGCGGCTCGGGCAAGCTGTTCGACGGTGTGCTGACGGTGCGCGAACGCTGTCCTGTCTGCGGCCTCGACCTCAAAGGCCACGATGCCGGCGATGGCGCGAACGTCGGGGTGATCCTGGTGCTCGGGGCCCTGGTGGTGGTGGCTGCTTTCTGGGTGGAATTCACGTTCAACCCGCCGCTCTGGGTCCATGCCGTGCTCTGGCCGGTGGTCACGATACCGGCCGCGATCGGGCTGATGCGTCCGGTCAAGGCCGCGCTGGTGGCGCTGCAATACCGTCACCGCGCGGCCGAAATGGGGTTGTGAACCGGCGGGAAGCCATGCCTGGGGCAGCCGCCGTCCGTTTCGTTTTGGAATCGACACCGAGATCGCCGAGGGAAACGGAGTCCGGTGAGGTTATTTTTACAACGACTCGTCGCAGGGCATCCTTCAGGCAATGCTGTTGAGTCGCATCCAGCGGCGCTTCTGCTATCTTGTTGGGCTGCATAATGTTTCTCGGCGATCTCGGTACCCTCAATGGCCTCTGTGTCGAATTCCACCACCGCCCCGCGAGGCCGCCCGTCGAGCCGACACGGACGCGAGGCAAGCCTTGTGGGACACAACATGAGGTTGCTGCTCTGGCCGGGCATGATGGCCTTGCTGATGCTGCTGATCCTGCTCGGGCTCGGCACCTGGCAAGTGAAGCGCCTCGCCTGGAAGGAAGGCATTCTCGCCGAGATCGCCCAAGCTGAGGCTGCCCCGGCTGTACCCCTGAGCGCCCACCCGGCGCCGTTCGCCAAAGTCGGCGCAACGGGCCGCTACCGCCAGGACCTCGCCGTACTCTACGGCGCGGAGGTCGAGGACACACCGGCCGGTCCGGAACTGGGAGCCCAGCTCATCGTGCCGCTCGAGCGCCCGGGCGCCGATCCCGTGCTGGTCGATCGCGGCTGGGTGCCTACGTCGGTGCCGGCCCCGATCGACTGGCCGCCATCGCCGGTACGGGTGGACGGCTATGCCCGGGCACCGGACAAGCCGGGCCTCTTCACCCCGCAGGCAGATCCGGCCGCGCGGCGGTTCTACACGCTCGACCCGCGCGCGATCGGTGCGGCCCTCGGCTTGAAGCGGATCGCGCCATTCACCCTGGTCGCGCTGGGTCCGGTGGTTCCGGGGCGATACCCTATTCCGGCCCAGCACTTGCCCCGCCCGCCGAACAACCACCTGCAATACGCACTGACCTGGTATGGGCTGGCAGGCGTGCTCGTGGTGATGTTCGTGACGTGGTCCAGAAAGGTGTTGCGAGATGGCAGCCTATGAGCGCTTGACGGCTCTGTTCGCCCGAATTGCAACGATCGGCGAAGCGTCGTCCGTGCTCGGTTGGGACGCGGCCGCCATGATGCCGCCCGGCGGCGCCGTGGCGCGCGGAGACCAGCTTGCCGTGCTGGCCGGCTTGGCACACAGGCTGCTGACCCGGCCGGAGGTAGGTCAGGATCTTGCCGAGGCAGAAGCCGCCGGCGAGGACCCCGATCCGTGGCGGGCGGCGAACCTGCGTCTGATGCGCCACGCCTATTCGCGCGCGACCGCCGTGCCCTCGGCGCTGGTCGAAGTATCGGCGCGCGCCAACTCCGCCTGCGAAAAAGTGTGGCGCGTGGCGCGGGGTCGCTCCGATTTCGCCCTCGTCGCCGGCGATCTCGAAAAGGTCGTGGCCCTGGCGCGCGAGACGGCAACGGCGCTCGGCGAAGCGCTACGCCTTGGGCCGTACGACGCGCTGATGGACGGGTATCAGCGCGGCCTTCGCACCGCCGATGTCGCCCCGGTGTTCGCCGATTACGAAGGCTTCCTTCGCCGTGTGCTACCCCAAGCGGAAGAACGTCAGGCGCGGCGGCCCTCACCCGAGCCGCCCGTCGGCCCGTTCCCGCTGGCGGCACAGGAAGCGCTCTGCCGGCAGCTCGCCGAGCGGATCGGGCTCGATTTCGAACACGCGCGGCTCGACCGCTCGGCGCATCCTTTCTCGGGTGGGACGCAGACCGACGTGCGGATCACCACCCGCTACGACGAGACGGATTTCACCCAGGCGGTGCTGGCGGTGGTGCACGAGACCGGGCACGCGCTCTACGAACGTGGCCTGCCCGAGGCGCATCAGCGCCAGCCGGTCGGCGACGCGGCCGGCATGGCGGCGCACGAGAGCCAATCGCTGATCATCGAGATGCAGGCCTGCCGGTCCGATGCGTTCCTCGGCTGGCTTGGCCCGGAACTACATCGCGCGTTCGGCGGCGACCCGCATCCGTATCGAGCGGACAACCTGGCCCGACTGTGGCGGCGCGTGTCGCGCGGGTTCATCCGCGTCGATGCAGATGAGATGACCTATCCGGCGCACGTCATCCTGCGCTTCCGGCTGGAGCAAGCGCTCATCGCCGGCGACCTTGTGGTGGCGGACCTGCCGGGTGCGTGGAACGACGGCTTCCGCGACCTGCTGGGGCTCACGCCGCCCGATGATGCGCGGGGCTGCTTGCAGGACATCCACTGGTATGATGGTGCGTTCGGTTATTTCCCAAGCTATACCTTGGGCGCAATGGCGGCAGCGCAGTTGATGGCGGCGGCGCGCCGGTTGTTGCCAGGACTGGACGCTGCGTTGGCGCGAGGCGACCTGTCGCCGTTGGTCGGCTGGTTGCGCGAGAACGTACACGCCCTGGGCAGTTTGCTGGACTTCAACGGGCTGCTGCGCGCCGCCACGGGGAAGCCGCTCGATCCATCGGATTTCGAGGCGCATCTGACGGCGAGGTATCTTGCAGGGTAGCACGGGTCGTACTACATTCGTTTCCATGAGAACGATCATCAGCCTGCGCGAGGCCAATCAGAGCTTCGCCCGCCGCGTCCGCGAGGTGGAGGGCGGGAAGGAGTTCATCATCACGCGCAACGGTCAGCCGGTTGCCCGGCCGGTTCCGTTCCGGACGGAGCGCGTGTTGTCGGCGGACCAGCAGCTCGCGCTGGCGCGCATGGCGGCCGGCTGGCCGATCGGTGCGGGATCGATCGACCGCGATGCGTTGCATGAACGGTGAGCGCTTTACGCTTGACACCAATATCCTTGTGTACAGTGTGGACCGGCAGGCCGGGCAGCGGCGGGTTATTGCTGCCGAAATCATCGAGAAGTCGGTATTGCGCGACTGCTGGCTGACCCTGCAGGCGGTTTCTGAATTCTACGCGGCGGCTCAGCGGCGCCGCACTGGCGCCGGCGGCCCGACGGCTGCTGGAGGGAACCGGGTAGATATTGCGGCAACTCAACTCGCCGATAGAATTACGATTTGCCGGGCGTGACGTTGAGTGCCGCCAGCCCGGTTGTCCTCATGGCTCAACGATGGCACACAAATCGTGTCGCTGACACCTAGACATCTCCGCGTACAGGCTCTGCGGGCTTCGCTGATTGCACCGACGTTGCTCGGGCGTGCAGTCTCGTCTCTTGGTTTCGTGCAGGCAGACCCAATTCGGTCGCCGGCTCGCGCGCAGGATCTGATCCTGCGGCACAGGGTGAAGGACTATCGCGTTGGCGAATTGGATCGGCGGTTCGCTCGTCTCGGGCTCGATGAAGATTATCTGTACGCCTATGGTTTCATGCCGCAAGCAACACTGCGGCTACTCCAGCCTCGCTTCGACATAGCGAGCACGGACGGACGCCATAAGCCGACCGAACTGGCGGCAGAAGTGTTGGCGTTCGTGAAAGACCGAGGGACCGTTCACCCGCGCGACGTCGAGAAGCATTTTGGATCAGGGCGCGCCATAAACGGCTGGGGAGGGTTCTCGCAGGCGACAACGAGGGCGCTGCAGAGCCTGCATTATTACGGATTGCTTCGAGTTGTCCGGCGACGCGATGGAATTCGAGTCTATGGCGTCGCCGATCACCCCGAACCGCTGCCGCCGGAAGAACGGATGCGCGAGCTTGTGCTGCTGGTGATCCGGATACTGAGCCCCATCTCCGAAGCAGGCTTGCGTGCCACCTTCAGTTTGTTGAAGCGAGGCGCGCCCGACCTCCAGCGCTTGGACGCGGTCGTACAGCGGCTCGCCCGTACTGGCGCATTGGAGAGTGGCGAGGTGGATGGCGAAATCTATTTCTGGCCAGCAGAGCTTCGCCGCAGCAAGTCTCTCGACATGGCTCCGGAGGTGCGGTTCCTCGCGCCGTTCGATCCCCTGGTATGGGATCGGCGGCGGTTCGAGCATTTCTGGGACTGGTCGTACCGGTTCGAGGGCTACACGCCGGCCGCCCGGCGACAACGCGGCTACTACGCGATGCCGATGCTCTGGCGCGACGATGTGATCGGCTGGATCAACTTCGCGACGACAGACGGACGGCTGGAGTTCGACGTGGGCTATGCGAAACGGGCTTCCAGAGGGCGAGACTTCCGGCTTTCCTTCGAGGCCGAACTTGAGCGGATGGCAACGTTCTTATTGCACGGAAAGGAAACGGCGGGCGCCTGAGACGGACACTCCCTGGCGGAATGCGCTTCGCTTTTCCGCCCTACGGAGCCGGCGCAGGCGCGTAGGGCGGAAAAGCGAAGCGCATTCCGCCACACCCGCAACATATCAGCCCACCTGAGCGGCAAGCCGGCCGAGATGCACGGCAGTGTCGCCGAACGTGTGCTCGATCACCATGCAGCGGCGGAAATAGTGCCCGACCGCCAGCTCCTCGGTCATACCGATGCCGCCATGGAGCTGGATCGCCTGCTGGGAGACGAAGCGCGCCGCCTGCCCATAGCCGACCTTCGCCATCGAGATGTTGCGCGCCCGCTCGGCCGCATTCGGCTCGTCGACGCTCATCGTCGCCAGCATGGACATGCTGCGCCCCTGCTCCAGCGACATCAGCATGTCGGCCAGCCGGTGCTGCACCACCTGGTTCTGCCCGATGGGACGACCGAACTGTTCGCGCGTGCGCGAATACTCCAGCGTCATGGCGTGCATCGTTTCCATTGCACCCACCGCCTCGGCGCCCATCGCGGCGATGCCCGTTTCCATCACCCGCTCGATCACCGGCAGGCCATCGCCGACTTCGCCGAGCACGTCGGCATCCGCCACGTGCACGCCGGTCAAGGAGATGTCGGCCGCACGGGTCTCGTCGCGCATCGCGTAACCGCGCCGCGCCAGGCCCGGGGCGGCGGCATCCACCAGGAACAGAGTGATGCCGGCGGCAGCATCGCGTTCACCCGCGCTGCGCGCACTTACCACCAGCTTGTCGGCGCAATCGCCATGCAGCACGCCACTTTTCGCGCCGTCGAGCACCCAGCCGCCGCCGTTCCGCCGCGCCGTTGTCAACACGTCGGCTACGTCGTAACGCGCCTGCCGTTCGCCGTGCGCAAAAGCGAGCTTCATCGTGCCGTCGGCAACCGCGGGCAGGATCGACGCTTGCTGTGCCGGCAAGCCGGCAAGCCGCACCGCCGTGCCGGCCAGCACCACGGTGGCCAGGAACGGTTCCAGCGCCAGCGCGCGGCCGAACTCCTGCATCACCAGCATGATCTCCACCGGGCCGCCGCCGAAGCCACCGTATTCCTCGGCAAACGGCAGGCCGAGCAAGCCGAGCTCGGCGTAGCGGCCCCACAGCTCGGCGCTCCAGCCCTGGGGCTGCTTCAGGAAGCCCTTGCGGGCGTCGAACGTGTAGCGGTCCGCCATCAGGCGGGTGACGCTGTCCTGCAGCAGCCGCTGCTCCTCGGTGAGATCGAAATCCATCAGAGCCTCAGCACGGCCTTGGTCAGGATGTTCTTCTGGATTTCGTTGGTGCCTCCGTAGATCGAGGCCGCGCGCAGGAACAGGTAGCTGCCGGTCGCCTCGGCCGACCACTCGGCTTCCGGGTCCGGCTCGTTGGCGAGCGCCGACAGTTCCCTTGCCCAGACCGGCATCGCCAACGGGCCGGCGACATCCATGCAAAGCTCGGTGGAAGCCTGCAGCAGCTCGGTGCCCTTTACTTTCAGGACGGAAGAAAGCGGGTCGGGCCGTCCATCGCGCTGTTTGGCATAAGCGGAGACGACGCGGTACTGGGTGATCTCCAGCGCCTTCATATCGACTTCGAGCTGGGCGACACGCTGGCAGAAGGCAGCGTCTTCGATCAGCGGGCGCCCGTTGAAACGGACTTCGCCAGCGTGCTCCTTGGCCGCCGCCACGCGCTCCTGCGACTTGCCGAGCCGGGCGATGCCGGTGCGCTCGTTGCCGAGCAGGTACTTCGCCACGTCCCAGCCCCGGTTCTCCTCATGGATCCGCATCTCGACCGGCACCTTCACGTCGTCGAAGAAGACTTCGTTCAGGTGGTGGCTGCCGTCGATCGATATGATCGGCCGCACGGTAATGCCCGGCGTCTTCATATCGACCAACAGGAAGGAGATCCCCTCCTGCCGCTTCGCCGCGTTCGGATTGGTGCGCACCAGCACGAAGCACCAGTCCGCGTTGTGTGCGGTGGAAGTCCAGATCTTCTGCCCGTTGACCACGTAATGTCCGTTCACCCTCTTCGCCGCAGTCTTCAGCGAGGCAAGATCTGAACCGGCGCCGGGCTCCGAGAAGCCCTGGCACCACCAGTCGTCCAGATTGGCCGCGCGGGCGAGGAAGCGCTGCTGCTGCGCCGAAGTGCCGAACTGGATAAGCACCGGGCCGATCATGGTGATGTTGAATCCCAGAACCTCGGGTGCCGGCGCCTGCTGATTCTCGTTCAGGAAGATCATGCGCTGGATGGGAGTCCAGCCGGGGCCACCCCACTCCTTGGGCCAGTTATGGGCGGCCCAGCCCTTCTTGTTCAGGATGCGCTGCCAGCGGACCGTATCCTCCTTGTGCGGAGAGTGGCCGAGCCGCATGCGCTCGCGAATATCCGACGGCAGGTTGTCGCGAATGAAGGCGCGCACCTCGTCGCGGAAGGCGATTTCTTCCGGGGTGAAGCGAAGGTCCATCGAAGTTCCCTCCCGAACCGCAAGCGAGTCTGCCAGCAGGCGGCAGGATAAGTCCACCTCTCCCGCTTGCAATCCCGGCCATGACGAGTGTGACCGCCGCCAGTCGTGGGTCATTCTCTCGGGCGACCGGCATAAGAAAATAACTCAATGATCTTCGTTCCTCTCGGCGCCCTCTGTGTCGATTCCAAACCGACACCCAACGTCCGCCCGGGTAACGCACGCGCCTCACCCCGCAACAAGCTCCGGCACCCCCAACGGCTCCGCCAGTTCGATGACGCGGGCCGCCCGCAGCACAAGGTCATCGCGATACTGCGCCGCCGCGATCTGCACCGCGCGCGGCAGCCCATCGTCGCGCAATCCGATCGGTACCGAGATCGCCGGCTGGCGGGTGATGTTGAAGGCGAAGGTCCACGGCGCCCATTGCGTCCACAGCGCCTGCACCGGATCGACGGTCGGCGCGTCGGCCGGCGGCGGACCGCACGGCACGGTGGGACACAGCACCAGATCGTAGCGCTGGTGCAGCCGGGCCATCGCGTGCGCCGCGAGGACCCGCAGGGCCTCGGCGTCCAGGAACTCGGTCGCCGACATGCCGCCTTGGGTACGCGCCACCTCCAGCAGGCCCGGGTCGAGCAGGTGGTGCTGTCCCTCGGGGAACAGCCCGACCAGTCGCGCCAGCGCCACGCCCCAGACGCGGGCGAAGATGCGGCTGGTGTCCGGCAGTCCGGGGTCGGCTTCCTCGACCGCCGCACCGGCATCGGCCAGCAGTTGTGCCGCACGTTGCACCCCGGCGATGGCGTCCGCATCGGCTGGGGCGTCGAAGCCGGGGTTGCGCAGTGCCGCAATGCGAAGCCCGGCGACGCCGGAATCGATGCCGTCGCGCCAGTCCCGGCCATCATCGGGCACGCAGAACGGATCGCGCACATCATAGCGTGCCATTGCCGTCAGCATCAGGGCGGCATCCCGCACCGAGCGCGTCATCGGCCCGGCGCAGGCGACCGAAGCGAACGCACCGGCCGGCCATTGCGGCACCCGGCCGTAACTCGGCTTCAGCGCCACCAGCCCGCACCAGGCGGCAGGGATGCGGATCGAGCCACCGGCGTCCGTGCCGACGTGCAACGGCCCGAATCCCGCGGCACCCGCCGCCCCGGCGCCGGATGATGAGCCGCCGGTCGAGTAGTCCGGGTTCCACGGATTGCGCGTGATCCCGGTCAACGGACAGTCGCCTGGCGACTTCCAGCCGAACTCGGTCGTACAGGTCTTGCCCAGGATGATGGCGCCGGCAGATTTCAGCCCCATCACCAGCGGCGCATCGTCCGCAACCGGAGTTGCATCGGTCAGCCGGCTGCCCCGCCGCGTGGGGAAGCCGGCGACGTCGACAAGGTCCTTCACGGTCACCAGCACGCCATCCAGGAGCCCCAGCGGCCTGCCCGCGCGCCAGCGGGACGCGCTCTGCGCGGCCGCCGCTCCCGCATCCGGGTTCATCACGACGAACGCGTTCAGCCGCGGATTCTGCTGGTCTATTCGTTCGGTCACCGCCTGCAGCACTTCCACCGGGCTCAGCGCCTGCCGGGCATAGAGGGCAAGCATCTCCTCGGCGGACAACAAGGCGATATCGGTGCTGGGCATGAGCGGGTTTCCGCTGAGGCTGAACCGTCGCAGCATGATGCCAGCCAGGGGCGGAGGAAACCCCGACAGCGCCCTCCCCGCATCAAGCACCCGGACGGCGAGTCTGCGCAGGCGCCCCTGCGCGGCATCGTCGGCCGTTCCCGCACGGGCCGGCCTCTTTTCGCCTGAATAAAATATACGAGATCGAAAGCATTTGCCCGGATGCTCGGCCGACACTCCACCAGAGGGTGGCGGCCTTGCCTTTCCGTCTCCGCGATATGCCTATCATCGCCAAGATCGCGATCCCGGCGACGATCATTGCCGTCGTTGCCCTCGGGATCGTGCTCTATGCCTCGGTAGCCCTCTCAGGGCTATCCGAGTCCGCCGCCGGTCTGGTCGACCGCAACGCCACCCGCGTCGAGTTGGCGCTGGAGGCCGAGAGCAGCTTCAACAGCGCCGCGGTCAGTGAGAAGAACGTCATCCTGACCGCCGCGGACCCCAAGGAAGCCGATGCGAACATCGCATTGTATGACAAGGTCACGGCCGCCACACTTCAGGCGATCGGCCGCTTGGAAGCCATCACCGATGATCCGGCGCAGCGCACGCTGATCGAGGCGTTCCGCGCCGCCGTCAACACCCGCCAGCAGGCGAGTGCGCATGTCTTCGAACTGGCGCATTCCGGAAAGATTCCGGAGGCGTCCGCCTATTCCCGACACGTGGCGGCCAAGTACCGCCGCACCGCCATCGAGGCCGTCGGCAAGCTGATCGCGATCAACGCGGCGAAGATGCGGGCGGCGCGCGACGAGAGCGTTGCCACGGCGGGACGCACACGCCTGTGGCTGGTGGTGGGCGCTGCCGTCGGGCTGGCCTGTGCGTTCGGCATTCTCGGCTGGATCGCGCTTTATCAGATCTGCCGGCCGCTCGCGCGCATGACACAGGAAATGGTCAAGCTCGCCGCGGGAGATCTCGACGTTCGCATCGAAGGCGCGGACGGCGCCGACGAAGTCGGCGGGCTCGCCCGCTCGCTTCAGGTGTTCCGCGAGAACGCCGCCGCGGCGCGGCGCCTCGAAGCCGAGCAAAGCGCGGCACAGGCCGCGCAGGCGGCACGCCAGTGCGCTATGGAGGCCGGTATCGCGGAGTTCGATGCGCAGGTGCGAGAGGCGCTGGACGTGCTGACCGCTGCCTCGGCGCGGATGCATGCAACGGCCGAGACGATGTCGGGCACGGCAGCGGAAACCGGCCGCCAGGTTACGGCGGTCATGGCGGCGGCCGATCTGGCATCGACCAACGTGCAGGCGGTCGCGGCGGCGACCGAGGAGCTGCACGCCGCCGCCACCGAGATCGCGCATCAGGTCGAGCAGTCGAGCGAAATAGCCCGCGCGGCCGTGGCCGAGGCAGACCGAACCAACACCGCCGTTACCAGCCTGGCTCAGATGGCACAGCGGATCGGCGAAGTGGTGACGCTGATCCGAGGCATTGCATCGCAGACCAATCTGCTCGCGCTCAATGCCACCATCGAAGCCGCCCGGGCCGGCGAAGCGGGTCGGGGTTTTGCCGTGGTGGCAGGCGAAGTCAAAGCGCTGGCAGGCCAGACCGCCCGCGCGACCGAGGAAATCTCGGCGCAGATCAGTGCGATCCAGGCCGGGACGGATCAGGCGGTCGGCGCGATAAGGGGGATCGGCGCGACGGTCAGCCGGGTGAACGAGATCGCCACGGCGATCGCGGCGGCAATCGAGCAGCAGGGCGCCGCGACTCGCGAGATTTCGCACAACCTTCAGCAGGTGGCGCAAGGCACGACGGAGGTCTCGGGCAACATCGCCGGTGTGAACCAAGCCGCCGAGGCGACGGGTGCCGAAGCCGGCCAGGTGCTTATGGCAGCCGACGAACTGGCCGGCCGAGCCGGTCAATTGCGGACCGATGTGAACGGATTCTTCGCGAGGATCCGCGCCGTGTGAGTACTCTCACCTCTCCGGCTGTGCGAGAGAGGTAAATCGGGACCTGAGCGGCTTTCCGCAGGCGCTGAACCGGCGCAGCATCATGCCAGCCTGATGCGGAGGAAACCCCGATGAGCGACCGCCCCCCCAGCAAGCACCCGGATGGCGAGCCGTGGCAGTGGCCGGAGGCGACCTGGCAGCGCATCGTCGGACGCGGCCGCGCGGGGCGCAGCCTGCGCCCGAAGTCCTGGCCCGACGGGGCGCGCTGCGCCGTGGCGATCTCGTTCGACGCCGACCACGAGACGATCCCACTCCGCGACGGCGACGAGAGCCCGATGCGCATCAGCCAGGGCCAGTACGGCGCCCGCTCCGCCACGCCGCGCATCCGCCGGCTGCTGGAGCGCGAGAGCGTACCGGCGACCTTCTTCTATCCTGCCGTCTCCGCCCTGCTGCATCCGGAGGAGGTGCGCACAATCGCCGCCGACGGCCACGAGATCGGCATCCATTCGTGGATCCACGAGGCGAACACCACGCTTCCGGGCAACGCCGAACGCGAGCTGACCCTGCGCGCCGCCGAGGTGCTGACCAAGCTTGCCGGACGGCCGCCAGTGGGCATGCGCACCGCGAGCTGGGACTTCTCGGTCAATACGTTGACGATCATCCGCGACATGAAGCTGCTGTACGACAGCAGCCTGATGGCGGACGACGAGCCCTATGAGCTGACCGACGGCGGCGAGCCCACCGGTATCATCGAGCTGCCGCCCGAATGGATCCGCGACGATGCGGTCTATTACAACATGGTGCGCTTCTCGGCGCTGCGCCCCTATACGCCGCCTTCCGGCGTGGAAGAGATCTTCCGTGCCGAGTTTGACGGCGCATGGGAGGAAGGCGGCCTTTTCCTGCTGACGATGCACCCGCACGTCACCGGCCATCGCTCGCGCCTGCCCGTGCTGGAACGGCTGATCAAGCACGCGAAGGCAAAGGGCAAGTGCTGGTTCGCCACCCATGCTCAGGTGGCGCAGTGGTGCAAGGACAACGCCGCCGCATGACGGACGCGGCCGACCCGGACGCGGTCTGGCGCACGCTTGCCGCGATCCGCGCCCGGGCGCCGCTGGTGCATAACATCACCAACCTTGTCGTTACCAACAGTACGGCGAACGCCCTGCTCGCCATCGGCGCATCGCCGGCGATGGTGGAAGGATCGGACGAAGTGGAGGAGTTTGCCGCGGCGGCGGCGGCACTGGTGATCAACCTGGGCACAATGACCGCCGATCGCGCCGCAGCGATCCGGCTGGCGGTCACGGCGGCCAATGCGGCGGGCAAGCCCTGGGTGCTGGACCCGGTTGCGGTCGGGGCAATCGGGTATCGGACCGGCCTCGCTCGCGCGCTGCTTGGGCGCCGGCCCACAGCGATCCGCGGCAATCCGTCGGAAATCCTGAGCCTTGCCGGGGCGTTCGGCGGGGGCAAGGGTGTCGATAGCGGTACCGGATCGGAAGCCGCGCTCGAAGCCGCTCGGCGACTTGCGGCTCGCGTTGGCACGACGGTCGCGGTGACCGGCGCTACCGATTACGTCACCGACGGAGCACACACCGTAGCCATCCGCAACGGCCATCCGATGATGACACGTGTAACTGGCCTCGGCTGTACTGCGACGGCAATCGTCGGCGCCTGTCTGGCTGTGGAACGCGATGCGCTCGCCGCAACTGCGCACGGGCTGGCAATCGTGGGTGTCGCCGGCGAGATCGCGGCGGAGCGCGCGCGTGGCCCGGGTTCGTTGCAGATCGAACTGCTCGATGCGCTCTACCTGCTCGATGAGGCGACGCTGATGCGGCGTGCCCGCCTGGATGCAGTAGGTTCGTAATTGCTCGCCCGCCCGCGCAACGGTTCGCCTTCGATGGAGACCGCACGCATCGTGCCTGTCCTTCCAAAGGTGATACCGAGGCGGAGGCACTCACCATGGCTGAGGACGCGATCCGCGCTGTTCTCGAATACCGCCGCGATCACGGCATCGGTTCAGATCACCTCGCGCAAGAAGCTTCGCTCCTCGGCCAAGATACAGCGCTGCTCCTCGGCAAAGTGGAAATTGGCAACACTCTCGGGGTCAGAGCGCAACCGTGCGCGATACGCCTCGTACGCAGCCAAGCTTTCGAACGAGATCAGCCCATAGGCGATGTTGTTCGTCCCCTCGTGCGGCATCCAATAGCCGACGACCTCACCGCCGCACTTCGGAATGATCGACAGCCAGCGCCGCGCATACTCCTCGAACTCGCCGCGCTTGAAGGGATCGAGCTGGTAGCGGATGAAAACCGTGATCGGCATGCGAGCCTCCTGGTTGATCGACAGAGCGGTTAATCGACCTCATCCCGATGGCGGCGACCAGGGCGCCGCCTGTCAGCAGAACCGCCGATACCGCGAATGCAGTCTGGATTCCGGCCACGCCCCGTGCCGCCATCAGCGCACCGAACAGCGCCACGCCGATCCCGCCGCCGGCCTGCCGCACGGTATTAAGAACGCCGGCGGCAACGCCCGACCGGGATCCGGGAATCGTTGAAAGCAATGCCGACGTCATCAACGGAACCGCCAGGCCGATGCCCGCTGGAATCACGATCAGGCCGGGCAGCATCGCAGCGTAGGGCGTCGCGGCGCCGACACGCCGCAGCAGCAGGAATCCCAACGCCCCGAGCAGCAGCCCGCCAGCCATTGGCCCACCCAGCCGAGGCCAGCCGCCAAGCCGTCCGGTGGCGAGATTGGACAACCCTAACGCAACCGGGAACGGCAGGAAGGCGAAGCCGCTCATCATCGGCGAGTAGTGACAAACCTGCTGCAAGTACAGGCCCAGCACAAAAATCCCGCCATACAGCGTCAGGTTGATGAGCAGGCCAATGGCCGCCGCGCCGCCGAACGCGGGCTGCCGAAAGAAATGCAACGGCAGCATCGGGTCGTGTCCACGAGCCTCGACAACCACGAAGCAGGCACCGGCAACCACCGCCACGGCGAAGCCACACAGCACGGCCGCCGAGCCGAATCCCAACGGCCCGGCCTCGATCACCGTGCCGGTCAGCACCAGCAACGTCACCAGCGCGAGTGCCTGCCCCATCCGATCGAACCCGTTGCCACGCTGCGGCGTGTCTTCGACGAAGGCGCGCGTCAGGCAAAGTCCGGCTGCGCCGATCGGCAGGTTGATAAAGAAGATGCTGCGCCAGCCGAGCGTATTGATCAGCACGCCCCCAATGACCGGCCCAGCCGCCAACGCGACGCTGGCGGCCGCCGTCCACAGGCTGATCGCCCGCCCTCGTGCAGCAGCGTCGCTGCGGCACGCATGCGTCAGAAGCGCCAGCGAGCACGGCACCAGCAAAGCCGCCCCGATCCCCTGGACCGCCCGCGCGACGATCAGTGCTCCTAGTCCGGACGCAAGCCCGCATCCCAGCGAAGCGAGGACGAACAGAATGAAGCCGGACATATAAGCCCGCCGCGCACCGATGCGGTCGCCGAGGGCTCCGGCTGACAGCATCAGGGATGCAAAAGCGATCGTGTAGGCATCGACCACCCATTGCAGCCCGGCGACTCCCGTTCCCAACGCCGCGCCGATCCTCGCGAGCGCGACGTTGAGAATCGACACGTCGAGCTGCACCAGGACGAAGCCCAGGCTGGTCGCAACAACAACAAGACCGATCCCATATCGGCGGGCTGCGATTTCCCCGCTCATGCCACCGCCTGATGAGCCGGCGCCGTGTCACGCCCCAAGAGAAAGCACTCTGCTTCCCGGTAGAGCGCGTAGCGGTTCGTTTCCAGGTGCAGCAGATGCGTGCCGCGGCCAATCTTGATATCGCGCTTCTGCGGTGCGGCACTGAACGCGTCGAACAGCCAACCGGCATCCTGATCGGTGCACAAGCTGTCCCACTCGCCGCGGATGATCGCGACCGGTACACGGACCAGGGCCGGATCATAAGCGAGCTCCCCGGCGAAGGCATCGAAGATGTCCTGGAACGCTCCGCTCGGAACCTTCACCGATGCCGGCGTGCGGCTGCGGCTTTCGGGATCGCTATCCAGATAGCATTCGCCCCATTCGCCGAAATGGCACCGCGACAGGACCGGTGGTTCTCCCGCCGGCACGGTCTCGGTAAAACGGTCCCACTGGTCCTGCAGCGAGATCAGACGCCAGCCTGGCAACCGCACCGGATCCGCGGTGCGCTCCCGCCGGGCGATCGGGCCGAAGAAGACCAGGCGCTCGACCAGCTCGGGACAGCGGCCCGCAAATCGGCCGGACACGATCGTGCCCCAGGAATGGGCAACGACGGAGAGGCGCGGCACGCCATGCCGGCCGCAGATGAAGCGCACCGCCTGTTCGAGCTGGCGGCTGGCATCCTCGGCCCGCCCGAGCGGCGCCGCATGGTCGGCTGGCGCCGCCATTTCGGGATACGGGTCGGAGAAACAGCCGAACCCGTGGAAGTCGAGGCCCCAGACATGAAACCCCGCCGCGCACAGCTCATCGCGCCAGGAGCGTCCGTCGAACCGGTGCGCGATCGACATAGCCGACGAGAACGTGCCGCCATGAACATAGAGCACCACCCTTCCTTCGGGCGGCGTCTCGCGGAGCGGAGGCAGATAGCGCAGGAACAGCGACAAGCCCCGATGCGGGCTCGGGATGCGGAAATGCTGTTCCCGCGCATCGAGCTTGGGGACAGCGGCGTCGGTGAGATGAGTAGCCATGAGAGGGCTCCGGCATTGGTGGCGCGGACCGCCACGACATGGCGCCTTACGTCCTCGCTGTCCTGCCGGATCGCTTCGGCGGAGCCCGAAGCGTCAAGAGCCAGTCCTCGTCACGGCCAGCCCCAGTTCGTCATGCCCGGCTTTGTGCCGGCCATCTCCTCACGTCCCTGCACGGTGCCGGAACGGGCGGAAGATGGCCGACACAGGCCAGCCGCGACGAACTGGGGCCGCCTTTCAGCCGCTCGGTACTATCCCGCGGGGGAAAGCACGTGGATGACGCGGCTGGCGATCATGTCCCGCGTCTTCGCGGCATAGGACACCATGTGCGGCGACGCGGCATGTGCCTTCAGCGCATCCAGGCTTTCCCATTTTTCGACCACGACGAAGCTGTCCGGGCCCAGCCTGGTCTGAATCGATCCGGCGCCATCAGCGTCGATGGCCGGGCCATATTCGATGCAGCCCTTCTCGGCATGCACTGCCGGCATGTTGGCGCGGAACGCCTGCAGGATGGTCTCGCGCATGCCCGGCTTGACGGTGATGATGGCGAGCACGTGGATCATGGCTGACCTCCCCTCAGATAAACGACTATTCGACCGCATCCGAGTGGAGGCAGCAAGACCTCTTCATGCGAACGACGATTCCGCTGCTTTCACGAATCGACGGCGGTATCGGCATGAAAGCGGTTGCCGGCAATGGTGGGTCGCACCACGCCGGTACGGATCACGAAGTCGGAGAACCGCTCCTGGGCGTCGCGGCCGGCCGCATAGGCACGGAATAACCACGCCAGGTCGGCGACAATCCCAGCATGGTCGAGGTCCTTGCGATACAGCTTTGAGAGTCGCGTGCCTTCAAAGGCGCCGCCGAGATAGAGATTGTACCGCCCCGGTCCGGTGCCGACCAGACCGATCTCGGCGAGATAGGGTCGCGCGCAACCATTTGGGCAGCCGGTCATGCGGACGATGATCTCGTCGGCCCCGAGCCCCGCCTGCTCGATTTCTGCTTCCAGCGCGGTGATCAGCTCCGGCAGGTAGCGTTCGCTCTCGGCCACCGCGAGTCCACAGGTAGGCAGCGCCACACAGGCCATCGCATTGCGGCGCAGCGCACTCGATTGTGCATTGAGGCCGTGCGCCGCCAGCAGCGCCTCAACCGCCGGCTTTTGCTCGGGTGAGACTCCGGTGATGACCAGGTTCTGATTCGGCGTCACGATGAAGGCACCACCGTGCTGCTCGGCGATGGCGCGGACGCCCGTCAGCAGCGGGCGGCCAGGTAGGTCGCGCACGCGGCCATTCTCAATGAAGAGGCAGTACTGCCAGGCACCGTCGTCACCCTGCAGCCACCCGAACGGGTCGCCGGAGCGCTCGAATGTATAAGGGCGGGCTGGTTCCAGTGCGAAGCCGAGCCGGCGCTGCAGTTCCGCTTGGAACGCCGCCAGCCCGTGCCGCTCGATGGTGTACTTCAGCCGCGCATGCTTGCGGTCGGCACGGTCGCCCCAATCGCGCTGGATGGTCACTACCTGCTCGGCGATGGCGACCGCCTGGTCCGGGCGGCAGAAGCCGATCACGTCGCCCAGACGCGGAAACGTGTCCGGCTCGCCATGGGTCATGCCCATGCCGCCGCCCACCGCGACATCATAGCCAACAATGGCGCCGCTTTCGACGATGGCGATGAAGCCAATATCGTGAGCGAAGACGTCCACGTCGTTCTGCGGCGGCACGGCGATGGCGATCTTGAACTTGCGCGGCAGATAGGTGCGGCCGAGGATCGGCTCGCCCTCCTGCTCGCCGCCGACCACGGGCTCGCCATCGACGAAGATCTCGTGCCAGGCACGGCTTCGCGGCAGCAGGTGCGTGCTGATCGCGCGGGCGAGCGCCAGCGCCTCGCCGTGCACGGCAGAGCGATAGGGATTGGGCGCACAGATCACGTTGCGGTTCACGTCGCCGCAGGCGGCGATGGTGTCGAGCATCGCGGCGTTGATCGCTTGAATCGCCAGCTTCAGATTGCTCTTGATGACGCCGTGGAACTGGACGGTCTGCCTAGTGGTAAGTCGCAGCGTGCCGTTGCCCCGCTCGACCGCCATGTCGTGCAAGGCGATCCATTGGCGCGACGTAAGGATGCCGCCCGGCACGCGCAGCCGCGCCATGAAGCTGAAGGCCTTCTCCATCTTCTTCTTTGCCCGTTCGGGGCGCAGGTCGCGATCGTCCTGCTGGTAGATGCCGTGGAACTTCGTGAGCTGCGTGTCGTCCTCGGCGATCGCGCCGGTGATACGCGCGGACAGTCCCTCGGCGATGGTGCCGCGCAGGAAG
>Ga0335075_10006641_pt1 | contig 17854 bp, 16 predicted proteins | sample Lox_Sample_24_FD_206723 | JGI IMG/M metagenome (GOLD analysis project Ga0335075, IMG submission 206723) | Soil microbial communities from Loxahatchee National Wildlife Refuge, Florida, United States - Lox_Sample_2.4 | ecosystem: Environmental > Terrestrial > Soil > Wetlands | place: USA...
GGCTGGGCGAGACGCGGCTCATCGACAACCTGGAAGTCGATCCCGGCTAGGCCAGGAGCCTGTCGCACGGGATGAGCCCGACCTGCTCCCGGTCCTAGTCCTAGTGCCCCGCATCGCCCTTCGGCACATCGCCCTTCGGCACATCGATTCGAGGCACATCGATTCGAGGCACCCCGAACCGGCCCTGAAGCTGTTCGAGCTTGGCCAGGTCGATCGAGCCGACGATGTTCACGATGGTGAACTCGCGCGGCGTGGAGGTGATGATCGCCATGCCACCCTCGGAGTGCGCGCTCTTGCGGTTCACGAAGATGTCGACGTTGCTGTGCTGCTTGCGGTCATGGGTCGACACCAACGAGGGGTCGAGAGAGATGTTGACGGACTCGGTCGCTTTCTTCGCCAGGGCGGAGAAGTCCGGCAGCACCAGCCTGGCCGACTGAGCCGCTGTGAGCGCCGGCGCGAGCGGCAGAAGCAGCGAGATCATGAGGATGGATCGCAATCGCATGATGTGGTCCCTCGATCGCCCCGTCTCTCACTCGGCCGCAGTGACCGGCTGCGGTGCGCCCGCTTCGGGCGGCGCGGCGGACGGATCATCGGCCTCGAGCCCGACCGTGGCGATCACCCCATCGGCCTTCTGCAATACCTGACGCGCATAGTCCCAGTAGATCGCGACCGTCGTGTCCCCCACGGCCACGCGCAGCAGGCTGGAAAACCGGTCGACATCGGGTTCGAAGCTCTCGCCCTGCGCATCGACCGGGGGATGCGCCTCGAGCAGCAGCTCGCCGTCCACCCAGGCGACCTTGACCGGAACGTTGATGAGGCGCACGGGGGTGCCCACGGGCAGCCGTGGAAACAGCTGTGCCACGTCCTCGGGGTACATGCGAATGCACCCATGGGTGACGGCCAGACCCACCGCCGTGGGATTGTTGGTACCGTGGATCTCGTAGGTACCGTCGCCGAAGCCGAGGCGTATCTTGAACTCGCCCAACGGATTGTCCGGTCCCGGACCCACGACGGCCGGCAGCGGATCGCCGGCCTGCGCATGCTCTGCGCGGATCGACGCCGGCGGGTACCAGGAAGGGTGCTCGACCTTGGCGATGACCCGCGTTTCTCCCAGCGGCGTCGTGCGCCCCAACTTGCCGATGCTCACGACACCCGGATTGGCCCGGATGATCTCATCGTATCCGAGGCTGTACTTGCGGGCGATGTCCAGCAGGGTGTCCTGGTAGTGGGTGACGAGGGTCGTGTCCTCGCCGATCACGGCCGAGCCGTCGGCCGGCAGCTCGAATACGGCGGCATGGCCCTCGATGCTCCAGACTGCGAGCATCAGAGCGAGCGCTGCGGCTGGAGCGAGACCGCGCGAGCGACCGGCGCCGCCGCTCGGGGCTGCCCCTTGCGCTACGATGCGGGCTGCGCCCGCCGCGATGTGGTATCGGCCCATGACGCTCCCGATCGGGCTGCGGCAACCTTCGCCAGCGTATATGCCTCCCGGCGGTGGATTTCAACATCCCCGACAGGAAGTGCGAACGGGTCGATGATCGCGCGGGTCGGCAACCGCGCCATCGCGGTCGGCTCAAAGACAGAGCGCGGACGCTGCATCCACGAGCTGCTTGCGCTGCGCGCTCGCGCACAGCGGACAGCGGCTCGGAGCGGCGCCGATCGTCTCGCTCAGCAGATCCGTGAGCGCGTGCGCGTCGTCGTGAAACTCATCCACGTAAGGGGTGTGCTGACGTACCAGCTCGACCGCGAGCGCGAATGCGCCGGACGGATCGACGTCATCGTCACAGAATATCTGGTGGTGGACCGGGCAGGTTTGCAGCACGTGCGTCTGCAGCGCAATCTCGACCGCGATGGTCTGTTTGTGTTCCATGGCAATCTCGGGCTTACCTCAATGCCGGGGGCATGCCCTTGGGAACCGCGCGTCCCCGCTTGTTCGCCCGCCAGACGCTGCCCTTGGGCGCATCCTCGCCGGCCGAGCGCTGTCTGCTCTCCATGAAAATCACTCGCAATGCCCGATCCCAGGCCGCTGCTTGCGGAGCCGGCGCAGGCGGGTCGTGGGGTGCGAGCGGGGGACGCTCCGGGCTGGGCGGCGGCGGCACGCCTTCCTCCGTTCTCGGCACCCGGCGGCTCACCAGATCGATCGTGCTACGCATGGCACCCTCCTGTGATGATGCACGGCAACTTTCGTGGCGGCCATTATGGAAGGAGCGATTCGACCCGGTGGATCGGTCCACCGCGCCGGCCCCTGTAGGATTAATCAGACGCTGTGCCCGATCAGCCGGCGCCGCCTCCGATCAGCTGGGCTCGGATGCGCATGCGGGCGCCGGCTCGCGCGGCAACCCTCCGAGCGGCAGCCCGGGCGCATGACGCTCGCGCACCGCGCTCAGGATGTGATCCTCGATGAGCGCGTCGAGCGCCTCTCGCGCGTGGGACTCGAGCAGTGCGAGCAGCTGCTCGTGCTCGGCGATGCACAGACGGAAATCGAGCCAGCTGTCCGGCTCGTGCATCATGAAGACCAGCACCCCGCGCGACAGCAGCTGCCAGGTCGGCGCGAGCACAGGACTGCCCGACAGATCGACGATGCGGTGGTGAAATGACAGATCGGCCTGGCAGAAAGCCAGTCGGTCCCCGCTGAGCGCGGCCCGGCGCATGGCCTCGATCGCAGGGGAAAGCTCACTCGTGATCAGGCTGGTGGGAACGGCGCGCTCGATGATTCGGCGCAGCGCGAGCCGCTCGACCGCGAAGCGCAGCTCGAGCATCTCGAGCATCTCGTCCGGGGTGAACTCGGTGACGTAGGTACCGCGGTTCGGCTCGGTGCGCACCACGCCCTGTGCCTGCAGGAGCCGCAGCGCTTCGCGCACCGGTATGCGGCTCACCCCCTGGATTTCACAGATTTCCTTCTCGAAGATCCGCTGCCTCGGCTTGAGCTGGCCGCGCGCGATCATGATGATCAACTGGTCGGCGAGCCTGTCCGGCAGATTGCGCAATTCCAGCGTCGACTGCACGTCCATGGCTTGGGCGCCACTCCCTGGTATCGTGTCTCTCCGGCGGCCATGATACGCCGGTTCCGGCCGGGGCCGGGGCTGGAATTGCAGAGCGCCGGATTCACAGCGCCAGGTAGGGCCAATCCCCTTCGATCCCCTGCGCGAGCTCCCCCACGAGGCCGTTCGCGCCCGCGGCGCGCACCGGCAGCCGTGCCGGAGCCGGCGCGCTCTGGGTTTCCGTCGCGATCAGCTGAAGGAGCGACTTGATCTCGGCCTGGGAGCGGCCCAGGCTGTCGCTGAACTCGGTCGACCAGGTCAACGCTCGCGCATCATCGAGCTGGCGCGCGAGGCCGTGCAGCCGGGACTCGTAGAGCTTCAGCCCCTGCACCCGCTCCTTGCAAAGGAGCGCGAGATAGGTGGCGAGCAGGCGGTTGCCGACCAGGGTACCCACCCCCGCACTCTTCTGATAGCGCAGATAGGGGTGAGCCATGAGCTTCCCCGACGCCAGCCGCGCGATGCGCCAGCTCGCGCAGGCACCGCGCGCGAGCAGCTGATCGTTTTTTGCCCATGGAGCTGCCTCGAGAGCGCGCGCAATCTCTCGAATCCGCAACGCCTCATCGCGCAGCCGTCGCAGGCGCGCAACTTCCGGATCAATCATGCTCTGCCCCTTTGTACTTATACGCAATACCGATATCGGTACTGCGTCACTATTCTCAAGGATTTCCAGGCTAATTGCTGTAGGAAGAACGCCGAACTGCGTGCGGGCAACGGACTGCGGCATTATGTTGTATCAACGACACCAAACGGCGCTTTTGGGCCCGCCCCCGGGCATCTGGCGGTCGCGCAGACGCCTCAAAGTGCCGTCGTGCAGGGATCCCAAGCCCCGCCCTCATCCACCTAGCGGCCGCAGCAGCGCCCTGGAGATGATGTGCCGCTGCACCTCGCTCGTCCCTTCCCAGATGCGCTCGATGCGCGCATCGCGCCAGATGCGCTCAAGCGGCAGGTCCGACATGACGCCCATTCCCCCATGGATCTGCAGAGCCTCATCCGCCACCATGGCGAGCATCTCGGTGGCCTTGAGCTTGGCCATGGCCATGTCCATGTCCGTCGCGGTCTTCTGGTCGTGCTTCCAGGCACCCTCCAGAACCAGCAGCTCCGCGGCGCGCAGCTCCACGGCCATGTCGGCGAGCTTGAAGCTCACGCCTTGAAACTTGCCGATCTGCTGTCCGAATTGAACCCGGTCGACGGCCCATTGCTTCGCAAGATCGAGGGCGCGCTCGGCGCGCCCCAGACAGGTGGCCGCCACCTGCAAGCGCGTCGCGCCGAGCCACTCGTTCGCCACATCGAAGCCGCGATGCACCTCTCCCAGCACTGCGCTCTTCGGCACCCGGCAATTGCTGAACTCGAGGATGCTGTTGGTGTAACCCCGGTGCGAGACGTTCTTGTAGCCGGGCCGCACCTCGAAGCCGGGGTGGCCCATGTCGATCAGGAAGGCCGTGATCTTCTTGCGCGTACCGCGCGCGCTCGCCTCCTCGCCGGAGGCTGCGAACAAGATGACATAATCCGAATGATCGGCGTGACTGATGAAATGCTTGGTGCCGTTGATGACGAAATCACCACCCGCCTCCACGGCCGAGGTCTTCATGCCGCGCAGGTCCGAGCCCGCGCCCGGCTCGGTCATGGCGAGACACTCGGCGCGCTCGCCGCGGATGGTGGGCAGCAGGTAGCGCTCGCGCTGCTCGCCGCGGCAGGCCAGCAGGATGTTGGAGGGCCGGCCCACGCAGGACCAGTGCAGTGCGTAATTGGCGCGCCCGAGCTCCTTCTCGTAGAGCACCCAGGACACGGTGTCGAGACCGGCGCCCCCGAGCTCCGCCGGCATGTTGGCCGCGTACAGGCCCGCCTCGATGGCCTTCGCCTTGAGCTCGCGGTGCAGCTCATCGCGCAGCACGCCGCTCTCCTCGACCTCCTTCTCGTGCGGAAAGAGCTCGTTGACGACGAACTCGCGCGTCGTCTTCACGATCATCTGCTGCTCGTCGTTCAGCGAGAAATCCATGACGCTCTCCCTCCTATATCAAGCCTGCGCCTTGTCCGCCGATTGCGCGCTTTCCCGATTGGGCGCCGCCCAGCGTCTGAGGAGCTTGAGCTGCAATTCCAGATGCTCCACTTGGCGCTGCGCGGGCCAGTCGCGGGGGCTGGTCACCGCGCCGGCGGTCAGCCCGTTCATGCACGTCACCACCGAGCGCAGCACCTGGTCGCGCACGGCCGGCGGGCGAGTGCGCCATTCGGGCCAGTACTCGGCGAAACAGCGCGCGAACAGCCGCATGTACTCGCGGTGAACCCAGGCGTTCAACCGCTTGAGCTTCGGGTCCGCGGACACCTGCCCCCAGAACGCCATCCAGAAGGCGCACTCCGTGAAGCGTTGAGCATCGATCGGTAATGCCTCCGACAGCACGCTCAGCAGGTTTGCCTCGCCGGCATCGCGCTCGCGCGTGAGCCGCTCCTCGATGCGCTTCAGAATCAGCCGCAGCGCCGCCAGGATGATGTCCTGCTTGGACTCGTAGTAATGGGCGACCATGCCGGTGGTGTACCCGGCGGCGCGCGCAATGCGCGCGACCGTGGCGCGCTCGAAACCATGGCTGGCGACGACCTCGCACGCCACGAGCGCGATCTCGTCGCGCCGCCTCGCGTGGTCGACGATCTTCGGCACGCTAGGCTCGGCTGCCCACGGCCTTGCCGGCCTCCGCAGGCGAGCCGAGCCTCGCCTGTGCCTGCCGGATCGCCGCGAGCCGCGCCTGCAGCTCCGGCGCCATCGCGCTCGCCTTGGGCTTGGAGGTGTCGACGTGCAGGTGCATCTGCTCGCCGGTGGCGATCAGGGCATCGTCGCGGCGGCGGTAGAGACGGTGAAAGACGTGCAGTCGCTTCTCGTCCACCGCCAGCACCTGCGTGGTGACGTACAGCGGCTCGCTCACCTTGGCCTCGCCGAGATGCCGCACCTGGCTCTCCACCGTATAGAACATCCGGCCGCCCCGGCGCGTCTCCTCATCGACACCGACGGTGCGGTACAGCGCGTCCATCGCCTCGCCGAATACGAAGCCGTAAATGAAGTCGCTCATGTGGCCGTTGTAGTCGACCCACTCCGGCCGGACGGTGATGTCGAAGCGCGCCAGCTCGCTCGCGGGGGCCTCGCGCTGCTTGGCACCGCGGCCCTGCGCGTCCTTGTAGAGCCGCTCCTCGAGCTTGCGCAGTGTGGAGCCCGCCCCGATGTCGAACTGGCGCAGCACTTGCTGGATGGCGACGAGGTAATTGTCGCGCAGCCGCTCGAGCTCGCGGATCGAGCGGCCCGCGGCCTGCGCCTGGGTCCCCTCCACCATCCGGTCGATCAGCGTCTCGGTCAGCTCCGGCGCCTCGAGCTTGGTCCAGGGCCACTTCAAGGCGGGTCCGAACTGCGCGAGCATGTGGCGCATGCCGGTCTCCCCGCCCGCCAGGTGATAGATGAGGTTCATGCCCATCGCGGCCCAGCGCAACCCCGGGCCATAGATGATGGACTCGTCCAGCTCCCCGGTGGTCGCCACTCCTTCGTTCACCATGTGCAGGATCTCGCGCCACATGGCCTCCTGCAACCGGTCGGTCAAGTGGCCCGGCACCTCGTGACGCACGCGCAGCGCATGCATGCCGATATAGGTGAAGAAGCGCGCCGACGCCTCGATGGTCTCGGGAGCCGTCCTCGCGCCAGGCACCAGCTCGACCAGGGGAAGCAGATACACCGGATTGAAGGGATGGGCGACGCAGAAGCGCTCGGGCCCGGCCATATCGCGCTGCAGATCGGTGGGCGTCAGCCCGGAGGTGCTCGAAGCGATGATCACGTCCGGGCCGGCATGGCGGCTGATCTCGGCGAGCAGCCGCTGCTTCAGCGGCAGCTGCTCGGGGATGTTCTCCTGGATGAAATCCGCGGCCTTGGCCATCTCGCGGGCGTCGGTGGTGAACGAGAGCTTTCCCTTGGGCGGCAGCGGCGCGAAGGTGAGCTTGGCGAGCGCCGGCTCGGCGTTCGCCACGGCGCCGCGGATCCACTCCTCCATCTCCGGCTTGACGTCGGCCGCGATCACGTCGATGCCGAAATGCAGCGCGCGTGCGGCCCACCCGCCGCCGATCACGCCCGTCCCCAGCAACCCCAGAGTCTTCACATCCCGCATGCACCCGCCCTCACGCTCCAGCGACATCTTTATAATATCCTCACTATAATATAAAAACCAGTCGCCGCGCGAGGACCGGCGGCCGGCGCAGCCGGGCTCCTGCAAGCCGCGCGGCCGCCCCCGCGCTCCCGCTCAGCGCATCACGTCCGCGATGGGCAAGGCGGCTCGCGGCACCGCGGCGTGGTAGTCCTTGCCGAGCAGCGCCGCCACGGTCGCCGCGATCTGCGCCTGGGTCACCGGGCCGATGTGCCGGCGCTCACCCAGGGGCGGGGTGTCCGGGCCGATGACGGCAATCCACACGTTCTCCGATCCTTTCTCCTCGACGCCGTGCTCCTTCCATTCGGTGAGCCCGCTGCCGCGGCCGTGATCGCAGGTGATGATGAACGTGGTGGTGCCGCGATACTGCGGCATCGACTGCATCGTGTCCCACAGTTCCTTGATGAAGCCGTCGACCCGGTGCGCGCTGTCGAGCACCAGATCGTAGCGGCCCTGATGCGCCCAGTTGTCGGTCTCGCCATAAGCGACGAACAGCACGCGCGGCTGCGCCGATTTCACGTAGTCGAGGAGCGGCACCTGCAGGAGCGAATCCTCCACGTCCTCCTCGTCGAAGCGCGTGGTGGTCGCGTACAGCCGGTCGAGCAGCGCATCGCGCGCGTTCGCGGGCCGCTTCTTCGGCGGGCTCCAGCCGGTCTGCATCACCAGGCCGCTGCGCGCCTTGTTGAAGATGTCGTCGAACACGCTCCATGTGCCGTAGACGGCGACGCGGCCGTGAAACTCCTCGAAGTGGTTGAGCCACTCGAACACGGTGGGCGTGGGATTCGGTCCGAACTCGTTGCTGTCGATCGCCTCGTTCGCGAATCCCGTCGCCATCTCGTTGTAGCCGGGATAGGAGAAGGCCTTGCCGTTGGTCACGTGCGCGACGCTGCCAAGGTCCTGGTTGCCATAGAGCTGCCCGTGCGTCGCCACCCGCGGAAGATCTCCTGCCAGCGCAGCCCATCGCTCACGATGAGCACCACGGTGCGGGTCCTGGCGGCGAAGGCCGGGCTGGCGAGCGACAGTGCCGCGATCCCGATGAATGCGGCGCATGCGGCGGCGCGTGCGGCGGCGAGCAAGGCGGCGCGTGCCGGCGGGCGGCTCAATGCTGCAGCACCACGGCGCAGTTGGCCGTCCAGCTCAAGTACACCTCATCGCTCCAATCGATCGACCATTCCGAGGTGCGCCGATCGTTCTGCGCGAATACGGTCACCATCTTTCCGGTCTCCGTCTTGATGCGATAGGTGGAGCGATTGCCCAGATAACCGAGCTCCCACACGGTTCCCTTGACCTGGTTGGTCCTGTCGCGAGCGGGTGGCTCCTTGCTCAGCCGGATCTTCTCCGGCCGCAGGGCCACCCACACCCGCTGCCCCTGGCCGAATCGTCCGGCGTCGTCGACGATCAGGTCGCAGCCGGCCTCCGCGCTGCGCACCAGCACGTTACCGGGTGATCCGCCGTCGATCGTGCCCTCGAACAGGTTGGTGGTGCCGATGAAATCGGCGACGAAGCGGGACTGCGGAAACTCGTAGATCTCCGACGGGGTACCCACCTGCACGACCTGGCCGCGATTCATCACCGCGATGCGGGTCGACAGCGCCATGGCCTCGTCCTGGTCGTGCGTGACGAACACGAACGTGATGCCCACTTGATACTGGATGTTCATGAGCTCGAACTGCGTCTGCTCGCGCAGCTTCTTGTCGAGCGCGCTGAGCGGCTCATCGAGCAGCAGCACCTTGGGCCGCCGTATCAGGGCGCGCGCGAGCGCCACGCGCTGGCGCTGCCCTCCGGAGAGCTGGTGGGGCTTGCGCTTCGCCAGCGGCCCGAGCTGCACCATCTCGAGCGCCTCCTCGATGCGCTTCGTGCGTGCGCGCTGCTCGAGCCTCAGGCGGCGCAAGCCGTAGCCCACGTTCTGCGCCACCGTCATGTGCGGGAACAAGGCATAGGACTGAAACATCATGTTGACCGGCCGCTCGTAGGGAGGCACCTGCGTCATCTCGGCATCCTCGATCACGATGCGTCCGCTGCTCGGGCTGGTGAAGCCCGCGAGCATGCGCAGGAGCGTGGTCTTGCCGCACCCCGAACCGCCCACCAGCGCGAACATCTCCCCCTTGTAGATGCGCAGATTGATGCTGTCGACGGCCGTGAACGCTCCGAAGCTCTTGCTGATCCCCTCGATGAGGATCTGCGGCTTGGCGTCCGGATCGAGCCAGGGTCGATCGGCGGAGGAGTTTTGCGGCTGCGCTGCCACGGCCTAGAAGTCGCCGGGCGGCGTCGCGCGGCGCCGCTCAGGGGCGAAAAAGGGCCGCTCCACCACCCGCGCGCGGCACATTCTGCGCTCCCAGACGAGTTCGCGATTCAGATAGATATCCGCCCAGACCGTGCTGCCCGGCGAGAAGTACGGGGCGTCGACCATAGCAAGCGCGATGTTGCGCTTGCAAGTCGGCGACCAGGTGGCCGAGGTGACGCTCCCCACCTCGCGCTTGCCCCTCTCCTGCGCATACAGCAAGGCGTTGTGCGCGGGCTTGTTGCCCGCGATATCCAGGCCCACCAGCTGGCGGCGCGGCCCGCGCGCGCGCTCGGCGAGCAATGCGCGCCGGCCGTTGAAATGCCCCTTGTCGAAATCGACCATCCAGCCGAGACCGAGCTCCAGCGGGGAGCGGTCGCGGCCGGTGCGAATGGTCTGCTGCGCCGACAGAAAATCGACCTTGGGGCTCAGGAAGCCCGCCTCGATGCGCGCCACGTTGAGCGCCTGCGAGCCGATGGCTCGGATCCCGCGCGACCGTCCCGCCTCCATCAGAGCATCCCAGACCGGCAGCCCGGCGCTCGGCGACATCCACAGCTCGTATCCGAGATCGCCCGTGAATCCGGTGCGCGACACCATGAGCGAGCTCCGATCGAGCGCGAAGTGGCCGAGCTCGAAGGGTTTCAAGCGCTCGATGCCGGCGAGGCCCGCATTCTTGAGAATGGCGCAGGAGGTGGGCCCCTGCAGGGCGAGCGCCGCGATCTGATCGGTGATCTCGCTGATCTCGACGTCGAAGCCGATGGCCGAATCGAGCAGCCAATCGATCTGCCGCTCCGCGGTGCACAGCCGGTACTCGGCCTCGGCGATGCGAAACACGGTGCCGTCGTCGAGCACCTGCCCGTTGCCGTCGCACCACACGCAATAAGCCACACGGCCGGGCTTGAGCTTGGCAAGATCGCGCGTCACCAGTCGATTGAGGTACGCGAGCGCGTCGGGCCCGGCGATCCGGTACTTCACCATCGGCGTCAGGTCATAGAGCGTCGCGGCATTGCGGATCGCGAAGTACTCCTGCTCGACCGTGGTGAACACGTCCACCGTGGTGTAGCCGGCCCACGGGATGAAGCTGTCGGTCTGGCTCAGGGCTCGGGCGCGCTCATGAAACGGCGTCTGCAAGAGCGGCTGGCTGAAGTGAGTTGCGGGGCGGCTCATGTCAGGGTGCCTGTAGGACCTGGCGCGCCGCGTTGCGGCCCGCCGTGCCGATCACGCCGCCGCCGGGATGACAGCCGGCGCCGCACAAGTACAGCCCCGACATCGGAGTGCGGTGCTGTGCGGCACCCGGCACCGGGCGCACCATGAGAAACTGATCGAAGGCGAGCTCGCCGTGGTGCCAGTGGCCGCCGCTGATGCGAAATTCCTGCTCGATGTCCGCCGGGGTGAGCAGCTCCGCCCCGAGAATGCTCTTCGAGAGCCCGGGCGCGTGACGCTCGAGCAGCGCGACGCACAGACTGGTGAAGCGCTCGCGCTCCTTGAGCCAGCCGCCTTTGAGCGCATACGGCGCATATTGCACGATGGCCGACAGCACGTGCTTGCCGGCCGGCGCGAGCGAGGGGTCGTTGATGGTCGGCAGGGTGATCTCCAGGGCGGGAGCGGCGGAGTACTCGCCGTACTTCGCATGGTTGAACGCCCGCTCGAGATACTCGAGCGATGGGGCGATGATCAGCCGCCCGCGCACAGCCTCGGCCGGCAACCCCGTGAAGTGCGGTGCGCGGTCGAGCGCAAGATGCAGCTTCGCCGCGAGCCCGCGCGAGCGCAGGTGCGTCACGCGGCGCACGAAGCCGGTATCGAGGTGGCCCGCTCCCAGCAGCTGCAGGAACGTGGTCTTAGGATCAGCGCTCGAGATCACGCTGCTCGCGGCGATACGCTCGCCGGAGTCGAGCTCGACGCCCGCCGCCCGGTCCGCCTCCACCAGGATGCGCTTCACGGGCGCGGCCGGCCGGATGTGCGCGCCGGCGGTGCTCGCCGCCCGGGCGAGCGCATCGCACAGCGCGCCGAGGCCTCCCAGCGGCTGCGACAGCCCGCCAGCCCCCGCGGCTGCCTGGGCGGCGAGCCGGTAGAGCAGGGTGAGCACCGTGCCGGGCGAGCGCGGTCCGAAATTCGTGCCGAGCACCGCATCGAACCCGAGTGCGCCGCGCAGGGCCGGCGAGTCGAAATGCTCCTCCAGCAGGTCGTGCACGTTCATGCCCGCGATGCGCAGCAGCTCACGCATGTCGCGCCGGCCGAGCGCGCGGATCTGCCATCCCAGCCTCGCGAGCGCCGCCAGATCGCGCAGCTCACCGCTCCCGAGGCGCGGCGGGATGCGCGCGAGCACCGGCGCGAGCGCCTTCGCGAAGCGCTGCATCTGCGAGGCGTAGGCGCGATAGGCCTGCGCATCGGCCCCGCTCGTCCCGCTCGGCGCCCCTGCGGGTTGCGGCGGCGGGCCGACGCCGAGCGGCGCACCCTCCTCCGAGAGCGCCGTGGTTGGCATGCCCTGCGCCGCCCACTTCAAGCCGTGCGCGGTCAGGTCCAGATCGCGTACCAGATCGGCGCGCAGCTGATGCACCAGGTGAGCACAGGCCGACACCTGGAAGCCGGGCGCGAACTCGCGCGTCAGCGCGGCGCCGCCCACCTGGGCCTGCGCCTCGAGCACCAGCACCGAGCGCCCGGCGCGCGCCAGCGTGGCGGCGCATATCAGGCCGTTGTGGCCCGCGCCCACCACGATCGCGTCGTAGCTCGCGCTCAATGGAGCCTCCGCAAGTCCTTGAGCACGGCGCGGGCGGCATTCGCCCCGGGCGCGCCCATGACGCCGCCGCCCGGATGCGTGCTCGAGCCGCACATGTAGAGCCCGCGCACCGGCCCGCGGTATTGCGCGAAGCCGGGAACGGGCCGGTTGAACAGCAGCTGGTCCATGGTGAGCTCGCCCTGAAAGATGTTGCCCTCGGTCAGGCCCACCTCGTTCTCGATGTCCCACGGCGTGCGGATCTCGGCGTGCAGGATCAGGTCCTTGAAGTTCGGGCTGTGCCGCGCGATGGTCTCGATCACCGTGTCGCCGAAGCCCTGCCGCTTCGCGGCGCTCCACGCCCCGTCGGCGAGCTCATAAGGACAGTACTGCACGAATACCGACATGTAGTGCTTGCCGTCCGGCGCCATGGTCGGATCGATCTGCGAGGGAATGAGCATGTCGATGTAGGGTGCCCGCGACCAGCGCCCCTCCTTCCAGTCGTCGTAGGCGCGCTCCATCATCTCCAGCGTGTCGGTGACGTGCATGTCCCCGCGCGTGCACGGAGCGCCCTGCGGAATCGCGGGCCAGCGCGGCAGACCGTCGAGGGCGATGTTGAGCTTGCCCGACGAGCCGCGGATCTTGAAATTCCTCACCCGCCGCACGAAATCCTCGGGCAGGTCCTCTGGGTCCATGATCTTGAGGAAGGTCCTGCGCACGTCGAGATTGGAGATCACCAGCGGCGCGTGCACCTCCTCCCCGCCGTCGAGCACGACGCCGGCCGTGCGGCCGCCCTTCACCAGGATGCGCGCCACCGCCGCGTCGGCGCGCACGCTGCCGCCGCTCGCCTCGAAGGACTTGCCGAGGGCATTGCTGATCGCGCCCATGCCGCCGCGTGCGAATCCCCAGGCGCCGACCGTGTCGTCGATGTCGCCCATGTAATGATGCAGCAGCACGTACGCCGTTCCCGGCGAGCGCGGCCCGAGCGCCGTGCCGATGATCGAGCTGCCGGCGAAATGCGCCTTGACGATCTCGCTCTCGAAGTACTCGTCCAGGAAATCCGCGGCGCTCATGGTCCAGAAGCGCAGCGTGTCGTACATGCGCTCCTCGCCCAGCCCGTGGAAGCGCTGGCCGAGATACAGAAGCTCCTGAAAATCGCGCAGCCTGAACGAGGTGGGGTCGGGCGGCTCGCGCATCAGCAAGGGCTTGATGAACTTGCACTGGCGCATCACGTCGCGCGCGTAGCGGTCGTAGGCCTCCGCGTCGCGCCTGGAGTGGCGCGAGATCTCGCGCCGCAGCGCATCGTGATTGTCGTAGATCGCGAGATGACCGCCGCCCTGCATCATGGTGCAGCCGCCCTCGTACGGGATCACCTGCAGTCCGTATCTCGGCAGCTCCAGCGCACGCATGATCTCCGGGCGCAGCAGGCTGCACACATAAGAGCAGTTCGAGTAGGTGAAGTCCTTGTACAAGCGCCGGCTCACCGCGGCGCCGCCGATGTACGGGTTGCGCTCGAGCACCTGTACCTTCAGCCCGGCGCGCGCCAGGTAGCAGGCGGCCACCAGGCCGTTGTGTCCGGCGCCGACGATCACCGCATCGAGCCGCTGCCGCGCTCCCACGCCCGCGCTCAAGCGGTGACTTTGTGCGTGGAGCCGCCCGCACGCAGCGTGGTATCGACCGCGATCTCGAAGGCATTCAAGGTGTCGGCCAGGCAGGAGGCGTCGTGGGCCGCCGACACGAACCAGGGCTCGCGCGAATCGGGCTCGCACAGCACTCCCTCGTCGTGCAGCACCTTGGCCATGGCGTCGTAGAACGAATAGTCGCTGCTCTTCCAAGCGCGATAATTGCGCGGCGGGGTCTGCGCGAAATACAGGCCGCTCATGGATGGATGGCCCACGAAGCTGTGCGCGATGCCGCGCGCCAGCAGGATGGCCCGCATGCCCGCGCGCAGCTTCGTTCCGTAGTCGGCGATGCGCTCGAGCGCGTCGGTCTCGTCGAGGATCTCGAGCGTCTTCTCGGCCGCCGCGAGCGCCACCGAGTGCGCGGTGTAGGTTCCGCCGTGCGCGACCCCGCGCCCGATCTTGCGCATGATGTGCTCGCGGCCCGCGAGCACCGAGATCGGATAGCCGTTGCCGAGCGCCTTGGCGAAGGTGCAAAGATCGGCGTTGACGCCGTAGAGCTCCTGCACGCCGCCGCGCGCCACCCGAAAGCCGGTCTTGACCTCATCGATGAGCAGGACCACCCCGTGCTTGTCGCACAGCGCGCGCGCCGCGCGCAGATACTCGGGCTCGGCCGCGATGCCGAGGCAGTTGCCCATGATCGGCTCGATCAGCATGCAGGCGATGCGCCCGGCATGGCGCTTGAACACATCCTCGAGCTGATTGGCATCGTTCGCCTGCACGAAATGCGCAAAGCTCTTGGTGCTCAGGGGCACCCCCTCGCTGTAGGGCTTGATCTCCGGATCGCCCACTTGCGTCCACTTGTCCATGGGCGTGAACCACATGGCCGCATCGAACAGTCCGTGATAGCTCCCCTCGAGAATCACGTAGTCGTCCTTGCCCGTATGAGCGCGCGCCAGCCTCAAGCCCGCCATGACCGCCTCGGTTCCGGAGTTCGAGAAGCGCACCAGCTCGGCCGCCGGCACCATCTTGGAGATGCGCTCCGCGACGCTCAGCTCCCGCTCGGTGGCGAGCGCAAACACACCGCCCACCGTCATGCCCTCGCGCGCCGCCGCGTCCACCCGCTCGTCGGCGTAGCCGAGAATCGCCGGACCGTAGCCGAGGCGGTAGTCGACGTACACGTTGTCGTCGAGATCGACGATGCGCGCGCCCTTGCCGCGCTTCACGTAGATGGTGCGATCGTCGCCCCAGTAGCGAAAGTTCGAGGCCACCCCGAGCGGCAGCCGCTTCACCGCGCGCTGGAAATGGGCATTGTTCTTGGTCAGCTTTCTCGCCATGGCGGTCTCTCCTAAGGTTGCTCGACCCGGCGGCTCGGCGGGCGCCTGCCGCGACTGGCTGGAGGGCGAGTTTATATGACTATATAAATAAATGCATCCGTCCGGTGGGCGCGCGCCGCGGGCCTTCCTTGTCCTTTCTTCAAGGGGTTGTGATGAAATCTCTGCTGCACTGCCGCTTGCCAATGGGGCCTCGAGGGGCGAAAATTAAATGACCATATAAGCGTCACGGAGCATGCCATGACCAGTCTATCCGCCGCGAGGCTCGACAGTGACTCTGCCGCGGGCTCCCCGCATGCGCTCCCCGCCTGGGTGTATGGACACCCGGAGCTGACGCGGCTGGAGATCGAGCGGATTCTGCTGCCGAGCTGGCAGATCGTCTGTCACGTCAACTCCATTGCGCGGCCCGGCGATTACGAGACGTTCGAGCTCGGCGCCGAGAGCGTGTTCGTGCTGCGCGACAAGGATCGCTCCATCAAGGCATTTCACAACGTATGCCGGCACCGCGGTGCGCGGCTGCTCGACGGCGCCGGCAGCTGCCCATCGACCATCACCTGCCCGTATCACGGATGGAGCTATCGCCATGACGGCGGGCTGATCGGGGTGCCCATGCGCGAGACGTTTCCGGGTCTGGATCGCTCCCAGCACGGCTTGCGGCCGGTGCGCGTCGACACCGCGCTCGGGTTCGTATTCGTCTGCCTTGCCGGTGATCCGCCGCCGGTCGCCAAGAGCTGGGGAAAGCTCGCCGAGGAGCTCGCGCCCTATCGCCTCGAGGAGATGGTGCCGCTCGCCCCGATCTCCACCGACACATGGCCCGTCGACTGGAAGATCGCGATGGACAACTATCTGGAGTCCTACCACGTTCCGGTCGGCCACCCGGGCCTGTACCGGATGTTCACGCCGGACTACGAGGATCAGGCGCAGGTTCCCGGCGTGGCGCGCGGCCTGTCCTGGATGCGCGAGCAGCCTTCCTCGCGCTGGTCGGAGCGGCTGTATCAGAGCCTCATCGGACAGGCGGCCGCGCACTTGCCGGAGCCCTTGCGCCGCTGCTGGCGCTTCTACAGCGCGCTGCCGAACCTGGGGATCGACGTCTTCCCCGACCAGATGGACTTCTTCCAGCTGCTGCCCGCGGGAGCGGGCAAGTGCATCGTGCGCGGCACCACCTTCGGCCTGCCCGATGCGGGCCCGGCGCTGCGCGCCGCCCGGTTTCTGTCCGATCGCATCAACACGCAGGTCAACAACGAGGACAAGTCTCTCTGTGCACGCGTGCAGCGAGGACTCGCCTCGAGCAGCTACGAGCCCGGTCCGCTATCGAGAATCGAAGGCTACATGCACGAGTTTCACAACCTGCTGCGCGAGCGGATTCCGGAATTCGGGCTGCCGCACCCGCCCAAGCAATTCGCCTAGCCCAGATTGATCCATGCCGACTTGGTCTGCGTGTAGGAGATCAGGCTCTCCACACACTTGTCGCGCCCCTGACCGGACTGCTTGTAGCCGCCGAACGGCTGCGTCATGTCGCCGTGATCGAAGCAATTCACCCAGATGACGCCCGCCTCGAGGTCGCGCACCGTCTTGTGCGCGACGCTCAGATCGCGCGTCCACACCGAGGCGGCGAGCCCGTAGATCGAGTCGTTCGCCACCTCGAGTCCCTCGGCGACCCCGTTGATCTCGATCGCCGCCGCCACCGGCCCGAATATCTCCTCCCGCGCGATGGTCATGCCGTTATTGACCCCGGTGAACAGCGTCGGATTCACATAGGCGCCCGGCAGATCGGGGGCATTGCCGCCGAACTCCAGGCGCGCGCCCTCGCGCTTGCCCTTGTCGATGTAGCCCATGACGCGCGCCCGATGCGACGCCGTCACCAGCGGACCGAGGTTGGTCGCCGGATCGAGCGGATCGCCGGCGCGGTACGCGCTCTTGCCCTTCTCGATGAAGCGCTCGATGAATTGCCGCGCGATCGGCCTGTCGATGAGCAGCCGCGAGCCGGCGTTGCAGACCTCGCCCATGTTGCCGAAGATGCCGTTGATCGCGTAGCTCACCGCGGCGTCCATGTCGGGCAGGTCGCTGAGGAAAATCTGCGGGGTCTTGCCGCCGCATTCGAGGGCGACGCGCTTCATGTTCGACTGGCCGGCGTAGATGAGCATCTGCTTGCCGATCTCGGTCGAGCCGGTGAAGGCGATCTTCGCCACATCCATGTGCAGCGCCAGCGCGGCCCCGGCGGCCTCGCCCAGGCCGTTCACCACATTGAACACCCCCGCGGGCCCTCCGGCTTCCATGAACAGCTCCGCCATCAGCAGCGCCGACAGCGGCGACTGCTCCGCCGGCTTCAGCACCACGCTGTTGCCTGCGGCGAGCGCGGGCGCGACCTTCCACGCCGCCATGAGCAGCGGATAGTTCCAGGGCACGATGCAGCCCACCACGCCGAGCGGCTCGCGCAGAATGTAATGAAACGCATCCTGCGCCGTCGCCGTCACCTGGCCGTCGATCTTGTCGATGAGCTCGGCGAAGTAGGCGAAGTTGCGCGCCGCCGAGGGCACGTCGATGGTGACCATGTCGGTGATCGGCTTGCCCATGCAGAGCGTATCGAGCAGCGCGAAGCGCTCGGTGTTGTCCTCGAGCAGGCGGGCGAAGGCCGACAGCACGGCCATCCGCTCGCGCGGCGCCTTGCGGCTCCACACCCTCGAGGCGAAGGACTTCTTG
>Ga0335075_10006642_pt1 | contig 17852 bp, 17 predicted proteins | sample Lox_Sample_24_FD_206723 | JGI IMG/M metagenome (GOLD analysis project Ga0335075, IMG submission 206723) | Soil microbial communities from Loxahatchee National Wildlife Refuge, Florida, United States - Lox_Sample_2.4 | ecosystem: Environmental > Terrestrial > Soil > Wetlands | place: USA...
CGGCCAGGCAGGCCGACCTGGCGGCCACGGCCGCGGCCGCCGCGTCCCGTGCCGCGGCCGCGGCGGGCAGCGGGCAGCCCCCCGCCGCTGGGCCGTCCTGGGCCGCCAGCTCAGGGGCGACGGTCACTCAGGGCGACATCGCCGCCAACTGGGCGCTTACCCAGCTGGGCAAGCCGTATCAGTGGGGCGGGGCCGGCCCGGACAGCTACGACTGCTCCGGCCTGACCATGGAGGCCTGGGCCCGGGCGGGCATCCAGCTCCTGCACTACACCGGATACCAGTTCCAGGAAGGCCCGCACGTGCCGCTGAGCCAGCTGCAGCGTGGTGACCTGCTGTTTTACGCCACCAACAACTCAGACCCGGCGACGATTCATCACGTTGGGATCTACATCGGCAACGGCCTGATGGTCGACGCGCCGTACACCGGCGCCGACGTCCGGATCGACAGCATCTACCAGCCGGGCATTCCCATCGGTGCCGTCCGCCCGGCCGGCTGACGGCGAGAACGCCACGGCGAAACCCTGGCGCCAGCTGGGGTAGCGCGGCGTCCACCCGAGCTCCCGCTTGGCCTTGGCGTTCGACGCGCCGCGGGACTGGGTGGCCCCAAGCACCGCGTCCCGTCCCGCGATCAGCCCGGCGAGCCAGGCCGGGATGCGGCGAGGCGGCTTGGCGCCCAGCGTCCGGGCGAGCACGGGCAGCCACTCGCGGGCCGGGGCGGGCTCGTCGTCGACGATGTTGTAGATGCCGGCCGCGCCGTGGTCGAGGGCGAGGACGGTAGCCGCGGCGGCGTCGTCGAGGTGGATCCACGACGTGAAACCCGTGCCGTCGCCGATGAGAGGGAACCGCCGCTTACGCACCATCGTGACCACCTGATCGCCGGCATCGCCGTAGAACCCGCCGTAGCGCAGCGCAATCCCACCGGCGTCGGCGACCGCCTGGTCGAGGTAGGCCATCGCGGCGTTCGTCTGCTGTGCTCCCGCGGGCGGGTTGGCGTCGAGCGGGTCCTCTTCGGTCTTGATCATTCCCCCCTGCATGGCGTAGCGGTAAGGGGCGAAGCTCTGGGCGATGAAACGGTGTACCTTCGCCTCGCGGGCGGCGGCCAGCAGGTTGTCGGTGCCGTCGGTGCGCAGCCGGTTGGTGTCGGCGAAGGTCCGGTCGAGCTTCCTGGAGAAACCCCGGCCGGAAAGCGCCGTGGCCTCATGGATGATAGCCTCCGGCCTGGCCTGGCGGACTGCCTGCCGCACGGCGTCGCGGTCGAGCAGGTCCAGGACCACCGGCTGCGCGCCGAGCGCCCTTATCCGTTCCGCTTTCCCCGGCGACCGGCACGTCCCGATCACCTCGTGCCCCCCGTTGGTCAGCTGGGGGACGAGCCTGGTGCCGATCGCACCGCTCGCCCCGAAGACCATGACTCGCATGTCCCCTGGCTCCTTCCCGTCCGGCCTGAACAGCGTTCACTTACGCTGACACCGCGCAGTCCGGATATGTGACGGGACGGGAAGGCAGGGAGTAACGAACCGCCGGATGTCAGGCGGTGTTCGATTCCTCGAGCTGGCTCAGCACCTGGCCGTAGGCCAGCGAGAACAGCTTGACCACGTTGCCGTGCGCGCCGAGCGGCGCTGCGCACTTGCCCCCCACGGCGGTGGTGGCTTCCTCGATGGCGGCCGGATCAGCCTCCGGCCCGATGATGCACGGCGCCAGGGCGATCCGGCTGACGCCCATGGCGTCAAGCTGCATCGCCGCATGCTGCACGGTGGGGCTGGCGTCAAGCGACGCGGCCAGCACGGGCAGGGCCAGCCGGGCCGCGAGCAGGACGGCGGTGACGCTGGCGGTACCGACCGCCTCCTCGCCGCCCACGGTCAGCAGGATGATGCCGTCGGCGGAGGTGGTGATGCTGAACATGCGGACCCGGTCGGCCCGGGCCAGCCCGGCATCGGCCAGGCGGTGGTGCAGCGCCTCGGCCAGCAGCGCGTTGGTGTTGAAAACCTCGCCGATGTGCGCGTTGACTCCGGCGTTGGCGATGGCCTCGTGCACCGCCCGGTACGACACCGGGTGGGGCGTGACCAGTTGCGGGATGACCACCGCGGCCGGCGAGCCCGCGGGCCGCCCGGACGCGACGTCGGTCAGTACAGCCTCGATCCCGGCCGGGTCGCGCCCGTCATGGTCGATCCTCGCCGTGCGCACGTCAAGCGCCGGGTTGTCGACTCCAAGCACGGCCGCGATGTCCGCGGTGGCGCCGGCCAGGGCGTCGCCGCCGACGCTGGGCACCGCGAGGATGAGAGCAGGCGCCCCGTCCGGCAGGCTGGCCGGCATCGGCCGCCGGTGGCGACCACCCGGCTGGACCAGGCGGGCGTGCGGCTGGCGGACGGGGAACTGCTCCACCGGGGCCTGCGGTACTGATTCCGGCTGGTGCTGGAGCGACCTGTCCGGGGTCGGCCGTCGCGCGGGCAGGCCCGCAGCGGTGTCGGATACGTCGCTCACACAAGCGAAGCGTAGTCGCCAATTCTCTGTCAGCGTGCGGAAACCTTAAAAATACGGAAATGAGCGCGCTGCAGCACCGCACGGCGGCGGACCGCGGTCGCCGCGGTACCCCAACTTGTTACTAGCGGGTAGCATAGGACGAGTTCGGGTGAACCAGGCACGAGCAGCTTGAGGGCTGGAGCAGCGGATGAGCCACTACAAGAGCAACCTGCGGGACATCGAGTTCAACCTGTTCGAGGTGCTGCGGCGCCAGGACCTGCTCGGCCAGCCTCCCTATGCGGAACTGGACGAGCAGACGGCCAGGGACATCCTGGCCGAGCTTGACGCGCTGGCCACGGGTCCGCTGGCCGCTTCGTTCGCCGACGCCGACCGGAACCCGCCGGTGTTCGACCCGGCTACGAACTCGGTACGGGTGCCCGACTCGCTGCGCAAGTCCTACCGCGTCTTCATGGGCGCCGAGTGGTACCGCCTGTCGCTGCCCCCGGAGCTGGGCGGGAGCCCGGCGCCGCGGTCGCTGAACTGGGCCATGGCCGAGCTGATCCTCGGCTCCAACCCCGCGGTCTGGATGTACGCGAGCGGCCACTCGATGGCCCGCACCCTGTGGCACCTCGGCACCGAGGAGCAGAAGCGCTTCGCCCAGCTGGCCATCGAGCGCGAATGGGGCGGCACCATGGTGCTGACCGAACCCGACGCGGGCTCCGACGTGGGCGCCGGCCGGACCCGGGCGGTGCAGCAGCCGGACGGCACCTGGCACATCGAGGGCGTCAAGCGGTTCATCACCAGCGGTGAGCACGACCTGGCCGACAACATCTTCCACCTGGTGCTGGCCAGGCCCGAAGGTCATGGCCCTGGCACCAAGGGCCTGTCGATGTTCCTGGTGCCGAAGTACCTGGTCAACGCCGACGGCACGCTGGGCGAGCGCAACGGCGTGGTGGCCACCAACGTCGAGCACAAGATGGGCCTGAAGGCGTCGGCCACCTGCGAGCTGACCTTCGGCGCAGTGCAGCCAGGGGGTCGCCCGGCGGTCGGCACCCTGGTCGGCGGCGTGCACGACGGCATCAGGCAGATGTTCCGGGTCATCGAGGAGGCCCGGATGATGGTCGGCACCAAGGCCATCGCCACCTTGTCCACCGGCTACCTGAACGCGCTCGAGTTCGCCCGCAGCCGGGTGCAGGGCGCGGACCTGACCCAGATGACCGACAAGGCCGCGCCGCGCGTGACGATCATCCACCACCCCGACGTCCGCCGGATGCTGATGCTGCAGAAGGCCTACGTCGAGGGCTTGCGGGCGCTTGTGCTTTACACGGCCACGGTTCAGGACACGCTGCAGATGGCGGCGGCCGAAGGCCGCCCCGAGGCGGAAATCGAGGCCGCCGCGAGCCTCAACGACCTGCTGCTGCCTGTGGTCAAGGGCGTCGGCTCGGAGCGTTCCTACGAGATGCTCACGCTGTCCCTGCAGACCCTGGGCGGATCGGGGTTCCTGCAGGACTACCCGATCGAGCAGTACATCAGGGACGCCAAGATCGACAGCCTGTACGAGGGCACCACCGGGATCCAGAGCATGGACCTGTTCTTCCGCAAGATCGTCAAGGACAACGGCCGCGCGTTCGGCACGCTGCTGGCGAAGATCAAGGACTTCGCCGCCGCCGACGGCGGGAACGGCAGGCTGAAGGCGGAACGGGCCGCGCTGGCCGAGGCGGCCGCCCAGGTGGAGGCCATGGTCGGCGCCATGGTGGGCTTCACGATGGAGTCGGTCGATACCCCGGCCCAGATCTACAAGGTGGGGCTGAACACGACCCGGCTGCTGCTCGCGCTCGGCGACCTGGTGATCGGATGGCTGCTGGCCACCCACGCCGAGGTCGCCCAGCGTGAACTGGACCAGATCGACGCGGGCTCGGCCGATCACGATTTCTACGCGGGCAAGCTGGCCGCGGCCCGGTTCTTCGCCGCCACCGTGCTGCCCAGGCTGGCCACCGAGCGGAAGATCGCCGAGGAGACCAGCCTGGACCTGATGGACCTGCCCGAGGGCGCCTTCTAGCCGGCGCCCTCAGAACTCGAACTGGACCGCGGCGCGCTGAGCGGTGATGGGCCGGGTGAACTGCTCGACGACCGCCCGGTGCTCCGGGTTGTCCCTGTAGGCCTCGTACCCGTCCACGTCGTCGAAGTCGGCCGCCACCGCGAAGTCGAAGTTGCCCTGGTTGACGCCTACGTCGGGGCCGATCGCGAACGCCCGCAGCGAGGGCACGACCGATGGCATCCGGGCCAGTTCCTTGGCCGCCCGCTGCTTCTGCTCCTCGGTGGCCTCCGGCGTCCACCGGAACATCACCACGTGCCTGATCATGGGGTCACGTGCTCCTTACCTTTAGTTCCAGGCCAGCATCCGGACCGGGTCTTCGAGCATCGAGCCCACGTCGGCCAGCACGGCGGAGCCGAGTTGCCCGTCGATGATGCGGTGGTCGAACGACAGCGACAAGGTGCACACCGACCGGACGGCGAGCTCGCTGTCAACGACCCACGGAGCCTGCTTGACCTGGCCGAACGCCAGAATTGCGGCTTCGGGAGGGGTGATGATCGGGGTGCCGGCGTCCACCCCGAACACCCCGACGTTGGTGATCGTGATCGTGCCGCCCGCCAGGTCGGCCGGGGTTGCCTTGCCCGCACGCGCGGTCTCGGCCAGGGACTGCAGGCTCCGGGCGAGTTCGGGCAGGGACAGCTGGTGGGCGTTCTTGATGTTAGGCACGAGCAGGCCACGGTCGGCGGCCACGGCGATGCCCAGGTTGACGTAGTGCTTGACCACGATCTCCTGGGCCCGCTCGTCCCAGGTGGAGTTGGCCAGCGGGTTGCGGCGCACCGCGATGAGCAGGGCCCTGGCCACCAGCAGCAGCGGCGATGGCCGAACGCCCGCGTACTCGGGCAGGTCACGGATCCGCCGCACCGCGGCCATCGTCTCGGTCACGTCGACCTGCAGGAACTCGGTGACGTGCGGCGCGGTGAACGCGCTTGAGGTCACCGCCGCCGCCGTGTGCTTGCGTACCCCGCGGACCGGGATGCGCTCCTCGCCTGCCGGGCTGGCCAACGGGGCCAGACTGATCGCCGCGGCCCCGTTCTGGTCGATTTTTTCTACCGAACGGTCCGTGGTACCACTGGCCGCACGGTGCACGTCGTCCCTGGTGATCGTGCCGTCTGGCCCGGTGCCGGCCAGGCCGGCCAGGCTGATGCCCAGGTCCTTGGCCAGCCTGCGCACCGGCGGCTTGGCCAGCACCCTGGCGGCAGGTTCGCGTGCCGCGGCTCCCGGAACAGGTGCGGCGGCTCCCGGAACAGGGTGAACCCCGAGTTTCACCTCGTTAGAGTGGGGTGAACCCCGGGTTTCATCTCTAACGGGCGCGGGTGTGGCGGATGCGGCTGTGACGGGTGCGGCAGGCGGGGGCGATGGGGCCTTGCGGGCGCGGCGCGTGGTCGAGGAGGCTTTGACGCCGTAGCCGACGAGCACCGAGTGACCGCCTTGGTCGTCCTGGGACTGTTCGGCCTGGGCGGAGGCGGGAACCACGGACCGTTCGGCATCATTATTGGCTTTGTCGGCGGACACCTCGACGGCGATGATCGGGGTACCGACGTCGACCGTCTGGCCTTCGGAGGCCAGCAGGCGGGTGACGGTCCCGTCCCACGGCGAGGGCAGCTCGACCACCGCCTTCGCCGTCTCGATCTCCACGATGATCTGGCCGTCTTCGACCTGGTCGCCCGGCTTTACGTGCCAGGCGACGATGTCGGCTTCGGTCAGGCCCTCGCCCACGTCGGGCAGCCTGAACTCCCTGAGCTCGGTCATCAGTACTCCAGCGTGCGGTCCACGGTGTCCAGGATCCGGTCCAGGTCGGGCAGGTAATGCTCCTCGAGCCTGGACGGGGGGTAGGGCGTGGCGAAGCCGCCAACCCGCAGCACCGGGGCCTCCAGGTGATAGAAGCACTGCTCGGTGACGCGGGCGGCGATCTCGGCGCCGAGGCCTGCGTACACCGGCGCCTCGTGCGCCACCACGCAGCGGCCCGTGCGGCGCACCGACGCGCCGATCGTGTCCATGTCAAGCGGGGACAGCGAGCGCAGGTCGATGACCTCGATGCTGCGCCCTCGATTGGGCCCGCCTTGACTGGGCCCGTCCTGGCGGGCGGCGAGCGCCGATTCCAGGCAGGTCCGCACCAGCGGGCCGTAGCAGAGCAGGGTCACGTCGCTGCCGTCGAGCACGGTCTTGGCCCGGTCCATCGGCAGCGCGCTGGCCAGGCCCGAGGCCGCGTCGACATCGCCCTTGTCCCAGTAGCGCCGCTTCGGCTCGAAGAAGATCACCGGGTCGTCGCAGGCTATCGACTGCTGGATCATGGCGAACGCGTCCGCGGCGTCCGCGCAGGCCACCACGCGCAGGCCGGCGGTGTGGGTGAACAGCACCTCGGGGGATTCGCTGTGATGCTCGACCGCGCCGATGCCGCCGCCGCACGGGATCCTGATCACCACGGGCAGGCTGAGCTGACCGCGTGACCGGTACCGCATCTTGGCCAGCTGGCTGACGATCTGATCGACCGCAGGGAAGACGAAACCGTCGAACTGGATCTCGCACACCGGCCGGTAGCCGCGCAGCGCCAGGCCGATCGCGGTGCCGACGATGCCGGACTCGGCCAGCGGCGTGTCGATCACCCGGTCCTCGCCGAAGTCCTTCTGCAGCCCGTCGGTGACCCGGAAGACGCCGCCAAGCTTGCCGACGTCCTCGCCCATGATGAGCACCTTGGGGTCGTTCTCCATGGCCTTGCGCAGCCCCGCGTTGAGGGCCCTGGACAGGGTGAGGGTTGTCATCGGGCCTCCTCGAACGAATCCAGGTACGCGGCGTACTGCTCGCGCTCGGCCTGCAGGATCGACTGCGGCCCGGTGTACACGTGGTCGAAGATGTCAAGCGGCGGCGGGTCGGGCATCGTCCGGCACGCCTCGCGCACCCGGGCGCCGACCTGCTTGGCCTCGGCGTCCACCTCGGCGAAGAACTCGGGCTCGGCCTGGCCGGTACGGGCCAGGTAGGCGCGGACCCGCTCGATCGGGTCCTTCAGCTTCCACACTTCAAGCTCGCTGGCCAGCCGGTACCTGGTCGGGTCGTCGGTGGTGGTGTGCGCGCCCATCCGGTAGGTGTAGGCCTCGATCAGCGTGGGACCCTGGCCCTCCCTGGCCGCCTGCATGGCCTTCTTCGTCACGGCATAGCTGGCCAGCACGTCGTTGCCGTCGACCCGCAGGCCGGGGAAGCCGAAGCCGCGGGCCCGCTGGTACAGCGGGATGCGGGTCTGCTTCTCCAGCGGTTCGGAGATCGCCCACTGGTTGTTCTGGCAGAAGAACACGACAGGCGCGTTGAACACCGAGGCCCAGACGAACGCCTCGTTGACGTCGCCCTGGCTGGTGGCGCCGTCGCCGAAGTACACGATCACGGCCTCGGAAGCCTTACCGTCCCCGCCGACCGCGCCGTCGCGCTGGATGCCCATCGCGTAGCCGGTGGCGTGCAGGGTCTGGGCGCCGATGACGATCGTGTACAGGTGGAACTTGTGCTCGGCCGGGTCCCAGCCGCCATGGCTGACGCCCCGGTACAGCTCGAGCAGCTTGACCGGGTCTATGCCGCGGCACCAGGCCACGCCGTGCTCCCGGTAGGTGGGGAACGCCATGTCATCGGGACCGAGCGCGCGGCCAGAGCCGATCTGCGCCGCCTCCTGTCCGAGCAGCGAGGCCCAGATGCCGAGCTCGCCCTGGCGCTGCAGGGCGATGGCCTCGGTGTCGATCCGGCGGACGAGCACCAGATCCCGGTACATGCCCCGGATGTCTTCGGCGGACAGGTCGAGCGGGTAGTCGGGATGGTCGACCCGCTCACCCTCGGGGGTGAGCAGCTGAATAAGCCCGGCGGGCTGCTCGCGCAGGTCGCCTACTGACTGGTTGAGTGCGGCTGTTATCGCACCGCCGGATTCGACGGTCACGCGCCACTCCTTTCCGCTGTCCGAGCCGGGACTGGGATCTCCAGCGCCAGCCAGATGAGCTAGGGTCCCCGGACACATCTGTCACGGAGCTGTCGCGTACGCTGCGTGCCCGGTAGGGCCCAGCCGTCCGCGGTTCAGCAAACACGCTTCTCAGCGAACGATATATGCCCTGATTGCCCAGGAGGATACGTGGCGCGGTTGATCGTAGAAGTAATGCTCAAGCCGGAGATACATGATCCGCAGGGAGAGGCCATCGCGGGCGCGTGCCGCCGCCTCGGGTTCGGCCAGGTGCTCGGGGTCAGGCAGGGGAAACGGTTCGAGCTCGAGCTCGACGGCCCCGCCGACCAGGCCGCCGTGACGGCCGTCACCCAGCTGGCCAGGGACCTGCTGTCCAACCCGGTCATCGAGGAGTTCACGCTGCACCAGGCCTGAAAGATCTGGTTTTGCTGGTCTGGATGGTGAATGATATGACTGCCCGATTGCTGTGGGTATGGCGTGAACAACTTTTAACAGGAGGGAACTATGGGTTTGCGCAGGGCACTTGTTATCGCGGCGGGGGTAGCGGCGGCGGCGATGAGCTTCCCGCTTGCCACCGCGGCGGCGGCCTCGGCCTCGACGCCAACGGTGCCGGTCGTCGACGGGGTGATCACAGGCCTGCATACGTTCGCCCTGGCCCCGGGCGAGACCGTGGTACTCGGTGAGCTCTTGCATCCGAACCTGCCTGGCTACGGCTCTGACGTACCGGTGATCGGGATCTCGACGTTCAAGGGCGTCACCACGGTCACGACCGGCTTTACGTTCCTGCCGCTCAACCAGTTCGGCAAGCCGGCCACCTTCACCGTCATCCGCTTGTGACTGTCTGTGACTGCCTGTTAGCCCTCTGGCCCGGCCGACCGCGAATTGTACAACCAAAGTTCTGGTTTTAGCCATGTGAATTGGGAATCACATCCAGTGTGGATGGAAGTTGCATAGCGGTTTCCGGTACAGGTTGGTAGATGCGCGTCGATTCGGTTCCCGATGTGAAGTTTTGTCTGATGTTCCGGTGCGAGAGCTTGAGCGTCCCGGTGATGCGGCGGGTACTTGGCGACACCCTGCGCGGGCTTGGCGTGGACGAGGAGTCCGTCTACGACATCGTCCTTGCGGCCACCGAGGCCTGCACCAACGTGGTCAAGCACAGCGGCCAGGAGGTACGCGGGTACGCCGTGATGACCAGCGTCGGCGCGGTCAACTGCCAGGTCCAGGTGGCCGACGAGGGAGTCGGCACCGCGGCGCGTGATCCGGGCCGGAGCGAGCCGGCCGAGACCTCGATCGCCCAGCTGCCCGAGTCGGGCCGGGGCCTGGCCGTCATGCGGGCCTTCGTGGACAACGTCACGCTGGATAGCAGCCCGGGCCGGGGTACGGTGGTAACCCTGCGCAAACGGGTAAGGTGGTCCAGGGACGCCCCGCTGCGCCAGTTGCGGGCGGCCAGCTAAGCTTCCTTCTCCCCCTGCGAGGACAACACCTTGCGAATTGGGGTCATTACGTTCCCCGGGTCGCTCGATGACCGTGACGCCGCGCGAGCCGTCCGGCTCGCCGGGGCCGAGCCGGTGCCGCTCTGGCACGCCGACCACGACCTGTGCGGCGTCGACGCGGTGATCCTGCCCGGCGGCTTCTCTTACGGCGACTACCTGCGCTGCGGCGCGATCGCCCGGTTCGCCCCGGTGATGGGTGAGCTGATCCCGGCGGCCAGGTCGGGCCTGCCGGTCCTCGGAATCTGCAACGGGTTCCAGATCCTGTGCGAGGCGCACCTGCTGCCCGGGGCGCTTACCCGTAACCGCGGCCTCCGCTTCGTCACCCGCGACCTGCGGCTGCGGGTGGAGAACACGCGGACGGCGTGGACGCGGGACTACAGTGACGGCGAGCAGGTCGTGATCCCGCTGAAGAGCGGCGAGGGCGCGTTCGTCGCCGACCCCGGCACGCTGGCCGGACTCGAGGCCTCGAGCCAGGTCGTCCTGCGGTACGCCGATCGCAACCCGAACGGCTCGGTCGGCGACATCGCGGGCGTGTGCAACGCCGAGGGCAACGTGGTCGGCTTGATGCCGCATCCCGAGCACGCGGTCGACCCGCTCACCGGGCCCTCGGCCGACGGCCTGCGCCTGTTCAGTTCCGTTGTGGCGGGAGTGCGCGCATGAGCGCGGACACCGTGGCGCGCGCGACCGCCACGGCCGGCCTGGCCCAGCCGTACGCGTCGCTCGGGCTGACCCCGGCCGAGTACGAGCGGATAGCGGGCACGCTGGGGCGGCGGCCGACGAGCACGGAGCTTGCGCTTTACTCGGTCATGTGGAGCGAGCACTGCTCGTACAAGTCATCCAAGGTGTACCTGCGGCAGCTGGCGGCTAAGGCGCCGGCGTCCGCCGCCCTGCTGGCCGGCATCGGCAACAACGCCGGGGTGGTCGACATCGGGCAGGGCTACGCGGTCACGTTCAAGATCGAGTCGCACAACCATCCGTCCTACGTGGAGCCGCACCAGGGAGCGGCCACGGGTGTGGGCGGCATCGTCCGCGACATCCTAGCCATGGGGGCCCGCCCGGTGGCGGTGATGGACGCGCTGCGGTTCGGGCCCGCTGCGGCGCCGGACACCGGGCGGGTGCTGCCCGGCGTGGTCAGCGGCATCTCCTTCTACGGCAACTGCCTCGGTCTGCCCAACATCGGCGGCGAGCTGGACTTCGATGCCTGCTACGCCGGGAACCCGCTGGTCAACGCGCTGTGCGTCGGGGTGATGCGGCACGATGACCTGCAGGTCGCCGCGGCCACCGGGCCCGGGAACAAGGTGATCCTGTTCGGGTCCGCGACCGGCCCGGACGGCGTCGGCGGTGCCTCGGTGCTGGCCAGCGCGGCGTTCGGCGATACGGCGGCTGGTTCCGGCTCTGGCTCTGGTTCCGCTTCTGGCTCTGGTTCCGGCTCTGGTTCCGGCTCTGGCTCTGGCGGGGAGGCGGCCAAGCGGCCGAGCGTGCAGGTGGGCGATCCGTTCCTGGAGAAACTGCTGGTCGAGTGCTGCCTCGAGCTATTCTCCCGCGGCCTGGTCGTCGGCATCCAGGACCTCGGCGCGGCCGGGGTGGCCTGCGCGACTACCGAGCTCGCGGCGGCCGGCACCGGCGGCATGCGGGTCGAACTTGACGCGGTGCCGCTGCGCGACGCCTCGCTGGGACCGCCGGAGATCTTGATGAGCGAGTCGCAGGAGCGAATGATGGCGGTCGTCGAGCCGTCCAACGTCGGCCCGTTCCTCGACGTCTGCGCCAAGTGGGACATCCGGGCGGCGGTCATCGGCGAGGTGACCGACACCGGCCGCCTGGTCATGACCTGGCGCGGCGAGGTGGTGGCGGACATCCCGCCCGCCTCCGCCGCCGACGGCCCGGTCTACCAGCGGCCGGTTTTGCGGCCCGCGGGCCAGGACGCGCTGGCCCTGGATGATCCACCGGTGCCCATCGCGGCGGACGGCGCGGACCTGCGGGCGGACCTGCTGGCCCTGCTCGGATCCCCGGGCCTGGCGGACAAGGGCTGGGTGACCGATCAGTACGACCGGTACGTTCGCGGCGACACCGTGCTGGCCATGCCGGAGGACGGCGGCCTGGTCCGGGTGGACGAGGCGACCGGCCTCGGCATCGCGCTCGCCACCGACGGCAACGGCCGCTACTGCACCCTGGACCCCTACCTGGGCACCCAGCTCGTGCTGTCCGAGGCGTACCGGAACGTGGCGATGACCGGCGCGCGCCCGCTTGCCGTGACCAACTGCCTGAACTTCGGCTCGCCGGAGGACCCCGCGGTGATGTGGCAGTTCGCCGAGGCGGTGCGCGGCCTGGCCGACGGCTGCGCGGCCCTGGGCGTGCCGGTCACCGGCGGGAACGTCAGCTTCTACAACCAGACAGGCACGTCCGCCATCCACCCCACCCCGGTCATCGGGGTTCTCGGCGTCCACGACGACGTGCGCCGGCGGCTTTGCGTCGGATTCGGCGCAGAAGGCTCCGGCATCGTGCTGCTTGGCCGGACCAGGCCCGAGTTCGGCGGCTCGGCCTGGGCGCACGTGCGGCACGACCACCTGGGCGGCCATCCGCCGGTCCCCGACCTGGCCGCCGAGCGGCGGCTGGCCGGGCTGCTCGCCGCGGCGGCCGCGGACCGGCTGCTGTCGGCCGCGCACGACCTGTCCGACGGCGGGCTGGCCGTGGCACTGGCGGAATCTTGCCTGCGCGGCCGGGTCGGCTGCCGGGTACGGCTGCCCGGGGACCCGTTCACCTGGCTGTTCAGCGAATCGGCGGCGCGTGCCTTGGTCGCGGTGCGGCCCGGTTTTGAGGCCGCCTTTGCCTCGCTGCTGGCCGCGCACGGCGTGCCCGGGCAGACCATCGGCAGCGTGGGCGGCGGCCACCTGGTGGTCGAGGACTGCTTCACGATCCCGCTGGCCGAGCTCGCCGCCGCGCACACGGCGGCCTTGCCCGCGCTGTTCGGCTGACCGCCATGCCTGCCTCCCGGCGTCCGGACCCGCGCGGCCCGGACAGCGTGGCCTCGGTGCTGCGGGCGCTCGACGACGGCGCTACCCCGGAACCTGATGAGTTGAAGGTCGCGGCCAGGTACCTGCTGCAACTGCTCGCCGACCGCCATCCAGGCCGCGCCCTTGAGGTGCGGATCCCGCCGGTGGCGGCCGTGCAGTGCCTGCCCGGGCCGGTACACACCCGCGGCACGCCGCCGAACGTGGTGGAGACCGACCCGGTCACCTGGATCCTGCTGGCCGCCGGCCGGACCGGCTGGGCCGACGCCGTGGGCTCCGGCGCCGTCCGCGCCAGCGGCCTGCGCGCTGACCTGGGCGCTTACCTGCCCGTGGACTGACTAAACTGGCTTGGTGCTATACCCCGATGGCGGTCCGATCGATGTACAAGGACCCGAGGATCCGCCGCCACGAGAAGCCTGCGGTGTCTTCGGCGTCTGGGCCCCGGGCGAGGACGTGGCCAATCTCACCTACTACGGCCTGTACGCCCTGCAGCACCGGGGGCAGGAGTCGGCGGGCATCGCCGTCAGCGACGGCAGCCGCATCGTGGTGCACAAGGAAATGGGCCTTGTGGCACAGGCATTCGACGAGCCCGCCCTGACCGCGCTGCGCGGCCACATCGCGGTGGGGCACTGCAGGTACTCGACCACCGGCGCCTCGGTGTGGGCCAACGCGCAGCCCACGTTCCGCTCCACGCCCACCACCAGCCTGGCGCTCGGGCACAACGGCAACCTGATCAACACCCGCGAACTGGCCGCGCTGCTCGGCGACGACGACCTGCGCCGCGGCCGGATCGCCGCGACGTCGGACACTGACGTGCTCACCGCGCTGTTCGTCAGCGACCAGGCGCGGGCCGTCGGGTCCGGCGGGCCCGGGGAGTCCGGCGGGCCGAGGGAGCCGACGGTGGCCGACGGCGGAGTTGAGGCCGCCGCCGCAGCCGTCCTGCCGCTGGCCAAGGGCGCGTACTCGCTGGTCTTCATGGACGAGCAGACGCTCTACGCGGCGCGTGACCCGCATGGCTTCCGGCCCCTTGTTCTCGGCCGGCTGAACGGCGGATGGGTGGTGGCCAGCGAGACCGCCGCGCTGGACATCGTGGGTGCCGCGTTCGTGCGCGAGATCGCGCCGGGCGAACTGGTCTGCATCAACGGGCGCGGGGTCAGGTCCAGGACGTTCGCGGCGCCGCAGCCGCACGGCTGCCTGTTTGAATACGTCTACCTGGCCCGTCCCGACACCACGATCTCCGGTCGCGGGGTACACGCCACCAGGGTCGCCGTGGGACGGCGGCTCGCCGCCGAGCACCCAGCCGATGCCGACCTGGTTATCCCCGTCCCTGAATCGGGGACGCCGGCCGCGATCGGCTTCGCCGAGGCCAGCGGCATCCCGTTCGGCCAGGGGCTGGTGAAGAACTCCTATGTGGGCAGGACGTTCATTCAGCCCAGCCAGACAATCAGGGAACGGGGCATCAAGCTGAAGCTGAACCCGCTGCGGGACGCGATCGGCGGGCGTCGGCTCGTCGTGGTCGACGACACGATCGTCCGGGGCACGACACAGCGTGCGCTGGTGGCAATGCTCCGCGAGGCCGGCGCGGCCGAAGTGCACGTGCGGGTTGCGGCCCCGCCGGTGACCTGGCCGTGTTTTTACGGCATCGACTTCGCCACCCGCGCCGAACTGATCGCGGGCCACATGTCAACCGAGGAGATCTGCGCGTCAATCGGAGCCGACTCCCTCGGCTATGTGTCGCTGGAAGGACTGATCGAGGCGACGACGCTGCCGGCTGGACGGCTCTGCCGCGCCTGCTTCACCGGCGAGTACCCGCTCCCGGTGGGCAAAGACGACCGCACCAAGCACGTACTCGAAGGCCTGGGCGCCGGTTCTTAGCCGCCGCCCTTACCCGCGCCCCGTCGTCCAGGACTTCTTACCTGGCAGCATCTTCCGCGTATCCCGGGTCCTCGTCGTCGTCGTCTTCATCGTCGTCGTAGTCCCCGGCGGGGGAATCGTACTTACCGTTGCCGGAGTCGGCACCGACGCCAAACTCCGCACGCAGCCGGTCAAGATCCGTATCGTCGCTCTTGTACTTGAGCTGACGGGCGACCTTAACCTGCTTGGCCTTGGCTCGGCCGCGCCCCATTGGCTCGACCCCCTCGAACGTCCGGAGCCAGTCAGGCCCCATGATCTCCGCCTCGCTGGCTTTTATGCGTCATACGACGCCGCCGCCGCCCCGCAGCGGAGAGCACGACGTTAACCAGCATCCGTACAGGTACAACCGTACCCGCTTTGCGCCCCTAATGCCTACGTAGTGACGTGGTGCCGACCCAGATTCCGCGCAGCCGCCCGACATCACACATCCTGCGCTCGGCCAGGCGATCCGCCGCGACCGAAGGCGGCACCCCGTCGGCGTCCGCGATCGACAGGACCTTCGCCGTGGTCACGAAGATCTGCTCGGTGGCGGCCCGGGCCCGCTCGAAATTGAATCCGGCCAGTTCGTCGGCTACCTGGATGACGCCGCCCGCGTTGACCACGTAGTCGGGCGCGTGGACCACGCCCCGGTCGGCGAGCAGCTTCTCGACGCCATGGTGGGCGAGTTGGTTGTTCGCCCCGCCGCAGACGATGCGCGCGGTCAGCGTGCTGGCGGCCTGCTCGGTCAGGGTGCCGCCCAGCGCGCACGGGGAAAGGATGTCCAGGTTCTCGCTCAGCAGCGCGCCGATGTCCGCTACGACGCGGACCTCAGGATGGCGGGTCTGGACCGCCTGCGTGGCCGCGGCGTTGACATCGCAGATGACCACGTCGGCCTCGGCCTCGATGAGGTGGTCGACCAGCCGGTGACCGACCTTTCCCACTCCTTCTACGCCCACGGTCCGCCCGCGGAGGCTGGGGCTTCCCCAGACGTGCTCGGCCGCCGCCCGCATCCCGTGCATGACACCAAGCGCGGTCAGCACGGACGAGTCCCCCGCGCCGCCGTTGGCGGTCGTGCGGCCAGTCACGTACCGGCATTCCCTGGCGATGATGTCCATGTCCTCGCTGCGGGTGCCCACGTCGCAGGCGGTGATGTAACGGCCGCCGAGGGAGGCGATGAACCGGCCGTAGGCGCGCAGCAGGGCCTCGGTCTTCAGCTGGGCGGGATCGCCGATTATGACCGCTTTCCCGCCACCGTGGTCCAGGCCGGCCAGCGCGTTCTTGTACGCCATGGCCTTGGACAGCCTCAGCACGTCGGCGAGGGCCTCATCTTCCGCGGCGTACGGGTAGAACCTGGTCCCGCCCAGGCCCGGGCCGAGCGCGGTGGAGTAGATGCCGATGATCGCCCTCAGGCCAGTCGGGGTGTCCTGGCAGAAGACGACCTGCTCGTGGTCCGCCTCACCGGCGGAATCGTTGTCCCTGCGGGACGTCGCGAACACGTTGGTCACGGTGGTGACTCTCCTCATCCGGCCCGGGTCCTCGTTGAACCGGGCTCAGAATAAGCGTATTGCGTGCGCGGCCCGCGGGCTTCGGTCGACGGTCGGATGCTTCCGTACTGATCGGTAACTCAGTGCAGAAATGATCTTGTTACTACCCCCAATCACCTTTGCCGGACTGTGGTATGTCACTATACGAAAGTGATAACTTACGCAGCGTATCTACGGGTCTACCAGCCAGTCGCGGGTTTCCACGAGCCCGACCGCTCCAGGTGGGCCGAGTACGCTGTCTCGCCCGTCCGGCCGCGGCGGCGCGACTCGCTTAGCGTCGAACACGCCGAGGCCCTTCACCGGGCGATCGCGGCGCAACAGATCCTGTTGCCAGATCAAGAGAGCGAGCACGCCTACATCCGGTATGTGGATGGCGTTGTCTACGTATGCCCGTGGCAGACCCGGCTGCGCTGCCTGCTGTCATATGGCCTCATGCTCTCGACCGCGGACGCGGCGCCGCCCGGCGTAATACCGGCCCAGGCCGAACAGGAGACGATCACGGCCCTGGCCCGGCTTGACGACGAACGGCAGCCGATCCCAGGGACCAAGCTGCACATCCTGGCCAGCATCTGGACCGTGCCGCTGGCCTGGTTCGTCCCGTTCGCGGCGGCCGAGCGGTGGCTGGCCCTCGGCCCAGCCGGCTCCCGGGCATCCGCGGCGCGGACCGCGCCCGTCACCCGGGCGCTGATATACACGACGTCCATGTCCCTGGCGTGCAGACGGGTGGCCCGCGGCCTGGCGGCGTTGCGCGGACTGGGCCCGCTGGGCCCTTTGCGGCCAGACCAGGACCGCGGGACGTGGGATCGGTCACACGCAGAGTCCGAGCTAGCGGAGCTTGGCCGGTGGCTGGAGTCTTTCGATCCTTACTCGCTGGTGGAACTGGACTACGGGGGCCTCGTCCAGTTGCTCAGCGATGACGCCATGCGCGGTGATCAGTCCGCGGCGGAGATCGCCGCGGCCATCGACGGCGCAGCTAGGGGCGAGTGTGAGCTCGCGGTGGCGACGTACCAGCGTGCCCACAACCGGTGGCGCGCGTTCGCGGAACTCGAGATGGCCAACTGAGTACCTCGCAGGCCCGTCGGATACTTCCCGGGTACTATTTCCGAAACCGGCGCGATGCGACTATAAGTATCGCTAGACTCACGGTGCGTGACAGTGTTCGGCAGACCAACCGGGCATCCCGGTACAAGAACTTTGCGCCTGGTGGTCGACGTGTCACGGCTGGTGATGGCAATATGGTCCCTGTCGACCATATGGGACATCCCCGACTCGCTCCCCACGGAGCACCAGGCAAACAAAAGGCAGGATCGCAACACTGGTCCAGGAGGAGAACACGCAAATGTCCGCACGCACACCAGAGGCCGAGCCACTGTTGACACCAGCTGAGGTTGCCACGATGTTCCGTGTCGACCCCAAGACGGTCACGCGCTGGGC
>Ga0335075_10006643_pt1 | contig 17852 bp, 20 predicted proteins | sample Lox_Sample_24_FD_206723 | JGI IMG/M metagenome (GOLD analysis project Ga0335075, IMG submission 206723) | Soil microbial communities from Loxahatchee National Wildlife Refuge, Florida, United States - Lox_Sample_2.4 | ecosystem: Environmental > Terrestrial > Soil > Wetlands | place: USA...
CAGCACGCTCCGCAACTTGATCACTCGCACACCCTGTAGGGCTTCCAACCGGCGCATCCAGGCTCCCAAAAAGAGCCATCATCACCGGACAGATCGTGTGCTACCTAGACCGGACATATCGTGTGCTGCCGACAAACACGCGCGGTACACTTGCCCCGGCCGCGACCGGCGTGATCTCATGCTGCCTAGCGCGTGACGGATCCGGCCGGACGTGTCATTGGCGCGACCCGCGGGAACGGAGGCGAAGCGCTGCCCTCATTCCACCTCCTCTGGCCATTCTTCCTCGCTACGCTCGTGTTCGCGGCTGTTCCAGGGCCAGCCATCCTCTATACGGCGGCCCGGACGCTAACTGGCGGCCGACGTGCCGGGCTGATGGCTGCGCTCGGCATCCATCTTGGCGGATATGGCTACGTCACTGCGACAGCGCTCGGGCTGTCGGCGCTGCTTCGCTATGTCCCAGCGCTCTACGTGGCGATGAAGCTGTGCGGCGCGGCGTATCTTGTCTGGCTCGGCACCTCTATGATCGCACACCGCCCGGATCGACAGTCGCTGCCCGATGCTGCCAGGAAGGCGGCCGGCCAGGCATTTGTCGAAAGCGTGGGCGTCGAGCTTCTCAACCCGAAGACCGCGCTGTTCTTCGTCGCCTTCCTGCCGCAATTCGTCGATCCAGGTGCCTACCTCCCGATCGCCGCTCAGTTTCTTATCCTGGGAACGATTGTGAACCTCGCGTTTTCCTCCGCCGATGTTGTGACGGTTATGCTGGCCTCCACGGTGCTGAACAGGTTGCGTCGATATGGACGCTCGCAGCGAATTGCTCGAATTGCCGGAGGATCGATCCTGATCGGTCTTGGCACGCGCCTCGCCCTTGCTCGAACCTGACCTGCCGTCGCCTTCGACTTGGCGCAATGCAGTGCCGGTGGCATGCTTCCTTGTCGATACCGAGGGCGGGATGATGGCCGAGACGGACGAAATCCTGGTCGATCAGGACGATGCCGGCATCGTCGTCGTCACGCTGAACCGGCCGGCCAAGCGCAATGCGATCAACTTCGCGATGTGGAGCCGGCTTGGCGAACTGTTTACCGGCTTCGCCCACCGTCCGGACGTGCGCGTGGTGATCCTGACCGGCGCCGCGGGACATTTCTCGGCCGGTGCCGACATCTCGGAATTTCCGGCCATGCGCTCCGATCCCGAGGCAGCACAGCTGTATAGCGAAGCCGGGAACAGCGCGACCCTGGCGATCCGCGACCTGCCGCAGCCGACCATCGCGGCGGCGCACGGCTATTGCGTGGGCGGCGGTTGCGGCCTGGCGCTGACCTGCGACCTGCGGGTCGGCGATGCGACGACCGAGATGGGAATTCCGGCTGCCAGACGCGGCATCGTGTACGACGTGCTCGATACCGGGAACCTGCTGCGCACGGTGGGGCTGCCGGCGGCAAAGCTGGTGCTCTATTCGGGCGACATCTTCCCGATGCCGCGCTGTCGCGAGATGGGTCTGCTGGACATCGTGAGCGAGGAGGCAGCCTTGGCCGGGGCACTGGCGCTCGCACGCCGGCTGACCGAGTGCGCGCCGTTGTCGCAGCGGGGTTCGAAGCTTGTGCTGGAGGCGATTGCACGCGGCGAAACCGCAACGCGCCGGGCCGAGATCGTCGCCGCGCAGGAGCGGGCGGCGCGCAGCGAGGATTATCGCGAGGCGACGCAATCCTTCCTGGAGAAGCGCCGGCCGGTGTTTCGGGGGCGTTGAATGGACGCCGTGCCGCTCGATCCGCGCAAGTTCCGCGACCCGGAGCTGACGGCCAAAGGCGAGAAGCGGGCAAAGGTCGCGCTGCGTGCGTTGGAGACGCTGTGGTTCAACACGGGCACGCTGTGCAACCTGACCTGCCGCAATTGCTACATCGAGTCGTCGCCGCGCAACGACCGGCTGGCCTATCTGACGCGGGAGGACATCCTTCCCTACCTGGACGAGATCACGCGCGAGGGATTGCCGACTCGCTTGATCGGCTTCACCGGCGGCGAACCGTTCATGAACCCCGGCATCATCGTCATGCTGCAAGACGTGCTGGCACGCGGCTTCCACGCGCTGGTGCTGACCAACGCGATGAAGCCGATGCGCAAGCTGCGTGCGCCGCTGCTGGCGCTGCGGGACACCTATGGTGCGCGGCTCACCATTCGCGTGTCCGTCGATCATTACTCGCCGGAGGTGCACGAGGCCGAGCGTGGGCGGCGTAGCTGGACGCCGACCATCGACGGCCTGGTCTGGCTGGCGCGCAATGGGTTCTCGATCGACGTTGCCGGTCGCCGCTTCACCGCCGAACCCGAGGATGCGATCCGCGCCGGGTTCGCCCGGCTGTTCACCGAGCTCGACGTGCCGGTGGATGCGTTCGATCCTGTCCGGCTGATGCTGTTCCCCGAAATGGACGCGACACGCGACGTGCCGGAGATAACCGAAGCGTGCTGGGGTATCCTGGGCAAATCACCCGAAGACGTAATGTGCGCAAGCTCGCGGATGGTGGTGAAGCGCGCGGATGCCGATGCACCGGCCGTGCTGGCCTGCACCCTGCTCGCCTACGACAGGCAGTTCGAACTTGGGCGCACGCTGGCCGACGCCGCCGTACCCGTAGCGCTGAACCATCCGCATTGCGCGAGCTTCTGCGTGCTGGGCGGCGCCGCCTGCAGTCGAGGGTGAAGCTTCTGATAAGGCGAGTAGCTCCGGAACCCATGTGCCAGGCGGATGACGCCATGCTATTGCAGCCCCGGCGCCCCGCCCGACGGCGCTTGGCTCTGAGTGGCCCCCGGAGTGAACCGACCGACATTGCCCAGAAGCTGCTGGAGGAAACTCGCTTCGGTTCCCGGCGATGGCGTCGTGCGCGAAACGATCGGCACCGACAGCGCGTCGCGTTGGTTGAGCGTCTGGACGTGCTGCAGAACCCCTTGCGAGTTGAACGTCAGCATCACGACGGCCTGCTGCTCCACTCCTTGCGTGCCGCCGATGACCGGCCGCGTCAGCTCGCTGATATAGAACCAGGAATTGGGGTCGAAGCTGCCCTTCGCGGTCGGTGAACCAAGCAGCGAAGTGGCATCCGTCTCGGTGGTCGTGCCGGGAACGAGTTGTTTCAGCTCGTCCGCATCGACTTTGTTGCCGCGCACTTCACTCGGGGGAATGAACAGGCTGCATGCGGCAAGCACCAGAGCGCTGCCGAGCAGGGTCAGTGGAGCGGCGAATCGGAGAGTGTCAGGGCGGATCAAGCTTGTTTCCTCGGCTCGGCGGGCGGGCTGCGGAAGTTTGACCGGGGCCGCCGCTGCATTATCAGGAGACGGCGTGTCACGGCAGGCTTCGGCCTGTCAATCACTGAACCGAAGGGGCGCCCGGAAACCCTGGGCGGCGGCCATGGGACTCTGGCCGGGATGGCGCCGGAAGCGCCACGAACGGATTGGCTTCCTGCTCTACGGCGCCGCCGTGGCCGCTGCGCGCCAACCCTGGTTCTATGCCGTCCTCGGCGTCCCGGATACGCTCGACGGCCGGTTCGACCTGCTGTCGCTGTTCGCCTTCCTGCTGATCGAGCGGCTGCGGCCGGAGCCCATGCCAGGACCCGCGCTGGCTCAAGCCGTGTTCGATGCGATGTTCAGCGACATGGACGTGAACCTGCGCGAAATGGGCGTGGGCGATCTTTCAGTTGGCAAAAAGGTCAAGGCAATGTGGAACGCGTTCCATGGCCGCTCGATCGCCTATGCCGCGGCACTGGCGAGCGGGGACGAGGCGGCGTTGGAAGCCGCGATCGCCCGCAACGTCTGGCGTGGCGCCGCCCCGCCCCCGGGCTCGGCCGCTGCCCTGGCGCGGCTGGTCGCGGCGGCGCGTGCCGAGCTCGGTCACCAGCCGCTCGTCGCTTTGTCTGAAGGAAAAGTAAGTTTTCCGCCGCCGCTGGAGACGGTGTCGTGAAGCCGGAGTTGCGCCGTCCTGTGTCGGTCGCCGAAATCGGGCCGTCCGGCCTCGACAGTGTGGTCGAAGCCAGTCCGGCGGAATGCGCCGCGTTGGCCCGCCGGATGGCCGTGCCGGCCGTGCTTTCATTCTCCTGCCGGTTCCATCTGGCGCGGACCGTCGGTGGCGTGGTCGCCGCGCGGGGGCACCTTGCGGCGTTGGTGGTCCGCACCTGCGTCGTCTCGCTCGACGATTTCGAGACCGTGGTGGAGGAAGATTTCCGGATCCGCTTCGTGCCTGCCGGCACCGAGACCGATAATCCCGACCCCGATCCCGAGGCCGACGACGAAATCCCATTCGCCGGTACGGTGATCGATCTCGGCGACGCGGCGTCGGAGCAGCTCGCGCTGGCGCTCGACCCATATCCCCGCAAGCCCGGCGCCGAGCTGCCCGAGGGCGAGTCGGCTCTGCGCACCCGGCACTGAACAGTTAGCTGCCGAACCAGAAGGAGCCCGTACGCGCGAGGAGAAATGAATGGAGGTCACGGTCAAGGTCACACGGAGTTACACCGAGGCCCGACGGAGTTGCACAGAGGTAAATTTATCCAGCTTCGCGCCGGCGGCTGGCTGACCCGTCTCCAACGAGCACTTCCGTGAAACTCCGTCGGACCTCGGTGTAACTCCGTGTGACCTTGACCGTGACCTCCAGTACCGGCGAAGTCCACAAGATCGGAGCTCTGAACGCCCGCATCGGCATGAGTAGTGACAGACCCACGAACCGGGCGGCCGGATCCCTTGCGAGCCCAACGTCCCTCTGCTAGACGGCGAGGCTCTGATTCGTACAAGACTGTGACAGCCCTTCTGAGCCGCTTCGGGCGCGCGGGCGTCACCGACATCCGGGAGGCGTCTGCCCATGGCCGTACCCAAGAGGAAAACCTCGCCGTCCCGGCGAGGTATGCGACGCAGCCACCACGCGGTGCCGCGCGAGGCCAACGCCGAGTGCCCCAACTGCGGCGAGCTCCGCCGGCCGCACCACGTTTGCAGCCATTGCGGCTATTACGACGGGCGGGAGGTCGTTCCGGCAGGCGACGCCTTGAAGGGCGCGGTTCGCGCCTGACACGCCGCCAAAGCGGGGCGACGCGGCAGGTGTGAGCGAGACGTTCACGCTGGCGGTCGACGCAATGGGCGGCGATCACGCCCCCGGCATGGTGGTGGCCGGGCTGGAGATCGCCGCTGTGCGGCATCCCGAGGCGCGCTTCCTCGTGGTCGGCGACGAGGCCAAATTGGCGCCCCTGCTGCGGCCGCTCCGCCACGCCTCGGTCGTGTGCACGCTGCGGCATGCCGCCGAGGTGATCGGCAACGACATGAAGCCGACCGCCGCGCTGCGGGTCCGCAACGCCTCGATGCGAGTCGCCATCGACGCCGTGGCCGCCCGCGAGGCAGGCGGCGTCGTCAGTGCCGGCAACACCGGCGCGCTTCTCACCTTGGCCAAGATCGTCATCAAGACATTGCCGGGGATCGACCGTCCGGCAATGGCTGCGGTCGGGCTGTCGGCGCGTGGCGACATCGTCATGCTCGACCTCGGCGCCAACGTCGCCTGCGATGTGCGCAATCTGGTTGAGTTCGCGGTGATGGGCGACGTGTTCGCCCGCACCGTCCTGGGCCTGCCCGCGCCGACGATCGGTCTGCTCAATGTCGGCAGCGAGGAGCAGAAAGGCGACGATCGCGTGCGCGATGCCGCCGAACTGCTGCGGCAGAGCCCGATCGCGCCGCAGTTCTATGGATTCGTGGAAGGCGACGACATCACCAGGGGCACCACGGACGTGATCGTGACCGATGGCTTCACCGGCAACGTCGCGCTAAAAACCGGCGAGGGCGCGCTGCGGCTCATCCGCGAGCTGCTCGGCCAGGTATTCCACTCCAGCCTGTCGGCGCGGATCGCCTACCTGCTGATTCGTCCATCGCTGGATCGGCTGCGCGAGTGGCTCGATCCGCGCCGTTACAACGGCGCCGTGATGCTGGGGTTGAATGGCGTGGTGGTGAAGTCGCATGGCGGCACCGACGCCGAGGGCTTCGCCAACGCCGTCGATGTGGCGATCGATATGGTGACCCACCGGTTCAACGACCGAATCGGCGAAGGCCTGGCACGAATGGTCGCGGCCGGGGTGGTGCGGGCCAAGGATGGCGGGGGCGCCGCGCGCCTCGCCACCGCGGGGTAGGGACGCCGGATGCAGGTCCGCTCGGTTCTCGCCGGGGTCGGCGGCTATCTTCCGGCGCGCGTGCTCACCAATGACGAACTGGCGCGGCGGTTGGAGACCTCGGATGCCTGGATCCGCGAGCGGACCGGCATCCGCCAGCGCCATATCGCCGCCCCGCACGAGACCTGCACCTTCATGGCGACCGAGGCGGCGCGCGCCGCCCTGCGCCAGGCCGAGGCGGAGCCCGCCGAGGTGGACGCGATCATCCTGGCCACCAGCACCCCGGACCAGGCGTTCCCGGCCACCGCGCTCCGGGTCCAGGCGGCGCTTGGCGTGCCCGGCGGGTTCGGATTCGATCTCTCGGCGGCCTGCGCCGGCTTCATCTTTGCGCTGTCGGTGGCGGACGGGATGATCCGCGCCGGCCAAGTTCGCGGCGTGCTGGTGATCGGCAGCGAGGTCTATTCGCGCATCCTGAACTGGCAGGACCGCGGCACCTGCGTGCTGTTCGGCGACGGCGCCGGCGCCGTCTTCCTGCGCGCCCAGAGTGACGGCGCCGGACGCGGGTTGGGCCGCGGCATCTTGTCCACGCATCTGCACGCACAGGGAGCGCAGGGCGATCTTCTTTACATCGACGGCGCGGTCGGGCGACCCGACCGGCCCGGCACGCTGGTGATGAACGGGCGCGAGGTGTTCCGCCACGCCGTCCTTCGCCTGGCCGAAGCAGTCGATGAGGCTTTGGCGGCAAATGACCTTGGCCGGCAGGACGTGGATTGGCTGGTGCCGCACCAGGCGAACCTTCGGATTATCGATGCGATGGGCAAGCGGCTGGGTCTGCCGTCCGATCGGGTGGTGATCACGGTCGATCGGCATGCCAATACATCCGCCGCCTCGGTGCCATTGGCACTGGCCGAGGCGGTCGCCGACGGGCGCATCCGGCGCGGCCACCTGGTGCTGATGGAGGCACTGGGCGGGGGCTTGACCTGGGGCTCGGCACTGGTCCGGATGTAAGGCTCTAGTCCCACCTCTCCCGCTGTGCGGGAGCGGTCGCCATGGCGGGTGAGGCCTTTGCCATGCAGATCTGCCCCACGATCCACGAATTCCGCGCGGCACGCGCCAGGTTGGGCACACTTGGACTGGTGCCGACCATGGGGTTCCTGCACGAGGGGCATCTCAGCCTCGTTCGCCAGGCCGGGCGGGACTGCGGCCAGGTTGCGGTCAGCATCTTCGTCAATCCAGCTCAGTTCGCTCCCATCGAGGATCTCGCCACCTACCCGCGAGACATGCCGCGCGATCTGCGGCTCCTGGAGGCCGAAGGCGTCGCGCTGGTGTTCGCGCCGGAGCCGTCGGAAATCTATCCCGAAGGCTTCACTTGCCGCGTCGAGCCAGGCGAGCTGGCGACACGTCTGGAGGGCGCGACCCGCCCCGGACATTTCTCCGGCGTGGCGACAGTGGTGCTGAAGCTGTTCAACATCACGCAGCCCACTGCTGCCTGGTTTGGACAAAAGGATGCGCAGCAATGTGCCGTTGTCCGGCGCTTGGTGCGCGATTTCGACCTGCCGGTGCGGATCGAGATCGGCGAAACGGTGCGCGAGCCCGACGGACTGGCGATGTCCAGCCGCAACGCGTATCTCGATCCGGCACAACGACGTGCGGCGACGGTGCTGTTCCGCGCCTTGCAGGCCGCCCGTGCGACATTCGCGGGCAGCGAGCACGACGCCGGCACGCTGCGCGCTGCGATGCGGCAGGTGATTGCCGCGGAACCTCTGGCCGTGCTCGGCTACGCCAGCATCGCCGATGCCGACACGATGCGGGAACTGGATCGCGCGACTGCGGATGCGCTTGCCCTGGTCGCAGTCCGGATCGGACGGACGCGGCTGATCGACAATATGCGGCTGCGGAAAGGTTCACCCGCAGGGTCACCAGGATTGGTTCGATTAAGCCCTGTGACCGAAGTGTAGAGGACCACCCCGTGCCCGACCGTGGAGCCTCTGCGGTTCTCAGTGTGAACCATTTCTCGGCAGCGAACCGATCGGTGGGGCGGCGTTTCCAGTCGGCCTGATCTGCCCACACGCACCAATTCGACTCCGCGAGACTGGCTTGATCGTTAAACGGGTGTGAGTGGTGCCGTTCAGGCCTCCTTTTTCTGCTTCTTCGCTTGCTTGGTCATGATTTTGCCCAACTTCGCCAGCAGGCCCTCCAATTCCTCTTGCTGTTTCGCATACTCCTCGGAAACCCGCCGCTGCGATTTCGCGAACTCGCACATCATATCCCAATAATGCGCCTCCGCGTCCCGATCATCGCCAGAGTCGGAGTAGTGCTGAAAGGCCGCGTCGTAGCGCCTCTGTAGCGCTCTAAGTTCTTGGTCAGCCGGGCCATCTCTGCACTTACGTCTTCAATTTCCTCCCGGAGCTTTGCTGACTGGCTATCTGACATGCGCTGCACCTTTGTGAGCTGGTTGCCCCATAGAGCGACGCAACGCTAGCTTGAGTGCGCCTGGGGTCAAGTGGGCATCAATTAAAAGCCCGTGATGATTCCGAAGCCAGCGAGAGTCCGCCTTGCGTCCCCATACCCATCTTCCGCCGCGGCCCGATCGTGCCGGCGCTCGACAAGGCGCCGGGTGACGGCTAGGGATTCCGAGGGAGAATACCGGAATGTTGGATCGACGCGATCTACTTAAAACCGCAACCGGAACAACGCTCGCGTTGGTGGCGCCGCGCGCTGGGCGCACCGCGTCAGCCAGCACCGGTTTGCTGCGTGTCGTACCGTTCTCTGAGCCCACGATCTTCGATCCTGTCGTAACCGGCTTCTACTCCACGACCAACGCCGCACTGATGATCTACGACACTCTGTTCAGTTGGGACGCCAACATGGCCGCCCAGCCGCAGATGGTGCAAGCATGGGAGCGTTCCGCCGACGGACTGAGCTATCGTTTCCAACTGCGCTCCGGGCTGCGCTTCCATGACGGCAGTGACGTCACCACGCGCGACGTTATTGCTTCGCTGCGGCGGATGCTCGCCGGCGACACCACAAATCAGTTGTTCGCCGGCTATGTCGCCGGCATGGACCGGATCGATGATCGCACCTTTACTCTGCGCCTGCGCGAGCCGTTCGCCTTCGTCGAATTCCTCCTTGGTGGCGGCAACAACATCAGTGGCGCAATCATGCGTGAGAAGGAAGCAGAGACGGACCCTCATGCGCCAGTGCGCACCCTCATCGGCTCCGGTCCATTCCGCTTCCTTCCAGGCGAATACGAATCCGGCGCGCGCATCGTCTGGGAGCGCTTCGACGGCTACATACCTCGACCAGAACCGCCAAGCGGCTTTGCCGGAGGCAAGGTCGTCAAGTTGAAACGCGTGGAATGGGTAATCATGCCTGACCCTGAGGTGGGTTACGAGGCACTGCGTACCAACGAGGTCGACATGCTCGACTCCCCCTCAATAGACCTGATACCGACCGTTGCGAACGATCCGGACATTGTCATCCGCGAGCTTTGGCCGATCGACGGTCAGACCGTGCTGCGTTTCAACTGGCTTTGGCCTCCCTTCAACAATCTGAAGGCGCGTCAGGCTGTCGCTCATGCACTTAGCCAAAGGGACGAAATGGAGGCCGCCATCGGCGACCCTCACTACTGGCGTACCTGTCAGGCATTCTGGGTCTGCGGCAGCCCCAATGGCACCGAGGTCGGATCGGAGCCTTACAAGTCCCCAAACCTTGATCTCGCCCGCCGGCTGTTGGCGGAGTCTGGTTACGCCGGCGAAAAGGTGGTAATGATAGGCTCCACCAACGTCCCGATGTTCCGTCAGATGAGTCTGGTTACGGCGCAAGCGTTGGGAAAGATCGGCATGAATGTTGATCTGCAGCTCAGCGATGTCGCAACGTTCGTTGCCCGGCGGATCAAGAAGGACCCACCTTCGGCGGGCGGTTGGAACATGTTCCACACCATGGCCACTGGGGCCGCCAGCGAAAGCCCTTTGATCAGCCCATCGACGGTGATGACCTGCGACGGCAAGAACTTTCCAGGTTGGCCCTGCGACGCCGAGGAGGACAGTCTGCGTCGCGCCTATGTCCGTGAGACCGATCCGGCTCGTCGTCAGGACCTGCTCGCCCAGATGCATAAGCGGCTTTGGTCGGTCGTCGCTTATGTGCCGCTCGGACAGGTCCGGCAGCCCTACGTCTGGCGTCGCAGCGTCCACGGGGTGCTTGATGCCAACAATCTCGTGTTCTGGAACATCGAAAAGACCTGACTGACGAGAACTGCCGCATGTATCTTGACCTCGTCACGATCAAAACCAGAGACGAGATCGAACTGGATGGCGCGTGGTATTCCGTTCCAACCGGGAACCCGCACCATGCCGCCTCGATTCTCATCGTCCATGGCCTCGGCTGGAATTTCTACCGCGGACCTTCCCGTTGGCTTCCCCCGCTGTTGGCTGCCGCCGGCTATTCGTGTCTCGCGCTCAATACGCGCGACCACGACCTCAAGCAGGTGCAGGACTTCGATCTTTCCGGCCACGACATCGCGGCCGGCATCGCCTTCCTCGAACGTCGCAGCCCTGGCGAGGTCGTGCTGCTCGGTCACGGGTACGGCTGCAACAAGATCCTGTGCTACTCCAGTCTTTCCGGTGACCGGCGCCCCTTCCGCCGTATCCTCACCACGCTCGGCGCAATTAAAACCTACAGACCCCAGGTCTGGGAAACCGTCCTTGCTTCTTCAGTCGGAATTGTGGGCGAGATCCTCGTCGTTCAGGGCGCCGACGATTCCCTTATCGCAGCCGCTGACCGAGCCGCTGAGCTCAGCCAGGCTGCCGGCGGCGCAAACGTCGAAACCATGCTTCTCGAAGGTGCGGACCATTACTTCAACGGGAGACACGACGCGCTGGCGCGCTGCATTCTCGACTGGCTTGCGCGCACAGAAATGAAAGACCGATGAACCGAGCGAAAAATAGGACCACCCAATATCTCTGTGCTCTCAATCGAAGAACCCTTTATCCTCCTCGACCAGATAAGCCGCCGCCTTGCCCGCGTCGATGTCCACCCCCATGCCCGGCCGGCCCCACACCTCGATCATGCCATCCTTCACGATCGGGTCCGGCAAGCCGGTAACGATATCGTACCACCACTCCGGCCGGCCCACCGGATATTCGAACGCAATGTAATTCTGGGGCAGCGCGGCGCATACCTGCACCAGTGCCGCCAGCCCCAGCAGCCCGTCGCCGGTACCGTGCGGCGCCATCAGGATGCCGTGCAGGTCTGCGTATTCGGCGATCCATTTCAGCTCGGCGATACCGCCCACGTCGCACGGATCGGGGCCGATGACATTCACCGCCTTCCCCTCGATCAGCGCCTTGAAATTCTGCCGCAGATAGATCTGCTCGCCGGTGTGGATCGGCGTCGATGTGCTGCGGGTTAGTTCTTGATAGACGTCCGCATTGACGAACGGCGTATAGTCGCCGGTCAGCATGTCCTCGAGCCACATGATGTTCAGCGGCTCCAGTGCGCGCGCCAGCCGGATCGCATCCGGCAACATCCAACCAGGGCCACAGTCCAGTGCCAGGCCGACGGTATCGCCGGCAACTTCCTTCATCGCCTCGACGCAGGCGATGACGTGGTTCAACCCTTTCTCCGTCATCGGACCACGATCGGTCCAGCCATGCCATGGATTCTCGTGCGCTTCGCCGTAGAAGAAGCCAGGCTCCCGCTTCATCGGCGAGTGGAAACCGATCGCCTGCTTGATGATGGTGAACCCTTCGGGCCGCGCCGTCATCTTGCGCATCGCTTCGCCATAGTCGTCCGGCGACTGTCCGCTCATTGGAAAACGGATGGCACCGTTATAGACCCGTACGCGGTCGCGAATCTTGCCGCCCAGCAGCTTGTAAACAGGCACCCCGGCGGCCTCGCCCGCAATGTCCCACAGCGCCATCTCGATCGCACTGACCGCGCTGCCCCACGGCTTGAATGCGCCGCGCTGGCGGATGCGCAGCATCACCCGTTCTACATTGGTGGGATCCTGCCCGATCAGCGGGTCGCGGAAGCTCAGCACGTGCGGCTTCAGGTATGGCTTGAAGGACTCCACCTCCCCGTAGCCGCTGATGCCCTCGTCGGTGACGATGCGGACCACGGGGTTCTGCCCGATGACCGCACATTTCAGATCGGTGATACGCATGCGGCCCCGATAGGGCGGAGGTTGAATCCGGTCAAGCCGCCGCCCAGACTGGTGGCGGAAAGAACCCGCGCAGGAGGAAATGCCGAATGACAACGCTTCCCAATCCCGCCCGCGAGAAGCTGGAGAGCAGCGGTCTCGCGCTTGGGTTCTCCGTGCGCATGCTGCGCACGGTGGAGGTCGCGCCCGCGGCCAAGGCCGCCGGTTTCGACTGGCTGTGGCTGGACTGCGAGCACGGCACGCTGTCGCTGGAAACGGCGGCGCAGATCGCGGTGGCGGCGCTGGAATGCGGCATCGCACCGATCGTGCGCGTACCCAACGGCGAGTATTCCCTGGCCACGCGCATCCTGGACAACGGCGCGCTCGGCATCGTGATCCCGCACGTCGATACGGCGGAAGAAGCGCGCGAGGTGGTGCAGAAGCTAAAATACCCGCCCGTCGGACACAGGTCGATCGGCGGCATCGGGCCGCACTATGCGCTGCGCTCGCTGAAGGTGGGCGACGCAGCAGCCGCAATGAACGCCGCCAACCTGACGATCGTGATGCTGGAAACGCCGACCGCGATCGAGAATGTCGAGGCGATCGCCGCCGTCCCGGGCATCGACGTGCTGCTGATCGGCTCCAACGACCTGTGTGCCGAGATGGGCATTCCGGGCGAGTTCACCCATGATCGCCTCGCTGACGCCTATCGCCGCATGATCGAAGCCTGCCGGCGACACAAGAAGCACCCAGGGATGGCCGGGATTTATACGGAAAACATTATGCAACGATACATCGAGATGGGCGCCCGCTTCGTCCTGGGCGGTGGCGATGCCGCTATCCTGATGGCCGGTGCCATCGCCCGCGCTGCGAATTTGAGAAAGATGGTTTCCTGAGTCGACTGCGCCGCCAAGCTGAATAATCAACAGGACACGGAAGGGGGAGCGTTGAGTTTTGCCTCGACGCCAGCCGTCTCAACCGCGGGGCTATCGCGCAGCGACGCGGCTATGCAGCATGCGCCACCGTCGAACAGGCGCTCGATCTCCGACGCGGCCATCCGATCGAAGTCATCCGGCACCTCGATCGTGCCGGCCATAAATCCCAGTCTTTTGGTTGGATGCACGTTGACTGTCCGGGTCGCCGCGTTGCGTAACTAAACTTTTGCCGTTAGCAAGTTGCGCGATGACGCGCAAGGAGGATGGTTGATCGCGCTGTTCACCGATTTCGGCCTCGAAGGCCCGTACACCGGCCAGATGAAAGCCGTGCTGGCGCGCGACGCGCCCGGTGTGCCGGTCATCGACCTGTTCGCCGACGCGCCGGCGGGCGATGCGATGTCGGGCGCCTATCTGCTTGCTGCCTACGCGGCGTGGTGGCCGGCCGGAACTGTGTTCCTGTGCGTGATCGACCCCGGCGTGGGCAGCGACCGTGCGGCCGTCATCGTGCAGGCCGATGGCCGCTGGTTCGTCGGACCGGACAACGGCTTGTTCGAGCTGGTCACCCGTCACGCCGGCACCGTGCGAAGCTGGGAGACCACATGGCGGCCGACATCTCTCTCGGCCAGCTTCCATGGCCGCGATCTGTTCGCCCCGGCGACCGCCATGCTGGCGCGCGGCGAGCCACCGCCGGGGAGTGAACGCCCGCTCGGTCGCCGACCCGACTGGCCCGACGATCTGCCGCGAATCATCTACATCGATCACTACGGCAACGCGATGACCGGGCTGCGTGCATCCGGCCTGGCGCCAACGGCCGGGCTGACCGTCGGTGGCCGGTCGCTCCCCCGCGCCCGCGTGTTTGCCGACGTGCCCGAGGGCGAGCCGTTCTGGTACGAGAACTCCAACGGCCTCGCGGAAATCGCGGTGAACCGCGGGCGGGCCGATCTCCTGCTGTCGGTCCACGTCGGCTCCGTCATCGAAGCTTCATAAATCCGCAATCCCGCCGTCACGGAACCGGCCTAGAAGCCGTCGCGCTTGGTCCCTCGTTGGGCAGCCGACGCGTGATACGCGGGGTTCTCAACGAGCAAAAAAGGGGTGGAGTCGCATGAAACTCAAGAGCGTGACGCTGGCCATCGCGATGGCCGGCTTGGCTGTTGTCGCCGAGGCCCAGGGCCAGACGGCGCAGATCACCGGCGCCGGCTCGACCTTCGCCGCGCCGATCTACGCGAAATGGGGCGAAGCGGCGTCCGGTACGATCGGAGTGAGGCTCAACTACCAGGCGATCGGCTCGGGCGCCGGAATCAACCAGATCAACAACCGCACCGTCGATTTCGGCGCATCCGACATGCCCGTCGCCGGCGATCAGCTTGCTGCGCATAAGCTGATGCAGTTTCCCACCGTGATCGGCGGCGTCGATATCATTGTCAACATTCCGGGAGTGAAGCCGAACCAGTTGAAGCTGACCGGCCCGATCGTGGCCGATATCTACCTCGGCAACATTACCAAGTGGAACGACAAGCAGATCACCGCGCTCAACCCGGGGTTGAAGCTGCCGCGTCTGGCGATCGCCCCGGTGCATCGTGCCGACGGGTCCGGCACGACCTTCGTGTTCACTGACTATCTCGGCATGCAGAGCGCGGATTGGAAATCCAAGGTCGGCTCTTCGACCAGCGTCGCTTGGCCGGTTGGCGCCGGTGCCAAGGGCAGCGACGGTGTGGCCGGCACGGTGAAGCAGATCCGCGGCGGCATCGGTTATGACGAAAGCGCCTATGCCGCGCAGAACCATTTGACCACCGCGCTGCTGCGCAACAAGGCCGGCCAGTTCGTCGCGCCGACCATGACAGCGTTCGAGGCGGCGGCTGCAAATGCCGACTGGTCGAAAGTGCAGCATTTCGCAATTGACCTGAATGACCAGCCAGGCGAGACAAGCTGGCCGATCGAATCGGCGACCTTCGTGCTGCTGCCCACCGATCCCAAGGACGCCAACCAGAGTGCGGCGGTGAAGAAATTCTTCGACTGGGGATTTGCTCACGGCGACGACATCGCCACACAATTGCTTTACATCCCGTTGCCCGACACCGTCCACGACGCGATTCGCGCCGCCTGGAAGACACAAGTACCAGGCACGATGTGAGAGCGATGTCGGATGCCGGCTTGAACGGGCGCGACGGACGTGAGCCGGCGCGCCCGCGGCGTCGAAGCGGGGCGTGAGTCAAGTGCAGGAAGCCGTCCTCGGTCTGCCACGTACGGGTGCCGTGCGGCGGCAGATCCACGTCGGCGACGCATTGTTCGCCGCGTCCGCTCGCGTGTCGGGCGTGTTCGTGCTGGTGGTGCTGGGCAGCCTGATCCTGTCGCTGTTCATCGGTGGGCTGCCGGCGTTCCGCCAGTTCGGACCAGGGTTCCTGACCTCGACCACCTGGGATCCCGTGCATCACGTGTTCGGTGCCGCCGTCTCGGTCTATGGCACCCTGGTAACGTCCGTCCTGGCTTTGGTGTTCGCCGTCCCGGTATCGTTCGGCATCGCCTTCTATCTCACCGAGCTGGCGCCGATGTGGCTGCGCCGGCCGGTCGGGACCGCGGTCGAGCTGCTCGCCGCGATCCCCTCCATCATCTACGGCATGTGGGGCTTTTTCGTCATCGTGCCGATCATGTCGCAATCCGTCGAACCGTGGCTGATCGACCAGTTGGGCGATCTGCCGGTGATCGGCGACCTGTTCCAGGGTCCGCCCTTCGGCACCGGCATTTTCACCGCCGCCGTGGTCCTGGCCGTGATGGTCATTCCGTTCATCTCGGCCACCATGCGTGACGTGTTCGACACGGTCCCACCGGTCTACAAGGAGTCAGCTTACGGCGTCGGCTGCACCACTTGGGAGGTGATGCGCTCGATCGTGCTGCCCTATACGCGCGTCTCGGTGGTGGGCGGCATCATGCTGGGGCTCGGTCGTGCACTCGGCGAAACCATGGCGGTCACCTTCGTGATCGGCAATGCCGATCGCATCTCGCCCAGCCTGTTCAGCTCGGGCAATACCGTGGCCTCGATCGTCGCCCTCGAATTTCCCGAAAGCCCGGCCGGCAGCCTGAAGCTCGCCTCGCTGTTGGCGCTGGGGTTCATCCTGTTCGTGATCTCGTTCATCGTGCTCGCGATCTCACGCTTCCTGCTGCGCCCGCGGCTGAAAGTCTGACCGGATGAGCGCCGCCACCTCTGCTCCGGCACAGTACAGCCCACGAAAGGACCTGGCGGTCGCGCGCGTATTGGGACGACGACGCAAGCGGATCAATATCATATCAAAGATACTTTGTGTTGTCGCGACGCTGATCGGTCTGCTGCTGCTTGCCTCGATCCTGATCACCCTGCTGTATCTTGGTGTCGGTGGCCTGTCGCTGGACGTCTTCACTTCAATGACCAAGCCGCCCGGCTCCAATGGCGGGCTGCTCAATGCGATCGTCGGCACGCTGATCCAGACCGCCATCGGCACCGCCATCGGCACGCCGCTCGGGATGATGGCCGGGACGTATCTCGCCGAGTACGGCGGTGGTTCGGTGCTGTCGAACGTCGTCCGTTTCGTTTCCGATGTGCTGCTCTCGGCGCCGTCCATTCTCATCGGGCTGTTCATCTACGAGATCCTGGTCGTGCCGTTGGGCGGGTTTTCCGGTATTGCCGGCAGCCTCGCGCTGGCGATCATCGTGATACCGATCGTCGTGCGCACCACCGAAGACATGCTCCGGCTGATCCCCGTCTCCCTGCGTGAGGCAGCCGCCGGACTCGGCGCACCGAGATGGAAAGTGATCGTCTTCGTCTGTTATCGCGCCGCGCTCGACGGGATCATGACCGGCGTGCTGTTGGCGGTGGCGCGAATCGCCGGCGAGACGGCACCGCTGCTGTTCACCAGCCTCGGCAACCTCAACTGGTCGCTGAGCCTCACCAAGCCGATGTCCAGCCTCCCCGTTACCATCTACCAGTATGCTGGCTCGGCGTTCAACGACTGGGTGCAGCTCGCCTGGGTCGGGGCGCTGCTGATCACCTTCGGGGTGCTGGCCATCAACATCGTCGCGCGCTCGCTGCTGCGCAATCGCAGATAGAACAGGAGGACCGATGAGCGCCATGACCAATGATATCCAAGGTCACGCCACGCCGGTTCCCGGTGTCGCCCGCGCCGCCGCCCAATTGAACCAGCCGCGCATCAGCATCCGCGCGCTCGATTTCTATTACGGCAGCAACCGCGCCCTGAAGAACATCAATCTCGACCTGCCGGAGCGGCAGGTGACCGGCATGATCGGGCCATCCGGCTGCGGCAAATCGACACTGCTGCGTGTGCTCAACCGGATGTACGACCTCTACCCCGGCCAGCGCGCCACCGGCGAAGTGATGATGGACAACGAGAACATCATCGCGCCCAATATCGACCTGAATGCGCTGCGCGCCCGCATCGGCATGGTGTTCCAGAAGCCAACGCCGTTCCCGATGTCGATCCGCGACAACATCGCCTTCGGCGTGCGGCTGCACGAGCGGCTGTCCACCTCCGCGATGGAAGAGCGGGTGGAATGGTCGCTGACCCGCGGCGCCCTCTGGGGCGAGGTGAAGGATCGCCTGAACACTTCGGCGCTCGGCCTGTCGGGCGGCCAGCAGCAGCGCCTGTGCATCGCCCGCACCATCGCGGTGCGCCCCGAGGT
>Ga0335075_10006645_pt1 | contig 17848 bp, 11 predicted proteins | sample Lox_Sample_24_FD_206723 | JGI IMG/M metagenome (GOLD analysis project Ga0335075, IMG submission 206723) | Soil microbial communities from Loxahatchee National Wildlife Refuge, Florida, United States - Lox_Sample_2.4 | ecosystem: Environmental > Terrestrial > Soil > Wetlands | place: USA...
CAGCGGTCATAGTGCGTTTGACCCGCCCAATACCCGCGCCCTGGTTGCGGCTGCAGACAAGTTCGCAGGTTGCTGAAAAACTCAGCTCGATCGTGACAGTGCCAGTTGACTGCCGCTCCTGCTCAAATCTCAACGTTTACGGCGCTGCTTTTCCACTGGCTGCGATTTGCCGTACGCCTTCCACTAATTTCGTATCTGACATCACGTCCGAGATTCTGAGCGGCTTGCCGAAGGACAGGCCCTCCAAACTCCTGGCGCGCGACAGCGCCACGTATGCCTGGCCCGGCGAGAAGGCTCCTTGTCCCAGGTCGATTCGCACGTCATCCAACGTGAGCCCCTGGGCTTTATGAATCGTCATCGCCCAAGCGGGCGTTATGGGAAACTGGGTGTAGGTGCCGACTACGGTGGGATTTACGCGTTGAGTCAGCATGTCGTACTGATATTCAATGCTCTCCCATGTGGCTTTGTGGACTTCCTCTTCATTTGCAAACTCATCAAGACGCACCCACACGGCGCTGTCCGAAAGCTTCGAGACCGTTCCCAAAGACCCGTTGACCCAACGCTTTTCAGGATCGTTCTTCACCATCATCACCCGTGCGTCCTTTTTGAGGTCCAGGTGTTCCGGCGCAGGCAGCCTATCCCGCAGTACCCGAAAATCACCCTCGATTGTCCCGATGAAACGAGTCGGATTACCCGGTAGGGCCGCTAGTCCGCGCCGGTTGTATTCCAATGCCGCATCGACTCTGCTCGTGAGGATGACTGGTTTTGCTGTACTTCGATGTGGCCCGTGACAGCGAAGGTTCAGACAGCGGACGGTGTCCTCCAACTTCTCGCCGATTCGCACATGGTGCAACAGTTCTAGAAACTCCGGATCGTTCTGACGATAAACCGTGTCGAGCTCAATCAATTCGAGATTGCGCAGATCTTGAATGCACTTGGCGCCAAACGCATATACGACGTCATAACCCCTGTTGAGCAGGATCGGGACATCATGCTCTTCGACAACTGGCGGAAGTTGCAGGAAGTCTCCAGCCAATAGAATCTTCTTTCCTCCAAACGGCCTGTCCGGGTCCAGGTGAACTCTTAGCGACCGATCGACGACGTCCAAGAGGTCGGCTCGGACCATTGAGATTTCATCGATCACAATGAGGTCGATCTTGCGAAGGATTGATCCCAGGCGGTGGCGCGGCTTGATGTCATCCAGGTTGACTATTCGAGGAGGAATCCCAAAGAACTTATGGATCGTCTGGCCTCCGGCATTCAGTGCCGCAATTCCCGTCGGAGCGAGTACGACATGCCGTAGACCTTCGTCTCGGAGGCTGAGGATCAGGGAGGTCTTTCCCGTACCGGCTCGTCCATGCAGGAGCACCACGGGCGCACCACCTCTCAGCGCGTTGATAAGACGTTCGCGGTCGTTCCCTTTGGGCGGCGAGAAAGGAGCCGCAGCCGGCTTAGGCAGTGCCGTCTCTGCTTTGATGAGCGATGTGACGGCTTCGCTTTTTCCTGGCGCAGGGAGGATGATGCGGCGAAAGAAGGCGTCCAAGTTCATCGAAAGAACCTCTCGCCGGCAGCATGAATCTGGATGGTCCGCCAGCCGTAACACAAGGCAGCGTTGAAACACGTCATATCTGTTGTGCCGATCATTTTGACCGCGTTCGAAACTCTCTCAGTTCTCGTTCGGCTGCCGCAAGCAGCTTTTTCAATCTCTTGATGTTCTGTGGATTGACCTCCCTCCTTCGGGCGGCGCCAACGCTCTTCCTTAACGCATCGATTTTACCGCGCAACAAACTGTCTCGGAATCCGGAGTGCGCGTAGTCGTCAGATGCCGGACGCGCAAGCGTTCGACGAGCAGGGTTTGCGTTGAGCGCCCAAAAGAGAGCAATCACCCAGCCAACGATCGTCCAACCGAAAGCAACATTCAGCAGAAGAATGGCGGGTTGTTTGGGGTGCTGGTACCGCTGCGCAACCATGGTTGGCACTAGATACACCAGGATAATGACAACCTGAGTCGCGAGCTTGAGCGCCAGCGCAAGCGTGCTGGAACTCGCATTGGCTACCAGGACGTGAGCTATGAAAACTGCACTTCGCATAAAGGAACATTCCAAGCATGGACTGGCTCCACGCTTTCCCAAACGCGAGCATCCATCTTCAGAGACTGTCGCGTCGCATGAGCGCGGCAATGGCCGCCTTTGCGACGAACGGCCTAGTTCCAAGTTTTTGGTAGGGTATTCGCACTCCTACCAGACCGGTAGGAGTCATCAGCCGTTCCGTATCGGACGGCGCTTTAAGGCAGATTCCTTTGCCGTTACCTACTATAGGACAGATCCGCGCCTTTATGCGGTCCAAATTTGCCATTCGAGGAGGAATCCCAAAGGAATTTTTGGTGCGTCTGGCACCAGGGTGTCAGTGCTGCGCCGCCGTTGGAGCCACTACGACATGCCGTCATCCCTCGCCTCTTAGCTAAGAATCGGGGACGATTTCCCGCGCTTGCGCATCCATGCAGGGCTTCGTAAACGCCCAAGCCGCAAGCCCACATTCCGGCAGTACCGCCGGTGATCCGAAGGGCTCCTAGAATCCCTATCGTACTAAGCCGAAATAGGTTAAGTGTCCAACCGGGATGCGCAGACCGGGCACACCGGAAAGGGTGAGTTGCAAAAACTTGATAACGCGCTATCCTTTCCCCAAAGTCAATCTTTGGATTGGGTTGCGCCCATTTCGACCCCGCGCCGATCTTGCCCGCGCAATTCATTGGGGAATCCAGGAACGATCCGCGTGGTTCAATTTGGCGCAAATGGGATTTGCACGTTCATACTCCGGCCTCGCTGGTCCATAACTATCCAGGCCAGGATCCTTGGCCGGATTTTCTCAATGCCCTTGAGAATCTCCCGTCCGAAATCAAAGTCATCGGTATCAGCGACTATCTATTTCTCGACGGGTATCGGAGAATCCTCGCCGAACGCCAGAATGGAAGGCTCAAGAACCTTGATCTCGTCTTGCCTGTGATCGAGCTTCGACTCGATAAGTTCGGTGGCAGTCAAAGCAAATTGAGCCGGGTGAATTATCATGTCATCTTCTCTGACGAGCTTTCCGCGGACATGATTGAGCAGCATTTCCTCAATGCGCTCACACCCAACTACACGCTGGCTCCTCAGTACGACAGTTTCCGTACCTCCGGAAAATGGCAAGCACTCCCAACCCGTGCGAGCCTGGAGGATCTAGGCAAGAAGATCATCGCAAGCGTGCCTGATGCGGAAAAATCCAAATACGGGTCGCCCCTCATTGAAGGCTTCAACAATCTTTGCCTTAGCCTTTCGGCAATCACACAGGCTTTGGAATCGCATTACTTCAAGGACAAGTATGTGACTGCCGTAGGAAAGACCGAGTGGGCAGATGTCAAATGGAACGACCAGAGCATCGCAGATAAGAAAACCATCATCAACGGCGCGACATTCGTATTCACTGCTGCGGCAACTCCTGATGAATGGCAAAAATCCCATTCTGGACTTCTGACGGCGGGAGTCAACGCACACCTGCTTGATTGCAGCGACGCCCATGCTCTGCCAAACTCGACGTATAAGGATCGTCTCGGCCGGTGTTCATCATGGGTAAAAGCAGACCCAACATTTCAGGGTCTGCTACAACTCTCTATCGAATTTGATGATCGCCACTTTGTAGGTGACTTGCCCCCTCAACTCGTGCGGGTACGCGAACACCCCACGAAGTACATCACGCAGATCGAGATCAAGCAGAAGCCCAACGCAACCATCAAGGAGACGTGGTTCAACAACACTATCCCGGTCAATAGCGGCCTTGTCGCGATCATAGGCAACAAAGGAAAGGGCAAGAGTGCCCTTACCGACATTATTGGATTGCTCGCAAATACGAAACAGCACGACTACTTCACATTCCTCTCACCGAAGAATTTCCGACAACAGAGGGATAATAAGGCAAGACATTTTGCAGCAACGCTCGCGTTTGCAGGAGGGCCGTACGTCAGCAAAGGGCTTGAGGAGCAGGTCGATCCACAGCGACCAGAGCTCGTGAAATATATTCCGCAAAACTTCCTTGAAGAGATATGCACGCAACTCGGTAGCATAGAGGAATCCGAGTTTGACCACGAAATCAAGAAGGTGATCTTCTCCCATGTCGAAGAGCCGCTGAGATTGGGTCAGTCAACGCTGGACGAACTGATAACTTACAAAACCAGCGAGGCGGCGCAGCAAATTGCGCTTCTCAAGAGTGAACTCCACCGCATCAACGAGCAGATTGTTGGCTTAGAGGAAAAGTCTGCCTCCGAACATCGCACTGCGCTCGAAAATCTTCTCAACAAAAAGAAGGAAGAGCTTGCCGCCCACATTGCCAATAGGCCGGCCGTTGTCGCAAAGCCCGAAAATGATCCCGCACTCAACCAGCAAATTGCCACCACGTCTGATGAAATCGAAAAGATAAAGACTCTGATTGCCGAGCAGGATAAAAACATCGCGAACGCTACTCAGCGAAGGGCCACGCTTGCACAACTTATTGCTACCGTGGATAGACTCCTTGCTCGCGTTGAGAATCTGCGGCGACAGGTCCAGACATTTTCAAAAGATAGCGTCGACGATTTCGCCCGTCTCGGAATCTCCGAAGACAGTGTCGTGAGCGTGACGATTGATACCGTTCCCCTTACAACAGCTCGTGGTGGGTATCAGGCAGAACAGAACACCGTGGGCCAATCGCTCGATCCCAACATCCAAAACAGTTTCACCCAGACGAAAGCCGCACTCGCAACCCAGTTGAGACAACTTGAGGACGCACTCGACGAACCGAATCGACGCTATCGGGCCTATGAAGTTGCCCTCGCTTCCTGGGAGGAACAACAGGTTAGCCTCAGTGGAACCTCGGATGCCCCAGACTCGGTTGCGTATTTTGAAGCACAGATCGCCGACCTTGCGAACATCCCGGCTCGTTTGCATACCGCGAAGGACCAGCGACTCAATAAGACAAAAGAGATTTACGCAGTTATCCGCGCCCTGGCAGACACCTATCGTGAACTCTACGCACCAGTCAACAAGTTCATCGAATCTCGTGCGATTGCAAAGAACAAATTTCACTTGAATTTTGAAGTGGGCATCGTGGATAGCGGGTTTCACGACACATTTTTTGAATTTGTAAGCCAACGTTCAGTGGGCACATTTGCTGGGACCGAACAAGGGAGCAAAGAGCTAAATGCCATCCTCAGCGCACAGGATTTCAACTCTGAGGCTGGCGTTGAGCAATTCCTCAATGCGACAGATACAGCGCTCCACACGATACAAGGTTCGGGCGGTAAGGCCGTCAAAGTGACCGATCAACTGCGAAAGCAAAAGACGCCGCTTGACCTTTACGATTTCATCTTTTCGCTCGATTACCTTAAACCTCGTTACGCGCTGAGGATGGGTACAAAGGAGCTTTCTGAGCTATCCCCTGGCGAGAGAGGGACGCTTCTCTTGGTTTTCTACCTGTTAGTTGATAAGGACGACATCCCGCTAATGATCGACCAGCCCGAGGAAAACCTCGATAATCAGACAGTCTTTGACCTTCTTGTACCCTGCATCAAAGATGCACGCCAGCGAAGGCAGATCATAATCGTAACCCACAATCCAAATTTGGCAGTGGTGTGTGATGCCGACCAAGTGATCCATGCTGATCTCGACAAGGTTAACAATTACGTCATGTCGTACACCTCCGGCGGGATCGAAAATCCTGTCATCAATAAAGCGATTGTGGACATCCTCGAAGGAACGATGCCGGCATTCAAGAACCGCGACTCGAAGTATCTGTGATCAGACGGAGCATTCGCAACGTCAGATGTCCGCTAAGAGGTTTGTATGAGAAAGAACGGGATTGATGAGGTCGTAAGCGCCCCGCTCGCCGAAACGCACATTCAAATCATAGCGTGCGCTGGGTCGGGCAAGACCGAAGCTCTCGCCCGCAGGGTCGCTCATCTTCTTTCCGGAAGTGTCCCGCCGGAGTCAATTATCGCATTCACGTTTACGGAAAAGGCGGCTGACGAGCTCAAACAGCGCATCGTTGATCGCTCCACGCAAAAGTGTGGTGAGTCTGTTCTCGGCAGCATTGGGCGGATGTATGTCGGCACCATCCACGCATACGCTCTTCAACTTCTGAGAACCTATGTTCCACGGTATGCAAATTACGACCTCATCGAAGAGGATGCCCTCCGCGCATGGGTAGCGCGGCACGGCAAGGAAATCTTAGGGACTGCTGAATGGATGGGATTGTGGGACCGCATTAATGATTTTCTCCGCGATGCCGACGTGGTTGAGAACGAGGCGATCAAACCTGCCGGTGCCGATTCTTTCTCTCAAAGGTATCGCAGGTCCATCGAGTTGCTCGATTCCCATCGCCTCCTTACGTTCGGCCAGAGCATCGTGAAGGCAAGTGATGAGATTCACCGGCCGAAGGTGAGGAAGCAAGTCCATAAAGACCTACGGTATGTCTTTGTCGATGAGTACCAGGACATCAATCCGTCACAGGAACGCCTAATCCACGGCCTTGTCGGCAAGCAGACGCAGCTTTGTGTCGTCGGCGATGACGATCAGTCCATTTATCAGTGGCGCGGCTCCGACGTTGCGATCATGCAAGGGTTTCGAAAGCGGTATCGTCCCGTGCTAACGGTCGAACTGGACATCAATAGGCGGTCAGTGCCCTCCATTGTCGCGGTGGCTGCGGATTTCGCCGAAACCATCTCTCCGCGACTCCCGAAATCGATTGGTAGCGAACGCTCCGAGCCAGTTGACGCGGCCCCGGTACGAATATTGAAGCCGCTGAACCGCGCGGAGGAAGCGGAAGCAATCGCATCGGGTATAGATGGTTTTCTCAAATCTGGCTGGCATCAGGGGCAAATCGCAATCCTTATCCGCCGCTGGCGCCAGGCCGAACCGATCCTCAAAGCGCTTCGGGCGCACGATATTCGTTTCGATTGTGGCGGCGGAAATTCTCTCTTTACGACTGAGTTGGGCTATTTGCTTGCAGCGGGATTCTTGATCGGCTGTGGCTGGTCCTATGTGACGTATGGATGGAGACAATCGCACTTACCAAAGCCACCGGAATCCGCCACAGAGTGGGTAAAGCAACTCGGGAAACTACTGCACCTGTCAAGAGCACAACGGACTGAAGCAAGAGCGTGGATCAAAGCGTTCTCCGTCGAGGCACAAGGCGAGGGATCGAGGCCAGCCAATCTGGTTAGTGATCTCCACGATTTGGCGGTTGCCATCGGCGTCGGCACCTGGAACCTGGAAAAAGACGAAGAGCGGCTTCGGTTTGGGACATTCGCCCGATTCTCACAAGTTTTAGCATCGTTCGAAAAGGCACGGCTATCAGGCCGGTGGATTCGAGACGGCAAGAAAACTGGGTTTAAGGGAGGCCAGGATCGAGGATCGTGGTTTTACCTCTCCCTCGCATACTACCTGAATGGCTATGCTCTCGAAGCAAGCAGTGGCTACGTTGCTCCGCCTGATCCGGGTTCGCCCGCCGTCCAAATCACGACGATCCATTCTGCCAAGGGACTTCAGTGGCCGATCGTGTTCCTTCCGGGGCTCGAACACAAGAAATTCCCTTCGGACAAGGTCGGCAGAATTCGTTATACAGAAGTGCCGAGGAGAATTGTCCCGAAGAGCTTGCTCGCGCGCTATTCGGGCTCAGAGGCCGACGAGCGACGCCTTTTCTATGTAGCAATGACGCGCGCTCGTGACCTTCTGGTGTTGACTTGTCCTCAAAAGGCGAACATCAATAGAGTATCTCCGTCAGTGTTCTTTGAATTTGCCGAGGATCACCCGAAAGCCGCCTCCCAGTTGAAGGGTATCGGACCTATTCCCAAACCAGCCCAATCAAACTCGTTAACGGCACCCGTTCCGAGCTTAAGCTTTAGCGAATTGGCGTTATATGGGAACTGTCCACACGCTTTTCGCCTCGCGACGGAATTCGACATAGCCAAGCCAATCGCGCGCGACCTGGGCTACGGCAAGAGCATTCACCATATTCTTCGGCGCATTGCTGACTCCGTGAAAGCATCCGGGAAGATTCCTAGCTCGACTGCGGTCGAAGCGCTCTTCGACTCCGAATTTCACGTGCCCTTCGCAACAGCGGCTGGTTACACGGAGATGAAATCCGCCGCAAAGAAACTGGTTTTTCGCTATATCGGCGAGTGGAGCAACGACCTCAAAAGCGTGTGGGAGGCGGAGCGTCCATTTGAGCTGCATCTCGATGGCGTTATCGTTGCCGGACGCGCAGACGTGATCTTAGATCGCAGCGGCGGATCCCGCCCCAAGCTCACCATTGTCGATTACAAGAGCTACGACGCCAAGAAGACGGATCAGACCGTCGAGCACCAGCTCCGGACATACGCGGCGGCTGGACGCGCCGAGGGTTTTGATGTTGATGGCGCTATTCTCCACAACCTCAAGAAAAACACGCGCGATGAAATAGCTGTTGATCCTCCCCTCGTCGCTGAGACCCTTGTCCGCGTAACTTCTTGGGCCAAAGGGATAGCGGCAAGAGAATTCCCCGCGAAACCGGCCCAGAAGCGGTGCAGCGGCTGTGATTACAACCACGTGTGCCAACATCGCTGCTAGGCCAAAGGACTGAGCACCGTGAGGGAGCGAGAGCAGCGCTCCCCACGCATCTCCACGGTCGGTAGATATTGCCGACAATCGATTTGCTGGTATTGTCAAAGATAGGATATCCCCCCAATGCCTATTGCCCTGCTGGCTTTCGCCCTGGTTGTTGCAGCTGGAGTCGCGATTGCCTATCGTGTATCGCCTGCCGCTAAGGTAAAGGGGCGGATCGAGGTAGCCCTCTCGCCTTTTGAAGACCTCGACGCCGAAATACATACGCTTCAGGCAAACTTGCAAAGCGAGATTGACCAGCTGGCAAGGCGATATATTGAGGGGATTCATACTGCCCGACTTAAGGCGCTTCCGCTCGAAGAACTCAAGAAGTATGCGATCGGCATGCGGCTGCAGGCGCTCAAAGACGTGGGCATCCGGACTGTATACGACTTGCAGGGTTGGAACGAGTTGCGGATTTCGCAGGTCCGGGGAGTAGGACCCAAATCGGCCTTCGCCATAGTTCAATCTGTTGCCACGGCAACAGCGGCGGCTAAGGCAGTTCCGCTCCCTTATCCGACGCCTCCTTATTGGACAGATCCGGAACGCCAGTTGATGCAGGCGTTGTATCGCGAGCGCTGGTTTGATGCTCACGTCTCTGAGCGAGGCAACGCATATTCGACGATTGTCACTTCGCATCAATGTGCTCGCGACGCGATCCTGTCGAAGACTACTTTCAGTCACTGGCTATGGAGATTCGGTGGAAGCGAAATAATTCGCCGCAGCCTGGAACTTGCGGACGCGATGATCGGCGCTCTGAAGGAACCCTCCCTGCTTTCAATGAAAGAGGACCTTACCATCTCTCTCGGCGAGTGCCGAACGCTCTGTGCCGACCGGGTTCCCGTCGAGTCAATCGTTGGCGATGTTGATGAGAATCGGAAGTTCTACGACTCGCAGCTCATCCGCTTACTTGGAAAAACGAGCCCTTCTATTCAAGTGCCGCCGGCACCAAAGTCAGGCCTATCCACGCCGCATCTCGCAGCACAAGTGTCAGAGAGATTCGTTACAGTTGCCGTAGCCTCAGGTCTCGAACAGAAGCGGACCGAGTTTGCACTGCCTTCCCCACCTCGTCCGCTTCCCACAGAGTTGCGGTGGCTGACGAAGGGAGAGCCCCTTCAGGTTCAAGGCAACAATCTGACATGTGGTTTCCTCTATGTCGGTAAAGGAAATAGTGCAGAGCAGCACTTTGCGCTTAATCCTTTGTTGCCGGCAAAACCGGATACTTCCCCATCGCAGGAAATTGCGGGCTACTATTTCAGCTATTCAACTCTCAGTCCTGAGCAGCGCTCGCGCTACCTTTGCTGGCTTGCCCAAGGCGCATCGTCAACAACCGACCCAGGGTTCGGAATGCTCTATTTCTACGGAATTGAGCGGCGACTCCTCGATCTGGTTCGAGGGCGTGTCTCTTCTGCGCCGCCTGGCGAGATGGGGACAATTGTCCAGGAAGTCCAACGTGTCAGCGATCTATTCAAGAACAAGCCGGGCAGCGTGACCCTATGCTGTCAGCGTCTCCTGGACTTTGTCGCTACATTTTCGCTCGACAGGACTTCAGCTCCGGAGCTGCCTAAGGAATGGTACCGGGGCTACGAGCTGCCATTCATCATGCGACTCGGTATCGGGATCTTTATGAGGGATAGCAGACCCATTCCGCTTGAATGGGCCCTGCGTTGGGCGTATCTCGAACCGACAATATACTTGCGCACACCAGCCACGCGATGCCCGCAAGAATTCGAGGCGGCATTCGAATATGCTTACGCCAGAAGTACGGCGAGGGAATCGTCATCCAGGCGAATAAGACGAAGCTCAAGCTCGCGTATCAGCCCGGTTGGCCGATGCACCCGGAGCAGGAGATCAAGTGCGATTTCGCTGGGATCCCGGACGTCACGGCCCTCAGCTCGCCACCCCAAATTCTCAAGGCTTTAGTCGAAGAATGCACCTCACTAATTGACGGGTACAGTCGCTACCTCGGAAGAAATCCCTCGAAAGCCGGAGCCTTGGAAGCCCTCCTCAATCTTCCTCTCCGCTTTTGGTCATCCGCTGATAAGGACCGCTGGCAAAAGTTCCTTTGCGGCTTTGTTGAGCCCATGAAACTCCTGAAATTGGAATCGCTGCTTCGCGAACTCGGTTGCACGGCAGAGCCGGAGACGGCGCGGGTTCCAGAAATTGTTCCAAACCTCAGCCGTGCACTGGTCGGCTTCGAACCTGATATTCTGGCTGGCGCTCGCAGGCCAAAGCCCTCGGAAACGATTGCATTGTTTCCTCTCACGTCGGATACCCCCGTCGAAAGAACTACGGCAGAGTACAGGAAGGCTTCATTGATGGTTTCGCTTTCGGCGTGCATTGCGCTCGCGGATGGGCGTGCCACGGAAGACGAGGCGGCAACGGTCGAAACAATGATTGCCTCATGGCAGCATCTTCACTTGGACCAGCGAACACGCCTGCGAGCTCAATACCGCCTTCAAGTTCTGCAAGGGATTACGCTGTCGAGCCTGAAATCGCGGTTTGCCGGCCTGCCCCCCGAGGGACGCCTGCAGTTAGCCACTTCTCTGTCGAGACTTGCAACAGCCAATGGCCGGATCGGCGCTACCGAAGTCAAACTTCTTGAGCAGTTATATCGCGCGCTCGAACTAGATCCAAAGCTGCTTTACAGCCATCTGCACGGAGGCATTCAGAATGCAAATGATCCCGTGCCTCAGATGCATCCCGATTCTTCTACAGGTCCGGTAATCGACACTGCACGACTAGCGGCATTGCGGCAGGAGACTGACCAGGTTAGCGCTCTACTAGCCGGTGTTTTTACCGAAGAAGAGACCCCGAGCCCGAGTCCGTCGCCCGCGGTGCTCCAAAGTGAAGTTGCTGAATCAGCTCCATGTGATCAGTTGCTCCCGGGCCTTGACCCCAGGCACTGCCAATTCCTTACCGAACTTCTCAGCAAGCCGATGTGGAGTCGAGCCGAATTAGAGATGGCCGCAGCGAAAATGCAGATTATGCTGGATGGAGCATTAGAACGACTCAACGACGCCGCCTATGACCTGGTCGGAGAACCAATAGTTGAGGGCAATGATCCCGTCTATGTACAACAAAACATCCTGGAGAACGCAGAGTGACGCCCGTAATCCGACCGCGTGAACGCGATGCCATCCTACAGTCTCTTCGAGCGGGCGTTGTGCCCCGTGTCGGACAGCACCTTATTCAGGTCGGGCGCGCGCATGAACTGCGAGCTCTCATAGAGGATATCGACCGGGTGGCCGACGGTGGTGCAACATTTCGGCTCATTATCGGCGAGTACGGCGCCGGAAAAACGTTCTTTCTCAACCTGGTACGCTCCATCGCTCTTGAGAAAAAGCTTGTCACCATGCATGTGGATCTCAATCCCGACCGGAGACTGCACGCCTCCGGCGGACAGGCGCGTTCTCTCTACGCGGAGCTTACCAGAAACATGGCTACCCGTACCAAGCCGGAAGGTGGTGCGCTGGCCGGTATTCTCGAGAAGTTCATCGCTCAAGCAAAAACAGAGAGCGAGCAGACCGGGGTTTCAACCGACCAGATTGTCCGCCAGAACACTCAGCGACTAGCCGAGATGGTGAATGGATACGATTTTGGCGACGTTGTGCTGGCTTATTGGCGAGGATTTGAGGAAGACAACGAACAGTTGCGCCTCGACGCAGTCCGCTGGATGCGTGGGGAGTTTTCGACGAAGACAGATGCCCGCGCGGCACTCGGCGTGCGAACGATCGTCGACGATGCTTCAGTGTACGACCAGCTGAAGTTACTGGCCCGTTTCGTAAGGCTGGCAGGTTATAGCGGTCTCTTCGTTTGCCTTGACGAAATGGTGAACCTTTACAAGCTGGCAAATACTCAGGCCCGTATGTCCAACTACGAGCAAATCCTCCGAATCCTCAACGATTCATTGCAGGGATCGACGGAAGGTTTGGGCTTCATCCTGGGCGGAACGCCGGAGTTTTTATTTGATACCAGGCGCGGGCTCTACAGCTATCCCGCGTTGCAGTCTCGCCTCGGGCAGAATACTTTCGCGCGCGAGGGTTTAGCTGATTACTCGGGCCCAGTGATACGACTATCCGCCTTAACTCCGGAGGATTTTCAAATCCTTCTTGAAAAGCTTCGATACGTTTACGCTCAAGGAGATCCCGCGAAGTATCTTCTCCCAGATGACGCCATACCGGCCTTCATGCACCATTGCAGCCAACGCCTGGGTGACAGCTATTTTCGCACGCCACGAACCACAATCACCTCGTTCATTGATCTGTTGACGATTCTGGATCAGAATCCGCAGGTTCAGTGGACAAGTCTCATTGATGAGCTTGCCCTTCAGCCGGATACCGGTGGAGAGGCGGACAAAGCCATTGAGCCAGATGACGAGTTCACCACTTTCAAACTCTGAGACAGCCTCATTCAAGCTGCTAGACGAGCGCATCCAGCAGTGGATTTGGTCGCAACGCTGGACCAGCCTCAGGGCGGTACAGGAACGCGCAATACCGCTCCTTCTCTCTGGAACAACAGATGTAATTCTTGCGGCCGCTACCTCGGCAGGCAAGACTGAAGCGGCTTTCTTCCCGTTGCTGACAAGACTCCTCAAGGCGGATGAGCCCCCGGGCTACATTTTGTCCATCAGTCCTCTTAAGGCTCTCATCAACGATCAAACGCAAAGACTGGCGCCGATTTGCGACCTGCTCGGCCTTCCGGTGCTTGGCTGGCACGGCGATGTTCCGCATTCCAGAAAGCAGAAGTTTCTCAAGAACATGTCCGGGGTCTTGATCATAACCCCTGAGTCTCTCGAAGCTCTCTTTGTGACCAAAGGGACACTCATTCCGGCACTTGCCGCGGCTGCTCGGGGCGTAGTGATCGACGAACTGCACTCATTTATTGGCGCCGAGCGCGGTAAGCAGGTTCAGTCATTGCTTCATCGATTCGAAATCGCCACTGATCGCCGGATTCCACGTGTTGGCCTTTCTGCCACACTCGGCGACATGTCTCTCGCCTCCGAGTATCTTCGCCCTGGACACGCAGACAGTGTTCGAGTGATAGACGCGGGTAACGAAGGTTATGAACTCAAGCTGATGGTAAAAGGCTATAGCGAGGCGCCGATGCAGCCGCAAAAGAATGACCCTAACGAAGGGATCTCGGAAGAGATAGATGATTCTGCTTGGGAACCGGAAGTCGTACGTTCGGCCTCAGCTGTGCACGAGATTGCCGGTTATCTTTATAGTCATCTGCGAGGCAACAACAATCTGATATTTCCGAACAGCCGCTCTAAGGTTGAGTTTTTTGCAGATCAACTTCGACGGCGCTGTGAATTCGAGGGAGTTCCTAATGAGTTCTGGCCCCACCATGGGAGCCTGTCCCGGGAACTCCGAGAAGAATCTGAGGCCGCGCTCAAGAACGGTGACCGTCCGGCCAGTGCAATCTGCACCACGACGCTCGAACTCGGCATTGATATTGGAAGCATTCGCAGTGTGGCCCAGATCGGACCTCCGACATCCGTCTCAAGCCTAAGGCAACGTCTTGGCCGGTCCGGCCGACGGGCAGGGGAAGCTGCGATACTGCGCTGCTTCGCGGTGGAACGGGAACTGTCATCAAAGTCGACCTTTTCGGACCGGATCCGCGAGGGCCTGGTGCAAACTATCGCCATGATACGGCTCCTCATTTCCCCGTGGGTCGAGCCGCCCCGCCCGGACGCTATTCACGCCTCAACGCTCGTTCAACAAATTCTCTCGGTCATTGCCCAGAAAGGCGGCGCGAGCGCCAACGAACTCTGGAGCACCCTCATAAAGAGCGGCGTTTTCGGGCAACTCGAACCGAAGGAATTTGCCGAACTGCTGCGCGTCCTCGGAGAGCGCGATTTGGTCGTGCAGGAGAGTGGAGGCACCCTCCTTCCGGGAGTCCTTGGCGAAAAACTAATCAACCAGTTTGATTTCTATAGCGCCTTTACTACGGGTGAGGAGTTTCGCATTATCGCCGATGGACGCGTCCTCGGTTCACTGCCAATCGAAAGACCGCTCACGCCCGGGCAACGAATCATATTTGGGGGACGACGGTGGAAGGTCCAAGACATCGATACGCGGGGGAAATCGATCTATGTAGTTCGGGATCGCGGAGGAGTACCGCCCTCCTTCGATGGGGTTGGAGGCGCTGTTCACGACCGAGTGCGTAAAGAGATGAGGCAAGTACTGGACGAAACCCAAGTTGTTTCTTTCCTCGATCAAAAGGCCGCGGAGCTCTTGTTGGAAGCGCGGCAATGGTTCGCTTCAGCAGGTTTGAGAGACCGGCAATGGTTCAAAGATGGCGGAAGTATCTTGCTGCTTGGATGGCGCGGAGATGCAATACATGATGCACTCGCATTGCTACTGACGGCAAGGGGGCTACACACATCCAATGAAGGGGCAGCAATACGCGTCTTCTCGAATGAGCAAGAACGCCTTCTTGACTTGTTGCGCCAAATTGCTTCAGGGCCTCCGCCAGCAGTGGACGATCTTAAGATCAATCCCGCTCATGTCAATCGAGAGAAATGGGATTGGGCATTACCAGAGAATCTCCGCCTCCGTTCATTCGTTAGTGCCCAGCTTGACTTACTGGGAGCGCAGCAACTGGCGCGCAATGTTTCCGGAACCCTTTGAAGAATTGAAACAATGGTGGTTGTTGTGAGCCTATTGAGTAAGAGGTTCGATGGCCCTCAAAGCGATCGTCGACGGCAAGGTAATGCGTGCGCCATTCATTGAACTCGATGCTTGGAGAGCGATCCAGGCTAACAAACCGGAAATCCGGATGATCTGCTGCGATGGTCAGGGCTACATGCGGGTCCGCGAGAAGAGGCAAGAATTCGTTCACTACCGGCGCTCGGAAGAGTGCATCGGGCGTCCCGACTCGCCCGAGCACGACTATCTGAAAACTGTGGTCATGCGCGCAGTTGAACAATCCGGATGGGAAGCAGATGTAGAAGTGATCGATCCCAAGCGGCGATGGATTGCAGATGTGCTGGCAACCAGAAATGAAGCGCGACTTGCCTTTGAGATCCAGCTCTCCCCTATAACGTATGACGATCTATTGAGACGATACAGTCTGTACAAGAGGAGCAGAGTTCGAAGTTGCTGGTTTGTTAAGGGGAGGCTAGGGCGCACCTTCATCGAAGAACCTTCCAGCGATATGCCGGTTTTCGTGTTGGAGCGTGACGATGACGCCGAGCCGGGATCGCAACGCTTCAGTGTTTCAATTTCTCCTGATCACCGGTACCCCATAAAAGACGCCGTCTGTGCTCTTCTGAATCATCAGTTCCGTTGGTGCCGCGCGCGTCGGGCGCGAAGAGTCGAAAACATTGTCCTGCTGCGCATGGAGAATTGCTGGTTCTGCCGAAAACCGTTCGGGATGTATAGGATTGAGGGCATCGAGACCCAATGCGGCGAAGCACCGCGCTCGACCTTCCCACGAGACCGCCGATTGCTCGAGCCCGCTGTCCTCGAAGCGTTGGAATCGTATATCACCGCTCATCCTGAAATCGATGTAGCTATAAGCTACCCGTGTCGCCTTCCAGACCCGATCACAGGTATTGCTGATGTCGGCTTTACCTGTTCTCACTGTGATGGCGTTCTTGGGTTTCGTCATCACCAGTGGGTTTGGAGTAGAGCTGCCCTGCCAATCGCCACAATTCCACTTGCGTCTGAAGTTAGTCAATTCGAGGATCCACACTGGTGTTATTCGAGAAAGCAGGACTTTTGCTGTTGAAGGGGGGTGCCCGCTCGGCGAGTTTCTTCGTGGCGAGCTGCCCCTCAAGCAAACGATCCTGTAACGCGAAAATCTCCATATAACTGTAAAAGCGCCCCGGCTCCACGGGAACTTCAATGACCTCCATTACATTCAGTTGACGCAGGAGTCCCGTCGGCCTCAGAACAGCCAAGCCAGGATCGATTGCGCCTCGCTTTCTATTCCTGAGCTGCGCGATGGTTCTTGGCAGCTTCTTTTCAAGGGTGAGCAGTGTGTGCATACCATTGCGACGTGCGGTCCAGAGATGGAAACAGTCCGGCAGGTTTTCTGGGCTGACAAACGCGCGCGCCAGGGTCTGAAACCAGGGGAGATCTTGGAGGCTGAGCACTTCAAAGTCGTCAAGGCCAAGCAGCTTTGAATGGTTTAGAAACGCTGCAGTCGCTTCGTTGGGGAGATTCGAGAGCCATTGGAAAAAGGCAATCTGACTGGATTCGCTGGGCGGAATTCCCTTGTCTCGATTCGACTTTCCTCCTTTCGCGATCCAGTTGTTCATGTCGATGGTCGCACGGAACTTCGACCGTTCGACGGGGGCAGGGCACTGCGTGATCTGGCACCCGAGAAAAGCATTCAAAAGTGGGTCCCTACCCCTCGGCCGCCGCCATATTTCTATGTTGAGTTCGCTGTAAGTGTGAAGCGTAATACGCCCTTCCCGCACTAAGCGTCCGATTGTGAACAACGCTTCCTTTTCGTTCTGCTGGTCAGCATCATGGACGGGCTCAATCCGTCTGAACCCGGCGATTGTTATGCGGGTTGAGCCGCTCCCCCACTTCAACTCCTGTATGCGAGAATCGCCTTCGAGAAAATCGGCGCTGCTGATGACTCCGGTGTCGAGGAGAATCTTCATCGGTGAGGCCACTCACGTAGTATCGCCTGCCGGCCACGCCGGACGCTGAATGTCTTGATGGACCCACGATGCCGCCTGCGTCAGGCGGCATCTCGCGGCCTAAATCGACTAAGGCAACTTTCTCCCCGCGGTTCCTTGCCGCATCCAGAACTGTTTGGTCGGGATGTAGTCTGTTCACCCGATGGAGTGCATTTCGCAGATTGGTTCTGATCGTCGCCGGGGAATCCGACGATGTCACCAGCAGCAGGCGGTCCGCATTGGGTTTCAGGGTTCTCGACCAGGGGCGCTTGTCCGGCTCTACCGTGGCCGCAATTTGCCGAACGGCCTGATTCACGACGCCTTCGAGGTCCGCGCCCTCTCGCGTTGAAAGCGAAATCTTCCGCTTGGCCTGAACGAACGCGAAACTGCCCTGGTCCGTTCCGGCCAGTATGTCCATCGACAGCTTCCCCGGACTCTGAGGCGATGTAGGTTAGCTTTCCGCGCGGGATGACAATTATATCGTAAATAATTATAAATAGGCAACATAATATTTTGCTATCATCTATACAAGTCCTGCACAGATACGCAGAGTCAATGACTTGCC
>Ga0335075_10006646_pt1 | contig 17846 bp, 15 predicted proteins | sample Lox_Sample_24_FD_206723 | JGI IMG/M metagenome (GOLD analysis project Ga0335075, IMG submission 206723) | Soil microbial communities from Loxahatchee National Wildlife Refuge, Florida, United States - Lox_Sample_2.4 | ecosystem: Environmental > Terrestrial > Soil > Wetlands | place: USA...
GATCGAGCTGCCACTCACGGGCCGGCGGATCCCCGTGGTCGCGGATCCGCACGTGGATCCGGAGTTTGGTACTGGCGCGGTGAAGGTGACGCCGGCGCATGACCCGGACGACTTCGAGATCGGCCGCCGGCACGACCTGCCCAGCCTGGTCATCATGGACGAGCGCGGCGTGATCACGGCCGCCGGGCCGTTCCAGGGCCTGGACCGGTTCGAGGCGCGGCCAGCCGTGCTTGCGGCGCTGCGGGCGGATGGCCGGGTCGTGGCCGAGCGCCGCCCGTACCTGCACGCGGTCGGCCACTGCTCGCGATGCGGCACCACGGTCGAGCCGCGGCTGTCCTTGCAGTGGTTCGTCAAGGTTGGGCCGCTGGCTAAAGCCGCCGGTGACGCAGTGCGCGACGGCCGGGTGCGGATCTACCCGGCTGAGATGTCAGCCCGCTACTTCGACTGGGTCGATGACATGCACGACTGGTGCATCAGCCGCCAGCTGTGGTGGGGACACCGGATCCCGATCTGGTACGGGCCGGACGGTCAGGTGGTCTGCGTCGGCCCGGACGACACCCCGCCTGCGGGTGCGGGCTGGGAGCAGGACGCGGACGTACTCGACACCTGGTTCTCGTCGGGGCTGTGGCCGTTCTCCACCCTGGGCTGGCCGGACGACACCCCGGACCTGCGCACGTTCTACCCGACCAGTGTCCTCGTGACGGGCTACGACATCCTGTTTTTCTGGGTCGCCCGGATGATGCTGTTCGGCTTGTACGCGATGGCTGACACCGGACCTGATGACGCGGTGCCGTTCCGCCAGGTCGCGCTGCACGGCCTGGTGCGGGATCAGCACGGCAAGAAGATGTCCAAGACCCGCGGGAACACCGTGGACCCGCTGGACTGGATTGACCGGTTCGGTGCCGACGCCACCCGCTTCACCCTGGCCCGCGGCGCGACACCGGGGGGTGACGTGGCCGTCAGCGAGGAGTGGGTCGCCGGCGCACGCAACTTCTGCAACAAGCTCTGGAACGCCGTGCGGTTCGCGCAGCTCAACGGCGTGCGCAAGAGCGCAGCAGCTGGCCAGGTCGGACTACCCCCCGCCAGCGCCCTGTCGGTCGCTGACCGGTGGATCCTGTCCCGGCTGGCTGCGGTGACCGCTGAGGTCGACGCGCTGTTCGAGCAGTTCGAGTTCGCCAAGGTCTGCGACGCTCTCTACCACTTCGCCTGGGACGAGTTCTGCGACTGGTACCTGGAGCTGGCTAAGGCCCCGCTTACCGGGCCGGACGAGGCCTCGGCCGCCACGACCCGACAAGTGCTCGGCGAGGTGCTGGACCGGCTGCTTCGGCTGATCCACCCTGTCCTGCCGTTCGTCACCGAGGAGCTGTGGACCTCGCTCACCGGCGGTGAGTCGGTTGTCATCGCCCGGTGGCCCGGAGAAGTCGCCGATGGTGTCAGCGATCGGCTGCAGCCGCTGCCGGCCGATCCGGAGGCGGAGGCAGAGATCTCCGCGCTCATGCGGCTCGTCACCGAGGTGCGCCGGTTCCGCTCCGACCAGGGCGTGCGGCCGGGGCAGCAGGTGCCCGCGCGGCTGGTGGGCGCCGACGGCACTCCGCTGGCACGACACGAGGACAGCATCCGCGCGCTGCTGCGGTTGTCCGAGCCGGGGCCGGACTTCGCGCCGACCGCGACCGTGGCAGCTGAGGGCGTGACGATTGAGCTAGACACCATGGCCGGGCTCGACATCGAGGCGGAGCGAAAGCGACTGGCCAAGGACCTGGCCGCGGCGCACGCCGAGATTACGGCGGTCGAGCGCAAGCTCGCGAACGCCTCGTTCGTTGAACGAGCGCCGGCCGACGTTGTGGCGAAGAACCGAGCTCGGCTGGCCGCCGCGCAGGAAGAGGCCGCCAGGCTGGGCGAGCGGCTCGCTGTCCTTCCGGCCACGGTTGCCAGTTCTGGCGACGGGCCCGGTTCCGGCGAGGGGCTGGCCTAACACCCGATGTCAGATAACTACGTCGGGCGGCTGCGCGAGATCGAGAAGGAGATTTTCGCGCGCAGGCCCGAGCACTCGATCAACCCCTCACTTGAGCGCATCTACGCTCTGATGACGCTGCTCGGTGACCCGCAGCGGGCCTACCCGGTGATCCATATCACCGGCACCAACGGCAAGACCTCGACGGCCAGGATGATCGAGGTGCTGCTGCGTGCCCGTGGCCTCCGGACTGGCCTGTTCACCAGTCCGCACCTGTCACAGGTCGGTGAGCGGATCTGCGTGGACGGGCAGCCGCTCGATGCCGAGCGGTTCGTTACTGCGTACGAGGAGATCAAGCCGTATCTGGACCTGGTGGACGGCAGCCACGACGTACCGCTGTCGTTCTTCGAGGTACTCGTCGGCATGGCGTTCGCTGTGTTCGCCGATGCCCCGGTCGACGTCTGCGTGCTGGAAGTGGGCATGGGCGGGACCTGGGACAACACGAACGTGGCCGACGGCGTCGTCGCCGTGGTGACCCCGATCTCCATCGATCACTCCCGATACCTGGGGACGACTGTCGCCGAGATTGCCGCGGACAAGGCAGGCATCATCAAGCCGGGCGCCATCGCGGTGCTCGCGCAGCAGCCGCCGGCGGCAGCAGAGACGCTGTTGCGGCGCACGGCGGAAGTCGGTGCCACGGTCGCCAGGGAGGGGCTGGAATTCGGCGTCATCAGCCGCGAGCTGGCCGTAGGCGGCCAGCAAATCGATATCAGGGGCCTGCTCGGCGACTACCCCGATCTGTACTTGCCGTTGTTCGGCAGCCACCAGGCGGGCAACCTGGCCTGCGCGATCGCTGCGGTCGAGGCGTTTGCCCGCCCGCCTGACCCGGACGGGTCGCAGAACGGGGAGCTCGAGCCGACCGCGCTTGACCCCGACATCGTCAGGCGCGCTGTGGCCTCGATGAGCTCGCCGGGGCGCCTCGAGGTCGTCAGGCGCAGCCCGGTGGTGATCGTGGACGCGGCCCACAATCCCGGCGGCATGGCCGCTTCGGTCGAGGCGCTGACCGAGGCGTTCACCTTTACCGACCTGATCGTCATCGTCGCGGTGAGCGAGGACAAGGACGTCGCCGGCATCCTCGAAGAGCTGGAGCCCATCGCCACGCATGTGGTCGCGACGGCTAACTCGGCGGCGCGCTCGATGGCCCCCGTGGCGCTCGCCGAATTGGCGCGCGCCGTGTTCGGGCCGGACCGGGTCAGCGTTGCCGAGCGGCTCGATGATGCGATCGAGCTCGGGGTCGCTCTCGCCGACGAGGCCGACGCAACCGGCGAGGGCGGGCCGGGCAAGGCGGGAGTGCTCATCACCGGGTCGGTATATACCGCGGGCGATGCCCGGGTGCTGCTTTCTTTGAGACCTGGGAACGGGGCCGCCGGCGGTGAATCTGGCCCGACACTGGCGGGTCAGGGAGATGAGTTCGAGTGAAGCGACTCTGTGCCACGGTGCTAATCATGGAGGCCATCGTCGTGGGCCTCGCAATTCCCGTCGCAGTTCAAATCGACCATCTGTCGCCACACGCGGCTGGCCTGACGGGCGGTGTCGCGGCAGTCGCCGCGGTGTTGTTCGCGGCGCTGGCGCGTCCTTTCCTGCCTGCGACGCTGATCGGCGGAAGTCTGCTGCAGGTGTTCGTTATCGCGGCAGGCTCGGTGGTGCCTGTTATGTATTTCCTGGGCGGTATCTTCGCGGCATTGTGGGGCCTCGGAATCTGGCTCGGCTATCGCGTTGAGCACGCCGCAGGTCACTAATTGCCAAAGCGCCGACAAACTCGCCTCCCCTGGTCTGGAACCCGCTAGACCGCGCTGTAGGCTGTTGATCATCCAGCTGCCAGTGCGCGCTAATGGCATTACCGCGTGCCAGCAGCCGGTAGCTGAGGGTGGCAATCGCGGGCAATATCTGATCGGTTTCCTGTCGTTTGGCACTATCGGCAGCGGCGATCCGTTGGACGCAAGTGCCGATCGCTACCGGAACGCCGGATAGTGCGAACCGGCAGCGCCAGCGGCGGGCAGTACGGAAAAATGGTGTGATACCTGGCAGGACCTGGCTGGAAGGTGCTTGTTCCCCATGAGCAACGCGATGGCGTTTCTTGGCCGTGACATGGCTGTCGACCTCGGCACCGCGAACACCCTGGTGTACGTGCGCGGTCGCGGGATCGTCCTGAACGAGCCGTCGGTCGTCGCGCTGAATACCAATACCGGCCAGATCGTCGCAGTCGGCGTCGAAGCGAAACGGATGATCGGCCGCACGCCGGGCAACATCGTCGCGGTCCGTCCGCTCAAGGACGGCGTGATCGCCGACTTCGACGTCACCGAGCGCATGCTGCGGTACTTCATCCAGAAGGTGCACCGGCGCAGCCACCTGGCCAAACCGCGGATCGTGGTGGCGGTGCCGAGCGGTATCACTGGCGTCGAGCAGAGCGCCGTGAAAGAGGCCGGTCACCAGGCGGGCGCGCGCCGCGTCTACATAATCGAGGAGCCGATGGCTGCCGCGATCGGGGCCGGACTGCCGGTCAACGAGCCAACCGGGAACATGGTCGTCGACATCGGCGGCGGCACCACCGAAGTGGCCGTGATCTCGCTCGGCGGCATCGTGACTTCTCAGTCGATCCGGGTCGGCGGCGACGAGCTCGATCAAGCGATCATCAGCTTCGGCAAGAAGGAGTACTCGCTCATGCTCGGCGAGCGCACTGCCGAGGAAATCAAGATCTCACTCGGTTCTGCGTATCCGTCACACGATGAGCCCAACGCCGAGATTCGCGGGCGGGACCTGGTCAGCGGTCTGCCGAAGACCATCGTCATCTCTGCCGAGGAGATCAGGCGCGCGATCGAGGAGCCCCTTAGCGTGATCATCGACGCGGTCAAGACCACGCTCGACAAGTGCCCGCCAGAGCTGGCTGGGGACGTGATGGATCGCGGCATCGCCCTCACCGGCGGGGGCGCCTTGCTGCGCGGGCTGGACGAGCGGCTGCGCGAGGAGACCGGGATGCCGATTCACCTGACCGACAACCCGCTGGATTCAGTTGCGCTGGGCACCGGCAAATGCGTGGAGGACTTCGACACCTTGCAGCAGGTCCTGGTTCCCGAAGCGAGGCGTTAGCCGGTCCGGGGCCGCGGCCCCCATCCGGCGGCAGACGAGGTGACGGGCGGCAGGCGAGGTGATCGGAAGTGCGGGACAAACGGCGGACCCGCGTGGTGCTCGTCGTCCTGCTGGTAGTGGCGCTGGGTCTCATCGGGCTGAACTACGCCGACGGGTCGAATGGCCTGCTGCGGGCCGCGCGCAACGCTGGGAGCGCGATATTCGGCGGCACGGAGCATGCGGCCAGTTCGGTGGCAAGGTTCTTCTCTGGCTCGGGCTCATCCGGCACTCAAGTCCAGAGCTTGCAGGAGCAAGTAGCCAGGCTGCGCGCTGAGCTCACCGGTGAACAGCTGAGCAGGTCCGACTACGCCCAGCTCCGCAAGCTGCTGCAAATTGCCGGGGCGGCGCAGTACCGGGTAGTGGCGGCGAGCGTGATCGCCGTCGGGACCGGATTCCAGCAGACCGTGACGATCGACGCTGGCAGCGCGAACGGCATCAGGCCCGACGAGACGGTACTGAACGGCGAGGGACTGGTCGGTGCCGTGACGTCGGTGACCAGCAGCACGGCTACGGTGATGCTGGCCAGCTCGCCGGCCGTTGCCGTTGGCGCCCAGGTCGCGCCGAGCGGCCAGCTGGGCGTCGTAACCGGGTCCGCCGCGACAGCGAGCAGTGGCGGCCTGATGCATCTGCAGATGCTCAGCTCCTCGGCTGCGCTGAAGCCCGGTGACCAGCTGGTGACGTCGGCGTCGGTCAGGGACCGGCCGTATGTGCCGGGTGTGCCGATCGGAGTCGTCACCAAGCTGATCAACGTGAACGGCGCGCTTACCGAAGCCGCCGAGGTCCGGCCATATGTGGACTTCACGGCGCTCGGCGTCGTCGGGGTAGTCATCGTGCCGCCCCGACACAACCCGCGCTTCGCGGCGGTGCCGCCGTTGCCGCACCCGGGACCGACCGTCACGGTCACCGTGACCGCCAGACCTGGGTCCACCCGGCGCGGTCAGTCGCCCACCCCGAAGCCCGGCGGCTGAGGTGCGGAAGGCCTGGCTACCTCCGGTCCTGATCTTCATCGGGATTCTCGCTCAGCTCACCATGCTGGACGGGCTGCGCCTGCCCGGCGGCGGCGTACCCGACCTGGTGCTGGTCCTGGTCGCGGCGCTGGCGATAGCACAGGGGCCGCTCGCCGGCCTGATCATCGGCTTCGCGGCAGGCCTTTGCCTCGATCTTGCCCCGCCGGGCAGCGCCCTCATCGGCCAGTACGCGTTCGTCTTCTGCCTGGCGGGCTGGGTAGCAGGGCGTCTGTCGGGCGGGGCGCGCCGGTCGCCGTTGCGGCTCGCGATGCTGATGGGCCTCGTCGTGGCAGCTGCCGAGGCGGTGGTTGCCGGACTCGGCCGCGCTCTGGTGCCAGCGGAGGTCTCGGTGGCCGAGATCAGGGCTGTGCTGCCGGTCTCGATCCTCTATGACTTGCTACTCTGCCCGTTCGCCCTGTACCTCGTCGTGCTGGTCGGCGGCAAGCTGGCGGGCGCACCGCTCACCCCGGTCGCGCTCGGCGGCACGATGCAAGCACTAGTCCGCGCGCGGCGCACTGCGGACCGCAAGGGCCGGGCGCGGCAGCCGCGGCTGCGCGAGGCGGCGGCTAGGACTGGTGACGGTTGGCTGGGTGGCGCGCCCCGCGGGCACTACGGGACGCGAGCAGTGGCCAGGCCAAGCGCGCGGCTCCGACCGGGGAACGGCGTACCGGGCTCGGCCTCGGGACTGGCCCGGCATCCCGGCCGGGCAGCCAGCGCGCCAGTGAACCTGCGGATGGCCAGCGGGCGCCGGGGCGACGCTGCCATCGGCACCGCTGTTGGCGCTGGCCTTCGCCCGCATCAGCAGCCGGGTAGTCACCCCGGTCTGCTGGCTGGCCGGAGCCGCTTCCGGCCGCGCGGCGGCGAGCTGGGTGGCTCCGCTACCAGGTCGCACGGCGTGGCCAGGGCTAGCTCGCCGCGGGGGCAGACGCCGATCAGGTTCAGTGCGCACCGGGGCGACGCGAGCGTAGGCCGCTCACTCGGCTCTGGCTGGGGCGCTACGCCCGGCCGCAGGGTCTCGACGGGTCCGCGGCCCGGCTCTGGCTGGCTTTCGGCCGCCAGCCGCCCGGTCTCGCCCGGCCCGCAGCTGCGACTCGGCGCGCGCCGGTCGGCGATCACGGGCGGGGGCTCGCCAGCCGCCGTGCCGAAACTGCACTTCAAGTCCGCGCCGCCACCAGCCGCCCGGCGCCCCGTCGCGGTGCCGCGGTTCCGTCGCAAGAGCGCCCTGCTCCGGCCTTCGACACCGGTTTCCGGCCTGGTATCCGGAGGAGCACTGGACGGCAGCACATTCCGCGCCGTCCGGCGCCGCACGAACGCGCCGCGACTGCGGCTCGCCTCCCGCGGGCGAGCCACCGGGATGCTGGGTGGTTCCGGCGGCAGCGCGCTCCGGCAGCCTGCCGCACGGATGCGCAAGCAGCCCAAGTTCGGCTACGGCAAGAGGTCGCTGCTGTCCTTCCCGACCGTCAGGCGCATGGGCGGGCAGTGGCTGGCACGCAAGCGGGCGGGGAGTCGATCGGGCTCATGGCTGATCGGCAGCAGGCAAGGGGGATCGCGGTGATACCGGCATCGAAGCGTCGCCTGGTGAGCGTGGCGCTGATCGTGGCAGGACTGCTGAGCGTGCTCGGCGTGCGGCTGTATTACCTGCAAGTCAGCGGCAAAGCCACGTACGTGGCATTGGCCACCCAGGACCTGACACGGGACATTGTGACGCCATCGGTGCGCGGCCAGATCCTCGACGACACCGGCCAGGTCATGGTCGGCCGTCAGGCGGAGCTAGTCGTGGCAGTGAACATGACGACGCTCGGGCAGCAAGCTGACGGCGGTTCCGCAGAGCTTGCGCGCCTGGCCAAGCTGCTGAACATCAGCGACAAGACGATTTCCGAACGGGTGCGCATCTGCACAGCGGGCGTGCAGCAGCCGTGCTGGCAGGGCTCGCCGTACCAGCCGATCCCGGTCGCCCAGAACGTATCGCAGCGAGTGGCGTTGCAACTGCTGGAGGACAAGGGCGCGTTCCCCGGCGTGTCGGCCAATATCCAGGCGGTAACTGATTACGCACAGCCGCTCGCGACGGACGCCGCTGGGGTTGTGGGCTATCTGCAGCCGATCACGGCGCAGGAGCTGAAGTCGCTCAATCAGCCGGTCACCGGGTTCTCGGGAGACGACCTGGTCGGCCAGGCCGGACTGGAAGCAGAGTACGACCGGCAGCTGCGCGGGACGACCGGGATCAACGAGGTCGCGGTCAACGCCGCCGGGCAGGTGACCTCCACCATCAAGGACGTCAAGCCCGCGGCCGGTGATGATCTGGTGACGAGCATCAACGGCCCGCTGCAGATTGCGACCGAGAACATCCTGGCGAACTCTGTCCAGCAGGCACACGCGTCCAATCCTGGTGCGACTTCGGGCGCCGCGGTCGTGATGACGACCACCGGCCGGATAGTCGCGATGGCCAGCTACCCGACCTATAACCCGAGCGTGTGGACGAACGGGCTCTCGGAGAAGGAGTTCAAGCGGCTGTTCGGCACCGCGGAGGGCGAGCCCATCCTGGAGCGCGCCACCCAGGGCGAGTACCCGCCGGGATCAACGTGGAAGATAACCACGCTGTCGGCCGCGGTCAGGTTCGGTGACTCGCTCTACGGCAGTTACGACTGCCCCGCGTCGGTGACAGTGGGCGGGCACGCCTTCAATAACGACTTCGGTAACGGCGGGCAGATGTCGCTGCATCAGGCGCTGGTGCTGTCCTGTGACACGATCTTCTACAACTTCGGCTACCAGATGTGGAAGGCCGATGACCGCAAGGCCGACACGGTGACCAGCCCGACGGCGCCGGTGCAGTTCGAGCAGAAGATCGAGCTGAAGTGGGGTTTCGGCAAAGACACCGGGATCGACCTGCCGCAGGAGAACCCCGGCACGATCCCGACCAGAGAGTGGCTGTACTACTTCTGGAAGGACAACGCGCACACCGGTCAGAACTGGTGCAAGTACGGCCGGGCGAACGGCAGCTACATCCAGCAGATCGAGTACGACGACTGCCGGTTCGGCAACATCTGGGAACCCGGCCAGGCAATCATCGCCTCTATCGGCCAGGGTTACGTCGCCGTCACTCCGTTGCAGCTGGCCCGCGCCTATGCGGCACTGGCCAACGGCGGCACCCTGTACAGCCCGCGGATCGGCGAGGAACTCGTCAGCCCGAGCGGCAAGGTCGTGGAGAAGATTAACCCGCCGGTGGTCGGGCACGTGCCGGCCAGCAAAACCACGCTCGCTTACATCCGCAGCGCGCTGCAGGGAGTGGTGACCTCGGGTACCGCGGCCGGGACCTTCAAGGGCTTCCCGCTTAATCAGGTGTGCGTTGCGGGTAAGACGGGAACTGCTCAGGTGTTCGGCAAGAACTCTACGTCCGTGTTCGCGTCGTTCGCTCCGTGCAACCACCCTAAGTACGTGGTCGTCATGATGATCCCTGACGCCGGATACGGCGCCGACGTCTCCGGCCCCGGCGTCCGGCAGATCTGGGATGCGATCTACGGCCTGCAGGGCCACACTGCCGCGCTGCCGGGCGGCAAGCTCCCGGCGGTGCCGCACATCACCGCCCCCGGGAAGATCGTCCAGACGACGCCTAAGCGGCCGAAGGCAAGCCCGAAGCCCACCGGAACCCCGGCCGTGGGGCTGCCCTTTGCGTTGCTGCCGGCTGATGCCTCTGATGCAACCGCCCGCGGCAAGTCCCGGGGGCCGGCCTAATGAGCTCATGGCGCAGTTTCCCTGACGTGGCCAGTCGGCGGCCGTCCGCGCCGGTGTCCCGCTCGTCTGCTTACCGTGGGCTTGCGCCAGTGAGGCTGGACGGCCGCACCGCCCGCCAGACGGGGCTCGGGCGCGGCCCCGCATTTGGCGGTGGTCGCAGGGGACGGCTGCGACGACTCCTGCACCACGTCTTCGGAGCCGGATCGCCGCTGCGGCACCTGGACTGGATCCTGATCGCAGCGGTGCTGGCGCTCAGCCTGATCGGAACGATGCTGGTGTGGTCGGCCACTGCGACGAAGGCGTTCAGCACTTCAGACACGTACCTGCACAAGGGCATCCTGAACATCGCCATCGGGCTGGTGCTCATGGCCTGCGTCAGCATGCTCGACTACCGGCAGCTCCGGCAGTACGCGCCGATCGTGCTGGCTGCGTCATGCCTGGGCTTGCTCATCGTGCTGGCGCCGCTCGGCAGTCTCACCGCGCCAGTGAACGGCTCGAAATCATGGATATCGCTGGGAGGCGGTTTCCAGATAGAGCCGTCTGAGTATGCGAAGCTCTCGATCATCTTCGTCGGAGCCATGATCCTGGGGAACATCCAGCCGGGTGAGCGGCGCCCGCGGCTGCGGGCAGTAGCGACCATGATCGCTGTGTCGATGGTTCCGGTCGTGCTCGTCGTTCTCCAGCCTGACCTCGGCGTCGTGATAATCATGCTGGCCCTGATGATCGGGCTCATTGCGCTTTCGGGAGTGAAGCTGAGTTATCTGGCCGGGCTGCTCGGGGTCGGCGCGGCAGGGGTCTTCGCCGTCGCGAAGCTGCATCTGCTCAAGGCCTACCAGTTGAGCAGGCTTACCTCGTTCCTTCACCCGTCGGCCGATCCGAACGGGACCGGGTACAGCGCCTATCAATCGAAGATCGCGATCGGATCCGGCGGGCTGATGGGTCAGGGGCTGTTCCACGGTCAGCTCGTGGCCGGAAACTTCGTGCCTGAGCAGCACACGGACTTCATCTTCGCAGTGGCGGGCGAGGAGATCGGCTTCGTGGGCTGCCTGGTGATCATCGGCCTCCTGGCCATCCTGCTGCTGCGCGCGATCATGATCGCGGCCCGCGCCGACGACCAGTTCGGCATGCTCGTCGCGTCCGGAATCGCGATCTGGTTCGCGGTGCAGTCGTTCATCAACATCGGGATGACCATCGGCATCATGCCCGTGACCGGCGTGCCGCTGCCATTCGTCTCCTATGGCGGCTCGGCGATCTTCGCGGACATGATCGCTATCGGTGCGCTGCATGCCGTGCACCGCCATCGGTCGGTCTTCACTTAGAACACGGCCGCGCGACTGGGCTGCTTCCGCAGCTCATGGGACGGGCGATGGAGCTCGAATGGCCCGCCGGCCGTTTCCCCGCATGATTAGCGCTTCCATCCCGCCCTGACTCCGCAGTCTGTCCGGCATCACAGCCGTTCTGTGCTTGCGCATAGGCAATATTTTGTCGAGCGCAGACCTGGAGGCCTTTTAGAACGGCGCAGCGGCGGGGTAGGGGAGCACCGTTGAGCGGGGGTCAGCGGTCACGTCCGGGCTGATCGCGTGAATTCTTGCGGGCGGGGCCGCGCTGGGCGATTCACGGGGGTGGGGATGCGTATCACGTGCCTGGGCCACGCCGGGCTCCATGTCGAGACCGGCTACGGGACGATCTTGTGTGACCCCTGGGTGAACCCGGCATATTTCGAGTCGTGGTTCGTGTTCCCTGATAACAGCGGCCTGGACTGGGACCGTCTCGGCGATGTGGACTACTTGTACGTGTCGCACCTGCACAAGGATCACTTTGATCCTGAGCTGCTCAGGAGGCACGTGTCGCGGCGGGCCACGGTGCTGCTGCCGGACTTCCCGGTGCCGGACCTGCGGGAGGCGCTGGAGCGGCTGGGGTTCTCCGAGTTCGTGCTGCTCCGCAGCGGCGAGGTGATCGAGCTCGGCGGGCTGCGGGTGATGGGTCAGGCGCTGCAGTCCCCGGCGGACGGGCCGCTGGGGGATTCGCTGCTGGCGGTCGATGACGGGACCGCCCGGATCCTTAACCAGAACGACGCCCGGCCGACCGAGCTGGACGCGCTGCGATCGTTCGGCAGTTATGACGTTCACCTGCTTCAGTTCTCCGGGGCGATCTGGTGGCCGTGGACTTATGACCTGCCCGAGACCGCGAAGCGCTCGTTCGGCGCGGCGAAGCGAGCCAACGGCATGGACCGCGCGGCTCGCTACGTTTCCGAGATCGGGGCTTTGCACGTAGTGCCCTTCGCAGGTCCGCCCTGTTTCCTCGACCAGGACCTGTTCGGCCTCAACGACCTGACCGGGGACCCGGCCAACACTTTTCCCGACCAGGTGGTGTTCCTGGACTACCTGCGCGAGCGGGGCATCGACGGCCACCTGATGACCCCGGGCGCTGTGCTCGACGTCGGCCCCGGCCACTGCGAGGTGAGCTGGCCCGCGGGGGCTGAGAAGGCCCTGGAGCCGTTCACCGACAAGGCGCGATACCTGCGCGACTACGCCGAGAGGATGCAAGACAAGATAGCGGCAGGCAAGCGCCGCTGGCCGGCCGAGGGGATCGACGTGCTGGCCGAACTGAAGGCCTGGTTCGAGCCACTGCTCGAGCTGGCCGACCACATCCGGCCCGGCGTGGGCGGCCCGGTGCTGCTCGACCTAGGCGACGGGCAGCCAATCGTCATCGACTTCCCGGCCGGCCAGGTCCGCGCCTTCGCCGGGGAATCATGCCGGTACCACTTCAGCATCGACCGCCCGCTGGTCGAGCGGCTGATCGCCGATCATCAGACCGACTGGGTCAACAGCCTGTTCCTGAGCATGCGCTTCAGGGCCCATAGGATCGGCGCCTACAACGAGTACGTGTACACGTTCTTCAAGTGCCTGTCGCCCGAGCGGCTGATGTACGCCGAAGGCTGGTACGCCGACAGAACCCACGACGAGGAAGAGATCCAGCTGGGCGAGTGGATAACACAGCGCCGCTGCCCGCACATGCGCGGCGATCTGCGCCGTTTCGGCCAGATTCGCGGCTCGATCCTGACCTGCACGATGCACGGCTGGCAGTTCGACCTGTCGACCGGCCGGTGCCTGTCTGCTGCCGATGATTCCCACCGCATCAGCAGCCGCCCCGCGCCCGCCTGCACGCCCGGAACGGAGCCGAGCCCGGCACCAGCCAGAGCCGCGCCCGGGCTGCCCGAGCTCTACCCGTTCGAGCCGGCCCTCGCCACCGACGACGCCAGCTTGGCACTATCCGCCTCTGAGGACCGGCCTTCGAGAGTCGCAGCCGACTTAACCCGGCGTTTCCATGGCCACAGAGCGCGCTGCGGGTGCCCGCGGCTCTTGGTCGCGTTTCCGGGCGAGCTGAAGTGCGACGTCGATGATCATGTCCTCCTGGCCACCGACGTAGCCAAGCTCGCCGACCCGCTGCAGGATCTCGTGCGCTGGCACGCCGTACCGTTCCGCCGCCCGCTCGGCGTGGAGGAGGAAGCTGCTGTACACCCCGGCCCAGCCTTGCACGACCGCGGTCCGGTCCATCTTCGGCCAGCGGGGCAGGAACGGGCGGACGACTTCCTCTGCCGCCGCCAGGACGCCGCCGACGTCCACGCCCGTCTGCACACCCAGATGGTCGAAGGTGGCGGCTAGCACCTCGGTGGGGGAGTTGCCGGCCCCGGCACCGAGCGCGCACAGCGCGCCGTCAATCTGCCGGGCGCCATGCTGGAAGGCCAGCACCGAGTTCGCTACGCCCAGCGAGAGATTCTGATGGCCGTGAAAGCCCACCTGCGCATCGGCGCCGATCTCGGTCACCATCGCCTGAACCCGCTGCTGCGCGTCGCCGAGCACAAGCGCGCCCGCTGAGTCCACGCAGTACACGCACTGCGCGCCAGCGTCGACCATGATCCGGGCCTGGCGAGCCAGCTCAGCCGGGGTTGTTCGGTGCGCCATCATCAGGAATCCGACGGTCTCCATGCCGAGATCGCGGGCCAGCCCGAAATGCTGGATGGAGACGTCGGCCTCGGTGCAGTGCGTCGCGATCCTGGCGACGCGAGCGCCGGCGTCGCGTGCGCCGCGCAGATCATCCATGGTGCCGATCCCCGGCACCAGGAGCACGGCGATCGCGGCCTGGGTGGCCTCCTCGACGCCCGCCCGGATCAGGGTGAGCTCGTCCTCGCGGGAGAAGCCGTAGTTGAACGATGAGCCGCCCAGGCCATCGCCGTGCGTTACCTCGATAACGGCCACGCCAGCCGCGTCGAGCGCGTGCACGGTGGCGCGGACCTGGGCCTCGGTGAACTGATGCGCCATCGCGTGGCTACCATCACGCAGGGTCGTGTCGGTGATCCGCAGCTCGCGCTGTGCAGCCTCGGAGCCGGCGCCCGCGCCGGTAAGCGACGCCGTCATGCCGTCACCGCGCCCGTGGTTGGCTCAACCGTCGGTTGAGCGATGACCTCACCGACCTGTGCGGCGGCCGCTGTCATGATGTCCAGGTTCCCGGCGTACTCAGGCAGGTAGTCGCCGCCGCCGCGGACCTCGAGGAAGACCGCGACTCGGGCATTGCCGTTCCAGGACTCACGGGGTTCGTCGTACTGCGGATCGGCGCGCAGCGTGTAGCCGGGCACGTAGCGCTGCACCTCGGCGACGCGCGCCCGGATCGACTCGGTAATGGCGTCGGTGTCGGCGTCCGCCGGAATAGCGCAAAACACCGTGTCGCGCATGATCATCGGCGGCTCCACGGGGTTCAGGATGATGATCGCCTTGCCCTTGCGTGCGCCGCCCACCGTCTGCACCGCGCGCGAGGTGGTGTGGGTGAACTCGTCGATGTTCGCCCTGGTGCCGGGTCCGGCTGACTTGGACGCGACCGACGCGACGATCTCTGCGTAGGGAACTTCCACCACGCTGGATACCGCGTGCACGATCGGGACGGTAGCCTGCGCGCCGCAGCTGATCATGTTGATGTTGGGCGCGGTCAGATGCTCCCGCAGGTTCACTGGCGGGCAGACCAGCGGGCCGATGGCGGCCGGCGTCAGGTCGATCGCGGTGATGCCCGCTTCGGCGTAGCGCGGCGCGTTCGCCGCATGCGCCTTGGCCGAAGTCGCCTCGAACACCAGCTCTGGCAGCGGATTCTGGCCGAGCAGCCAGCCGACGCCGTCAGCCGATGCCGCCAGCCCGAGCTTCCTGGCCCTGGCCAGGCCCTCTGACTCGACGACGCCGACGACGTAACCGACCTCGATGCGCTCGCTGCGCTGTAGCTTGGCGAGTAGATCAGTGCCGATGTTGCCCGGTCCGACGATAGCCGCGATCGTGCGCGTTTCAGTCACCTTGCTCACCCTACGGTCGAGCAGGCCCGCAGAGCGAGACCCGCCCGCACGGAGAAGTTGTCTCGGCGCCGCCTGTTCCTCGGCCATGATGAAGAGGTGCCGCTAACCGACGTGTCCGGCAGGGCCCGGGCGCTGTATGAAGCCAGACGGAGCAGGAAGGCCATCGAGCCGTTCACCGATGCCGATCCCGATCTGGGCATGGCGGACGGCTACGCGATCGCCCAGGAGCTGACGAGCATGCTGGTCAGCGACGGCGACGAGGTCATCGGCTTCAAGGTCGGCCTCACGTCCAAGCCCATGCAGCAGATGATCGGCGTCGACTCTCCCGACCACGGGCCGGTGCTGGGCTCCACCGTGTTTGCCGACGGCGACGCGGTCTCGCTCAGCCGTTTCATCCAGCCCAAGATCGAGGCTGAGATCGCGTTCGTGCTCGGCGCGGGACTGCGCGGACCCGGCGTCACCGTGCTGCAGGCCCGCCAGGCGATCGCCGGGATGGTCGCGGCTGTCGAGATCGTCGACTCCCGGTTCGCGGACTGGCGGATCAGGCTCGCTGACACGGTGGCCGACCTCGCGTCCAACGGCGCGGTCGCGGTCTCGAGCCGGCTGACGCCACTGGACGGGCTCGATCCGCGGCTGATCGGCATGGTTCTGACGAGGTCCGGCGAGCTCGTCGACACCGGGGCCGGCGCGGCCGCACTCGGTGACCCGATCGCCGTCGTGGTCTGGCTCGCTAACACGCTAGGCGAGATGGGCGCCGGGCTCGAGGCTGGCCAGCTGATCATGACCGGCGCGCTGCATGCCGCCGTGCCGATGCGGGCAGGTGATGTATTCCGGGCTGAGTTCGACCGGCTCGGACCGGTCAGCGTTCGCGTAGTGGACTGAGGGAGCGCCACGTGGTCACAGCTACCGCCGACCGCCTTGGTAGCGTCGAAATCGCCTGCCGGTAGGGCAACCGGTTCGGTGCGGAGGCGGATGGCGCAATGAGCAACCAGGCTGATGTCACGCTGGTGCCGCTCGTGCCGCCGCGCGGCAGGCAAGCATGGACGTTCAAGCATCATGGCCGCAGCTACTCGGTCTTCGACGTGGACGGTGAGCTGCAGGTGACCGATGCGGCCTGTCCGCACCACGGCGGGCCGCTGGCCGAGGGCCGGATTCGCGACGGCGTCGTGACGTGTCCGTGGCACTGGTACAGCTTTGAGCTCCGATCGGGGGAGTGCCGGACGGCTGCCGGCTACCGGCTGCGCAAGTACCCGGTGGTCAGCCGCGACGGCCGGCTCTACGCCGAGCTGCCTGCCCGCCCCAAACCGCGAAGCTGGGCGCACCTGCTGCGTGGCACGCTCGGTTCGCCCGGTCCGCGAGTCCGCGGTAGCCGCTGAGGCAGCGCGACGTAGCTCACCGCCGTCTTGCCGTCAGCCGGTCGGGCGCGGGTTCCGGTTCCGGGCGGGCCGACTCGGTGGCTGCGCTGGAGCGGGCCCGGTCCCGGAGCGAGAAAGCTAGCCAGATCGCGCCGGCTACGACCAGCACGGCGGCGAGCGTCCAGCCGAGCGCTGTGGCCGACAGGCCAACGTATTTCAGGCCGGAGGCGAAGATGACGTACGTGATGACTGGCCTGATGTACTTGTCCGGTGCCCTGGACGACAGCAGTGAACCGACCAGCACCGCGGGCACGCTGCCGAGGATGATCGAGATCGTGACACCGAACTCCACATGGCCGAAGACGAGCGCGCCGAGCGCGGCCGCCAGCGTCAGCGGCACGGCCTGCGTCAGGTCGGTGCCGACAAGCCGATTCGCGCTGATCATGGGGTAAAGGAACAGCAGCAGGACAATCATCAGCGAGCCCGAGCCGACCGAGGTCAGCCCTACGATGACCCCGCCGATCATCCCGATGGCGACCGTCGGCAGCGGCCGCACTACCAGATCGCGCAGGGCGGCGGCCCGGTCCTGGCCGCTGCGCACGTCCATGACCCAGCGGATCACCATCGCGGCGGCGCCGGTTAGCAGCGCTGCGCCCAGCGCCTGCTCGACATGCGTGGGGGCGGCCGAGCCGCTGCCGAGCACGTGGAGCAGGTATGCGCCGAGGAAGGCCATCGGCACCGAGCCGAGCGTCAGCCAGCCGACCAGGCGGTAGTTAACGGTGCCCTTGCGCATGTGAACGACGGCGCCGACCGGCCGCATCAGCACGGCGGCAACCAGATCGCTGGAGATGGCGCTCGGAGCCTTGACGCCGAAGAGCAGGATCAGCATCGGCGTCATCAGTGCTCCGCCGCCAGCTCCGGTTATGCCCACGAGCAATCCGACGACCGCGCTACCGAGCACGATGTAGGGGTCGATGTGCACCTGCGTACCTCCCGGGTCCGAGTGGGCAGTACCCGCGTTCCCGATCAAAAAAGGGGCTTTTAGCTGTTCAAGGTTCCCCTACCTTACCCCCCGGATCGGCAGGTATTAGTCCTACACAGAACTTCTTAGTCCTGACTCTTGTACTGGAAAAGCACAATTTAGAGGTTCATTGCGCTCGCCGGACCGGCTAGCGCAGCCACTGGCCGGCCTCGGTACCCTGTAACCGTGCCTGTGCAGTCGGTGTACCCCCTGCTCGAGCCGCTGTTGCCGCTGGTGCGCAAGCCCATCCAGTACGTCGGCG
>Ga0335075_10006647_pt1 | contig 17846 bp, 16 predicted proteins | sample Lox_Sample_24_FD_206723 | JGI IMG/M metagenome (GOLD analysis project Ga0335075, IMG submission 206723) | Soil microbial communities from Loxahatchee National Wildlife Refuge, Florida, United States - Lox_Sample_2.4 | ecosystem: Environmental > Terrestrial > Soil > Wetlands | place: USA...
ACCGGGACCACGACCCCCGGTGCGAGGATGACGACGCCTCGCCGACCGGCCTGCACTTCCGGCTCCCCCAGCCCCGCGGTGCGCAGCAGGTGTGGTGCCCAGCGCCGCCAGCGAGCTGGCTCCGCCAGGAGCGGCCAGATGGTCTGCGAGGGCTCCGGGCTCACAGCCGAGTAGGAGATCACGGACCGAATCGTGGCAGAAGCCCGGCCTTCGAATCCCACATCCCGGCGCACGCCAATGCGAGGGCGGCGCTACCCCTGAATCTGTCTATTTAGCGCGATGGTTCACGATCGCGGATACTGGCCGTGCTATGGCGGTGATCCGTCAGCGAGGGCAACGCTCTGAGCTCAGTGCTCGACATCTCGAGCAGGGGTGGCTGCCGGCGAACTCGTTTGGCCTGAGCGGCTCGCCATTGGCGCGAGTGACCGGTATCGGGGTGGAGCGGTCATGACCAGGTTCAGGCGTGCTCTGCCGGCGAGGGGGGCGTCGACGAGACTGTTTCGTCGCGATCGACGGGACCCACGAATGGAGGACAGGGATGGCTGTCTTCGTTTCACATGTCGGATTGGAGTCTGAGCAGGGTCGCGCTGTACGACAAGGTGGCGGTGATTCGGGGGACGGCGACCGCGGGAAGCCCGCTCGTCGGCGGCGGCGTATCGGGGGTGCGGCCTGCGTCCTGGCGGCTGTGGTGCCGCTGGCGCTCACCAGCTCGGCGATGGCGTTCGAGCAGTTGCCTTCCGGGGGGCAGGTCAACGATGATCCAGCGGCGGGGATCAACCCGGCGATCAGTGTCAACGGCGAGGACCCGACGAACGCCGACGTGGTCGGTGGGGCGCTCGTCGCGGGCGCAACGAACGTCCCGTGGGCGGTGTTCCGCCAGCAGGAGACCAACGGCTCTGCGCCACCGGCCGACCAGATCTTTTCGCGCTCCTTCGCCGGCGGCGCCTGGACGACCCGCGGTGACGGCACCGTCGGCGGACGATCCAGTGCAAGTCCGACCTTCACCGGCTCGCTCAATTTCGATCAGAGCCAAGATGGCGAGACCCCGGCAATCGATTTTGCGGGGACCGGCCGGACCGTACCGTGGGCCACTTGGTACGAGAACACGACCGGGAGCGGCTTCGGACAGAACAACGTCTTCGCGAGCCGCTTCGACAACACGGGCGACGGCAACCAGGGCAAGTGGATCTTCTCGGGCCAGGGACGCGGCACCGGCGGCGGCAACGTACCGGTGCCGTCACTGAACATCCACACCAACCAGTCGGCGGAGAATCCAGTGGTGGCCGGCGGCTCTGCGACCAACCCCGCCGCCCCCGGTCCGTGGGTCACCTGGCAGGAGACCGACACCAAGCCGGTCAGCGGTAAGGATCAGATATTCGTGTCACGGCCGATCGGCCCGGGTGAGACCAACTGCGACGGCGTCAAGCCGGCGGGCGTCAAGGTCGCGGGTCATGTGCCCGCGATCGGAGGTTTCTGCTTCCAGCAGACCGGGATCCCGCGGGTCGGCGCAAAGGCCGCCGACCCGAGCCTCAACGTCGATCCCACCCGCAACGGCATCGAGCCGGACATCGCGTTCACCGGCACGAACGACAGTGTCCCTTGGGTGGTCTGGTACGAGACCGGCGCAACGAAATTGACTGGCCTGCATACCAACGAGCTGGTGTTCGCCGCCAAGGGCGTCAGCGACGGCATCACCGCTCATGGAGGCTTTCACTGGGTAGTGGTCGGCAACCAGTCGTCGGGCACGCTCAATAAGAAGGGTGCCAACAAGTTCGGGGCATGTGCGGCCTCCGCGACCAAGGAGGGGCAGTGCTCGCTCAACAACAACCCGAACGCCGACGCCGAGGACCCGCGGGTCGCTTCCGGGACGATGAACTCCGCCAGCCCGACGGTACCGTGGGTGACCTGGGATGAACCCGTCGACGGAGTCAACCAGGTCTTCGTGTCGCGGCTCGTGACCAGCACGGGCCAGTTCCAGATCGTCAACGGCGGTGAGCCGATCTCGACCGGCACGACCGACGCGACGCGCGCATCGATCACCTTCTCGGGCAACACGCCATATGTGACGTGGCGGGAGACGGTCGGCGGCGCGACCAAGGGGTTCGTCGGGCACTTCATCAATGCGACCAGTCCGACATTCGTGCTCGATGAGTCGGACATCCCGCTCACCCCGACGGCCCAGGCTGATGTCCGCGAGCCGATCTCATCGTCGTGCACCGCCAACCCGTTCAACTCGGATGGCGCTGCGTGCCAGGGCGGAGCGATCGGAACTCCGTTCTTCCTGTTCACCAACGGCACCGGTCCACGGAGCCTGTTTGCGGGGGCCTATGAGCCTGGTGCCGTCACAACGGGATCGGCGTCGTCGATCACCGCTTCGTCCGCGACGGTCCAGGGATCGGTCAACCCTCAGGGCGCCGCGGTCCAGACCGAGTTCCAGTTCGGCACCACCACCGCGTACGGGAGCACGACGACCCCACAGATCATCGGGCCCAGTGACGCGGTGACCACCTTCAGCGCAATGCTGTCGGGCCTCCCCTCGGCCACGAAGATCCACTATCGCGCGGTCGTGATCAGCGATTTCGCAACATTCGTCGGACCCGACCAAACGTTCACGACCAGCTAGCCAGAACAGATCCCCGACCGGCGCCTGCCCGGAGCCCACTCCCGCACCTTCGCGGAGTGAGCTCGGGTGGGCAACCGCTGTGCGTCACGCGGTTTCAGGTGTGCGGTCGAAGCGCGCGCTTGAGGTGGCCACGGCCGGCGGCTCGGGAATGAAATCGCCGGAGAGGAGAAAGCCAGCTCCGATCACCGCTGCGACGAGGGCGCCGCCCCACCAGACTGCGTCGGGTGAGATCGCGAGTACCACGCCACCGATGGCCGGGCCGAGCGCGAAGCCTCCAGTCACCATCAGGCTGTAGAGCGACATGTAGCGGCCGAGCAGATGCGGCGGAGCAAGATCGGCGACGAGTGGGCCGAGGACGACGGCGTGGACACACTCGCCCATCGCGAAGACGGTCGCGACGCCAGCCAGGAGCGCGATCGCGCCGACGACGGAGTGGATCAGCGTCGCGAGCACGACGCCGAGGAGCGCAAGCGCAAAGAACGCGCTTGCCGCGGCGAAGACGTGCGCTCGACGTATCCGCGTGAACACGCGCGCCGCCGGGAGCTGTGCGATCACGACGAAGGAGGTGTTGACGAGAAAGATGATCCCGATCGCACCGGGCCCGACGCGTGTGTGCGTCTTCACAAACGGCGCCAGGAGGTTCGCGAACGTCGTGTAGCCGACGATGATGAGGACGATGTTGACGGCGATGACGATCAGGAACCGGCGATCGCGGGCGACCGCCCGGAATCCTCCTTGCACGCCGGCGGCGGCACCGGGCGCCGCCGCGACGCGCCGATTCGGCACCATCGCCAACACAGCCAGCGCGAACGCGGCGTAGGTGATCCCGTCGAACAGGTAGAGCGCTTGAAACGATCCCAGATGCTGTGCCGACGCGATGACGAAGCCCGCGACCGTCGCGCCAATTCCGAGCCCGACGTTCTGCGCGACGCGCCCGAGTGCGAACGAGGCAGGACGTTGCTCGGGAGTGATCAGGGTGATGAGCAGCGTCTGGTTGGCGACGCGAGCCGCGCCAACCCCGGCACCCGCAACGACCGCGCAGGCGAACGCCTGCGCCGGCCGGTCAACGAGGGCAAAGCCGGCATAGCCGAGCGCGCACGCGAGGTTGCCGGCGATGAGGACCGGCTTCGGACGGAAGCGATCGAGCAGAGCTCCGGTGGGAGGGGACACGAGCGTGCCTGAGCCGAGGATCGCGGCAAGCACCAGACCGGCGGTGGCGGTCCCGAAGCCGCGGAACTGGTGGAGGTAGATGATCTCGAACGGGAGGATCAACCCGTAGCCGAAGAAGTTGACCGCATTCCCGGCCTGCATGAGCAGGACCAGTCGCGGCAATCCCGTCCGCCACCCGGCCACCAGACGCCCGCCCCGAACAGCGCGCGCCCCTCGGTCCTTGGAGCTCACCAGTCCCTCTCCTCAGCTCCGCTCCACTGCCGCTTCCAGCGGCTGGGGTCGCGTTTCGGAGAGCGGGTCGGGTATCCGGTGCCCGAGTCGCAGGAACCCGGCTCCGGTGAGGAGGAGCGCCAGGGCGCCGCCCCACCAGACGGCGTCGGGTGACGACGCGAGCAGCGCGCCGCCGACCGCGGGGCCAAGGGCCACGCCGACCAGGAAGCTCAGCCCGTACACCGACATGTAGCGGCCGAGCAGGTGCGGCGGGGCGAGCTCGGCGACGACCGGGCCGAGCACAATGAACTGGGCGCACTCGCCGATCGCGATCACGGTCGCGACCCCAATCAGGACGACGGTCGCGACAGGCGTCGAGCGTGTCAGCGTGGCGAGGAGGACCGCGAGCAGGCTCGCTGCAAAGAGCGCGCTGGTCGCGGCCAACGCGTGGGTGCGGCGCATGCGCCCCACGACCCGTGTGGCTGGAACCTGGGCAACGACGACGAAGAAGGTGTTGATGAAGAAGACGACCCCGATCTCGCCCGGACCGACCGGTGTATGCGCCCTCGCGAACGGCGAGAGGACGTTGGAGAAGAACGCACCGCCGACCATCACGAGCACCACGTTCCCTGCGATCAAGGCGAGCAGGAGGCGATCTCGAACCACCGCTCGGAAGCCTGTCCCACTCGCCGACGCGGCTCTTGTGGTACGGGAATTTGGGATCCCCACCAGTACAACCAGCGCAAACACAGCGAAGCTGAGTCCATCGGACAGGTAGAGCGCCTGGAACGTGTGAAGCTGATCGGCGGACGCGACGATGAACCCCGCCACCGTGGCGCCGGCGCCCATGCCGAAATTGCCGGCGACTCGGCGCAGCGCGATCGAGGCGGCGCGCTGCTCTGGCGTGACCAGGGTCAGACTCAGAACCTGGTTCGCGGTCCCGGCGATGCCGAAACCGGCGCCGCCGACGGCCGAGCAGACGAAGCCCTGCCAGGGACGGTCGACGAACGCGAGACCCGCGTACCCCACTGCGCTCAGGAGGTTGCCGATGATCAGGATCCGCTTGGCACGGAAACGGTCGAGCAGGGCACCGGCGGGGAGCGTGACCGCCGCCGCCGTGGCCATGACGGCCGCCAGGATCAGGCCTGCAGTCACCGTCGCGAAGCCCCGGACCTCGTGCAGGTAGATGATCTCGAACGGAAGGATCAGACCGGTGCCGAAAGAGTTGGCGGCCGTCCCGGCTTGAAGCACCATGACGGGACCGGACAAACCCGTCCGCCAGACGGCGAATACGCGCGCGAGCGGCCTGCTCACTTTCAGCCTCCTTCCACGATTTGTCGTTTCGCGGTGCTGAGACCCGGCCTGAGGGAGAAACTCGCCGACGAATTTCGAATGTCGGTGGTGTCGCAGTGGTTGTGAGCCGCGATGCCAGACTTTGCTCGTGAACGACAGCGCTTTGAACCGCGCCCGCGCGGGCGACCAGCAGGCGTTCGCGGAGCTCACCGACCCCTACCGGCGCGAGCTGCAGTTGCACTGCTATCGGATCCTCGGCCAGGTGCAGGACGCCGAGGACGCGATGCAGGAGACGCTCCTCTCCGCCTGGAATGCATTGGAGTCGTTCGAGGAGCGCTCGACGCTGCGTTCGTGGCTATATCGGATCGCCACCAACCGCTGTCTGAACATGCTGCGCGACAGCGATAGACGCCCCACGAAGGCGAACCCGCGTGCCACATACCCGCCGGAGCCCACCCGCTACGGCGAGGCGCTGTGGCTCGAGCCCTATCCCGACGCCCTGCTCGAAGGCATCGCCGACGCCGCGCCCGGTCCTGAGACCCGCTACGAGACCCGCGAGGCGGTCACACTCGCGTTCCTCACCGCGCTTCATCGCCTCCCTCCCCGCCAGCGTGCCGTACTCGTGCTTCGCGATGTACTCGGGTTCTCCGCCGGCGACGTCGCCGCGATGCTCGAGACCAGCGCAACGTCGGTGAACAGCGCACTCGTCCGCGCCCGCGCGACGATCGACGAGCGTGGGCCGCGGGCGCACGACCGGGCGCCGCTGCCCCGCTCAGCCCAAGAGCGCGCGCTCGTCGCGCAATTCGCAGACGCATTCGAGCGCGGAGATGTGGAGCCGATCGTCGCGCTGCTGGCCGAGGACGCGTGGCTGACGATGCCCCCGGAGCCTCACGAGTACCAGGGCCACGAAGCGATCAGGCAGCTCTACGCCCAGACGTTTGCACGACGGGACGACCCCCACCGGCTCATCTCAACCAGGGCCAACTCGCAACCCGCGTTCGGCCAGTACGTCAAGGACCCACACGCCGAGGTCGGTCGCGCGCTCGGGCTGCTCGTGCTGACACTCGACGGCGACCGTATCTCGCACATCACCCGCTTCCCTGCCACCAACGCCCTCGCGTATTTCGGACTCCCCCGAACGATTCAGTGGTAACCACCGCGCGCCGGGCAAAAGCGGGCGGCCGAGGACCCACTCGGTGCGGAGAGCACCGAGGTTCAGGTCGACCGTCCTGAGACCAAGAGCCGGATCCCGAGGGCGCCAAGGATCGTGCCTGCCAGCCACTCGATCGCGACTCGGACCTTCGCTCGGGTCTGAAGCCACTCGCCGATGCTTCCGGAAAAGGACCCCAGGATGAGATCGATCACGAGGCCGATGAGCAGGAAGATGGTGCCCAGGACGAGCAGTTGGAGAGTGACTGAGTCCGCGTGGGGCGAGACGAACTGCGGTAGGAACGCCAGGTAGAACAGGATGACCTTGGGATTGGAGAAGTTGTTCAAGAGTGCTCTGACCCCGGCGAGCACGAACGACGATAAGACCGAGGAGTTGACACCTCGTCATGTTGCCACCTCGCGATTTTGAAGACCATGCGGGCTACCCGCCGTAGATCTGGGTTCCGTGGGCGGCCCGTAGGTAGTCCTGGTGGCGGTGATCGATGCGTGCAGTGGGGTGCAGGGCGTGGAGGCTGACCAGGCGCTGGGTCGCGGGGGTGATCGGCAGCTTGCGCAGCGTCAGCTTGATCACCTGCTGGTGGTCGGTGCCGGGCAGGTCGACCTCCTCGAATGGGAGGTGGGTCGCGGGGTTGAGATAGATGTGCTCGTCGCCGGACTTCGCGCCGTTGGATGTTCCGGCCAGCTCGAGCGCGGCTCGTCCGTCGACCTCCGTCCTGCCGACGTAGTGCAGCATGTGGTGTCTGATCTCGTCCTGGACGGTCTGCGCGTAGCCTGGCGCGTTCCCCGGGTTACGGACGGTCACGCGGCCCGTGTCCTCGACGGGAATGATCGCGACCGTGCCGTTGCGCAACGCTGCAGCCTGCGCGGCCGTCACGGTCACCGGGTGGGTGATGGCGAGCACTGCGCCCGGCGCATTGCGGTAGACGTAGGTGCCGGGCCGCTTGCCACGGTGCAGGTAGGGCCCCCAGATGCTGGACTCATAGATCGTGTCGGTGGCCCGGGAGTAGATCTCCTGGGTGCCGTTGCCGTAGGCCCAGCCGGTCTGGTTGGGGTTCTGATGGAGTTGTCCCGGGTCGGAGTAGGTGGTCAGCACCGACTGAGATCCGGACCCCGCGGGTGTCTCCAGCACCTGATCGATCCTGTAGGGATGCCCGTGAACCGAGGGTCCCGAGACATAGGTCTCGTCCTCGACGAAGATCGCGCCCGACGTCTGGAGGGCCTGGATGGCGGCGCGGATCACCGCGGCGGCCGCCGGCTGGGTGCCGCTGCTGTCGGGACCGGAGAAGGTTCCGGCGAGCAACAGCACGACCACGGCGGCGACCGGTGCCAGCGCCAATCCGACGCGGGGCAGCACCCACCGCGGCCGCGCCCAGCGCGCGCCTGAATGCCGAGCGAGAGTCGGACTGGAGCCGGCGAGCACGCGCTCGGCGATCGCCTGGGCCTCCGGACTGTGCGGCGAGAGATCCTCCTCGGCGACCGGCGGCCGGACTGCGGCCACACGGCGGATGACGGGGTCCTCGTTGATCGGGCTCTCAGTCGGCACGGCTGCCCCTCGGCGGTGAGACATGCGGGGTTGACGAATCGGCGCGCGATCTGGACGCGGACGCCGCGGACTCCTCGAGCAGGACGCTCATACGCTGGCGAGCCCGGTGCAGGCGGGACCGCGCGGTCACCGGTCGCAGACCGAGGACCTCGCCGGCCTCGGCAGGGGTGAGCTCGTCCCAGGCGACCAGCAGGATGAGATCGCGATCGAGCGGCCTCAGTTGCGCGAGCGCGGCCATCACCTCCGCGCTCGCCGCACGATCCTCGATGGGCATCTCGGCCCAGGGCACGGTGACCGTCGATAACTGGTTGACGAATGAGGTCTCGCGCTTTGACTTGCGCTGGGCGTTGCGCGACAGGTTGCGGGCGATTCCAAGCAGCCACGGGAGCGCCTCGCGCCCCTCTGGAACCTTGTCCATCCGCTTCCAGGCGACCTCGAACGTCGCCGCGATGAGGTCCTCGGCGTCGGCCGATCCGTGCCCACGCGTGCGCACGTAGCGCGCGACCGAGCGGTAGTGCTCCTCAAACGAGGTGCGAAAGTGTTCCTCTCGGGTCACAGACAGGTTATGTCCGCTCGGTCTCGAGCGTTGCACCACAGACGACAGAAATCCGACCACGCTCCCGTGAGACGCGCCGTCTGGAAGCCTCGACGGCGTCGCCGCGGTGATGATCGCCGGGACGGTCACATCAGGGTTATGTCGCGTCCGGCCCGGACGTTGCACGGTCATCGCGCGGCGGCGTCCCTTTGCGGCAGAGGCAACCGGCAGATGACATCGAGGACACCGCGGATTGCCGCCGCGTCAGGGCGCGGCGGCAACGCCGATCTGCTGTCAGCTCTTGGGCGGGATGAGCACGCCGTTGATGACGTGCACGATGCCGTTGGAGGCCCTCACGTCTACAACCTCCGACTCGGGGGAATCTGTGTCGACTTACGGGGTTCGCCCCGCCGGCGGTTGGAAATTTGTGCGGTCATCCGATTGATCCCCTGCGCTCGTACTCATGCTCGTATGCGCGCGAGAGAGCTTGACGCTCGTCATGATGTGCGAGTGAGTCACCATCCCATCGGCGAGGATCAGCAGGCGCTGGTTCGGGCGCTGGCTCGCCGGAGTCCCGAGGCCACCGAACAGGTCCTGCGTCTGTACGGCCCGATGCTGCGAGGCTTCCTCGCCCAGGCGCTCGAGGGGACAGCCGATCTGGACGACGTCCTGCAGCAGACGCTCACCGACGTGTGGCGCAAGGGGCCGACCTACGACCCGGAGCGCGGCGCGCTGGCGACGTGGCTGCTCGTGATCGCGCGGTCCCGGGCGATCGACCACCTGCGGCGACGCGTCCCTGAGCCGTTTGATCCGACGGACCTGACCGAGATCGTCGACGCCGGCGCCGAGCGTGAGCTCGACGCGCTGGTCGAGCGCTGGCGGGTCGCGGGGCTCCTCGCGGCGCTGCCTCGTGAGGAGGCCCGGATGCTCGCTCTCCGGTTCTACGAGGAGCTCAGCCAGGCCGAGATCGCCACGCGGACCGGGATCCCGCTGGGGACCGTCAAGATGCGGATGGCCCGCGGGCTGGAGCGCCTGCGGCTCGCCATGGAGCAGGAGCGGACATCGTGACCGACGACACGTGGCTGACCGATCATCTGCTCGGTGAGGATGACCCCGCGCAACGCGATGAGACCGCGCGCCGGATTGCGGGCGATCCCGAGCTGACCCGACGCGCGACGGAGCTGCGCGGGGTCATCGCCCACCTCCGCGACCTCCCAACCGAGGCTTGGGGCGCGGTCACGGATGGTCCGGCGCGCGCGCCCGTCGAACCGTCCGCCCCTCCCGCCACCGGCGGCGACACGAGGGGCCCACAGCGGCCGGCGCGCCGCCGCCGGCGCGCACTGGTCGCCGGCCTCGCCGGAACGGTGCTGTTCGTGGCCGGCGGGGCCGTCGGCGCGCTCGTCCGCTCGGACGGTCACGCCCACGGGGGCTCGGCCGGGCGCAGCCTCGCACTCCGACCCTTCTCCTCGGACCCGCGGGCGAGAGGTGACGCGCGACTCACCCGCAACGGACGTCTGCGACTGACCGTGTCCGGCCTGCCGAGGATCCGTCGTGGCGAGTACTACGAGGCGTGGTTGATGACCAGCCAGACGCGGTTGGTGCCGCTCGCCGCGTTCCGGACCAACGACGGGTCGGCGAGCCTCAGCCTGATCCCGCCGACAGCGCTCTCTGACTACAGCTACATCGACATCTCGCTCCAGAGCCGCGCGAACGGCCTCGCCCACTCCGCCGACTCGGTCCTGCGTGGATCGACCCGCGGCGCGAGCTGATCGGCGAGACGAGACAGACGACAGCGGGGTCGCCAGAGACGGTCTCGGGTTGCGCCGGGATCGGCCGAGGGCATGCCTGGGCACGAGGACAGCCGCTAACCTCAACATCCAGTGTATGAATTCTCTACAGCTCGTGTGCGGGCGGCGAGCCAGCCCGTTGCCGACGGCGTCACCGGCGTGTGCAGGTCGTTCGATCCGGCGTTCGTCGCCGCGCTCGAGACCGAGGCGTGGGTCGCGTACTACCGGCGCAGGTGGCTGGCGTTTGCCCGGGTGGGGGTCGTGCTCGCCCGCCGGCAGCTCGGCCTCCCCTGGCCGCTGACCGTCTACTGCGCCTGGCTCGTCCTGCGCGCAAACCAACTGTGGGCTCCGTTCCCCGCCAACGACGCCTACCGGGCGCAGCGCACGATGCAGCGCTTCTATCGACTGCTTCGGCGGCGCTCAGGCGAAACGTTCGACCCCACGATCGCGGCCCGGCTCGAGGTGGACTGGTGGCGGATCCACCGCGATCTCCAGCACGGCCGCATCGACGGCCCCGATGCGCTGGCGGTCGCGCTCGCGCGACTGTACGCGCACATCTACGGCCTGCCCGAGGCGACCGTCCACGGTGCGGGAAGCGCCCGCGCTCGCGCGATGCACAGCTCCGACCGCTGGGTGCTCGCCGGCTGCCCACCGCGCAGTCCGCTGATCGCCGAGGTCCGTGAGGCGCTCACCGACTCATACGCGGCGCTGCTCCGCGCTGTCGCGGCACAGGCGCAGGCAAGCCCGTCCTCGCGCGCGGTTCCCGCCGCCGACATCGCCGGCGTCGCGGCGCGAGTTCGCGGGTCGGCAGGCGGGGTAGCTCTCGGCTCGTCACTCCGGCGGCCCACCGCCGCCTTCCACCACCCAACCACCTGGAGGTTCCATCATGTTGGACGATGACGACATCACCACCGGCTCCGGCGACGGCGGGGCGGACGGCCCGGCAGAGCCCGGCCCCGAGGGCCCGGCCGACGGCGGCGCAGGCGACGGCGGGGCCGACGGCGGCGCAGGCGACGGCGGGGCCGACGGCGGCGCAGGCGACGGCGGGGCCGACGGCGGCGCAGGCGACGGCGGAGCCGACGGCGGGACGGGCGACGGCGGGGCGGACGGCCCGGCAGAGCCCGGCCCCGAGGGCCCGGCCGACGGCGGCGCGTGAGCCGGCCCACGCATGACCGTTGAGATGCAGACAGGCGACACGGCGCTCGCGCGCTGCGTCGCCTGCTCGGCGCAGACGTTCGCCGAGCAGCATTGGGGTCGGGAGCCGCTCCTCTCTCGGGCCGACGAGCTCGGGACCGATTTCGATGATCTTCTGTCGCCCGGAGCGGTCGACGAGCTCGTCTCGGCACGTGGGTTGCGCACGCCGTTTCTGAGGATGGCGAAGGACGGCGGCGTGCTGCCTGCGACCTCCTTCACCCGTGGTGGAGGAGCGGGCGCCGGCGTCGGTGATCAGGTCGCCGACGACAAGGTGCTGGCGGCGATCGCCGACGGCGCGACGCTCGTGCTGCAAGGCCTGCACCGCGCCTGGCCGCCACTGGTGCAGTTCAACGCGCGGCTTGCTCAGGAACTTGGCCACCCGTCGCAGATCAATGCCTACATCACCCCGCCCGAGAACCAGGGGTTCGCTCCGCACCACGATGTCCACGACGTGTTCGTCCTGCAGGTGTCCGGGCGCAAGCACTGGACGATCCACCGGCCGGTCGTCGAGGATCCGCTGGACAACCAGCCGTTCGGCGGCTTCAAGGCCGCCATCGCCGAGCGGGTCACCGAGGCGCCGCTGATCGACACGGTGCTTGAGCCCGGTGACGCCCTTTACCTGCCACGCGGCACGGTCCACGCCGCCCAGGCGCTCGGGGAGATCTCCATCCACCTCACCGTCGGGGTCCACCCGCTGACCCGGTACGGGCTCGTCCGGGTGCTGCTCGACGCCGTCCAGGACGATCCCGAGCTGCGCGCCTCCCTGCCGATGGACATCGACCTCGGCGATCCCGATGCGCTCGGGCCCCACCTGTCGGCGACGGTCGCCGCGCTCCAGAACGCGCTGCAGCGCGTCCCGCCGTCGCGCGTCGCCGCACGCCTGGCCGCCGACCTTATGCAGCGCACCCGGCCGGAGGCGATCGGGCCGCTCGCCCTGCTTGCCGCAATCGAATCGCTCGACCAGGACACGCCGCTGCGCCGGCGCGGGGCCCTGCGGCTGCAGCTCGTCCCCGCCGACCCGCAGGATGAGCGCGAGCGGCTGAAGATCGTGCTTCTCGACCGGACGCTTGAACTGCCCGCCGACACCGCCGACGCCGTGAGCGCCGCTCTCGGTGGGCAGGTGTTCACCCCCGCCGACCTCCCGGGGCTCGACACGGAGGACCAGCTCACCCTGACCCGGCGACTGCTGCGAGAGGGGATCCTGGTTCCGGCGTGAGCGCGGCGACGCCGCCCAGCCGCCCTCGAGAGCGCTGCGCGCCCCGCGCCGATCGGCGCGGCGACCCCATGCTGGGCACCGCGTTCCCCGCAGCGCGGCTGCTGCTGGTGGAGCAGCCGTTGCCCTGGGGCGCCGAGGGGTTGCGCACCTCGAGCTTTCCGCGGGAGGTCGCACTCGCCCTCGAGGCTCGCGGCCGGGCCGCGGGCGTCCGTGTCCAGGCGTTCCGGCGACCCGGCGGCCGGCGCGGGACCTCGGCCCGGCGCTGGGCGTTCGTCGACACCGGGAACGCAAGTCCCGGGCTCTGCTCAGGGACGTTCACCGACCCGGCTGAACTGCTCGAGCATCCCCTCGACGGCTCGGTGGGAGTCCCGCAGGATGCGCCGCTGTACCTGGTCTGCGCGCACGGCAAACACGATCCGTGCTGCGCCCAGCGGGGCCGCCCGGTCATCACCGCACTTGAGGCGCTGCGCCCCGGTCGTGTCTGGCAGGCGAGCCATCTCGGCGGGTGCCGCTTCGCCCCGACGCTGCTCGCCCTCCCCCTCGGGCTGATGTACGGACGCGTCCACGCGTCCGCGGTGGAACAGCTCGTGGCCGCCACCGAGAAAGGTGAGGTCGACGAGCGGTGGCTACGAGGGCGGATCGGCATCCCGCCGGCGGCGCAGGTCGCGGTGGCCTTCGCACAGAACCAGCTCGGTCACCCCCGCAGCCGCGATATCTCTCTCGCGTCGACCACCCGCGTCGATGCCGCAACGGTCGAGGTGGCACTCGACACCCCCCAGGGCCGGGCCACGGTCCTGGTCAGGCGCGAGCGCGTCGATGCCGTCGGACTCACCTGCGCCGCTCCGGGGCCGAGCTGGTTTCTCGCCCACCGGGCGCTGTCGATTCGATTGGCCGACAGCACCTGACCATCGATATGGTCGGCGCATGGAAGCGTCGGTCGTCGATCTGCGCGCCGAGGCCACGTCGCTGCTGCGCGAGCTGCTTCGGGTTGACACCTCCAACCCGCCGGGCGGCGAGACGCCGGCTGCGGAGCTTCTCGCCGAGTACCTCGCCGGTCAGGGGATCGAATGTGAGATGGTGGCGCGCGATCCGACGCGCGCCAACCTGGTCGCCCGTCTGCGGGGCCGGGACCCCGGCGCACCCTCGCTGATGCTCCTCGGGCACACCGACGTCGTCCCGGCTGACGCTGAGCGGTGGACCCACCCACCGTTCGCCGGGGTCGTCGACGACGACGGCTGGATCTGGGGCCGCGGTGCGCTCGACATGAAGAACGAGGTTGCGACCCGGGCGGTGGCCATGGCCGAGATCGCGCGCTCCGGGGTGACGCTCGACGGGGATCTGGTCTTCGTGGCCGTCGCCGACGAGGAGGACGGGACGAATGATGTCGGTCTGTCGTGGCTGGTGCGCGAACGGCCCGATGTCGCGACCGACTACGTCATCAACGAGGGTGCGGCCGAGCGGCTGCGGCTCTCGGACGGCAGGACGGTGGTGACGATCACCGTCGGTGAGAAGGCGGCGGCCGCCGTGCGCGTCACCGCACTCGGCACCTCCGGGCACTCGAGCGCTCCTGAGGGGGTCAACCACGCCGTCGTGGCACTGGCCGAGCTGATCCGTCGCCTGACGACCTACCGCCCGCGGCGGCGTCTGCTGCCCCCGACCCAGACGCTGCTCGAGAGGCTGCTCGGACACGGGGCGGAGGGCGATCTCGACGCGATGCTCCAACAGGCGACCGCCCTGCATCCGGCGCTCCCCCAGTTGATCGGCCCACTGTTCTCGACCACGATCGCGCCCACGCGCCTGCAGGGATCGCCGGCGCTCAACGTGCTGCCCGGACGAGCGAGCGTCGACTGCGACTGCCGCGTGCTGCCGGGGACGACCGTCGAGGAACTGTGGGAGGAGCTCACCGACGCCCTGGGCAGCGGTGTCCCCTACGAGCTGGAGCTGCTCGACCCGCCGGTGGGTGGAACGGTCTCCGCCGTCACCTCGCCGCTCTACGACGCATGCGCGGATTTCCTCACCCGCCATGACCCCGAGGCGATCCTCCTGCCCCTCCTGTGCACTGGCTTCACCGACTCGCACTACCTGCGGGAGGCGTTTGGCTCTGTCGCCTACGGTCTGTGGCCCTCCCGCTCGACCCCTCACGAGATCTGGAGCACGACCGTGCACAGCGAGGACGAGCGGGTCCACGCCGATGACCTCGGCTACGCGACGGCGTTTCACGTCGAGCTCTGCCACGCGCTGCTCGGGCATTGACGCACAGCTGCTGAACGCTCTACCCCGCTGCCATCCGGTACTGCTCGGCCGCGGTGAGGATCGCCTGGGCGAGCGCGTCGGCGGCGGGCGTGAGGCGGCGGTCGCGGTTGCGGGCCAGCACCACGCGGCGTGCTGCCAGGAGAGAATCGGCGTCGACCGCTGTGATCTCGGGATCGGGGAGATCGATGGCCAGCCGGGGCAGGACGGCGACCCCGAGCCCGCGTCGGACGAGTCGCTGGACGGTGTTGCTGTCGTCGGTGCGCAGACGGACGAGCGGCTCGTGCCCATGGCTTCGCAGTAACGCCTCGATGGCGAACGGCGGCCGTTGCCAGGAGATCAGCGGCAGCTCGGCGAGCTGGGCGACGGTCGGGAGTCGCCGCGGAGCATCGGCGCCAGCCGCGGCGATGAAGACATAGGGATCGGAGAGCAGCTCGCGGATCACGAATGGCCCGTCGAAGGGGAGCAGTCCCACTGCGAGGTCGGTCTGGCCCGCGGCGAGCCGTGCCGGTTGGTCGGGGTGTCCCACGTCGTCAAGTGAGACCTCGAGGGCGGGGTGCGTTGCGCGCAGAATCTGGAGCGCCACCGGGAGCAGGTGGCGGCTGGCGGTGGTGAACGTCCCGAGCGAGACGACGCCGGCGTGGCCGCTCGCCAGAGCGGCGAGGTCCGCCTCTGTGGCGCGGAGCTGGTCGACGATCCGGTGGGCGTGGCGCATCACCTGCTCGCCGGCGGGTGTCAGCGAGACTGGCCGGCGACCTCCCGGCCGCTCGAGAAGCTGAGTGCCGGCGGCGCGTTCGAGCGCCGCGATCTGCAGGCTGATCGCGGACTGGCTGTAGCCGAGCTGAGCGCCGGCGGCGACGAAGGAGCGCGTCTCAGCGACTGCCTGCAGAGCGGCGAGGTGCCGGATCTCGATGCCGAGCCATCGTCGCGGTTGACTCATCGCACTCATGAGAAACACGAGTTTGCCCAATCGGAGGCAGATCGTGATGCTCCACCCTGTGCCGCCCCGCCTGCCTGCCCTGCTCGCCGCCCCGGCCGCAGAGCCCATGCCTCTCTGGCTCACCGGCGGGGCCGTGTTCGACGGAACCGGGACGGCGCCACGCCGAGGCGTATCCGTCCTCGTCGACGCAGGCCGGATCGTCGCGGTCGCGAGCACGGGCGAGGCACCGCCCGAGTCCGCAACCGTCGTCGACCTCGCCGGCAGGACGCTCCTGCCCGGCTTGATCGATGCCCACGCCCACGTCAAGGCCGACTTTCCGGTGCCGGACCCGGGCGCCGAGCCGCTGCTCGACGCCACCACCCCCCACTTCGTGGCCGCCGACCTGCGCGAGACCCTGCGACGGGGCATCACCACGGTGCGTGACGTGGGGTCCTATGGAGACCTCGTGTTCGCGGCACGTCAGGCGATGCGTTACGGAGCCTTCCGCGGCCCGCGAGTGTTGACGTGCGGCCGGATCGTGTCCGCAACCGCTGCGGGCGCACGGTTCTTTCCCGGCATGTATCGGGAGGCCGACGGCCCCGAGGAGATCCGCAAGGCCGTCCGCGAGCAGCTGCGACGCGGGGCGGACTTCATCAAGGTCATGACGACCGGGGCTCGCTCGGTGGAGCTGGAGGACCCAGATCCCGCGCAGCTGACGGCGGAGGAGATCGCCGTCCTCGTCTCAGAGGCCCACCGACTCGGTTACCGGACCGCGGCGCACTGTGAGGGACTGGCCGGCACCGAGCTCGCGATCGAGGCAGGGATCGACACGATCGAGCACGGGATGTATCTCCATCGGCGCCCGGACCTCCTCGAGCGCATGGCGGCCAACGATCAGACCCTGGTACCGACGCTGTCCTGTTTCTACGGCGTCGCCGGCCGTGCGCATGAGGTCGGACTCCAGGACGCCGATCTCGCCGCCGGCACCCCCAGTCCCGCCCCGTACATGCCCCGCCAGTATCAGGCCGCGCCGTGCTGGTCACCGCTCCTGGTCGAGCTTGCGAACCACAATCTCACGCAGGCCGACCTCACCCTGCGAGCCGCCCGGTCCGCGGGCGTGCGGATAGCGGCCGGCCACGACTGGCATCCGGTCTGGGATCACGCGCTGGAGATCCGGCGGATGATCGCGCACGGCCTCACCCCCGGCGAGGCCCTGTCGGCCGCGACGAAAGGTGCCGCCGAGGCGCTCGGGATCGACGCTCACGTCGGCACCATCGAGGTCGGCAAACTCGCCGACCTCGTGGTCACCGACGGCGACCCGGTTGCCGAGCCTGCCCTGCTCAGTGACCGCAGCCGGATCTGGCTGGTCGTTCAGGCCGGACTCACCGTTGCGGGGCGGGGCGTCACTTGAGCCGGGGATGGGTCAGGCCGCGTGCTCCGCTCGGCGCGGCAGCTTCCAGCCAGGCCGGACGAAGTGGCAGGTGTAGCCGTAGGGGTAGCGCTCCAGATAGTCCTGATGCTCGGGCTCGGCCTCCCAGAACGGGCCCGCCGGCGACACCTCGGTGACGACCTTGCCCGGCCACAGCCCCGAGGCGTCGACATCGGCAATCGTGTCCTCGGCGACACGCCGCTGCTCATCATCGACGTAGAAGATCGCCGAGCGGTAGCTGGCCCCGACGTCGTTGCCCTGACGGTTCCTGGTCGAGGGATCGTGGATCTGGAAGAAGAACTCCAGCAGGTCGCGGTAGGAGATCCGATCAGGATCGAAGATGATCTCGATCGCCTCCGCGTGCGTGCCGTGGTTGCGATAGGTCGCGTTGGGGACATCGCCGCCGCTGTAGCCCACGCGCGTGGAGATCACGCCGTCCAGCTTGCGGACCAGGTCCTGCACTCCCCAGAAGCACCCGCCGGCCAGGATCGCCCTCTCGGTGTCAGC
>Ga0335075_10006648_pt1 | contig 17845 bp, 15 predicted proteins | sample Lox_Sample_24_FD_206723 | JGI IMG/M metagenome (GOLD analysis project Ga0335075, IMG submission 206723) | Soil microbial communities from Loxahatchee National Wildlife Refuge, Florida, United States - Lox_Sample_2.4 | ecosystem: Environmental > Terrestrial > Soil > Wetlands | place: USA...
CGTGGTAACCAATGATCGTGTGCGCCGTCGCACCTGGCGCGACGTTCACGATGTGCGGGCTGGACTGGCCGCCCCGGTTCGCCGGGCTGCCGAGCTGATGCCCGCTCTGGCTAATCACGGAAACCCCAGGGTAGCCGTACATGTAGCACGTGTGATGGCTCAGGTTGGTGAACTCAAGCGGGTAGTAGATGGTGCCAGCCGCGCCATTGCCCTGGCTGACCGCGAGCCACACGCCAAGGTCGTCGGCGGTGCACTGGGGGATCGTGGCCGGTTTCGCGCTCGACGTGGTGGCCGCGTAGGCGGCCGTGGAGATGGCCAAGGCGGCCACGGACGCGGCGGCGATCGCGGCGATCCGGCGGGCGGTGGTGGGGAGAAACTTCATGACAATCGTCCTTATGGCATGGGATCTGCTCATTAGCGATCCTTACGCTCAGTAAGACTGCAAAGGCAGGCACTTGGTTTACTTCTTTTTTGAGACCTAACGAACCGTGGCGCGAGCGGCCCCGCGAGCATCTCGCGCCGGGCCGTTCGGCACACTGGTTCGGTGACAGCACGGGATGAGCTCACCCGCCGGGCTAAGGAGCGCGGCGTGGCCCCCTCGTACCTGGACTGGCGGGGCCGCACGGTGCAAGTCAGCGACCAGACGCTGACCGCGGTACTTGACGCGCTGCAATACCCCGGGGCGACGACCCCCCCAGGCCCCCCCGCGCACGGGGGGGCTGCCCGCCCCCCCGTAGCCCCCTGGCCTCGCAGGCGGGCGTGGGGGTTCGCGGTGCAGCTGTACTCGGTGCGGTCGCGCGGCTCGTGGGGGCACGGCGACCTGCGGGATCTCGCCGACCTGGCCGCGTGGAGCGGGCGTGAGCTTGGCGCGGACTTCGTGCTGGTCAACCCGCTGCATGCGGCCGAGCCTGTGGCCCCGGTCAGCCCGTCGCCTTACCTGCCGATGAGCCGGCGCCAGATCAGCCCGCTTTACCTGAGGATCGAGGACATCCCCGAGTACGCCTGGCTCGGCTCCGGGGACCGGTCCCGGGTGGACGCCCTGGGCGAACCGCTGCGCGCCGCGAGCCAGACGGCGGCGCTCATCGACCGGGACGCGGTGTGGACGGCCAAGGCAGCCGCGCTGGAGATCATCCGCGCGGTGCCGCTCGACCCGGACCGCCGGGCCAGCCTTGACGCGTTCCTTGACGGCGACCGTGAGGCGATCGGCGACTGGGCGACCTGGTGCGCGATCGCGGAGATACACGGCCCGGACTGGCGGGCCTGGCCCGGCGCGCTGCGCGATCCGCGGTCGGCGGAGGTGGCGGCGCTGCGGCGGGATCGAGCCGACCGGGTGGACTTCCATGCGTGGCTGCAGTGGCTGGCGGCGGAGCAGGCCGCCGCGGCGCAGCGCGCGGCCAGGCAGGCAGGCATGACCATCGGCGTCATCGCCGACCTAGCGGTGGGCGCGCATCCCGGCGGCGCGGACGCCTGGGCCAGGCAAGACGTGATCGTCACCGGGATCAGCGTCGGCGCCCCGCCGGACGAGTTCAACCAGCGGGGCCAGGACTGGACGCTGCCGCCGTGGCATCCGGGCCGACTCTCCGCGCAGGCGGGCAGGCCACTGGCCGAGCTCATCGCGGCGACCACGCGGAACGCCGGAGGCGTGCGCATCGACCACGTCCTGGGGCTGGCCCGGCTGTGGTGGATTCCCGCGGGGATGGCGCCGGGCCAGGGCACCTACGTGCGCTACGACCACGAACTGATCGGGGACGTGCTGTGCACGGAGGCGGACCGCGCGCAGGCGCTGGCCATCGGGGAGGATCTGGGCACGGTCGAGCCCTGGCTGCGCAGGTTCCTGGCCGAACGCCGGGTGCTCGGCACCTCCATGCTCTGGTTCGAGCGCCGGGCCGATGGCACGCCGCGCCGGCCCGGAGGCTGGCGGCGCGGCTGCCTGGCCATGGTCGGCACGCACGACTTTCCCCCGGCCGCGGCGTTCCTCACCGGGGAGCAGGTCACGATCAGGGCCGAACTCGGCCTGCTCACCGAGCCCGAGGCCGAGGAGCGTGTCGCTGCGCGGGCCGACGCAGACCGATGGCTCGCCATGCTCGTGCACGAGGGCCTGCTCCCCCGGGGCACCGTGGGCGTGACCCCCGAGGAGTTCACCATCGGGCTCTACGCGTACCTGACCCAGACGCCCTCCATGCTGATCGGCATCTCGCTGGCCGACGCCGCGGGCGAACGGCGGGCGCAGAACATGCCGGGCACGGTGGACCAGTACCCCAACTGGCGGATCCCGCTGGCCGACGCCGACGGGCAGCCGGTCCTGGTTGAGGACCTGGCTGTGCATCCTGGCGTCAGGGCCGTGGCGCAGGCGGTATCCGTCGGCCTGCGCCCGGCGCCGGGGGGCCATGCAATCGACCAGGGCCAGGCGATAACGAGGGGCAGGCGATAGAGTCCACCCGTGGCCACCCGAGAAGAACTGGACAAGCTTTCCTCCCGCGAACTGCACGATCTGGCCGTGCGGCGGGCGCTGCATCACGCCGACGTGGAGTTCCTCTGGGAGTTGCTGCGCTCGCTCCCGGCGGCCGAGGCTGTCGAGGGCCACGACGAGGAGGCCGGGCGGGACATCACGAAGGTGACCTCGCTGATCGACGACGCGATCGGGTCGGGGAAGACCGACGTCGCCGACGCGCTGCGCCCGCTGTACCTGGACTACCTGGTCAAGCACGGCACCGGGAGCTGAGCAACGCGGAACCGGGCCCTAGCGTGGTGAACCCCGGGGTCCACCACGCTAGGGCGGTATGAACCCCGGGGATCACTCCCCTGCCCCTGGGCAACGCTCTGGCCGATGGGGGCGGGTTACTCGGGCTTGGCCAGGACGGCTTCGACCTCAAGGTTGATCGTGATCTTGTCGCTGAGGACCACGGCGTTGTCCGACCCGGGGATCTTGCCGTTGAAGCTGACGTTCCAGTCGTTGCGGTTGATCTCGGCGTGGGCAGAGAAGCCCGCCCGGGTGCCGCCGTAGGGGTCGGGGCCGAAGCCGTTCACCTCGAGGTGGAACGTGACGGGCTTGGTGACGCCACGCAAGGTGAGGTCGCCGTCGAGCAGGAACTCATCGCCATCGGGCCGGATGCCGGTGGAGCGGAACGTCATCGTCGGGTGCTTCTCGATGTGGAAGAAGTCCTCGCTGCGGATGTGGTTGTCCCTGGTCTCGTTCCCCGTGTTCACCGAGCCGAGGTCGACGTCGGCGACGACGACCGAGGCCAGCGGGTTCTCGGCGGTGGTGATCGTGCCCTCGAACTTGTCGAAACGGCCGCGGACCTTGCTCACCATCATGTGCCTGACAACGAACGAGACCTCGGAGTGCACCGGGTCGATGGTCCAGCTTCCAGCGACGTAGCCGGGGATCTCCACGGCAGTCTCGGTCATGATTCCTCCTTGTATGCTACTTCTTTCAGGTGCCTCACTTCCTGATAGTAACCTGATATAGTTGAAACGTCAAGCACTTCATCTTGCGCGGCAGCGCGACGTAATCTGGAGGGATACGGAGGAGGATTTTCGTGGATCCGGGGAATGCCGATCCGGTTCGCGAGCCGTCCGGGTCGGGCGAACCGTCCGGGTCGGGCGAGCCGTCCGGGTCGGGCGAGCCGTCCGGGTCGGGCGAGCCGTCCGGGTCGGGCGAGCCGTCCGGGTCGGGCAGCGCGCCGTCGGCTTGCCGTGCCCGCGAGGTGCTCCAGCGAGTCGGCGACAAGTGGTCGATGTACGTAATCGACCTGCTCGGGCAGGAGACCAAGCGGTTCACCGAGCTGCACCGGTCGATCGACGGAATCACGGCCAGAATGTTGACCGTGACGCTGCGCGGCCTGGAGCGGGATGGCATCGTGACCCGTACCATCCATCCGGTCATCCCGCCCCGGGTGGAGTACGCCCTGACTCCGATGGGGCTGACGCTGCTCGACTCCATCGGCCAGCTGGTCAGCTGGGCCGACAGCCACCTGCCTGAGATCGGCGCCGCCCAGGCCGACTACGACGCCAGGCACCCGGCCGAATAGGCTCGCGGGAGTGGATGAGCTGACACAGGCCGAGAGCCAGGCGGAGCGGGATCTGCGGCGCCGACGCGCCTCGGCGTTCGGCTCGGCCGCGGCCACCTACGCCGAGCACCGTCCCGACTACGCTGAAGCCGCCATCCGCTGGGCGCTCGAGCCGGTTGGGTTGCGTGAGCCGCTGCGCGTCGTTGACGTGGGGGCGGGGACGGGGAAGCTGACCGCGGCCCTGGCCCGGCTCGGCGCCGAGGTGACCGCGGTTGAGCCCGACCCGCGGATGCTGGCCCAGCTTCGCGCGGAGCTGCCTTCTGTGCGTTCGGTGCCGGGAAGCGCGGAGCAGATCCCGCTGCCCGATGGCAGCGTCGACGCCGTCGTGGCCGGGCAGGCCATGCACTGGTTCGACCTGGACCGGGCGATGCCCGAGATCGCCCGGGTACTGGTGCCCGGCGGTGTGGTCGCGGGGCTGTGGAACATGGACGACGACCGGGTCGGCTGGGTCGCGGGACTGGCCCGGATCAGGAACCGCGAGGGGGACTCGACGCTGCTCGGCTGGCGCCACGGCGTCGGCCGGAGCCGCGAGGAGCACCTCGCCGCCGTCGCACCCGGCCTGTTCGGCCCGGTCGAGGCCAGGGAGTTCGCCAACGGGCAGCCGAGGACGATCGACTCGCTGCTTGCCACCATGACGACCCACTCCGACCTGCTTGCCATGGACGAGCCGCAGCGCGCTGTCCTGCTGGCCCGGATGCGCGACTTCCTGCACGGTCAGCCGGAGACCTCCGCGGGCGAGTTCGTGATGCCGCTGGCCACGGTCGTGCTGCGGACCCGGCGGAAGTAAGGGCGGTGACGCCCTCACGTCTGGGCTGTGCGATCCGCGGCGTCGGTTACGGCGGAGCCGCTGCTGGCCCGGATCACCAGCTCCGGGGTGAAGACGATGCGGCGGTGCTCGTGCTCGTCCGGCCGGTCGGCCTCGTCGAGCAGGAGTTCGGCGGCCGCGCGCCCCAGCTGGTATTTGGGCTGGCGCACCGAGGTGAGCGGCACCGCGGCGTCCGCGGCGAACTCGATGTCGTCGTAGCCCACGACGGCGAGATCGCCCGGCACGCTCACGCCCGCCTGGCCAAGCCCGCGCAGCAGGCCAAGCGCCAGCATGTCGTTGGCGCAGAACGCAGCGGTGGCCGCCGGGGGCAGGTCGTCCGCGGCGGCGGCACCGCCACGGGGGTTCATCGCCGGGACCGTGATCTCGGAGAGGACCTTGCCCGGGTCCAGGCCGGCGTGCTCCACCGCGCGGTAGGCGCCCCAGCGGCGGTCGGCGCACTGGCGGATCGCGGTCGGGCCGTTGACCAGTGCGATCCTCCGGTGCCCAAGCTCGAGCAGGTAGCCGACCGCGATCTCGCCGCCGCGCCGGTCATCGACGGCGACCGAGCACTGCCCGGCCGAACCTGGCCGGTCGAGCAGGACCACCGGGGTGCCGCGGTCGCGGATCCGCCGCAGCTCGGGTGAGCGGCCGTGCACCGGGGTGATGAGGATCCCGCGCACCCGCTGCTCCTCGAGCACCCGCAGGTACCTGCGCTCCTTGTCGTGCGCCTCGTCGGAGTTGCACAAGATCACCGCGTAGCCCGCGGCCTGGGCGTAATCTTCCACGCCGCGGGCCACATCGGTGAAGAACGGGTTGGTCACGTCCAGCACGACAAGTCCCAGGCAGCGGCTCCGGCCTGCGCGGAGCTGCCGCGCGGAGCCGTTCGGTATGAACCCGAGCTGCTCCATCGCGGCCTCGACGCGGGCACGGGTCAGCGGCCGGACCAGGTCGGGATGGTTCAGCACGTTCGAAACCGTGCCGATTGCCACCCCGGCCAGATTCGCCACGTCCTTCATCCCCGCAGCCATCGGGCCTCCCTCGGCGCTCTAATCGTAGACTCGCCGCGGCCTGATAACGATTCAGCGGCGAGCCATGGTGAGGTCATTGACAGCCGCGCCGACCGCGATAAGACTTCACAGCTAATTGAAACGTTCCATTACCTCGAGGAAATACGAGCGTCCGGGGCTTGTGGCCCCCCGGCCCCGATAGGCGGGGCTTGTGGCCCACGCGCCCCGCATCCGGATACCCAGACGTTCGGGGCTTGTGGTCCCCCGGCCCCGATAGGCGGGGCTTGTGGCCCACGCGCCCCACATCCGGATACCCAGGGAGCTGCCGGGCACGGATCGGAGGGGGAGGATGGAGAAGGCACCGGATGAGTTGAAGCCGGTCCTCGAGCTACGGCACGCGGCGAAGTCCTTCGGGGCCGTGCAGGCACTGGTGGACGGATCGATCGAACTGCGCCCGGGAGAGGCTCATGCCCTGGTCGGGGAGAACGGGGCGGGCAAGTCGACGCTGGTGAAGATCCTCGCTGGCGTGTACCAGCCGGACGCGGGGTCGCTGCTCGTTGACGGCCGCGAGGTCGTCCTGCACAGCCCGGCGATGGCCCTGGCCGCCGGGATCGCGGTCATCTACCAGGAGCCGACGCTGTTCCCTGACCTTACCGTCGCGGAGAACATCTTCATCGGGCGTCAGCCGCTGCTGCCCGGCCGGCGCATCGACAGACGGGCGATGCTGGCGGAGGCCGGCGCCATATTCGGCCGGCTTGGCGTCCCGCTCGACCCGGGCAGGATCGCCCGCGGCCTGTCGATCGCGGATCAGCAGATCGTCGAGATCGGCAAGGCGCTCTCGCTGAACGCCAGGATCATCGTGATGGACGAGCCGACGGCGGCGCTTTCGGCCGCCGAGGTGGACCGGCTGTTCGACGTGGTACGCGCGCTGCGCTCGGCGGGAGCGGCGGTGCTGTTCATCAGCCACCGCCTCGAGGAGGTCTTCGCCATCTGCCAGCGGGTGACGGTCATGCGTGATGGCGCGCACGTGTTCACCAGACCGGTCGCCGGCCTGGCCGCGGACGATCTCGTCCGGGCGATGGTCGGCCGGGAGCTAGCAGCCTGGCAGGCCGGGCTTCCCGCCGCCCCGGGCGAGGCGATCCTGCAGGTCAAGCGCCTTACCAGGGAGGGCGTCTTCGTCGACGTCTCGCTCACTGTGCGGGCGGGCGAGATCGTCGCGCTGGCGGGGCTGGTGGGGTCCGGCCGCACCGAGGTGGCACGTGCGATCTTCGGCATCGACCGCTACGACGCGGGCACGGTGGCCGTGCGGGGGCGCGACCTGCGCCGCGCGTCGCCAACCGCCGCCATGGCGGCAGGGGTGGGCTTCGTTCCCGAGGACCGCCGCCAGCAGGGGCTGGTCATGGAGATGTCAGTACAGCAAAACATCGCGCTTGCTTCATTGCGGCAACTGCGGCAGGCCTGGCTGATCAGGGCGGCCGCAGAGAGCCGGCTCGCGACCGACTGGGCCATCCGGCTCAAGATCCGCTACGGGCGGCTCACCGACTCGGTCGCCATGCTGTCCGGTGGCAACCAGCAGAAGGTCGTGCTGGCAAAGTGGCTGGCCCGCAGGCCCGCGGTGCTGATTGTCGACGAGCCGACCCGCGGCATCGACGTCGCCACCAAGGCGGAAGTACACCAGTTGCTGGTCAAGCTGGCCCAGGACGGGGTGGGAATCTTGATGATTTCTTCGGAACTGCCCGAGGTGCTGCGCGTCAGCGACCGGATCCTGGTCATGCGGGAGGGACGGCTGGCCGCGGAGTACTCACGAGCGCAAGCCACCGAGGAAGAGATCATGTCGGCCGCGACGGGACAGCAGGCTCAAGCTCTATGACGGATACGCTGCTGCGGCGTGAACCGCCTGAGACGCCCGCCGAGACCGGCTCGCGCAGGCTGGCCGAGCGTGTCTCGCGGATCAGGGAATCCGGCATCATCGTCGTCCTCGCGCTGTTCGTCGCGGTCACCGCGGGCGTCCAGCCCCGGTTCCTTTCCGTGACGAACATCCAGTTCGTGCTGGTCAACACCACCATCTATGCCCTGCTCGCGCTGGGCGAGACGATGGTCGTGATCAGCAGGAACGTCGACCTGTCCGTCGGGTCGGTGCTCGGGATGTCGGCGTACCTGTCCGCCAGCCTGTTCGGCCAGCATCACGGCATCCCGATTCCCGTGGTGTTCCTGGTCGGCCTGGGCATCGGACTCGGCTGGGGCATCGTGAACGGCCTGCTCGTGGCGGCCGGGCGGGTACCGAGCCTGGTCGTGACCCTGGCCACCTTGTACATCATCCGCGGCGTCGACATCCTGATCGTGGGCGGCGGCATGGTTACCGCCAACACGCTGCCCGGAAGCTTCACCGACATCCCGAAGGACACCGTCGGCGGCATCCCCGATCTCGCCATCGCCGTCGCCGCGGTGATCGCGGCCGGAGCCTACTACCTACGCTCGTTCCGGTCCGGCCGCGAGCTCTATGCGATCGGCTCGAATCCGGGGGCGGCCAGGCTGGCCGGGATCACGATCGGCGGGCGCGTCTTCACCGCCTTCGCCGTGAGCGGCGCGATCGCCGGGGTCGTCGGCGTGCTGTGGGCCGCCCAGTACGGCACGGTCGACTCGACCGCGGGGACGGGCTACGAGCTGACGGTGGTGACCGCGGTCGTGGTCGGCGGGGTGGCGATATTCGGCGGGAGCGGCAGCGCCGTGGGCGCCGCGCTCGGCGCGCTGCTGCTTTCCACCATCAACTCGGCGCTTTATGTGCTCGGCATCTCCGACTTCTGGGACCAGGCCATAGCCGGATTCCTGCTCTTGCTCGCCATCACCATCGATCGGATCATCTCGGTCAGGCTCACCGCGGCCCTGCGGCTAAGGAGTACCCGCCGTGCGACTTAACCTGGCCGAGATGCGCGCGCGAGCGCCGTGGGCGCTGCGCTGGGAAACGGGCCTCGCGATCATCGTGGTGATCATCGGCGTCATCGGGACCGCCGCCTCGCCGAGCTTCCTGACCAGCAACAACCTGTTCAACCTTGGCCTGTCCAACGGCGAGATCGCGATCATGACGCTGCCGATGGCGCTGATCGTCATCAGCGGGGAGATCGACCTGTCGGTCTCCTCGATTCTCGGCATGTCCAGCTGCCTGCTCGGATTCCTGTGGAGCAGGCACTGGCCGATGATCGCCATCTTCGTGGTCATCGCGGTCGTCGGCATCGCGGCCGGGGCCATCAACGGACTGCTCGTCACCCGGGTCGGGCTGCCGTCGCTGGCGGTGACCATCGGCACGCTGACCCTGTACGCGGGCATCGCCGAGATCCTCCTGGGGCCGAGGACGGTCGCCAACTTCCCCGCCGCCTACACCAACCTCGGCGTGAACGCGGTCCCGTACACGGGCAACGCCGTCACCTATTCCACGGCCATCTTCGTCGCGCTGGCCGTGATCTTCGGAGTCGTCCTGCACATGACCCCGGCCGGCCGGTCCATCTACGCCATGGGCGCCAGCCCTGAGGCGGCGCTGTTCGCCGGCATCCGGGTCAAGCGCATCAAGACCATGCTGTTCATCGTCTCCGGCCTGGTCTGCTCGCTGGCCGGAGTTCTTTACACGTTCAGGCTCTCCACCGCCGTCGCGGACAACGGGGTGGGGCTGGAACTCGATGTCGTCGCAATCGTCCTGGTGGGCGGGATCTCCATCTTCGGCGGTCAGGGATCCATCCCCGGCGTGGTACTCGGCGTGCTCGCGTTCGCCGGGATCCAGAACGCCCTCCTGCTGACGAACTTCAACCAGGAAGCGTCCGGCATCGTCGCCGGCGGACTGCTGCTGTTGTCCGTCTTCGGCCGGAACGCAGGATCCTATGCCAGGCGACTGCGCGAATGGGCGCCCGCTGGGCGCCGGCCAACCGAAAGCCCGGCCGCTGGCCAAGGGGCCCAGGCGGCAACTGAGAGCCGGCCATGACACGGCTGGCGGCCGGGCTCAAACCGAAAGGTATTTTTCCATCGGCAGAATTGAAAGGATTCACGGTATGAAGCTGAGACAGACGGCCTGGCTGGCCATGTCGGTCCTTACGGCGTCGTCCCTCGTCGCCGCCTGCTCGTCGTCGTCGAGTCCGAGTTCATCGGTGACCACGTCGGCGTCTTCGCCCGCGGCCACCTCCGGCGCGCTGAAGACGGGTCTCAAGGTCTTCGTCATCCCGAAGAACCTCGGGAACTCGTATTTCACCACCGCGGACAGCGCTAAGACGGGCGGTGCCATCGCCGCGCTCGACGCGCTCGGCGAGACCGGCACCGAGACCAGCGGCACCACCGACACCCCCTCGTCGCAGATCCCCGCCATCCAGGCCGCGATCAGCAAGGGCGCGGACGCGCTGATCATCTCGGCGACCGACCCGACCGCGCTGTGCCCGACGCTCAATTCCGCGATGAAGAGGGGGATCGTGGTCGTCACCTACGACTCGGATGCTCCCACCTGCCGGAGCCTGTTCATCAACCAGGCGACGTCCCAGGGGATCGGGGACATCGAGGTGGACCTGCTCGCCCAACAGCTCCACGATACCGGGCAGATCGCGATCGTCTCGGCGTCCGCCGATGACACGAACCAGAACGCCTGGATCGGGTACATGAAGCAGGAGCTGAAGAAGTACCCGAAGATGAGCCTGGTCTCCACCGTCTACGGCAACGACGACACGGCGACCTCCACGCAGGTCACCCAGGGCCTGCTCGAGCAGTACCCGAACCTGAAGGGGATCATCTCGCCCACGACCGTCGGGATCGCCGCGGCCGCGGCCGTCCTCGACACGGCCAAGTACCGCGGCAAGGTCGCGCTGACCGGGCTGGGCACTCCCGACGAGATGAAGAAGTACGTCGCCGACGGCACGGTGAAGGCGTTCGCCCTGTGGAACCCGGCCAACCTCGGCTACCTCGCCGCGTACGCGGCGGTGGAACTCGCGTCCGGCAAGATCAACGGAACCCAGGGCCAGACGTTCAGCGCGGGCAAGCTCGGCTCGTTCACGATCGGCGCGGACAAGACGGTCCTGCTCGGCCCGCCGTTCGTGTTCACCGCCTCCAACATCAACAACTTCAACTTCTGACCCAGCCCGGATGAAGCTCGATGGGCCGCTGTACCAGTAAGAGCTGGTACGTCGGCCCATCGACCAGGTAACCAGGCCATCGCCACGGCACGGAGGGAGGAACGCAATGGAGCGCGTTTGCTTTGTGGGCCGGGTGCGTGCGGAGCGGCTGGCGGAATACCGGGAACGGCACCGTCAGGTGTGGCCTGAGATGCTGGCGGCACTGCGCGAGGCCGGCTGGAGGAATTACAGCCTGTTCCTGGCCGACGACGGGCTCCTGGTCGGGTACCTGGAAACCGACGACTACCAGGCCGCTCTCGGCCGCATGGCCGACAGCGACATCAACAAGCAGTGGCAGGAAGAAATGGCGCCCTACTTCGCCGAACTGAACGGCCGCCCGCCCGATCAGGGGTTCTTGCGGGTCGCGGAGGTTTTCCACCTGGATTGACCGGGTCCAGGCAGGCATGCGGTAAGTGATTTGGAAGTGGAGATGAACCGGGATGCGTGACCTGAGCGCCGTCAAGGCGGCGCTGCGACAGCACGAGATCGAGCTGCCCTCCTGGGCGTTCGGGAACACCGGAACGCGGTTCAAGGTGTTCGGCCAGCCGGGGGTGCCGCGCACGCCGTGGGAGAAGGCCGATGACGCGGCCCAGGTGCACCGGTTCACCGGGGTGGCGCCCAGCATGGCCGTGCACATCCCGTGGGACAAGGTGGACGACTACGGGGCGCTGGCCCGGTACGCGGCCGAGCGGGGGATCCGGATCGGCACGGTGAACGCGAACGTCTTCCAGGACGACGACTACAAGCTGGGCAGCGTGTGCCACCCCGACCTCAGGGTGCGCAAGAAGGCGCTGGCCCACCTGCTGGACTGCGTCGACATCATGGACGCCACCGGGTCGCGGGACCTCAAGCTGTGGTTCGCCGACGGGACCAACTACCCCGGCCAGGACGACATCGCAGCCAGGCAGGACCGCCTGGCCGAGGCGCTGGCGGCGGTGTACGCGCGGCTGGGCGCCGGCCAGCGGATGCTGCTTGAGTACAAGCTGTTCGAGCCGTCGTTCTACACCACCGACGTTCCGGACTGGGGCACGTCGCTGCTGCACTGCGTGGCGCTTGGGCCCCAGGCGGCGGTGGTGGTGGACACCGGGCATCACGCCCCCGGCACCAACATCGAGTTCATCGTGGCCGTCCTGCTACGGGCGCGGCGGCTGGGCGGGTTCGACTTCAACAGCCGGTTCTACGCCGACGACGACCTGATGGTGGGCGCGGCCGACCCGTTCCAGCTGTTCCGCATCATGCACGAGGTGGTGAAGGCCGGCGCGCTGGCCCCGGACCGGGGCGTGGCGTTCATGCTCGATCAGTGCCACAACATCGAGCCCAAGATCCCGGCCCAGATCCGGTCGGTGATGAACGTCCAGGAGGCCACGGCCAAGGCCCTGCTCGTCGACGCCGACGCCCTGGCCGCGGCCCAGCAGGCCGGGGAAGTGCTCGGCGCCAACGCCGTGCTGATGGACGCCTACGACACCGACGTGCGGCCGCTGCTGGCCAGGATGCGCGAGGAGGCCGGGCTTGACCCCGACCCGGTGGTGGCGTACCGGCGCTCCGGGTACGCGGAGAAGATCGTGGCGGAACGGACCGGCGGAGCCCCGGCCGGATGGGGTGCGTGAGGGTGAGCGTCGTCGATGATCTGATCGCCCGGTCGAACCGGCTCGGCTCGGATCCGCGCAACACGAACTACGCGGGCGGCAACACGTCGGCCAAGGGCACCGCGGTCGACCCGGTGACCGGCCAGGACACTGACCTGCTTTGGATCAAGGGGTCGGGAGGTGACCTGGGGACGCTGAGGCCGGCCGGGCTGGCGGTGTTGCGGCTTGACCGCCTGCGCGCGCTGGTGAACGTGTATCCCGGCGTGGACCGGGAGGACGAGATGGTGGCGGCGTTCGACTTCTGCCTGCACGGGAACGGTGGCGCGGCACCGTCGATCGACACCGCGATGCACGGTCTTGTCGACTATTCACACGTGGATCACCTGCACCCGGACTCGGGGATCGCGCTGGCGGCCGCTGCGGACGGCGAGAGGCTGACCGCGGAGTGCTTCGGGGACCGGGTGGCGTGGGTGCCGTGGCGGCGGCCGGGTTTCCAGCTCGGCCTGGACATCGCCGCGATCGCGGCGGGCAGCCCGAACGCCATCGGCGTGGTGCTTGGCGGGCACGGCATCACCGCGTGGGGCCGGACCAGCCAGGAGTGCGAGGCGCGGTCGCTTGAGATCGTCCAGACCGCGGCGCAGTTCATCGCGGCCCGGGGGCGCCCGGAGCCGTTCGGCCCGGTCATTGCGGGTTACGAGCCGCTGCCCGAGGCCGAGCGGCGCGCCCGGGCGGCGGCGCTGGCCCCGCTGATCCGCGGGCTGGCCAGCACCGACCGGCGCCAGGTCGGGCACTACGCCGACGACGCGGTGGTGCTCGATTTCCTGGCCCGCGCCGAGCACCCGCGGCTGGCCGCGCTCGGTACCTCGTGCCCGGATCATTTCCTGCGCACCAAGGTGCGGCCGATGGTGCTTGACCTGCCTCCGACTGCCGCGCTCGAGGACGTGCTGGCCCGGCTGCGCGAGCTGCACGAGGCCTACCGGGCTGACTATTCGGCCTACTACCACCGGCATGCGGGCCCGGACTCGCCGCCGATGCGCGGCGCGGACCCGGCCATCGTGCTGGTGCCCGGGGTCGGGATGTTCAGCTACGGCGCCGACAAGCAGACCGCCCGGGTGGCCGGGGAGTTCTATGTCAACGCGGTCAACGTCATGCGCGGGGCCGAGGCGCTGTCGGCCTACTCCCCCATCGACGAGTGCGAGAAGTTCCGGATCGAATACTGGGCGCTGGAGGAGGCCAAGCTGGCGCGGCGGCCCGCGCCCAGGCCGCTGGCAGGCCGGATCGCGCTGGTCACCGGGGCCGGGTCGGGGATCGGCCGGGCCACCGCGCGCCGGCTCGCGGTCGAGGGCGCCTGCGTGGTCGTGGCCGACCTGGACGCCGAGCGGGCCGCCACCGTGGCCGCCGAGATCGGAAACGCTGACGTGGCCGTGCCGGTCACCGCGGACGTCACCAGCGAGGAGCAGGTCGCCGCCGCCGTCGCGGCGAGCATGCTTGCCTTCGGCGGGGTGGACCTGGTGGTGAACAACGCCGGGCTGTCGGTGTCCAAGCCGCTGCTCGAGACCACGGTGGCGGACTGGGACATTCAGCACGACGTCATGGCCCGTGGGTCGTTCCTTGTTTCCCGCGAGGCGGCCAGGGCCATGAGGGCGCAGGGCATGGGCGGGGACATCGTCTACATCTGCAGCAAGAACAGCGTGGTCGCGGGGCCCGCCAACGTGGCCTACGCCGCGGCCAAGGCCGACCAGGCGCACCAGGTCCGGCTGCTCGCGGCCGAGCTCGGCGACGACGGGATCCGGGTGAACGGCATCAACCCCGATGGCGTGGTCCGCGGCTCCGGCATCTTCGCCGGGGGCTGGGGCGCGCAGCGCGCCGCGGTGTACGGGGTGGAGGAGAAGGATCTTGGCGCCTTCTACGCCAAGCGCACGCTGCTGAAGCAGGAGGTGCTGCCCGAGCACGTGGCCGCCGCGGTGTTCGCCCTGGCCGGCGGCAACCTGCCGGTGACCACCGGGACGCACGTCCCGGTCGACTCCGGTGTGGCGGCCGGCTTCCTGCGATGAGTGGGGGCGGGTGCCGGGTCGCCGCCGTGGACCTGGGTGCCGCCAGCGGACGGGTGGTCATTGGATACCGAACGGACCGTGGTTTCAGCCTGCGCGAGGTACACCGTTTCCCGAACCAGCCAAGGACGGCCGGGGGCGTGCTGCGCTGGGATGCCCGCGCGCTGTTCGCCGGGATCCTCGACGGCCTGCGCGCGGCGGGCGCCGGCGGGGAGCCGGTCGACTCCGTCTCGGTCGACGGCTGGGGGGTGGACTACGGGCTGCTTGACGGCGACGGCAGGCTGATCGCCGACCCGGCGAACTACCGGGACGGCCGCACGCGGGCGCCGTTCTCCGCGGTCACCATCGAGGGCGGGGTCGGGGGCGTCGACGCGGCCCGCCTGTACCAGGCGACAGGGACGGCGGTGCACTCCTTCAACACCGTGTTCCAGCTGATGGCCGAGCGTGACCTGGACCGGGCCAGGCACGTGCTGCTGGTCCCTGACCTCATGACGTACTGGCTATCCGGCCAGCTTGGCACCGAGCTGACCAACGCCTCGACCACCGGCCTGCTCGACACCCGGGTCATGTCGTGGGCAGACCGGGTCGCTGAGGCGCTGGCCGTTCCGGTAAAGATGTTTCCCGCCCTCCAGCCGGCTGGCGCCCTCGCCGGGCCGGCCGCCTGCGACCTCGGCCTGGCGCGGCCGCCGCAGGTGATCGTCGGGCCGTCGCACGACACCGCCGCCGCGGTGGCAGCCGTGCCGGCCGACGGGGAAGGTTTCGCCTTCGTCTCCACCGGCACCTGGGCGCTGGCAGGGGTCGAGCTCCCGGCACCGGTCGTCACCGATGCCGCCCGCGAGGCCGGTTTCAGCAACGAGGTCGGCATCGACGGGACCATCCGCTTCCTGCGCAACGTGACCGGCTTCTGGCTGCTGCAGGAATGCGCCAGGGAATGGCGGGCCGACGGGCGCGGCGTCGACCTGGGCCAGCTGACCCGAGCGGCCAGCGACGTACGGGGACTGCGCGCCCTGGTCGACGTTCAGGATCCGGCCTTCGTCGCCCCCGGCGGGATGACGGCGCGGATCGTCCGCGCCTGCCTGCGCACCAGCGGCGTCACCCCGGATGGCGAGGCCGGAATCGTGCGGTGCATCCTGGACAGCATGGCCGTGGCGATCAGGCACGCCGTGCGCGACGCGGCGAGGGTCACCGGCCGCCCGGTGCGCACCGTGCACGTGGTCGGCGGCGGCGTGGCCAGCCCGGTGTTCTGCCAGCTGGTCGCGGACGCCTGCGGACTGCCGGTTGTGGCGGGCCCGACCGAGGCAGCATCATGGGGCAACGTGCTGGTCCAGGCGCGCGCCCTTGGCGTTACCGGCGCTTCGCTGCCGGAGCTGCGGTCATTCGTCAGGCGCGGCACGCGCCTGGACAGCTACCAGCCGGATGAACAGGAGGAGGCGTGGGAACGCGCCGACGAGATCGTGCTCGCTAGCCGGGACCGCGGGCCCGGCCTTTCATGAGGGTTGGGCTGTTCGTCACCTGCCTGGTGGACGGGGTGGTGCCGCAGGTCGCGAAGGCCACGGTCCGGGTGCTCGAGCGGGTCGGGGTGACCGTGGAGATGCCCTGGCAGCAGACGTGCTGCGGGCAGATGCACGTCAACACGGGCTACCCGCGGGAGGCGATCCCGCTGATCCGCAACCACGTCGCGGCGTTCGGGGAATTCGACGCGATCGTGGTGCCAAGCGGCTCGTGTACAGCCGCCATCCGGCACCAGCACGCCGACGTGGCCCGGCTGGCCGGGGACGACGCGCTGGCCGAGGCGGCCGGAGCGATCGCGGCCCGCACCTGGGAGCTTTCGGAGTTCCTCGTCGACGTGCTCGGCGTGATCGACGTCGGGGCGTACTTCCCGCACCGGGTGACCTACCACCCGACCTGCCATTCGCTGCGGCAGCTCCGGGTGGGCCAGCGGCCGCTGCGGCTGCTGCGCGCGGTCGAGGGCATCGACCTGGTCGAACTGCCCGGCGCCGAGCAGTGCTGCGGGTTCGGCGGCACGTTCGCGCTTAAGAACCCGGCGGTGTCGGCGGCGATGCTGGCCGACAAGATCGCGGCGGTGCGGCGCAGCGGCGCAGCCTACGCCTCGGCGGGCGACGCGTCGTGCCTGCTGCACATCGGCGGCGGCCTGTCGCGGCTGAGCACGGGCATCGGCACCAGGCACCTGGCCGAGATCCTCGCGGTGACAAGGAGGGATGCATGACCTTTCTCGGCATGCCGACCGCTCCGTCGGGCGTGGGACAGCTCCGGCAGGAGGAGCCGTTCCCGGCCGCGGCGGCTCTTGCGCTGGAGGACGCCCAGCTGCGGCGCAACCTCGGTCACGCCACGTCGACGATCCGGGCCAAGCGCGCGGCCGTGGTGGCCGAGGTGACGGACTGGGCCGAGCTGCGGGCGGCGGGCGCGGCCATCAAGGACGAGGTGCTGGCTAACCTGGACCGCTACCTGGTCCAGCTCGAGGAACAGGTCACCGCGCGCGGCGGCACGGTGCACTGGGCACGTGACGCCAACGAGGCCAACCGGATCGTCACCGGCCTGGTCCGCGCGACCGGCGAGACCAGCGTGGTGAAGGTCAAGTCGATGGCGACCCAGGAGATCGGGCTCAACGACGCGCTGGCCGACGCGGGCATCGAGGCCACAGAGACCGACCTGGCCGAGCTCATCGTCCAGCTCGGCCACGACCGGCCCAGCCACATCCTGGTGCCCGCCATCCACCGCAACCGCAGCCAGATCCGCGACATCTTCCGGCAAGAGATGCCCGACGCGCCGGCCGCGCTGAGCGACGAGCCGACTGCGCTGACCGCAGCGGCCCGAGCGCACCTGCGGCGCAAGTTCCTGGCCGCGAAGGTGGCCATCTCGGGCGCGAACTTCGCGATCGCCGAAACCGGCACGCTGGCCGTGGTGGAATCCGAGGGCAACGGCCGGATGTGCCTGACCCTGCCGCGCACCCTGATCACCGTGATGGGCATCGAGAAGATCCTGCCGGCCTGGCGGGACCTCGAGGTGTTCCTCCAGTTGCTGCCGCGCTCGTCGACGGCGGAGCGGATGAACCCGTACACCTCGATGTGGGCCGGGTCGGTCGAGGGCCAGGATTTCCACCTGGTCCTGCTGGACAACGGCCGGACCGCGACGCTGGCCGACCCGCGCGGCCGGGCCGCGCTGCG
>Ga0335075_10006649_pt1 | contig 17839 bp, 17 predicted proteins | sample Lox_Sample_24_FD_206723 | JGI IMG/M metagenome (GOLD analysis project Ga0335075, IMG submission 206723) | Soil microbial communities from Loxahatchee National Wildlife Refuge, Florida, United States - Lox_Sample_2.4 | ecosystem: Environmental > Terrestrial > Soil > Wetlands | place: USA...
CGCCGGATAGATGTGCACGTCGCAATCGACGTAGCCGAGCTTGCTCTGTGCCGCGGTGTCGGGACTGCGCTCGAGGACGGTGACGTTCATTGCCGTTGCTCCTTCAGACGCGCGTAGGTTTCTATCGGGTTGTCGAACAGCATCTTACGCACCAGCGCCTCCGGCAGGAAGTCGGGCACGGCGTTGGCGCCGTCGAAATGCCAGTGCGGGTAGTCGGTGGAGAATAAGAACATCTTGTCCGAACCGATTTCATCGATGATGCGCTCGACCTGTTCGCGTGTCGGCGGCGCATCGAAGGGCTGAACGGTCAGCCGGACATGCTGGCGTGCCATCTCGGCGGGGGAGATCTTGTTCCAGGGCACCTCGGGACGCATGGCGCGCCACGTTTTGCTGACCCGCCACATCCAGCCGGGCAGCCAGGTCACGCCTGATTCCATCAGCACGACCTTAAGGTGCGGGAATTCGACGAAGACACCTTCCGTGATCAACGAATTCAGCACGCCGGCAAAGCCCTGCGACTGCACCACATAGTCTTCCAGGTAATAGGACGGCCAGCCGATCGAGGTCGGGGCGTGGCGAAAGCTGCTGCCGGCATGGATGTTGATGGTCAGGCCGTGGCGCTCGGCGGCGCGGTAAATCGGCCAGTTCTGGCGGCGACCCAGCGGCAACTCGGCCATCGCCAGCATCAGCACGCCGACGAAGCGGTGGTCGGCGGCGCAGCGTTCGATCTCCTGCGCCGATTGCTCCGCACTGTGATAGGGGATGACGATGGAAGCGCGCAGGCGGGGATCGCGGTCCAGCCACTCGGCGCGCAGCCAGTCGTTGATGGCACGGCATAGCGCCGCGGCGAGATCCTCGCTGAACATCACCGGCGCGCCGTGGATCACGTTGCAGATCGCGTAGCGCGTGCCAAACGCGTCCAGTGCCTGGCGGCGCAATAGATCCAGATCGGTCCCGGGCTTGCCGTTGGCCGGCCGCCAGTCGGGCCGGCTGCTCAGGGGCGAACCGGGCGGGTAGGCGCCGATGTCCAGATTATCGCGTTCCAGGCCGCGCATCAGCACGATGTCGCGCCAGTATTCGTCCAGATACGGGACGAGGACCTGCGTTCCGGGAATTGCCGGGTGGACATCGCAGTCGATCGCGCCTGGCGCGGGGGTGCTCACCGCCGTCTCTCCGCCCTCTGGCGCAGGATAGTGCCGCAACGACGATAGTTCAACGCGTGCACCGGCGGCCCACGAACCCATGCCCACCGCGTACCTCGATTGCCCAGGAAGAGCGCACGGCCGCGCGCCAAGCCTCACGCCCGGGGCAGCAGATGCATCCTTAACGTCGCACTGATTCGAATGAGCTTGCCGACCATCCAGAGTCTTAAAACTCAGTCGATAAAAGCCGAATGGTGTTTGACGGACGTTCATGTTTCCGATCGCCCACCCGGACCGTCGGGGCACGCGCTGTCTTGCAATCACGCACGGATAGTTGTGTTCACGTTCACGGGGGCACAGCAAAAATGCCGATCGCTGAGTTAAAAAACAATCCCTGCCATTCCGCCGTGAACAGAAACGTTGCTCAATGGCCGCCATCTTCGTCCCAGCCGCCAATCTCGCCGCGAAGCTAACATTGCTGGTCGCGGCTGCGTTCGTGGTGGCGGGCATCGCTTGGTGGTGGGCGTGGCCACGGACGGATTACCAGCGGCATACCGACTGGACGGTGGAACAGCCGGTCCCGTTCAGCCATCAGCATCACGTCTCGGGCCTCGGACTCGACTGCCGGTTCTGTCACACCACCGTCGAGACTGCGGCCAATGCCGGTCTGCCGCCGACCTATACCTGCATGACCTGTCATTCGCAGATTTGGACCAATGCCGCGATTCTCGCGCCGGTGCGCCAAAGCCTCGCCGACGACAAACCGCTGGTCTGGCATCGCATCAATGATCTCCCCGATTACGTCTATTTCGACCACGAGATCCACATCGCCAAAGGTATCGGCTGCGCGAGTTGCCATGGCAACGTTGCCGAGATGCCGCTGATGGAGAAGGCGAAGACCTTTACGATGGGATTTTGCCTCGACTGCCACAGCGACCCCGCCCCGCAGCTACGCCCGCAGAACGAGATCTTCAACACCGCCTGGCACCGCACCAAGGACACGCCTTCGCCCGCGGCGCTAATGGCGTTCTATCATATCGGCGACCGCAAGCTGACGGATTGCTCGATATGCCATCGCTGAGCAAGCAGTGGCGCAGTCTTCACGAGCTGGCCGGCGATGCGGCCTTCCTCGAGCGCGTGGCACAGGAGTTTCCCGCGCTCGCCGCCGGGCTGCATGCGACCCACGATCGCCGCCGCGTGTTGCGATTGATGGCCGCCGGCCTTGCGCTGGCTGGGCTTTCCGGTTGCGACAGCGGGGAGCCTGGTGGCGTGCTGATACCGCCGGTGCGACCGGCACCGCAAACGGTGACCCGCGGGAGCGACATGTACGCAACGGCCAGCGTGCTGGGAGGCTACGCTGCCGGCGTGCTGGTGCGCCACCGCGTCGGGCGGCCGATCAAGGTGGCCGGCAATCCCGATCATCCCGCCAGTTTGGGCGCCACCGATGCAATCGCGCAGGCGGAAATCCTGGGCTTTTACGATCCCGATCGCGCCGCCGCGCTCGCGCGCGACGGCGAGCCGCAGGACTGGCAGAACCTGCTGACCGCACTCACCGCGCAGCGCGCCATCTGGACACAGTCCAAAGGCGCGGGCTTGCGCGTGCTGACGGGCACCGTGACCTCGCCCACTATGGCGCGGCAGCTTGCTCTTTTGCAGCAGCGCTATCCGGCGATGCGCTGGCATCAGTGGGAACCGGTGTCGCGCGATGCGGTCCGCGCCGGCGCGCAACTCGCCTACGGCAAGGCGGTGGAGGTGGTGCCGAAACTCGACGCCGTCGATGTAATGCTGGCGCTGGACAGCGACCTGCTGGCCGGTGCCCCTGGCCATGTCCGTTTCGCCGGCGATTTTGCAAAGCGACGCAATCCGACCCTCGGGCCAATGAGCCGGGTTTATGCGGCGGAACCTACCCCCACGCTAATCGGTGTCGCCGCTGACCATCGTTTCATCGTCAACCCAAGCGAGATGCATAAGGTCGTCTTGGCCCTGCGGGCTGCCTTGCTGCATGGCGCCACTGCGCCGTACGCGCCGCCTTGGCTAGGTGCCGTCGTTGCCGATCTTCGTGCGCATCACGGACGCTGCTTCATTCATGCCAGCCCGTCCCTGTCGCCCGAGACCCACGCCCTGGTGCATGCAATGAACGAAGCGTTGGGCGGGCGCGGCGCCACCTACACCGTGATCGCCACGGTCGAGGCCGCACCGACGAACCAGGCACAATCGCTGCACGATCTGGTGGCCGACATGCAGGCCGGGCGAGTGCAAAGCCTGGTAATCATGGACTGCAACCCGGTGTTCACGGCGTTGGGCTCGCTCGGCTTTGCCGATGCCTTGCGCCGGGTGCCGTTCTCACTCGCGCTGACTATCGAACCGAACGAAACCAGCGGCCGCACGCATTGGTCGCTGCCGATGCTGCATCCGTACGAGGCATGGAGCGATGCACGTGCCTTCGACGGCACCGCGACGGTGCTACAGCCACAGGCGCAGCCGTTGTATAACGGGGTCAGCGCGCACCGCCTGCTGGCGCTGATGCTCGGCCCGCAGGCACCGACAGCGCGCGACATTGTGCGCGAGACCTGGCTGCCCAGCTTCAAGCAGAACGCCGAGCAGCAATGGTCGGATGCCTTGGCCGCCGGTGTCGTATCGAACACAGCCTCCAGCCCCACCAATGCGAAGCTGCTACCCGCCGCGTCGCAGGCAACGCCGCCGGCCCCCCCTGATCATCCCGTAACCGTGCTGTTCCGTCCCGACCCGCATCTCTGGGACGGACGCTTTGCCAATAACGCGTGGCTACAGGAATTGCCGCGACCACTGACCAAACTGACGTGGGACAACCCTTTGCTGATCTCGCCGCAGCAGGCGCGGGCCTTGGGGATACAGAATGGCGACCGCGTGATGCTTGGCATTGGTCCGGCGCGCCTGACACTGCCTGCTTGGATCGTGCCCGGCCAGGCCGGCGACTGCGCCACGGCGTTGTTCGGTTTCGGTCGCACCATGGTGGGGAGTGTAGGCGCCGGTACCGGGTGGGACCTGTATCCGCTCACCGGCCGCAGCGATGCGCCGGTCCTGCACAAAGCCGAAGGTGGCGAGACACTTGCCTGCACCGAACACCACGCGCCGCTGTTCTCGAAGGACGAGGATTTCGCCCGCCACGGCACGCTGGCTCAATTCAGCGCCGATCCGCGCTTCCTTGCCGACCATGAGCCGAACCCGGCGCTGTATGGCATGAAGCCGCCGGGCCCCGCGGAGTGGGGCATGAGTATCGATCAGAACGCCTGCATCGGCTGCAACGCCTGCGTCGTCGCCTGCATGGCGGAAAACAACATCCCCGTGGTGGGCAAGCAGGAGGTAATCCGCGAGCGCGAGATGCACTGGCTGCGCATAGACCGCTATTACGAAGGGGACATCACCGACCCCATGATGCTGTGGCAGCCGGTCCTGTGCATGCAATGCGAGCGGGCACCCTGCGAAATCGTCTGTCCGGTGGAAGCCACGGTGCACGATTCCGAGGGGCTCAACGTCATGGTGTACAACCGCTGCATCGGCACGCGGTTCTGCTCCAACAACTGTCCCTACAAGGTGCGCCGCTTCAACTACTTTGCCTTCGCCGCGCAGGAGCATCGTCCGGCGCTGGCACGCAACCCCGACGTGACGGTGCGCGGGCGCGGGGTGATGGAGAAGTGCACCTTCTGCCTGCAGCGCATCGCCGCCGCGCGCATCACCGCCGATAAGGAGAACCGGCCGGTCGGCGGCAATGAAGTGCGCACCGCGTGCCAGGATGCCTGTCCCACCCGCGCCTTCAGCTTCGGCAACATGGCTGAACCGGAAGCGACGGTACTGAAGCGCAAGCGTAGTCCGTTGACGTACGACTTGCTCCACGATCAGGACACGCGGCCGCGCGTCACCTATGAAGGGAAGATCACCAATCCCAACACGGTGATCGGGACATGAGCGGCATTCCGGCCCCACACGCCTTCGATCCGGTCGTTCTTCCGGGCAGCAACAACCAGGACCTGACCGACCAGGTCTGCGCCATTCCGCTGCGGCGACGTGCATTTTTCTGGTGGTGGGTCGCGATCACACCATTCGCCGTGCTGACGGGCGTGCTGATCGTCGGTATCCTGTATTTGTTCTACGCCGGCGTCGGCATCTGGGGCATCGACTGGCCGGTGGCCTGGGGCATGGCGATCCTGAGTTATGTATGGTGGATCGCCATCGCCAGCGGCGGCACTTTCATTTCCGCGCTGTTCTACCTGACACGGTCCGAATGGCGCAGCTCGGTTAACCGCATCGCCGAGTCGATGACGCTGTTCGGAGCCGCCTGCGCCGGCATCTATCCTATCCTGCATCTCGGCCGGCCATGGCTGTTCTATTGGCTGCTCCCGTACCCCGCCACGATGCACACCTGGCCGCAATTCCGCAGCCCGCTGCTGTGGGACTTCTTTGCCATCCTGACCTATGTCACGTCGTCGGTGCTGTTCTGGTATCTTGGCCTGCTGCCGGACCTCGCCACCATGCGCGACCACGCCCAGACGCGCGGCAAACAGGTGGTTTATGGCGTGCTGGCGATGGGCTTTCGCGGCTCGTCGACACAATGGCGCCACTTCAAAGCGACTTACGCCGTGCTGGCCGCGATCATGGCGCCGCTCGTGTGCTCGGTGCACAGCATCGTCGGACTGGATTTTGCCGGCGCCGCGACCGTCGGGTGGCATTCCACGCAGTTCCCGCCGTTCTTCATCTTCGGCGCCTTCCTGTCGGGCTTCGCTACCGTGCTACTGCTGGTCATCCCGCTGCGTCGGCTGCTGCGGCTGGAGCGCTATATCACCGGGCGCCATATCGACGTGCTGTGCCGGCTGATGCTGACCAGCAGCCTGTTCGTCGGCTACGCCTACATCATGGACGCGTTCCAGGCGTTCTACGGCAGCGATCACGCCGAGCTGGTGGAATTCACCGAAAAAGTCTGGGGCTATTACAGCGGCATCTACTGGTCGACCATCGTCTTCAACGTGCTGGTGCCCCAGCTTCTGTGGTTCCGCCGCGTGCGCATGCGCCAGGTTGTGGTGCTGCTGATCTCGTTCGGTATCATCGTCGGCATGTGGTGCGAGCGCTATACCATCGTGGTGGTCAGCCTGCATCGCCCGCGTCTGCCGTCGGCGTGGGGCGTCTATCACGCCACGATTTGGGACTGGCTGACGTTGGCCGGCACCGTCGGGCTGTTCTTCACTGGAATCCTGTTGGTCGTCCGGCTGCTGCCGGTGATCTCCATGTTCGAACTGCGCGAGTTGGTCGTGCCACGCCGGACTCCGCCTTGAACACCGGGCTGTTCGTTGCCTTCGCCACGCCGCAGGCGCTGGACTCGGCGCTGCGGTCTCTACGCGCGGCGCGGGTTGGGACGATCGAGACTTTCACGCCGACGCCGGTCGAAACCGGCACATCGATCGTGCCGGTTCTGGTGCTGGTCGGCGGCGTGCTGGGCGCGATCGCCGGCTTTTTGCTGCAAAGCTATGCCGATATGTCGGCCTATCCGCTAGATATCGGTGGCCGGCCCTTCTTTTCCTGGCCGGCTTTTGTGCCGATCGCGTTCGAGAACGGCGTGCTTGCGGCTATCCTGACGGGATTTTTCGGCTATTTCGTGGCCACTCGCCTGCCGCGGCTTTACCAGCCGGTGGACGAGTATGAGACGATGCGTCGCGCCATGCGCGATCTCTGGTGTGTCGCCATCCGTACCGACGAGCCGGAGCGTGCGCGACAGGTTCTGGACGCTCATGCGCCTGCGCGTATCGAAGAGCTGCCGGCATGAACCGCGGCATCGCATCGCTTCTGCTGCTGCCGTTGGTGCTGTTGGCGGGCTGCGATGACATGTCGAAGCAGAATAAGGCGGCGCGCTATTCGCCGGAAGCGGCGAAAGTGCGGCCGGCACGCGATACGGTGCAATGGCACCAGACCCCGCCGCAAACGCCGCCACTTTCCCTGGCCCTGCTGCAACGCGGCCGCGAGCGCTTCCACATCTTCTGCACGCCGTGCCATTCGGAATTGGGCGAGGGAAACGGCATGGTGGTTCAGCGGGGTTTCCCGCGCCCGCCGTCGTATCTCGATGAACGGCTGATCAAGGCGCCGACCCAGCATCTCTACGACGTGATGACCCAGGGCTACGGCGCGATGTACTCATTTGCCGGCCGCATCGCCCCGGCGGACCGCTGGGCGATCGCGGCCTATATCCGCGCGTTGCAGCTTTCCCAGCACGCGCCGGCCGCCGATCTTTCGCCGGCCCAGCGGCAGGCCTTGCGATGAGCAGGGACCGCGCGGAACGCAGTGCCTGGATCATCGGCGTCGTCGCTCTGCTGGTCGCTGTGGTGGGCTGGGTGCTGCGGCCGGACGGATTTGCCTTTGCCTGGCTGGCCGCGCTCACGGCCTGGATCGGCTGGCCGCTCGGCTGCCTCGCGCTGCTGCTGACGCACGCGCTGACCGGCGGCCGATGGGGCGAGATGATCCGGTCGCAGCTTCTGGCCGGCATAGCCACGTTGCCGCTGCTGTTGCCGGCAATCCTGCCGCTGTTGTTCCTGCTGCAACATCTGTATCCGTGGCTGCGACCGCAGGAAGCCGCCGACCTGACCAACCGTTTCTATCTCAACCTTCCGTTCGCCGTCACCCGCGGCGCGGTCTACCTGATCATCTGGTTCGGCCTCGCCGCCGTGACGGTCCGCGCGGTCCGGCGCGGCTCCTCGCTGATGGTCATCGCGCCGATCGGTCTTATTCTGCTCGGCCTGACGGTCACGTTCGCCGCGATCGACGCGACGATGTCGCTCGATCCGCACTTCATTTCCAGCGACTACGGCATGATCGCCGCGGCCGAGGGTGGCCTTTTCGCGCTCTCGATCTGCGTCTTCGCCAGCGCGATGAACCCCGAAACCGCCCCCATTACGCTCGATGACCTCGGCCGCCTGCTGCTGGGGCTGACGGTGCTGTGGGCGTATCTTGATTTCGTCCAGTTGCTGATCGTCTGGCAATCCGACCTGCCGGACGAAGCGCCCTGGTACATCGTTCGTTCCAGCAGCGGTTGGGGCACGGTCGCCGCGGTGCTGGCAGGGGGACATTTCCTGCTGCCCTTCTTCGCCCTGATGTCACCGTCGCTGCGTCGCTCCCGCCGCGGCATCGCCGCCATCGCCGTATTGCTGATCGCGATGGAAATGTTGCGCGCCTGGTGGCTGGTGTTGCCGGCAAGCGGGCACGGCGCGAACTGGATCGACGTCGCCGCCATGCTTGCGCTCGCCGCTTTGTCCACCGCGCTCGCGCTGCGCGGTCCCCGTATCCCGGCAATACTCCGAGCGCATCATGGCTGATACCGATCTGCCCCCCGCCCGGTACGAACGAAGCGACGTAACGGCACGCATGATGGCCGCGGGCTTTGGGGGCGTCTTGCTGACGCTGGCCTTGACCTTGGGCTTCGCCATGTGGCTGTTCCCGCATGCCGTCGTCGATCGGCGCATCGCCGCGCCACTGCCCAGCTACCCGACACCCCGCCTGCAAGAAGATCCGGCGAAGGACATGCAGCATTTCTATGCGGCGGAGATGGCGCGCCTGAACAGCACCGGGTGGGTCGATCAGGGGCACGGCATTGCCCATATCCCGATCGATCAGGCGATGAGGATCGTCGCACGGCAGGGCATTCCCGACTGGCCGGCGTCCAAGGACACGCAGCGATGAGGGGCATTGTTCGCCTGGCATTGGCCCTGCTCACCGTCGTCTCGCTGCATGCGGCCGCCGCCCCCATCAGCCTGGGCGACTTCGCCTATCAGCAAAGGCCCGGCGCCCGAGTGCCGGTGGACACGGTGTTTCGCGACGAAGCAGGCCATGCCGTGCATTTGCGCGACCTGGTTGGCGGACGCCCGGCCATCCTCGCACTTGGTTATTTCCATTGCCCCAATCTCTGCGGCGTGGTGCGAGACGACCTCTATTACGCGCTGTCACATAGTTTGCTACGCGCCGGGCGTGACTATGTGCTGATCGTGCTGAGCATCGATCCGCAGGAATCTCCCGCTGACGCCGCACAGGCCAAACACGATGATATCGCACGCTACAACCTGCCCAACGGGGCGCAGGCATGGCATTATCTCACCGGAACCCCCGCTGAGATCAGCTCTATCACATCCGCCGTCGGCTTCCGCTCCCACTTCGATGCTGCTCTCAAGCAGTTCCTGCATCCGACCGGCTTGGTCTTTCTCACCCCGAGTGGCGTTGTCTCGGGCTATCTGCTCGGCGTTGGTTACCAGCCCGGCGATGTCACCCTGGGGGTGACGCGCGCGCGGGGCGGCGGCATCGCCAAGGCCGCACTGCCGGTGCTGCTGCTGTGCTTTCACTTCGACCCGACAACGGGCCGCTACACGCTGGCGATTACCAAGCTGATCGAGATCGGCTGCATCCTGACCGCGCTCACTCTGGGCGGCACCATCGCGCTGGCGTTCCGCAAGGAGCGGCGGGAGTAATGCTCGGCCTTCCCGAGGCCTCGGCCAACGCGGCGCAGGCAGACCTACTGATCGGCGGGCTTGTTGCGGTGTCGGCGGCCGCGCTGGCGCTCGTGTTCGGGTTGATGCTCTATTATGTTATCCGCTACCGTCACGACAGCCCGGTTGATCGTGGTAAAATCGCCGAACGCACCTTCGGTTTCGAAATGGCCTGGACCACCGGGACGCTGCTGATTTTCTTTGGCCTGTTCATCTGGGGCGCGGTCATATATGTGCAGCTCTATCGTCCGCCATCCGACACTCTGAAGGTCTACATCGTTGCCAAGCAGTGGATGTGGAAAGTCGAGCACGCCGGCGGCCAGCGCGAGATCGACACGCTGCATGTGCCGGTGAACAAGCCGATCGAGCTGGTGATGACCTCGCAGGACGTGATCCACGACTTCTTTGTTCCAGCTTTCCGCCTGAAACGTGACGTGCTGCCTGGCCAGTACGAAACCCTCTGGTTCCGCCCGGACGAGATCGGCACCTACCACCTGTTCTGCTCGCAGCTTTGCGGCGCCGGGCACGCTGCGATGATCGGCAGCGTGGTGGTCATGAGCGATCCGGCCTACGCCTCGTGGCTGGCGCAGAACGGCGCCAGCGGCACCTTGGCGCAACAGGGTCAGGAATTGTTCATCCGCTACGGCTGCAGCGGTTGCCATGGCGGTCACGGTACTGTCCGGGCGCCCTCATTGATCGGGCTCTACGGCAGTCCAGTGCCGTTGTCGGACGGCAGTACCGTTGTGGCGGATGACCGTTACATCCGTGACTCCATCCTGCAGCCAGAGCAGCAGATCGTCGCCAGTTATGCGCCTATGATGCCTTCCTTCAAAGGTGTCATCGGCGAAGATGACCTGCTGAGACTGGTCGCATATATCGAATCGCTTGGCGCAGAGAAGCAGCCATGAGCCAGACCGCCACAGTGAACGAACGCGCCGCCCCCGCGCACGAGCGGCCGAGCTATCTGTTTGATGGGGTCACGCTGAAAAGCTGGCTGCTGACTACGGATCACAAGCGGATCGCGGTCCTGTATATGATCTCGATCACCATCTTCTTTTTTATTGGCGGGTCCGCGGCGGCGCTGATCCGTTACAACCTGATCGTGCCCGAGGGCATGATCCCGTCTGCCGAGACGTATAATCGTCTGTTCACCATGCACGGCGTGATCATGGTGTGGTTCTTCCTGGTTCCATCGATACCGGTCACGATCGGCAACTTCGTCCTGCCGCTGATGATCGGCGCTCGCGACCTGGCATTCCCGAAAATCAACCTGCTGAGCTGGTATTTGTTCATACTGGGCGGGGCTGTCGCGCTGTATGCCTTGTTCGTAGGCGGGGCTGACACCGGCTGGACCTTCTACGCGCCGTACTCGACCAACTACGCCCAGGGCAATGTGGTGCTGCTGGTCACCGGCATTTTCATCTCCGGGTTTTCCAGTATCGCCACAGGGCTGAACTTCATCGTCAGCATCCACCGCCTGCGTGCCCCGGGCATGACCTGGTACCGCATGCCGATCTTCCTGTGGTCGCTCTACTCCACCAGCGTCATCTATGTGCTGGCAACGCCGGTGCTGGCAATCACCCTCCTGCTGGTCGCGTTCGAGCGGGTGTTCCATGTCGGCGTGTTCGATCCCCGGATCGGCGGCGATCCCATTCTGTTCCAGCACATGTTCTGGTTCTACTCGCACCCCGCCGTCTACATCATGATTCTGCCCGGCCTCGGCGTGGTGAGTGAAGTAATCCCGGTGTTCGCCCGCAAGGAACTGTTTGGTTACAAATTCATCGCCTGGAGCAGCGTCGCAATTGCGGTGATCGGCTTCTTCGTCTGGGGTCATCACATGTTCGTCTCGGGCCAGTCGCTGTATGCCAGCATCGTGTTCTCGCTGCTGAGTTATTTTGTTGCCGTCCCGTCGGCGATCAAGGTGTTCAACTGGCTGGGCACTCTGCACAAGGGCTATATCCGCTTCGACGCGCCGATGCTGTACGCGCTGGGCTTCATCGGCCTGTTCGTCATGGGCGGCCTGACCGGCCTGTTCCTTGCCGCGTTGGCGGCCGATGTCGATCTGCACGATACCTATTTCGTCATCGCCCATTTCCACTACATCATGGTGGGCGGCATGGTGTCCGCTTATTTCGCTGCGCTGCACTTCTGGTGGCCGAAGATGAGCGGGCGCATGTACCCGGAAATGATCGCCCGCGCCGCCGCATTGCTGATGTTTGTCGGCTTCAACCTGACCTTCTTTCCGCAATTCATCCTGGGCTATCTTGGGATGCCGCGGCGCTATCATTCCTATCCGCCGGAGTTTCAGGTACTGAATGTGCTGTCGTCAGCCGGCGCCAGCATTCTTGCGGCAGCCTATCTGATGCCGCTGGTGTATCTGGTCTGGTCGCTGCTGTATGGCGAACGAGCCCCCGCCAATCCCTGGAATGCCAAGGGGCTGGAATGGGAAACACCATCGCCTCCCTTCACTGCCAATTTCGCGATCACGCCGGTAGTGACAGACGGCCGATACAACTACCCGAAACCCGAGACCTCGGAAGCGCATGGCTGAAGAGATCGCACCGCATCTGCACTTCCAATACGCCGACACGGGCCACCAGGAGGAGACCGCGATCGCCGGGATGTGGCTGTTCCTGGCGACCGAAGTGCTCTTCTTCGGCGGTCTGCTGCTGGGCTGGATGGTCAGCCGACATTGGCAGCAGGCGGGGTTTGATGCCGGCGGGCGCGAAACCGTATTGTGGATCGGCACCACGAATCTTGTGGTGCTGATCACCAGCAGCTTCGTCTATTCGGCGGGCCTCGGCTTCATCGAGGCCGATCAACCGCGCCGTCTCGTGCAGTGCTGCGCCGTCACGATCGGCCTGGGCACCATCTTTCTCGCATTGAAACTCTACGAATGGCACATCGACCTGTCGGAGCACTTGTTCCCTGCCGGCCCATTCAAGCTGCATGGCAGCGAGGCCGACGGTGCCCGGCTGTTCTGGAGTTTCTACTTCGTCGCCACCGGGCTGCATGCTCTGCACCTGACGGTCGGGCTCGGCGTGCTTTGCTGGGTAATCCGCGAAGCCCGTAAAGGCGCATATTCCGCAGCCTGGCACACGCCGGTGGAAGTGGTCGGCCTTTATTGGAGCTTTGTCGATATCGTCTGGATCGTGCTGTACCCTATGATTTATCTGGTAGGACGCGGCACATGAGCCGAGTGCATCGTCAGTTGTTGTATGGGTGGCTGGGTCTGCTGGCGCTCGTCGCGATCGAATTTGGCGCGAGCATTCTTCCGCTGCCGCGCGGATTGCGCCCGGCGCTGATGCTGCCCGCGCTTGCGATGGTTGCGGTGGTGGGCGTGGCCTTTATGCGCGCGAAGCGGGGGCCATCCATCGTTCGTGTTTTCGCGTTCGCCGGCCTGTTCTGGCTGACCATTCTGCTTGGCCTTGGCATGATGGACCCACTGACCCGCGCCGTTTATACTGTCCAGTCCACCGAATTGCCGTGACCGCCGCCTTACCTCGCTGGCCAGCATTCCGTTTCAACGGCTACCCATCGAATCCATCAACCCCCTGATATACCCATAACAGAACGCGAACGCCGTGCCCGAAGGATCACGCCCGTCGATCTCCGGCACATGATCCGGCATCAGCATGTACTGGTACCCGACGTCCCGATAAGCGCGCAGCGAGGCCGCCATGTCCATGCTTCCCTCATCCGGGAACACCTCCATAAAATCCAGCCGCTGACCGCGAATATTGCGGAAATGCACGTTGAACAGCTTGCCGCGCTCGCCGAACCAGCGGATCACCGGCACGATCTCGCGCCCCGGGTCCTCCAGCATCTCGCCCACCGTGCCCTGGCAGAAATTCAAGCCGTGATATGGGCTTTCGTGCATCGTCACGAAGCGCTTCAACCCCTCCACCGTGCCTAAAACCCGCGTCACCCCCTTGTATCCGGGCGGCGTATAGGGATCGTGCGGATGGCAGGCCAGCCGCACCTTCGCCGACGTCGCCACCGGGACGACATGGCGCAGGAAATGATCGATCCGCGCCCAGTTCTCCTCCTCATCCACCACCCCGGCGATACCCGCCGGCGCCTTCTGATCGGCCTTGCTCCAACGGAACGCGGCGTTGCTCGAACCGCCCCGGCCCGTCTCTTTCGGCGTGCGCGGAATCCCGATGATGTTCAGATTGTACTTTGCTGCCGAAATTCCCGCTGCGGCCAGCCGCTCGATCAGTGCGCAGATCGAATCGATCTCGCGTTGCCGGTCCGGCTCGTGGCCCAGCAGGATGTTCGGGCTCTGCCCCTGCTCGATCGGGCGGGAGGACAGCGGCAATTGCACCATGTCCAGGATCAGCCCGAAGCTCTCGACGTGCTCGCGGTGGCGGTTGAGGTCATCGAGGCTCCAGTGATGCGGATTGCCCGGCGGATCGACACAGACATGCTGCACCCCGAGCTGCGCCCACATCCGATAATCCGCATCGTCGCGCGGTGCGATCTGGGTTCCGAGATACATTTTCCCCTCCGTCCTGACCGGGCATCATGTATAGGCCCGGCACAAGGGCTCGACGAGGGGAGCGCTCCATGTCCATCCAGACATCCGACATCGACCCCTACACTGAAGAATATTTCGAGGACCCGTTCCCCGCCCATGAAGCGCTGCGGGAGGCAGGCCCGATCGTCCGGCTCAGCCGTTACAACGTCTTCGCCGTGGCACGCTACGATGAGGTGCGCACCGTTCTGATGGACTGGGCCAGCTTCTCATCCGCACGCGGCGTCGGCCTCGCCGATTTCGAGAAGGAGAAACCCTGGCGCCTGCCGAGCCTCGTGCTCGAAACCGACCCGCCATTGCACGACCGCACCCGCAAAGTCCTGGACCGCGTGCTGTCGCCCGCGGCAATGCGTAAGCTGCGCGCGGAGTTCGCCACAGCCGCCGATGCACTGATCGACGAACTCCTGGAGCGTCGCGATTTTGATGCCATCCCTGATCTCGCCGAGGCATTCCCGCTGACAGTCTTCCCCGATGCAGTGGGGATGCCGCGCGAGAACCGGCGCTACCTGCTGCCGTACAGCGACATGGTATTCAACTCGTTCGGCCCGCGCAACGCAGCCTTCGAGGCAGCCGTCGCAGACGCAGAACCCGTGATCGCGTGGGTGCAGGCGCAATCCCAACGCGCCGCATTGACACCGCAGGGGTTGGGGGCCGCTATCCATGCCGCCGCCGATGCCGGCGAGCTTACCCCGGAAGAGGCACCCGTCGTCGTGCGCTCAGTGTTGACTGCCGGCGTCGATACAACAGTCAGTGGCCTAGGCGCGGCGATCTGTTGTCTCGCGCGCTTCCCCGAGCAGTTCCAACGTCTGCGCGCCGAACCAGCACTGGCCCGCGCCGCCTTCGAGGAAGCGGTGCGTTACGAAAGCCCAGTACAGACCTTCTTCCGCACCACCACGCACTCGGTGGAGATCGGCGGCGTGCGCATCGACGAAGGCGAGAAGATCCTGATGTTCCTCGGCGCGGCCAACCGCGACCCGCGCCGGTGGGAGCGGCCGGACGAGTACGACATCACCCGCCAGAGCGCGGCGCATGTCGGGTTCGGTGCCGACATTCACCTCTGCGTCGGGCAGGTGCTCGCACGGTTGGAAGGCGAGGTCGTGCTGGCCGCACTGGCGCGCAAGGCGGCGGCTATCGAAATCGCCGGCCCTGTGCGCCGGCGCTACAACAACACACTGCGTGGGCTGGCGAGCCTGCCGGTCGTGCTCACTCCATCGGGCTGACCGAAAGCAGCCGCTGCGGCAGGAAGCTGGATGGCTCGGCGAACGGCTTGCCACGCGAGACCGTGCAGCCCGCATACTCGCCGTTTTCGTCGTGGTAGAACTCGCGATGCGCTGCGAGAGAGGTCCATTCCATCCCGAGCTGATGATAGTGGAACTGCAATGCGCGCCGTCGAAGCGTCGAACGGTTCGCTGCAGTGTAGTGATGCGTCAGGCTGTGGAAGACCAGCGCGTCGCCGGGATCGAGTGGCACGGCGACGCGGCGCTCGGCGTGCAGATGATCCGGCTGGATCGTGCACAGATTGATGTCTTCATGCGGGATGTGCGGGACGGGGCCGACGTGGTACGAGCCGGGGATCACCTCCATGCAGCCGTTCTCGCGCTTCGCCGGATCCAGCGCTATCCAGACGCCGAACATCAGGCCTGGATCGCTGCCTCGGAAATAGGCCGCATCCTGGTGCCAGGGCTTCTCGCCGCCGATCCGCGGCGGCTTCACCAGCGCCATCTCCTGCAGCAGGACTCGACCGCATCCCATGATCCGATCGAGGATCGCGTGCAACTTTGCGGACATTGCCGCACGCATCAGGGCAGGATCGAAATCGGTGAAATTGCCGAGCTTTCGCACCAGGTCGATCCGCTGCCCGGTCCCCGCCTGCGCACGATCGATGCGGGCCTCCAGCGCGACGAACGCGTGGTCGCGGTTCTGCCCAGGTGGGACGTCCGGCGCCTCGGCGAGCCTCGTCAGCGCGTCAAGGCAGGCCGCCACATGCTGTTCTGTCAGCAGCCGACGGATCACGACGTAGCCGTCGCGCCGGTACTGCGCCGCCGCTTCGAACCCGGGCGCATCGTCCATGTCCGTCTCCTCTCTTCGCGGGCGCCCAACGATAGCACGCGACGTGCTGGTAGTGTCGGCCCCTGCCGCTTGGTCAGGGCTAAGGCCGATCCTGCACCCCGTGATAAATGCGCAAGACTTCGAGGGTCTGCTGCTTCACGCGGTAAACAGCAGAGGAGGAAACAGAATCTCTCTGGTGCCCTCCTCGCGTCCAGGTCGGCCACGGTATGGCGACTGTCGCAATGAACGAATCGTGTCGTAGATCTTCTGCATGGTAGGCTGTCGATAGCGGGGGTGATGCTGCTTGAGGTAATCGCTGATATGCTGCAAGTCCGCAGCGGCAGCCGGCGTCCAACGAATGCGCACCTAGGAGCGCAACATCCGTTCGAAACGGGCGTCCATTTCTTCTTCTTCGATTAACTCGCCACGGTCGGCCTGTGCGATGCCTTCGCGCACCGCGGCGCGGAAGCCGGCTTCTTCCTGAAGGAGGCGCAGCGCGGCGTCCTTTACCAGGTGTTCCGGGTCAGTCCCTGACTTGGAAGCGATTTGCGCCAGCTGTGCTTCCTGCTCTGCTGTGAAGTGTACTTCCATGCCCGTGAAGATACGGACAAACTGCCGGTGAAGCAACCGTCGAGAATATCAGCTATGGCGCGGGCGGCCGAAGCGGATCAATTCGGTCCTCCAAGCCGTCTAATTTGGACGCTGCCTGGCGACTGGACCGCCAGGGGCGCTCAGGCCATAACGCCGCGCGATGGGGCGTCAGCGTTTCCTGGTGACCGGCGGTGCCGGTTTTGTCGGCAGTCACGTCGTGCTCGCATTGGTCGAGCGCGGCGACGAGGTCGTTGTTTTTGACAATCTGAGAACCGGCCATCGGGCGGCGGTTCCCTCGGGGGCGCGGCTGATCGAAGCCGACCTGGCGGATGCCGCCGCAGTCGATGGTGCGCTCGCCGACGGAGCGTGGGATGCGGTGCTTCATTTCGCCGCGCTGTCGTTGGTGGGCGAAAGCATGCGCGAGCCATTCCGCTACCTGCTGGAGAACGCGGCCAACGGGATCCGGCTGATCGACGCCTGCGTGCGCCACGGTGTGCCGCGCTTCGTGCTGTCGTCCACAGCCGCCCTGTTCGGCACGCCGGAGCGCGTGCCCATCGCCGAGGATGCACCGATCGATCCCGGATCGCCATACGGGGAGAGCAAGCTGATGCTGGAGCGCGCGCTGCTCTGGGCGGAGCGCGTGCACGGCCTGCGCAGCGCGTGCCTGCGCTATTTCAACGCCGCCGGCGCCGACGCCGCGGGACGGCTGGGCGAGGACCATCGGCCAGAGACGCATCTGGTCCCGCTGGCGATCGACGCCGCGCTGGGGCGGCGGGCGGCACTGGAGGTGTTCGGGCGGGACTATCCGACGCCGGACGGGACCTGCATCCGCGACTACGTGCACGTGACCGATCTGGCGGATGCGCATCTTCGTGCGCTCGATCGGCTGCAGGAGAGGAGCGTCACCTACAACCTGGGGAACGGGCAGGGCTATTCGGTGCTGCAGGTGATCGATGCGGTGGCCGACGTCACCGGGCGCGCCGTGCCCACGGTGATGGCGCCGAGGAGAGCCGGAGATCCGGCGG